>Ga0208328_1000579_pt1 | contig 16200 bp, 15 predicted proteins | sample DeeseametaMP2633_FD_184170 | JGI IMG/M metagenome (GOLD analysis project Ga0208328, IMG submission 184170) | Marine microbial communities from the Deep Atlantic Ocean - MP2633 (SPAdes) | ecosystem: Environmental > Aquatic > Marine > Unclassified | place: Northeast of Antigua and Barbuda, North... | reverse complement strand
CCACGCGCAGCGCGTCCGAGGCCAGCATCATCACCACCTCGTCGGCGCCCGCGAGGGCGGCGAGATACTCGGTGTGGCCGGGGTAGGCAAAGCCCGCGCCCTCGGCCAGCGCCTGTTTCGAGATCGGCAGGGTGCAGAGCGCCGAGCAGGCGCCCTCCTGCACCAGCGCCACGCCGCGCGCGATGCTCTCGACCACGCCCACCGCCTGTGCGGGCTGCGGCACGCCGGGGACCCGGGGGCCGGGCATCGCCAACGGCAGCACCGGCAGGCCGTGCGCTGCGGCGGCGGCGGCCTCGGAGGGATCCGCCACCACCACGTGGGGTACCGTGCCCGGCAGATGCGCGGGCTCGCCGATCCAGACGAAGGGCAGCTCGGTCCCGAGCGCCTGCCACGCGGCCTCGGCGAGCTCCGGCCCGATGCCGGAGGGCTCGCCGCAGCTTATCGCGACGGGCGCAGGGCGGGACGTCGTCATTTCTCGACGATGCGGGCGTTGGCGCGCAGCTGGGCGAGATAGCCGTCGGCCATGGCCGAGATGCGCTGGTTGCGCAGGCCCATCTCGACCTGTTCGCGGTCGGCGTCCTCGGACACCGCGGCGGTGCGGCCGCAGAGCATGAGGAACATCAGGGTCTGGCCGTTCGAGCGGGTCAGCGCGGTCGAGACCTCGCCCTCGTCGAGCTTGGAGAGCTCGTAGGCGACATCGGTCGGCAGCTGCGACGGCGGCAGGGTGGTGCGCTCGAGCACCTGCTCGGGCTGGCCCTTGGCGATGCCGTAGAGGTCGTCGCAACGGTCGACCTTCTGGGCCAGCACCCGCGCCTTGGCCAGCGTCTCGGGCGAACGCCCGCCGGCCATGTAATAGGCGGCATACTCGACGGCGGCGATCTCGGGGGCGGTGTAGCCGGATTCCTCGATGTCGCGAAGCTGGAACAGCGCCACGGCGCCCTGGATCGGGATCGGCTGGGTGACCTGACCCGGCGCGAGGCCGAGGATCATCGGACGCAGCTGCGGCGGCAGTTCGTTGAGATCGCGCCACGGCAGGCGGCCGCCATCGTCACGGGTCGCGGTGGCCGAATACTGCCGCGCCTGCGACGAGAACTCGGACTCGGAAGTCATCTGCGCAATGCGCTCGGCCCGGGCGCGGACCTCTTCGACGTTCTGCGGCGAGAGCGGCATGATGATTTCGGAGAGCAGCACCCGCACGTTCGAGCTGCCGCCATTGCCGGCCAGCGCGCGGTCGACTTCGGCCGCGCTCACCTGCGACTGCTGCACGAAGCGGCTCTGCACCAGCGAGCGCCACGCGGCACCCGCGCGCACGAAGTCGCGGAAGGTCTGCTCGGCGACGCCCGCACGGCCGAGCGCTGCGACGAATTCCTCGCGGCTCAGCTGGGCGCGGCCGGCGAATTCGGACATGCCGTCGAGGATCTCTTCCTCGGTGGGCTCAATGCCGGCGTTCTGTGCCGCCTGCAGCCGCAGCCGGTCGTCCACGAGCTGCTCGCGGGCGAGATCGTTGGTGTTGCCGGGGGCGTTCAGCAGCGTCAGCATGCGCGCGCGCTGGTCGAGCTCGTAACCGGTGATCACCATTTCATCGACGATGATCGCCGGGGCGAAGAGGTTCTGTGCCGGCGCCGCCACGGGCGACACGGTCAGCGCCAGACCCGCTGCCAGGGTAAGGGCGCGGAGGATCCTTGCGGGTGTCAGTTGCATGTGCGTCGATACTCCTTGTCGCTGCCGGCGGTGCCGAAGCCTGTCAGGGCGACCGTGAGGCCGAAATCCGTGGACGGTTCGAGGTTTGTCGCGGAGGCGAACTTGCGTATCACCGAGAATTCCACCTGCACGCATTCATTGCGGTATTGCAGCCCCAGGCCGGTGCGGTCAAGCCGCCGGTCCGCAAGGTCGTAGCGCCATTCGGCCGAGGTCGTCCAGTTGGTGTTGACCCTGTAGCTGCCTTCGAAGCCCCATTCGGCCTGACTCTCGTCGCGGTCCTCGAGCGGGTCCTCGACCAGCATGACGTAGGTCGCGCCAAGGTCGACCCGGTCGTTGGCCCACGAGGCGCGGGCCTCGGCCTTGTCGAACTGCGCGTCCTCGTCGAGCAACCCGCGGGCGGTGATGCTGAGCCCCAGCGGGTTGGCGAAGCCGCCCGCGATGAGCCAGTCCGAGCTGTCGCCGTCGAGCCCCGACGAGCGGCTGAGGTCCTCGTCGGGCTCGGCCCGCCAGACCCGGCCGACGGTCATGCTGGCGGTCCAGCCGCCCGGCGCCTCGTGCAGCCAGCGCAAGCCCGCAGCGGCCAGCCGTCCGCGCTCGCGCCGGTCCGAGGCCGGGTAGCGCGACAGCGACAGCAGGTTGGCCTCGTCGAACTCGACACGGGTGCTCTCGTCGCTGGCGACGTTGGGACGGTCGCCGCCGATCCAGCCAAGCTGGGCTACCGGCTCGAGCAGGGTGCGCCCGCCGATGGAGTCGCGGCGGATCAGCGGCCAGCGCAGCTCGACCGCGGCGGCGGGGGTGAGCTGTGCGGCGTTGGAATCCGAAGTCGAATCCTGGGCCACGGCGTAGCGGTCGGCCCAGAGGTAGCCCTCGACCCCGGCACGGATGCCGCCCGACAGGGTCCAGGTCCGGCGCCAGCTGGCCTCGGCGGTCAGGCGCGAGACATCGCGGCCGTCGACCACGCCGTCGCCGTCCTCGTCAATGTCGACGTCGGAATAGCGGTAGTGGCTGTGCAGCGCGGTGCCGAGCCGCAGCTCGCCGCCGATGCGGTCCGGGAAGAAGCGCTTCTCGTACTCGGCGTTGACGACGTTCGAGGGCTGGGTGTCGTTCTCTTCCGAGGCGCGCAGGGTCTCGAAATGGGTGATGTCGGCCTGCAGGAAGTCGTCACGCCGCGCGCGGGTCAGGGTGACCGAACTCTCGAGACGTTCGCTGGGGCCGTAGTCGTATTCGTTGAAGTAGGAATCGTCGGACACCGACTGGATGTCGAATTCCAGCGTGAAGCCGCCGGTCAGCCCGAACTCGCCCTCGGCGAAGAGGTAGCCGCGGGTGGCGTCGGGCACCAGCGTGTCGCGCGTCACCGCACCGTTGAGCTCGATGGTGCCGTTGCTGAAGGCCCGGCGGTAGCGCACCTCGAGCGTGCGGGTCTCGGGCGAGACATAGGGCGTGAGCGTGATGTCCTGATGGTCGCCCATCGGGATGAAGTAGGGCACCCGGATGCCGGTCCCGAGCAGCGAGGTGCTGCGGATCGTCGGCGTCAGGAAGCCGCGGGCGCGCTTCAGCGAGGGGTCGGGCAGGCGCAGCTGCGGCCACCAGAACACCGGCACGTCGAGCACCCGCAGCTGGGCGCCCTCGAACCAGAGCTGGCGCTCTTCCTCGTCGTGGATCACCCGGTCGGCGCGGATCTGCCAGAGCGGCACCTCGTTGCGGCCGCAGACCTGGCACGAGGTCACGGCGACGCGGCTCAGCTGGGTGTAGCGGCCGCCGACGCGCTGCGCCTCGACCGAGGCCAGCTGCAGCTGGTCGTCCATCACCATGCGGGCGCCCTTGAGCAGGCCGTCGCGCAGCCCCTCGTTCATCTCGGCGGCATCGGCGAGCAGCAGGTTGCCGGTCTCGTCAGTGATCCGGATCGGGCCCTCGATGGTGAGCGTGCCCTTGTCCTGATCGAACAGGATGCGGGTCGCGGTCAGCCGCAGCCCGTCGTGCAGGGCCTCGACATTGCCGCTGGCAATGAGCCGCGAGCTGTCCTCGACGAAGACGCTGTCGGCGACCAGCAGGGCGGGCTCCGTCTCGTCGTTCTGGGCGTTGGCGGCAAGCGTCGTGGTCTGTGCGGCAAGCGTGCCGGGCACAGCAACGGCCAGAAGGGCCGCGACGCAGAACTGGCGGGCGACGCGCATTCAGCCGTCCTCCATCTGCAGGACCAGACCCAGCGCCAGCATCAGCGAGGCGACGGGCGGGACCCAGGCGGCGAAAAATGGCGGCAGCTGGCCGTTTTCGCCCATGATCTGCGCGAAGTTGCGCACGTAGTAGAGACCGAAGCCCAGCAGCACGGCGGCAAGCACGTAGAGCCCCGTCCGTCCCAGCCGCGCCGGCCGCATGGTGAACCCCGCCGCCACCAGCACCATGGCGACAAGGAAGATCGGACGGGCCAGCTCCATCTGGAACCAGACCTCGTGACGGCGCGCCGAGAAGCCCGCCTGTTCGAGCCCGTTGATGAAGTCCGGCAGATCCCAGATCGCCACCGCCGAGGGCTTGCCGAAGCGGTCGCGGATGTCGTTCTGCGTGAGATCCGAGGCGATGCGCAGCCGGTCGTGGCGCTCGGCCGCGGCCTCGGGGTTGGCGCGGGTGCCGAGCGGCCAGACCTTGGCGTCGCGCAGCGCCCAGGCGCCGTCCTCGAGCGCGGCCTCGGCGGCCTCGACGCGGCGGACGGGGCCGCCGTCCTCGGCGTATTGCAGGAAGCTCACGTCGTAGAGCACGGTGGCATCGGGATTGGCGCGGGCGGCGCGGATCACCGCCTGTCCGTCCGAGCTGCCCTGGCGCAGCCACAGGCCTTCCTTGCCGATGGAGATCACCGAGGCGCCGTCGTTCTCGTAGCTCTCGGCAAGGTCGCTCGCGCGCTTCGAGGTGGCGGCCACCAGCGGGTTCAGCATCGCCACGGTGACGCCGCTGATCGCCAGCGCCACCATCATCGGCCCCATGAGCGCGGTCAGGCCCGAGCGGCCGGCGGCGCGCACCACCACCAGCTCGGAGCTGCGCGCCAGCATCAGGAACAGCGCCGCGGTGGCGAGGATCATCACCAGCGGCAGGATCTCGTACATGCCCTCGGGGAGGCGGAGCGCGGTGATCTGCACCTTCTGGGCAAAGCTGATGTCGCCGCCGAACTTGCGGATCTGCTCGACGAGATCGACCAGCCCCACGAAGATCGCGAAGACCGAGAGGATCGACATGAACATCCAGAAGAAGCGCCGGGCGAAGTAGCGGTGCAGGATCATGCGGCGGCCCCCTCGGGGTCGGGCGGTGCGGCGCGGCCCGGGCGGAACGACCGCGACGAGCGCCGCAGCAGGACGCCCGCGATGATCAGCCCGACGACGCTTGGCAGGTAGATCAGAGGCCAGAGTGCCCCGTCGGCGCGCACCGGCGTCGTGACGATGCTCTCGACGATCTTGATGAAGACCAGCAGGAAGATCGCGCCGACGATCTGCCTGGTCACCCCGAAGCGCGAGAAGCCGCCGGTCATCAGCGCCGCGTAGCCGATCAGCGCCGCCACCACGCAGAGCAGCGGCTGCTGGAAGCGCATATGCGCCTCCTCGAGCACTTCGCCCACGCTGTCGTTGACCTCATCCGCGACCGCCTCGGTGTCGGTCAGCAGTTCCCAGGTCGAGATCTGCCGGGCGCGACGACGCGGCGGGCCGTTCTGGGTGACGAGCCCCGAGATGTCATAGGTCAGGTTCTCGAAATCGGTGGTCGAGAGCGTCTGGTCCTCGGCCCGCAGGGTCTGTGCCAGCCCCGAGCGCATGGTCAGCTTGGTGCCCTCGTCGTCGCGCAGCACGTAGGCGCTTTGTGCGGTGTAGGCAATCGCCCGGTCCGGGTCGCGCCGGTCCGACAGGAAGACGTCGCGCAGCTCGCCCTCGGGGGTGATGTCGCGGATGTAGAAGGTCACGCCCCGGGTGGGGTGCAGGAAGGTGCCCTCGTGCAGCAGACGGGCCGAGACCGAGCCCGAGATCTCGGACTCGCGTTCGCGCAGCTGGCCGATGGAGGCGGGCACCAGCACGTGGCTCAGAATCGCCATCATGGCGCCGATGATCGCGCCGAAGACCAGCACCGGCCGCGCCAGACGCCACGGCGACAGGCCGCTGGCCTGCAGCACCGTCAGCTCGGACTCGTTGGACATGCGGTTGGTGACGTAGACCGCGGCGCCGAAGGCCGCCATGGGCAGCACGATGGCCACCACCCCGGGCAGCGCCAGCAGCGTGAACTCGAGGAAGATCCCCGCGGTATGGCCATTCGCGATGAGCTCGTCGAACAGTCCGACCGACCGGTTGAGCCAGTAGACCATCACAAGGACGAGAGCGAAAAAGCCAAAGACCACCATGAGTTGCGACAGCATGTATCTGTCGAATCTCTGCACGCCTGCGTTCCCCCGAGATCCTGTTTCCGACCGAGCCTAGTCGAACGGTGTGTGCGGGAAAAGGTGGCTCTGGTCAATGCCACCCGGCGGGACTACCACTTAGGGCCAACGACAACAGGAGAGCATGATGACCGATCTGCGCGAGATCACCTTTGCCGAAACCGACCTCGATGCGCTGAAAGACGCCGAGGGCCGGGTCGCGGTATTCGTCAACGGCGCGGGCCAGCTTGGCCGCGGGGCACGGCGGCTGAACCGCCTGACCCGGGGCGCCGTGGAGCGGGCCGTGGCGGGCGAGGCCTTTGCCAAGGCTTCGCAGGGCGACGTGGTGACGCTCGCGTTCCCGGTCGGAATGGCGGCCGATGCGGTCGACATCATCAAGCTCGAGCGCCGCGCCGACGTGGCAGAGGCCCGCAAGGCCGGTGCCATCGTCGCGCGCCTTGCCGGCAGCAGCGCCGTCACCGTGCTGGGCGAGACGCTGACCCGCCTGCCGGAGCTGGTGCTGGGACTTGCGCTGCGCGGCTACGGCTTCACCGCCCGCCGCAGCGACAAGGGCAAGCCGCTGGCGCCCGCGCGCATCCTCTGCGGCAAGCCCGACGAGACCGAGGCCGCCTGCAAGGCGGCGCTTGCCGTGGCCGAGGGCGTCTTTTTCACCCGCGATCTTGTGAACGAACCCGCCAACGTCCTGACCACCACCGAGTTCGCCACCCGGCTCGAGGGCCTGCGCGATCTCGGGGTCGAGGTCGAGGTGCTGGAAGAGGACAAGCTCGCCGAGCTCGGCATGGGCGCGCTGCTCTGCGTCGGGCAGGGCTCGGTCTCGCCCTCCAAGGTCGTGGTCATGCGATGGAAGGGCGCCGAGGGCGACCCGCTGGCGCTGATCGGCAAGGGCGTGGTCTTCGACACCGGCGGGATCTCGCTGAAGCCCGCCGGCGGCATGGAGGACATGACCATGGACATGGGCGGCGCGGGCGTCGTCTCGGGTGTCATGAAGGCGCTGGCCCTGCGCAAGGCGCCGGCCCACGTGGTGGGTCTTGTCGGTCTGGTCGAGAACATGCCCTCGGGCAGCGCCGTGCGTCCGGGCGATGTGGTGACCTCGATGAAGGGCGACACGATCGAGGTGATCAACACCGACGCCGAGGGACGCCTCGTGCTCGCGGACGTGCTCTGGTACGCGCAGGAGCATGTGAAGCCCGCCGCCATGGTCGATCTCGCCACCCTTACCGGCGCCTGCATCATCGCGCTGGGGCACGAGAACGCCGCGGTGCTGTCGAATGACGACGGTCTCGCCGATGCCTTCCTCAAGGCCGCCGGTGCCGAGGGCGAGGGCGCGTGGCGCCTGCCGATGGGCAAGGCCTACGACGACCAGCTGAAGTCGAACATCGCCGACATGAAGAACGTCGGCGGCCGTCCCGCCGGGACCATCACCGCGGCGCAGTTCCTGCGGCGCTTCGTCAAGGACGACGTGCCTTGGGTGCACCTCGACATCGCGGGCGTGGCCTCGCTCAAGAGCGACAGCACGCTGGCGCCGAAGGGCGCGACCGGCTGGGGCGTCATGGCGCTGGACCGTCTGGTGCGCGACCGGTTCGAAAGCACGGAGACGGGCGGGGCGTGAGCCCCTCCCACCCCTCGGGACCGGAGAGCTGACCGACATGGGCGCCGCCTATTTCTACCACCTGACCCAGCGCCCGCTCGAGGCGACGCTGCCGGTGCTGCTCGAGAAATCGCTCTCGGCGGGCTGGCGCGTCGTGGTGCGCGGCACGGCGCCCGGGCGGATGGACTGGCTCGACCAGAAGCTCTGGCTGGGCCCCGAAGACGGATTCCTGCCGCACGGGCTGTCGGGGGGGCCGCATGACGCGCTGCAGCCGGTGCTGCTGACCACCGGCGCCGCGATGCCCAACGACCCATCCTGCCTGATGGCGGTGGACGGGGCCGAGGTCTCGCCCGAGGAGGTCGGCAAGCTCGAGCGCGTCTGCATCCTCTTCGACGGCCACGACCACGAGGCGCTTCAGGCTGCGCGCGGCCAGTGGCGGGCGCTCACCGGCGCGGGCTGCGCCGCGCAGTACTGGTCCGAGGAATCGGGCCGCTGGGAGAAGAAGGCCGAGGCCTGAACGGCGGCCTCAGCGTTCGAGCACCAGCTTGCCGTCGGCGATCTCGAGCCGCGAGAAGCGTTGCAGGTAGCTCATCCCCAGCAGCGAGGTCTTCATCTCGCCCTGATTGACGTAGGCGCGCAGGTTGCGGTCGGTGAAGGGCCCGAGCGCCACCTGCTTAAGCCGCACCGGCGCGGTCTGCACCAAGCCGTTCGCCGTCGAGGCCTGCCCCTGGAACACCAGGTCGCCCGCCTCGAGCCCGGCGCGCTCGGCGTCCTTGCGGGTCAGCACCATGCCGGTGGCGCCGGTGTCGACGACGAAGCGCGTCGGCACGCCGTTGATCTCGAGCGAGACGTAGTAATGCCCGTCGGGCGCGCGCGGCAGCTCGACCCGGCCCTCGTCGGCGAAGACCGCCTGCCGCGGCATCACGGTCTGTCGGATGTCGCCCCAGAGCCCCACCGCGGCGATGACGCCGAGGAAGATCAGCCCCCACGCGGCAAGGTACTGCAGCTTGCGCCCGAGCTTCTCGCGGTTCTGCACGAACATCCAGAACACCAGCACCACGGCCAGAAGTCCGAGATAGGCGAGGGTTCCGAAATCCATCTGGGTCACTGTCGCGCTCCGGGTCGTCGCGGCGGCCGGACGCGACCGCTCTGATAGATGTAGGGGGCGCGCGCCGTCAAAACAGGGGCGCGGGCCGCGCGGCTCAGCCGAGGGCGCCGATGTTGCGCAGCCCGTCGATGACGAATTGCACCGACAGCGCCGCCAGCAGCATCCCCAGAAGCCGCGTCACCACGACGATGCCGGTGTGCCCCAGCGCGTGCTCGATGATGCCGGCGCTGAGGAAGAACAGCAGCACCACGAGCAGCACCACCACCAGAACGGCAAGGATCGCCGCGATCTCGAGCACCGAGCTGGTCTGGCCGGCGAGCAGGATCATGGTGGCGATGGCACCGGGGCCGGCGATCAGCGGAATGGCGATGGGAAACACAGACGGATCGGGCAGGGCGTCCTCTTCCTCGGCCTTGTCCTCGCGCCGCTTCGAGCGCCGCTCGAAGAGCATGTCGAGCGCGGTGAGGAACAGCAGGATCCCGCCCGCGATGCGGAAGGCGGGCATGGAGATGCCGATGAAGCCCAGCACCGCCTCGCCGAAGAAGGTGAAGAGCGTGAGCACCGCCAGCGCGATGCCGCAGGAGCGCAGCGCCAGCTTGCGGCGATGCTGCCGGTCGGCGCCCTGGGTGAGCGCGATGAAGATCGGCGCGAGCCCGATGGGATCGATCACCACGAAGAGCGTGGCAAAGGCGGTGATGAGGAACGCGGCGTCCATGGCAGAATGGGTAGGCGGCGGCAGCGCGCTTGTCCAGCGTGCTGCCGTCGTGCCGCGTCTCCCTGGCCGTGGGACGGGGACCCGCAGCGCCGGCAGGCAGGCACTGCGGGGGGTCTATGGACGACCGCTCAGGCGGTCTCGGCTCTCTCGAGCTTTTCCAGCGCCTGTTCCCAGAGCGTCTCGGCGCGGCGCAGGCCGTCCATCACCTCGGCGTATTTCTTGTTCCAGGTGGCCAGTTCGCCGGCGCGGTTGTCCTCGTAAAGCTCGGGATCGGCGAGCTTGGTGGCGAGCTTCTCGCGCATCTCCTCGATCTTCTCGACCCGCGCCTCGCATTTCCGCACGTCCGAGCGCAGCGCGAGGATCTCGTCGCGCGACGGCTTCGGCGCCTTGACGACGGGCTTCTCGCGGTCGGCCCGGCCGGGCTTGTCCTGCGTCAGCAGCATCGCGCGGTAGGCGTCGAGGTCGTCCTCGTAGGGCCGCACGGTGCCGTCCTTCACCAGCCACAGCCGGTCGGCGACCATGCCCAGCAAGTGCATGTCGTGGCTGACGAGGATCACCGCGCCGGAATAGGCGGTGAGCGCCTCGACCAGCGCCTCGCGGCTCTCGATGTCGAGGTGGTTGGTCGGTTCGTCGAGGATCAGCATGTGCGGCGCGTCGAGCGTCGCGAGCAGCAGCGACAAGCGCGCCTTCTGGCCCCCCGACAGCCGGCCCACCACGGTCTCGGCCTGGTCGGCGCCAAGCCCGAAGCCCGCGAGTTGGGCGCGCAGGCGCGAGGGCATGACCTCGGGGCGCTCGCGCTGGAGGTGCTGCAGCGGCGTCTCGTCGAGGTGCAGCTCGTCGACCTGGTGCTGGGCGAAGTAGCCGATGCGCAGTTTCGACGAGCGCGTCATCTTGCCCTCCATCAGCGCCAGCCGGTCGGCCAGCAGCTTCGAGAGCGTCGACTTGCCCTGACCGTTGCGGCCCAGAAGCGCGATGCGGTCGTCCTGGTCGATGCGCAGGTTCAGCTTCTGCAGGACCTTGCGCTCGCCGTAGCCGGTGGCACCGCCCTCGAGCGCCACGATCGGCGGCGAAAGCTGGTCGGGCTGCGGGAAGGTGAAGACCCGCTTGGCGAGATCCTCGGGCGCGGTGATGGTGTCCATCCGCGCGATCATCTTCAGACGGGCCTGCGCCTGCTTGGCCTTCGAGGCCTTGGCGCGGAAGCGGTCGACGAAGCTTTGCAGGTGGGCCTTGCGGTCCTCCTGCTTCTTCGCGGCTGCCGCCTGCACCGCGCGGCGCTCGGCACGGGTGCGGGCGAAGGTGTCATAGCCGCCCTGGTAGAGCGTCAGCTTGCGCGCCTCGAGATGCAGGATCGCGCCCACCGCCCGGTTCAGCAGCCCGCGGTCGTGGCTGATCACGATGACGGTGTGCGGGTAGCGCGCGAGGTAGCTTTCGAGCCACAGCGCGCCTTCGAGGTCGAGGTAGTTGGTCGGTTCGTCGAGCAGCAGCACGTCTGGCTGCGCGAAGAGCACGCCCGCCAGCGCCAGCCGCATCCGCCAGCCGCCCGAGAAATCCGAACTCGGGCGCTGCTGGTCGGCCTCGTCGAAGCCCAGCCCCTTGAGGATCGAGGCGGCGCGCCCCTCGGCGGACCACGCGTCGATGTCCGCGAGCCGGGTCTGCACCTCGGCGATGCGGTGCGGGTCGGTGGCGGTCTCGGCCTCGGCCATCAGCGCGGCGCGCTCGGTGTCGGCCTCGAGCACCGTGTCGATCAGCGACATGGCGTTGGCCGGCGCCTCCTGCGCGACGCCGCCGATGCGGGCGCGCTCGGGCATCGAGATCTCGCCCCCGTCGAGGGTCAGCTCGCCCCGGATGAGCCGGAACAGCGTGGTCTTGCCCGCCCCGTTGGGGCCCACGAGCCCGACCTTGTGGCCGGCGGGAATCACGGCAGAGGCACCCTCGAACAGGGGGCGGCCCTCGATGGAAAAAGAGATGTCGTCGATCCTAAGCATGGGCGGGCTCTAGCAGAGCGTGCGGGCGCCGGAAATCCCCCATCATCCACTTCGGCGCGCAAATATCGCCGCGTGCGCAAGCCGCCGGCACCCGGGCGTCACCGCGCCGGGGCTTCCCAATCCGTCCCCCGCATGGTAACGCGCCCTCGAAGATTACCGGCCGGGCCCGACGCCCGGCCTTTCAATGGAGACCAGACATGGCCGTCGAACGCACCCTTTCGATCATCAAGCCCGATGCCACCCGCCGCAACCTGACCGGCAAGATCAACGCCAAGTTCGAGGAAGCGGGCCTGCGGATCGTCGCGCAGAAGCGCATCCAGCTGACCAAGGCACAGGCCGGTGAGTTCTACAAGGTGCACGCCGAGCGTCCCTTCTACGACGAACTCTGCGAGTTCATGGCCTCCGAGCCGGTCGTGGTGCAGGTGCTGGAAGGCGAAGGCGCCATCGCGAAGAACCGCGAAGTGATGGGCGCAACCAACCCGGCCGACGCGGCCCCGGGCACCATCCGCGCAGAATTCGCCGAATCCGTCGGTGAGAACTCGGTCCACGGCTCCGACGCGCCGGAAACCGCGGCTGCCGAGATCGCCTATTACTTCTCGGGCCTCGAGCTGGTCGGCTGAGCCACGGCACGATGCGTACGTCATGCTTCCGCATGATGACTTAAGCTGGTCATGCGGAAGCATGAGCGAGTGACATACGAGACGGGCGCCCAGCCGGGCGCCCGTTTTGCTTTGCGGATGGTGTTTGGCAGATGGTGTTTGGCAGCGGCCAGTGCGCACCGGCGGCCATGACCACCAAGGGCGCGCGCTGCCTGCGCTCAGAGCGCCATCGCCTCACCGTAGGCCGCGGGGCGGGGGGTGCCGTCGCCGGGCACCCGGTGCCGTTCCTCGACCCATGCACGCAGCAGCGCGGCGTTTCGCAGGTTGGACTTGTAGCCCACGTCGAGGATGTCGCCGATGAGCGGCAAGAGGCCGATCACCCAGTCGACGCCGATATTGCCCGCCATCTGCACCAGCAGCGGTTTCGGTGCGCCCATCTCCCGGGCCTCGTTCAGGATCCAGAGCGCCGGCGCCAGCGCCAGCGTATCGCCGATCCCGGGCACCACACCGATGATCGAATCCCAGCCGATGCGGATGCCGGTCAGCGGCACCCGGAAGGCCCGGTCCATGGTGCGGGCGACGCGCTCGACGCGTTCGACCCGGCGAAAGGGATCATGGGCGCTCATGGCGGTCACGCGTGTTGCGGCTCGCGGGCGATGATCCAGACGGCATGGACGATGCCGGGGATGTAGCCCAGGAGCGTGAGCAGGATGTTGAGCCAGAAATGTTTGCCGAAGCCCACCTGGAGGAAGACCCCGAGCGGCGGCAGCAGAATGGCGGCGATGATGCGGATCAGGTCCATGGGCGGGGCCTCCGATTGGGTTTGCGTTACCAGAACCAACGACGCAACTGGCGGCAGAGTTCCGTCCACGGGCATTTGGCGGAGGAATGGACGGCCGAGGGACGGGCGGGACGGCCCGCGCGTGGACTGGTCCGCGGGTCCGCTGGGCAGGGGGCCAAATACCTGTTGTTCACTGTCGATCAGACACCCGTTCCGGTCTGGGAGAGGGCCGAAACACGGCTCAGCTCCGCGGTGGCGTGGGACGCGGCCCGGTGGGTCTGGGGGGAGGGAGAGGCGGTTCGGCCCCCAAGTGGGCTGATGCGCGGCTCGTCCCGATGCAGGACTGAAGCGAGGCGGAGCTCGGCGCAGGCGTGAAACGCCCATGAGCCCTGCGAACGGATGAGCTGCGGTTCGGTTCGGTCTCACTCCGGGCAGTTCGGCTGGGTCGCGGTCCCCGCTCATCAGACCCGCAGAATGTCCCGCCGCGAAGCCCCGCGGAACCCGCTGCGCAAGCTCAGCCGCGCGGGCCGGCCTTGGGGCGCACGCCGATCTCGTCGAGCACCTTCTCGATGCCCGAGAGCGGCCGCCCGTCGCCCGAGACCTCGGCGCAGAGCGCGTCGAAGCGGGCGCGGAGATCTTCCTTCTCCTTGCCGCGGCAGTCGTTCCAAGGCCGCCCCTGCAGCGCCATGTGCATCACGTAGTATCCGATGAAATGTGGCTTGGTGCCCGCCCTCAGCATCCGGCCATAAGCCTCGTGGGCACCGATTTCGCGTAGCGTCTCGGCGTCGGGGACCCCGGCGCGGGCGAGCGCGCTTTCGACCGCCGGGCCGAGGTTGCGGATCGACGAGACCGGCGTGCTCATGCCGTCCCCTCCGCGATGCGGCGCTCAGGCGGCACGGGCGACGCCCTCGGCAAAGCGGCAGAGGCTGTGCAGCGCCTCGGCGAAGCGCTCGTCGGGGATGGTCATCGCGACGCGAACGAAGCCCGCCGCCGTGGCACCGAAGCTCTCGCCCGGCATCACCGCGATGTGGTGGTGGTCGAGCAGCGCATTGGCAAAGCCCTCGCCGCTGAGCCCGGTGGAGCGGATGTCGAGGAAGAGATACATCGCGCCGCCCGAGGGGATCAGCCCGACGGCGGTCTGCCGCGCGAGGATCTCCTGCGCGAGCGCCCTGCGGCGGCGGAAAGGCTCGGCCACGCGGTCCTCGAGCGGGCTGCCCTGTTCCAGCGCGAAGAGCGCCGCGTCCTGGATGTAGCCGGGCACGCCGTAGGTGGTGTTGACCGAGAGGTCGTAGAACCGCGCGATGGCGCTTTCGGGGCCGACGATCCAGCCGATGCGGCTGCCGGTCATGGCGTGGCTCTTCGACATCGAGCCCAGCACCAGCGTACGCGCCGCCATGCCGGGCAGGGCGCGCGGGCTCAGGTGGCGGCCCTCCCAGATCTGGGTGTCGTAGACCTCGTCCGAGATCAGCCAGAGATCCTCGGCCTCGGCGACGCGGGCCAGCCCTTCGAGCGCGGCGCGCGGGTAGATCGCGCCGGTGGGGTTGTTGGGCGTGTTGATCAGCAGCGACACCGCGCCCGTGGCGCGGGCGGTGGCGGCCACGTCCTCGGGGTCGGGCAGGAAGGCGCGCTCGGGGCGGGTGGCCACCGCGTGCGGAACCGCGCCCGCCGCCCGAAGGGTGCCGGGGTAGGTGGCGTAATGCGGGTCGATGAAGAGCGCGCTGTCGCCGGGATCGCAGACCCCCATGTGCGCGGCAAAGAGCGCCGCCTGACCGCCGGGGGTCACCAGCACGTTGTCGCGGGTGGTGGGCACGCCGGTGCGCTCGGTCACCCGGGCGGCGATGCGGTCGCGCAGGGCGGGCGTGCCGGGGATCAGCGCATAGCCGGTGTGGCCGCCCATGGCCGCCGCGTGCATGGCCTCGAGGATCGCGGGATCGGTGCGGATGTCGTGCTCGCCGATGGTGAGCTCGGTGACCGCGATGCCCTCGGCGATCATGCGTTTGGCCTTGTAGAAGAGCTCCCAGCCGTCGGAGCCGCCGGCGTTCAGGGTGGTGATGCGCTTGGAAAGCCCTGGCATGGGGTCGTGTCCTCCGGAGGTTGAAACCGTCTTGCCACCGGCGCGGGCGACGGGCAAGGGTAAGCGCCACCTCCCGCCCCCGCCCTCGCGAAGCGTCGCCCATGCGCGCCGCGCGTCAGCTGCGGCAGTCCGCGTGAGGGACGGGCTCCCGGCATTCGGCTCAGCGGGTGAGCAGGCGGGTGCGGCCGCTCGTCCCGCCGCCCGGGCCGGTGCGGCTGGTCGGGGTGTTGGACTGGCCGTCGCTGGAGGTACGGTTGTGCTCACGGCACCGGTTGGCGGTCGCGCCGGCGGGCGAGGTCATCGTGCCCGAGGCCGCGCAGGTGGCCGAGCCCGGCGGCCGGGCACAGTTGCGGGACTTGGCGAGCGTGCCGCCTTTGTTGCCGGTGACGGTGGCGTTCTGCGCCGGGGCGGCGCAGGCAGCGACGGCGAGCGCCGCCCGGTGATGATCTGTGTGTCATTCCTGTCTCCGACTGCTCGTTGCTGTCGTGGAACGATACGGAGCCTCAGGGGATGGCCTGCGCCACGCCGGAAAACATCCGGCACGCGCCGCGGGCGAAGCCAATCGGGGTGGGCATCCGGGCAGGTGCCGTTCTGGCTGCGGGCAGGTGTCGGGCTGTCGGAAGGCCTCCATGATTAGCTTTTGCAAACCATCGGTTTGCAAATTATGCCGGTGCACCTGCAGCAAGATATCTTGCGATGAGGCGGCGCATCGTGCAGAAACACGTGAATTGGAGATGATAAAAGGGGGACACCCGATGAACATCGCTCAGAAACGCTCCGTTCTGGTGGAGACGTTCGGCGCCCGGGAAGGTGCCGCGCTGCGCGCCAAGCAGGCCATTCTCGTGATCGCCGGCATCGCGCTTCTGGCCGTCTGCGCCAAGATCAAGGTGCCGGTGCCCGGCTCGCCCGTGGCCATGGGCCTTGGAACGTTCGCGGTGCTCACCGTAGGCGCCGCCTACGGCCCGCGCCTCGGCCTTGCCACGATCATGGGCTACATGATCCTCGGCATGATCGGCTTCGACATCTTCCAGAGCTCGACCGCGGACCTCAACGGCATCGAATACATGATGGGCGGCACCGGCGGCTATCTGGTGGGCTACATCATCGCCACCGTGCTGATGGGCACGCTCGCCCGCATGGGCTGGGACCGTTCGGCGCCGAAGATGGCCGGCGCCATGCTGCTCGGTAACGTCGTGCTCTACATCCCCGGCCTGATCTGGCTCGGCATGCTCTACGGCTGGGACAAG
>Ga0208328_1000572_pt1 | contig 16384 bp, 15 predicted proteins | sample DeeseametaMP2633_FD_184170 | JGI IMG/M metagenome (GOLD analysis project Ga0208328, IMG submission 184170) | Marine microbial communities from the Deep Atlantic Ocean - MP2633 (SPAdes) | ecosystem: Environmental > Aquatic > Marine > Unclassified | place: Northeast of Antigua and Barbuda, North... | reverse complement strand
CCGATATGTCGTCCTGCCGATCATCGCGCCGTCGCTGATCGGGGTGGCGCTGTTTGGTTTTACGCTCAGCTATGACGAATTCGCACGCACATTGCTGACGGCGGGCAGCTACAACACGTTGCCACTGGAAATCTTCGGCATGACGACCAACGTCACGACGCCGGTGATCTATGCGCTGGGCACGCTGACGACGTTGTTTTCGCTTGGCATCATCGGGGTGTTCCTGCTGAGCGCCTGGATCATGGGCAAGCGCCGCGCGCGACTGGGGTCGGATGCGGGAAAGGGCGTATGAGGATCGTCTACATCAATCCCAACGCCACCGAGGCCATGACGAACGGCATCGTCGAAACGGCGCGGGTCGCCCTGCCCGGGGCGGATATCTTCGGCATGACCAACAGCGACGGCCCTGCGGCCATCGAAGGCCCCGAGGACGGCGCGGCAGCGGTGCCCGGATTGCTGGCCCGGCTGGGACCGGCGCAAGAGCAGGGGGCGGACGCCATCGTGATCGCCTGTTTCGACGACACCGGGTTGGCAGCGGCGCAGGCGCAGGCCGGATGCCCGGTGCTGGGGATCGGGCAGGCCTCCTATGTCATGGCGCGGCTGCTGGGGCTGCGGTTTTCGGTCGTGACCTCCTTGCCGGTCTCGATCCCCGTGATCGACGAGAATATCGCGCGTTCGGGTTTTGACGGCCTCTGTGCCTCTGTCCGGGCCAGCGGACTTCCTGTCCTGACCATCGACCGGGGCGCGCCCGAAACCGTTACCCGCATCGCGGCCGAGATCGAGGCCGCGCGTACCGAGGACGGGGCCGCCTGTGCCATCCTGGGCTGTGCGGGCATGGCGCCGCTGACACCTGCGCTGGCCCGGCAGACCAAGATCCCGCTGATCGACGGCGTGGCGGCCTCGGCTTTGCTGGCACGGGCGGCGGCGGGGTTCCTCGGGGGGGCGAGCATCCGCTAGCGGCCTGTTGCCGTCTCTGCGCGGCTGGAATTGTGCCCGGATCACTGGGCGGTTAGGCTGGCGCGGAACGACCGTGCCAGGCGTCGGGACGGGCCTGCCCGTCGCGGTGCCCGACAATGCCAGAGGCCCCGCAGATGCCCGAAGACCAGACACTCATCATAGGCCTGTTCGCGGTGATCTTCGTGCTGCTGGTCTGGGGGCGGGTGCGCTATGACCTCGTGGCCTTCGGGGCGCTGACCCTTGGCGCCATCCTTGGCCTCGTGCCCTCGGACGAGGTGTTTTCGGGCTTCGGGCATTCGGCGGTGGCCATCATCGCGCTGGTCCTGATCGTCAGCCGGGGCCTGTCGTCCTCCGGGGCGGTGGAACTGATCGCCAGCCGCGTCATCGATCCCGAACGCCCCTTGCCCCTGCATATCGCCATCATCGGCAGCGCGGGCGCGGTGCTGTCGGCGGTCATCAACAACGTCGCGGCGCTGGCCCTCTTGATGCCGCTGGATGTCGAGGCTGCGGAAAAGGCCAAGCGGGCCGCGGGGCAAAGCCTGATGCCGCTGTCCTTTGCCACCATCCTGGGGGGCATGGTGACGCTGATCGGAACGCCGCCCAACATCGTGATCTCGGAGTATCGTCAGGACGTCATGGGACAGTCCTTCTCGATGTTCGATTTCGCCCCCGTTGGGCTGACTGTGGCGCTGGCGGGTATCGTCTTTGTCGCGCTGGTCGGCTGGCGGCTTTTGCCCTCGCGGACCTCGATTGCCGAACAGGGGCAGGCCTTTCGCAAGGGGCGCTACGTCGCCGAGCTGAAGGTCGCCGAGTCCGACGAGGAAAAGGACATCACGGTCCTGTCGCTATACCCCACCGCCGAAGATACGGACATCCACATCCTGGGCCTGATCCGTCACGGCAAGCGCCGCCCCGGGCTGGCCAGTCGCGAGACCCTGCAGCCGGGCGATTTCCTGGTGGTCGAGGGCGAGCCAAAGTCCATCGAGGCCTTCATGGGAAAGGCATCGCTGGAGTTCGCCGGGTCGGAACAGCACGAGGGCGGGGTTCTCGCGCCGGGCCTTGCCCTGCGCGAGGCCATCGTGCCGGACGATGCGCGTATAAACGGCCATACCGCGCGCAGCCTCGGCCTGCTGCATCGGCACGCGGTCACGCTGCTGGGCGTCTCACGCGAAGGGCGGCGATTCCAGGATCGGGTGCGTCTGCTGCGGGTCAGGGCAGGGGACGTGCTGTTGTTGCTGGGCACGCCCCGCAACGTCGAAAGCAGCATGGAATGGCTGGGCGTCCTGCCCATCGAGGGCCGCCACACGGAGGTGATCCAGCGCCGCAAGGCCGGTCTGTCCATTGCCGTCTTTGTCGCCGCTGTCGGGATGGCGGTGGCCGGCCTGTTGCCGCTGGCCGTGTCGCTGGCTGGCGCGGTGATCGCCTTTCTTGTGCTGGGGCTTGTCACCGGGCGCGAGGTCTACAATGCGATCGAATGGAAGGTCATCGTGTTGCTGGCCAGCCTTATCCCCCTCGCCGAGGCCTTTGAAAGGACCGGCGGCGCGGAATTGCTGGCCGGGCAGATCCTGGTCCTGACCGCGGACAGCGCCCCCTGGGTCAGCCTTGCGGTGCTGATGCTGGTAACGATGACCATGTCGGATTTCCTCAACAATGTCGCGACGACATTGATCGCCGCCCCCATTGGCCTGTCGATTGCCCGGACGCTGGACGCGAACCCGGATACCTTTCTGATGGCCGTCGCGGTCGCGGCCTCCTGTGCCTTCCTCACGCCCATCGGGCACAAGAACAACACCATCATTCTTGGCCCCGGTGGCTATCGGTTCTCCGATTACTGGCGCATGGGGCTCCCGCTCGAGGTTCTGGTGATCGCGGTGTCCATCCCGGCGTTGCTGCTGTTCTGGCCGATCTGAGGCGGCAGGCCCTGTCAGGCCTGCCGTTGCTGTGCGTCGCGGACAAGCGCCGCGAACCGGTAGAAACCATGCGCCATCTTCGAATAGGGCGTGGTCAGGAACAGTGTCAGCACCGCGCCCAGGTGCAAGGCCAGCATGGCGGGAACCGCGCCGCTGCCACTGACAGCATAGAGGATCAGCCCGGTCAGGCCGGTCAGTCCCAGCAGAAGGACAAAGGCCATCTCTCCGCCCCAGGCGTTGCGCGCGCCCAACTGGGGGTCGGCTTTCAGCTTTAGCCCCGCCAGCCCGAAGGCGCCCAGCGTCAGGAGCAGCCCACCCGGAACGCCCAGCAACTTTGGCAGGCTGAACAGACCATAGGGCGCCTCCAACCCCAGTAGATAGTGCATCAGCGTGGCCGAAGAGGTGGAGGCGAAGCACAACAGGAACCCCCAGAACGTCGCCTGGTGTGCATGACGCCGGGCCTGGCTGTAGCGGTCGCCCTTTTCAAAGTTACAGCCCTGTCCCTGGCCGCCGTCGAGGTTCTTCAACTGTCCGGCGCGCAGAGCGGCGCGACGCAGGTGTGTCCAGCGGACCGGCGCCCCGCCGACGTCGCGCCAGTAGGCCCGCAGGCCCAGGGCAAGGACCACCATCGGAAAGAGGAAGGCGGGCAGAAAGATCGCCACCATTACCGTGTGGGACAGCACCGCGTAGAACCCTTCGCCGTTTGCCGGGGTCAGCATGGCCTGTGCCAGGAACAGCAGCGCGATCCCCGCAACCAGCGCGGCCGACAGCGCGACCCCGCGCCTTTGGAACAGCGCCCCCAGCCCGCCTGGCCAGCCGTAGCGATCCCAGCTGTCGACCCGCACATCGGCCAGCGCCTGCGGCAGGTTCAGTGCGAATTCATGCGGTTCCGTATACTGGCAGGAGTAATAGCAGCCCCGGCAGTTGTGGCAGAGGTTGGCGATCTGGACGATGTCCCCCTCGCCAAAGACCCGTTCCGCGAACATGGCCGGGAAGGCATCGCAGAACCCTTCGCAATAGCGGCAGGCGTTGCAGATCTCGACCTGGCGGCGCGCCTCCGAGATCGTGTCGGTCGGCGGGGATTGTGTGGCGGCGTCAAACGACATGGGCGGCGGCCTCCTGTCCTGCGATGCGTCCGAAGACGGTTCCGATGGTCATGCCGAACCCGGCAAGATAGCCCTGTCCCAGGATCGACCCGGCCATCATCTCTCCGGCAGCCCAGATGTTGGCATAGCGGCCATCCGGCCCGCTGACGCGGGCGGTTTCGTCCACCTTCAGGCCCAGATAGGTGAAGGTCACGCCGGGGCGCAGCGAATAGCCGTAAAAGGGGGGCTCAGCGATGGGGCGGGCCCAGTTCGTCTTGGGCGGCTCCAGCCCCTCGGTCGCCAGCCCGTCCAGTTCCTGGGGCGAAAACGACCCCTCGCCGCAGGCTTCGTTGAAGGCCTCGACCGTTTCGGCCAGCTTGTCGGCGGGCAGACCCAGCTTGTCGGCCAGTCCGGCGATGGTATCGGCCTTCTCCGGCGGAAAGACCGAGGGCATGAAGAGTTCGACAGAACGCGAGTCGATGATCGAATAGGCCACCTGGTCGGGCTGCGCGGCCACCAGCCGGCCCCAGATCGCGTAGCGTTTCGGCCAGACGTCCTCACCCTCGTCGTAGAACCTGTCGCCGTCGCGGTTGACGACGATGGAAAAGGGCACGCAATCCAGCCGGGTGACGATCCCGCCGTCGTATTTCGGCGCCCGTCCGTCGATGGCCACCGCATGACATTGCGTCGGATCGCCAACGCTTTCGGCGCCCTGGTCCAGCATATCGGCCAGCACGACACCGCGGTTGTAGCGAGTGCCGCGGATCAGGAAGTTGCGTGCCGAGGGTCCCCAGGCCCGCGCCAGCCAGTCGATATCCGACTGGAACCCGCCTGAGGCCAGCACCAGCGCCCGGCCCGAGATCCGCAGGCTTTCGCCATCCAGCGTGACGTCCAGCGCCTCGAACTGGCCGTTCTCGATGTGCACATGGGTCACCTGGGCCTCGTATCGGACGGTTACGCCCAGGTCTTCCAGCGTGTTGTAATAGGCGTTGACCAACGCCTTGCCGCCGCCCAGGAAAAAGGCGTTGGTGCGGCTCAGCGACAGGGTGCCCGAAAGCGAGGGTTGAAAGCGCACGCCGTGGCGTTCCATCCAGGGCAGACAGTCCTCGGACTGCCGGATTGCCAGGCGGGCCAGCGTCTCGTCCGTCTCTCCCTTGGTGACGCGGATGAGATCGTCGAAATATTCGTCCTCGCCATAGCTGTCGGTCAGCACGGACAGCGGACCGCGATGCATGCAGCGAAAGTTGCGGGTATGGCGAGAGTTGCCGCCGCGATAGTCCTTTGGCGCGCCTTCCAGCACAAGCACGCGTGCGCCGGTCTCGGCGGCCTCGATCGCGGCGCAGAGCGCGGCATTGCCGCCGCCCGCCACGATCACGTCCCAACCTGCGGTTTCGATCCCGCTCATTCCATCACCTCCCGTCGGTATTGCCGCAGGCGGACCTGCAGCGCCGCCTCGATATGTTCCCGCATCAGCCGTTCGGCTCCGTCCTCGTCCCGCGCGCGCAGGGCCTGAAGGATCGCGTCGTGTTCGGCCACGGCCTGTTCGAACCGCGTGTCTTCGGCCAGCGTCGAACGTCCGAGGATCAACAGGGTCTTCTGCACCGCTTCCACCGCGCGGATCAGGAACCGGTTGCGGGCCGCGTTCAGGACAACGCGGTGAAACTGCGCGTTGGCCTCATAGGCGGCGCCGATCTGGTCTGCGTCGCGCATTTCGTCGTTGATGGTGGCCAGTTCGACCATCTCGACGTCCGAGACAGAGCGCGCGGCAAAGCGCGCCGCCGTGCCTTCCAGAACCGCGCGCATGGCGTAAAGCTCTGTGATCTCGGCGTAATCCAGTTGGCGGACGACCAGTCCGCCGCGCGGGACATGTGTCACCAGGCCGTCGGCCTCCAGCCGGTGCACGGCTTCGCGGACAGGGGTCCGAGAGACGCCGTATTTCGCCGCCAGCTCGGTTTCGATCAGCCGGTCGCCGGGGCGGATTGTGCCCTTTCGGATCTCGGCCACGATCCGGCTGTAGGGGTCGGCGGCCTGCCGTGCCTTGTTGTCCGTATGCTCCATGCGCCCGTCCGCGATCAGTTCTGTGTCCGAATGTATACACATGTATCCATTGGAGTGCAATGCGTACTTGGGGATGCTTTGAGCAAAGAAGAAGGACCCCGGACGATGCCGGGGCCCCAAGGGTCTGTTACTGAAAAGACAAGATGCGCGCGTCTGTCAGGCCGACGGTTTCGCCCCCGCCAAGATTGGGGCGCCCAGCGGTCCGGCACGTGGACGGTTCGCGCGCTGGCCGGCCCAGACAGAGCCAAGGACGATCACGGCCCCGATCACTTGCACCGGCGTCAACGCCTGCCCCAGCCAGGCCCACCCCAGGATCACGGCGGTCAGGGGGCTCATCATCGACAGCATCGACACCGCCCCGGGCTCGATCCGCGCGAGGCCCCGGAACCAGATCACATAGGTCGCGGCGGCGCCGATCAGGCCCAGCCAGGTCAGCCCGGCAAGGTTGGTGGCGGTCAGTGGCGGCAACGGCGGCTCGAAGATCAGGGCCAGCGGCAGCAGGATCAGCCCGCCCGCCGTCAGTTGCCAGGCGGTAAAGCTGAGCGCCGAAACCGGCGGCTGCCATTTCCGGCTGAGCACGGTGCCCGCCGCCATCGAGGCAGCGCCGCCCAGCCCCGCAGCCACGCCGATCGGGTCCAGCCGGGCCTCGGGGCCGATCAGCAGCAGCGCCACTCCCATCACACCCGTCGCCGCAGCGGCGACCGCCCCGGTACGGATGGGGGTTCCCAGCCAGCCGCGCGCCATCAGGATGACGATCATGGTCTGTACCGCGCCCAGCGTCGCGGCGACACCTCCGGGCAGCCGGTAGGCCGCCACGAAAAGCAGGACCCAGAACAGGGCAAAGTTGAGACTGCCCAGCAGAAAAGTGCGGCCCACCCAGGCGCGCGGCGGCAGGCAGCGCGTGACGGCCAGCAGCAGCAGACCGGCGGGCAGGGCGCGCAGTGCGGCCAGCGTGACGGGATAGCCGTCCGGCAGGGCCTCGGTCGTGACGAGGTAGGTGCTGCCCCAGATCGCAGGAGCAAGCGCCGTCAGGAGAATATCGGTGGTGCGTGACATGGTCGGGGTCCTTTCAGGCGGCTCACCAGCGGTGGTCATGGGGATACGGCGGGCGAGACGGGCAGGGCGGCAGCCCGATGTCGCGCAACAGGTGGGGCGGGAGACCGCGCAGCTCTGGCGGTCGGGCAGTGCGGCGGAAAAGGCGGATATGCATGGCGGTCTCCATTCAGGCCAGGATCTGCTGCGCGGCACGGATCTGCGCGGCCAGATCCTCTGTCGGGCCATTGACCAGGCGGGTGCCGGTGTCACGGATGATGAGCGCGGGGATGGAACGGACCTGCAGCGCGCGGGCGACCTGACGATCGGCTTCGACGGCGATTGCGGTCTCGGGGTCTTCGAAGAGCCGGTCAAAACCCGCCGCCTCGAATCCGGCGTCCCGTGCGATTTGCAGGACCGTTTCAGGGTCGGCGATGTTGCGGGCCTCGGACAGGTGCGCGCGCTGCAACTGGTCGAACATCCGCCAGTGTCCCTCCTGTCCGTCCAGCCGCTCTGCCGCCTTGCATCCCAGCGCGGCGGTCAGGCCGTGGGGATAATCGAAAGCGGCGGCGCGCATCGACTCGATGTCGATCAGTTCGGGCCGGTCGCTGAGCTCTCGGCAGGCCGACCAGTGGCCCAGGATCGTGTCCCGGGCCGCCTGCGGCGATCCCCAGCGGGCGGCCATCTCGGCGCGGCTGTCCTGAAGGACAAAGGTGCGGTGCCGGATCGTCAGGTCGTACTCGGATGCAATTCCGCGCATCCGCGACGAGATGTTGAAGCACCAGCAGCAGACGACGTCATGGAAGAAGTCGATGGTCAGGGTGGACATCAGGCGGCCTCCCCTTGCCGGTCGGCGCCTGTAAGGCGGGCGGCGATCCCGGCCACATGCGCCCCCTGAAACCGGGCCCCGGCCAGATCGGTTTCTGTCGGCGCAAGCGATCCGTCAGCCCCGGCGATGGTTCCGGCACCGTAGGGGGCGCCGCCGACGATGTGTTCGGCAGTGGTCTGCCCGGCAAAGCTGTAGGGCATTCCCGCGATCAACATGCCGAAGTGCTGCAGCGGGATCTGGAAGGACAGCAGCGTGGCCTCGTGCCCGCCGTGCTGCGAGCCGGTGGAGGCAAAGACACCGGCCACCTTGCCGACCAGTGCGTTGCGCGCCCAAAGCCCGCCCGCCTGGTCGAGAAAGCTTTTCATCTGGCCGGCCATCATGCCAAACAGCGTCGGCGTGCCGAACAGGATGGCGTCGTAGGTTTCAAGGTCTGCGGGCGTGGCCAGCGGCGTGTGATCCTCGATGAACCCGGCTTTCCGCCGGATGTCGTCGGGAACGGTTTCCGGCACGCGACGCAGGTCGACCAGGGTGCCGGGCACGCTGCGGGCGCCTTCGGCCTCGGCCTCGGCCAGAGCGCGGACATGGCCATAGCTGGAATAGTAAAGAACAAGAACGCGGGTCATCGGGATCCTCTTGGGTTTGGTGTGGTGATGCCCGTGAAGATCGGTGATCGGGCGCGCCGGAATAAGCGGCCCGCGCGCAAATCATTCTTTACGTCGGTTGAAGAATGTCAGCCCCGCAGTGCCGTGCGCAAATGATCCAGAAAGGCCGTCACCCGCGCGTCCATCCCCAGCCGAGACGCGGTCACGGCGAAGATGTCGGGCGCGGGCAACTCCCAGTCAGGCAGGATGCGCACCAAGTCTCCGCGCGCCTCGGGCGCGTCAGAGATGAAATCGGGCAGGGTGCCGATACCGTGGCCCGCGATCAGCAGATCCCGCAGGACAAGGCTGTTGCCGACGCGCACGGGCGGGTCCAGGTCGATGGTGCGGGTGCCACCCGCACCTTGCAACGTCCAGCTGTTCAGATGATCGGCCAGCAGGAACCCGACGATCCGGTGCCCGGCGATCTCTTCGGGTGTCTGTGGTGTGCCGGCCTGTTCCAGGTAGGCCGGCGCGGCAAAGATCCTTTGCCGGATCGTGCCCAGTTTGCGCGCCACCAGGGCGGAATCCGGCATGGCGGCCCGGATGCGGATCGAGACGTCGAACCCGCCCTCGACCATGTCCACAACGCGGTCGTCCAGCGACAGGGTCAGCCTGAGGTCGGGGTAGGTGTCCAGGAAATCGGGCAGGAACGGCGCGATGACCGCCTGTCCGAAAGAGGAGGAGGCATTGACCCTGAGGTGCCCGCGCACCGCCCCCGCGCCATCGCGGATGCGGGTCTCGACCCGGGTCACGGCATCGAGGATGCCGCTGGTCTCATCGTAGTAGAGCCGCCCGGCATCGGTCAGCGACATCGACCGGGTGGTCCGTGTCAGCAGCGTGCTGCCCAGGCTTTGCTCCAGCAGTTTGATCTCGCGGCTGAGCAGTGCGGGCGAGACGCCCAGATCCTCGGCCGCACGGGCAAAGCTGCCGCGCTCGACGATGCGGCGAAAGGCTTGCATGACGGAAAGCTTGTCCATCCCGGCGCGCTCTCGGTGTCAGGCGGCCCGCGACGGCCGGTCGCCTCAGCCCTGGGTGCCGACCCGCGAAAAGCTGCAGTTCACGTTGGCGCCGCTTTCGATTGTCAGGGACGCGTAGGAAATCTCGCCGGACACCTGAGCGCCCGCGCTCAGCTTGACGTCGCCGCCCAGGATCTGGCCCTCGAACTTGCCGGTCACGACGATCGTGTCGGCGCGCAGTTCTCCGACGGCAGAGCCGCCGGCCTCGATGGTGATTCCATCCGCCCGGATGCGCCCGTCGGCATGGCCGACCAGTTCGAAATGGCCCGGGATCGTCAGGTCCCCGACCAGCTTGGCCCCTGCTGCCAGGTGAGAGCGTGCTTTGGTGGCGGAGGTGGTCTGTGACATGTTTCAACTTTCAAAGGCTATGATGCATGCGGGCCAAAGCATCGGCGGCCAAGGACCCCTGTCGGGACCATAGTCAGCTTTGCCCGTCCCAGTTAACCCAAAAATAGCCGGGTGCAGACCAAAATGACCGGGTGATGAAGCGCGGTCGCAGATTCCCGCCGGGCCAGCGGAGGTCACGGGGTCAGTTTTCGGCGCCCGGCGTGCTTGCTCCGAGTGCGGGGCGCTGTTGGTCCCATCCAGAGGAACCGGTTGGGCAATTGGCACGTCACCGGCTTTGGATGTGTCAGACCCTTGTCCATCGCGCAACCCGTCCCGGACAGGGTGGCCGTTGCCATGTCGCAGCCCGCGAACGTGGGTGTGAGACAGATCCAGTTTCTTCCCACCGTTCAAGCGGCCAGGTATCCGGTGTTGGAGCCGGGGGCCTGCGCGGGACCTTGGTCCTTCTGTCAGGTCCCGGTTTAACCGAATAACAACAGTCTTCGCGCATCGTCCGACCCGTCCGTCCCGTTTCTTTCCCGGGGCACGTCAGGAAAGATCGCGCTGCATGTCCTACTCACTGCAATACCAGGTGCTGCATTTCGCCCTGCTGTCCGCGAGCTTTTTTTCCGAAAACCAGACCCTGCTGCTCAGCGATGTCGGCATCACCTCCGGCCCCGCGGCGCTGGAGGACAATGACGGCAAGATCTACGTGGGTGAACAGATGACGCTGGATGGGCGCACCGTGGAAATGCTGGGGTCGGGGACCGCGCAGCCGGGGATCGATCTGCTGGGTTTGGTCGTTCCGACGGGCAGTGCGGTCGACGTCATGGTGATGAAAGACGTCGACACAGGGGAAAAACTGCTGGTCTATCCAGAGGGGCCGCCGAACCTGCTGTCCGCCATTGCCGTCGTCCTGTCGGTCGATCAGACCGGCTATGATCTGACCGTGACCGGGACGATCTGTTTCTGCCCGGACACACATATCCTGACCCCGCGCGGGCGGGTTCCGGTGCAGGATCTTGGCCCCGGGGCCAAGGTGCTGGACTACAGGGGCACGGCCGGGACAGTCGCCACAATCCTGCGCTCTCGCCATCGGTCGCCCGCCGCCGGGCAACAGCCGGTGGTGATAGACCCCGGCGCCTTTGGCGAGGGGCTGCCGCATCGCCGGCTCAAGGTCTCGCCACAGCACCGTATCTGCATTCCCGGCTCTGATCCGCATGGGCCGGACCCGCTGCTTGCTCCCGCAAAGGGATTCACCGGTCTGCCACAGGTGCGCATTCGCCAGGCCGACCGCCCGGTGACTTATATCCACGTGGTGACAGAGCGGCACATGTTGCTGGTCGCCGAGGGGATCCCGGCGGAATCCATGTTGATCGGAGACCGGAGCCTGCGCAGCTTGGACAAGGCGGGCCGGCGCAAGCTGTCACGCGCGCTGGGGGTCGCGGACGCGGCGCTGGACCGGCATCCGGCGGCACAGCCCTGCGGACGGGTGCTTGGCGTCCGCGAGGCGACTGCGTTGATAGAGGCCTGGCGCATTCGGGTCGGTGACACCGGAGAGCGGGCCTGGCCCGACCACCAACAGCCGCCGTTGCGCGCGGTGAGCTAGACCCCCGCTATCGCTGCGTGGATGGGCCTCAATACATGGCTATCGGGTCTCTCGCCGGAAGGTCACGCTGGTCTCTTGGTTGCGGTCTGTCCAGGACATGCGCGTGGGGCCCTGCAGCGACAGGCTGTTTCCCTGCCGGTCGCGAAAAAGCCTCTTGTCCACCCTGCGAAAGGCCACGGGGATCGAGGAATAGCTGTGCCGTTGCAGCGTTATGAGGTCTGGCGTGACCATCTGGATGGTCACGACCAGGCGGTGCCCTTCAGGCCATTCCGCGGCATAGGTGCCGCTGACCAGAACCTCTTGCTGATCTTCGAATGGCACCGGGTCAACGGGCAGCGGCTCTGCCGACAAAGCCGCCGGGGCAAGTTGCGACAAGACTGCGCCGATAAGCGCGAGCGTCAGGCATGGACGCATCTGGGGGATCCTCTGCGGCTTTGGGCGATGCCCTTGTCGGACGCCCGCAGCTTAGGCCCCGCCCTTATGCGCAGACATGGGGCCGATCCCCCATTCGCGTGGCTGTTTCGTGCCTAGCCGCCTTCCGCGCGGAAGCCATCGTCGGCCCGCCGCAGCTCACCCGGGCTGGCCAACCCGTCGCGATTTGCATCGACCCTGCGAAAGGCCAAGCGGTAGGCCCCGAATGTGCGGATCGTGACCGCCGTCGATTGACCGGAGGCGGCCATGAGGCGGACAAAGACACGGAATTCAGCAAAGTTCAGAACACCGTCCCTGTTGGCATCGGCGCTGACAAAGGCATCCACCTCGCCCCGGCTGACTGCGCCCGCCCCCGGAACAACGGTCTGTGCGCCGGCCGGTAGGGCGGAACAGAGGGCAAGGACGAGGGTGACGGATGATAGGCCTTGTCTCATGAACGCGTCTCCGGTGGTATTTCCAGCGAAAAGGCCGTGCCTTTGCCGACCCGTGATCGGGCCTGCAGGACAAGCCCGTTCTGCCGCGCCAGCTGGTGGCAGATGGCCAGTCCCAGCCCGTGCCCCTTGCTGTCCGTGCCGGACTGCCAGGCCTTCATGTTCCGCGCCAGCGCATCCTCGGTCATGCCCGGACCCGTGTCCAGAACCTGCAGGACCAGCCCGTCCCCTTGCCGCCGGACCCCGACAAGGATGCGCCCCGCGCGGGTATATTTGACCGCGTTCGACACGAGGTTCGACAGGATGCGCATCAGGTGCAGCGCTGGAACCCGCACCTGGGCCGTGCTGGGAACGATCCGCAGGTCCAATCCCTTGGCCCGGGCCTCGTCGCGGAACATCTGGCCGACGGCCTCCAGCACCAGCGACAGGGGGTAGGGGGCGGCGTCATCTTCTGCTTCGGCCCGGATCTCGTCGCGGGCCGTGTCCAGCTGTCCGCCGGTCAGCGTCTGGATATAGTCGAAAGCCTCTTGCAGGTGATCCCGCGTGTCCTGCGGCGCATCGCGGGCCATGCGTTCGATCGACAGGCGCAAGGCGCTCAGCGGTTGGCGGATGTCATGCGACATGCTGGCCATCTGCATCCGGCGGCTGTCCGCAAGATCCCGCATGCGGGCAAAATTGCGTTCCGCCTCCAGCAGGTCGCGCGTGGTCCTGGCCTCTTTGCGGACGGCCTCCATCTCGCGGGCCAGAGCCGCGGTGTGGGCGCGGCGCATGTCGATCAGCCCGGCAGAGAGGCCGGCCATGATCCCCAAGGCCAGCGTCGCGTAGGTGCCCTTGATCGTCCAGGGGATCGACAGGCCCCCGGCCTGGCTGCGCGTCAGGGCAAGGGCCGCGACACCGCCAAGGCCGACCAGCGCGATCAGCGGGATCAGCCGCAGGATGGGGCGCATCCTGTCGCCCAGCGTGTCCCATTGGAAGACGGCAAAGACCTGCGCGGCCAGCATCAAGGCCAACAGCACATAGGCCAGCGGCGCCATGATCTCGGGCGGCAGAACAGGAACGGCAAGGATTGCAGCCAGCGCGGCCAGGGCGCCCGCCCTCGGAAACCACAGGACCGCGGGTCCTGTCCCGGGCAGACGCAGCGACAGGAGGGCGGCCAGGAACCCCAGCCCAGTGGTCGCCAGCAGCAGCACCAGACCGACGGGCAGATGCAGACCCGGGCGGGAGGGGTAGAGCCAGCGAAACAGGAAGTTGTCGAGATAGGCGACGAAGACCAGCCCCAGCAGCAACAGACCGGCATAGGCCAGGCCGGTCCCCGCCCGCATCAAGGCGCTGAAGACCGCGAAAATGGCGAGGCAGGACAGGAGAAAGGCATAGAACCCGGCCAGTGACAGCCCGCTGGCAAACCCCTTGGCCCGCACCGCCGCGCCACGTTCCAGACTGAGGTCCAGCGCCTCGACCGTGCCGTGGACCATGCGCACCAGCAGCAGCGCGCGCTCGCCCGGGCGCAGATCGAAGGGGCGGCTGACAACCCGCGTGACGGCGTAATCCTCGGGGGAAAAGGGCTTGCGGATGTCATACGCCAGCACTTGTTCCGTTTCGGCCCCCAGCCGCACCAGCACGACGTCCAGCGCAATCAACCCGTAGATGTCCGAGGCCAGCACCCAGTCGTCCGGCGGTCGCCCGTCGTCCGGTGCGCCGCTCTGGATTTCGACCACGGCCCAGAGCGGCTGGTAGGGATGCAAATTTGCGGCGGTCTGTGAGAAGGAGGATGAGAGGCGGCCCGCCGAATGGCGCTCTGCCAGGCTGGTCAGCGTGTCGCCTGTGCCGGGGGCAAAACGCATCTGCGCCCCGATGGGGACACTGGGCGTCTCCGGGTCCAGGACCAGTGTGGGCGGAGCCTCTGCGTGCAGTGGGGCCGCCAGGATCAAAAGCATCGAAGAGGCCAGGAAAAGTGCTAAGACTGACCGCACGTTGTCCTCTCCCTGCGCCCCAAGCGGAGCATACGAATGTCAGAGCCCCGTTTCCAAGCCGTTGTAGCGGACGATCACGCGATTGTCCGGTCCGGCCTGCGTGCGGCGCTGGAAAGCCCTGGCCTTGTCGAACCGGCGGGCATCAAGGTGGTGGCCGAGGCCGCCGACGGGCTGAGCGCCATCGCCGCGATCCGGCAGCACCGGCCGTCGCTGTTGCTGCTGGACGTGCAGATGCCGCTGGCGGGCGGGCTGGAGGTCCTGATCGAGGCGCGGCGCTGGTCGCCGGAGACCCGCGTCGTCGTGCTGAGCGGCGTGACATCGCCGGGCAAGATCGGCGAACTGGTGTCTTGCGGTGTCGACGGGCTGTTTTCCAAGGGTGAGGACAATGACGAACTCTTTGGCGCCTTGCCCGGCATCCTGCGGGGCAGGCGCCACGTCGCCGAGGTGTTCCGCAGGATGCTGGAAGAGGCGCCAGCGGTCCCGGCGCTGTCAGAGCGTGAACGGCAGGTGCTGAACCTGGTTGTGGCCGGGCGGTCCAACAAGGAAATGGCCCAGGTGCTGGGCATCAGCGCCAAGACCGTCGACCGCCACCGGACCAACCTGATGCAGAAACTCGACGTGCATTCGGTGGCCCAGTTGATCGCCTACGCCCTGCGCGAAGGGCTGATCGCGCCCACATCGGGGCTGTAGAGCCCCCAATGCCTTGCGATCTGCGCCGGGCGGGTGTGCCACCCGTGCGGGGCGATTGGGGGATTCACCCCATCCTGAAAGGTCACGCATCTATTTAGGCTGTCCGCAACACCGGCAGGACCGGCCCTTGATTTGACGGAGAGATTCGATGCCCAGCCAGATTTCCCAGTTGGACGACAACGTGCAGGACACGCGCCTTGCGGCGCAGACCGCCCTCGGTACCGTCAACGGCGCGATCGACGCGCTCGACCTGGTCAAGGACGTCTTCGAGGTTCTCGAGGACATCGACGAGGACGCGGAAAAGCTCGAAAGCATCGCCAAGGGGCTTAAGAACGCGCTCACGCTGATTTCCAAGGTCGGGCCGCCGCTGTCGAGTGTGACCCCGTTCTTGAAACGGGTCATCGAAAGCGTCGAGGAACGCGCGCATGATGTCGCCAACGGCATCGACGTCGAAAGCAAGTTCGGCGACTTCAAAGACACCGTCGCGGCGCTCATCGACGGGCTGGAAGGGGCGCGGGACACGCTGGAAATCGCCGTGGCCGAGCTTTCGGCGGTTGAAAACGGGATCGCCGATGCCGCCGACGGGATCGAGAACGCCTATTCCATCCCCCCCGAGCTGCAGAATGCGATCGACCAGGCAGAGATCATCGCCGCGAACATCAACAATTCGACCAGCGGCATCAGCGATCTGGCAGAGGACATCAACACGCTAAAGGTCCGGATCGACGGTATCCTGGGCGATTTCCCGTCCACCGCCGCCACGTTGATCGGCGTGGCCCGGGATTTCATCGACCTGATCGGCAAGGTCGATTTCCTGCAAACGCCGATGGATGTTCTCAACGACGCGCTGGAGCCGGTGCAATGGGCGCTGGACGCGGCAGAGGCGGTGATCGAGGCGGTCATCAACCCGGTCCTTGACCCGATCATGGACAGTTTGGGCATCACCGATCTTTTCGACAAGATGTCGGAAGCAATCAACGCGCTGATCCCCGAGCTCAGCCTCTTTGAAGGGATCGACCTGGACCTGGGCAATTTCGAAGTTGAATTCGGCGACCTCGTGGTGGATGCGCCGAACCTGGATGTGGCGCTGGACCCCGATGTCATGGCGCGGATGCGCGACGACATCGACAGGTTGGCGGTTGAGGTACGCAAGCTGATCACGCCCTTCGATCCGGTCAACCTGCTGCTGGACGACAGCGCCAACCTTGCCATCGGCTATGACGGATTCGAGGGGCGCGACCCCAACGGGATCATCGCCGGGGGCACGAACATCTTTGCACAGGACGGCGATGACCTGATCTCGGGCGGGCTGGGTGATGACGTCCTGCACGGCGGGGCCGGGAACGACGTGCTGATCGGTGGCGCAGGCGACGATATCATCGACGGTGGCAGCGGCACCG
>Ga0208328_1000571_pt1 | contig 16386 bp, 14 predicted proteins | sample DeeseametaMP2633_FD_184170 | JGI IMG/M metagenome (GOLD analysis project Ga0208328, IMG submission 184170) | Marine microbial communities from the Deep Atlantic Ocean - MP2633 (SPAdes) | ecosystem: Environmental > Aquatic > Marine > Unclassified | place: Northeast of Antigua and Barbuda, North... | reverse complement strand
CCCCCGAGCCGATGATGAGCACCGCCCCCGCAAGGGTCATCGCGTCGGGCCATTCGTCGAAGAACAGCGCCCCGTAGAGCGTCGCCCACAAGAGCTGCGAATACTGCATCGGCGCCACGATCACCGCCTCGCCGTTGCGATAGGCACCGATCAGCACGAAACCCCCGGTGATGGCCAGAACCGCCATGACCCCCACCGCGCCCAGATGCTCGATCGGCATCGGCTGGTAGACGAAGGGCAGCGCGCAGGCCATGATCACGAAGTTGGTCAGCATCGGGTAGAGCAGCAGCACGACCGAGCGCTCTTCATGCCCGATCTTGCGCACCACGATGGCGGCCAGCGCCCCTGTACACGCACCGACCAGCGCCGCGGCATGGCCCAGCGAGAGCTCTGTGCCGCCGGGGCGCAGCACCACGATGACGCCCGCAAGCCCCACCAGCACCGCGATCCAGCGCCGCAGACGGACGCGCTCGCCCAGGATGGGAATCGCCAGCACGGTGATCACCAGCGGCTGCGCGAAGAGGATGGCGTAGGTCTGCGCCAGCGGCAGCACCGAGAAGGCGTAGAACACGCAGATCCCGGTGATCACCGCCGAGACCGTGCGCAGCGCCGTCCACCACGGATGGATCGGCCGCAGGTGCCCCGGGGTGGTGTCGCGGATCAGCATGAGGCTCACCAGCGGGAAGCTGAAGAGCACCGAGAAGAAGACGATCTGGAAGGGCGCGTAGCTTCCGCCGAGGAATTTCACGACGACGTCGTGCGAGGCGAAGAGCGCGAAGGAAAGCAGCGCGAGAAGCGCGCCTTTTGCATTATGTGCCATTCTGGAGAGTGCCGGGACAGAGGAGAGGGAGGAGGAGGAAACCGGCTTCGAGTCTGTCACCGCTCGCGAGCGCCAACAAGGGCCGTTGCCACCCTCGCGGGCTGTTGCGGCGGGTTTGCGCGAATGCCAGGCTCTCGGACGGGAGATCGGGCAATGGATCCGGACATACCGTCGGTGACGCGCGGCGTCGGGATGTTCCTCTTCGGGATGCAGGAGATGACCGGAGCGCTGCGCGATCTCGCGAGTCGCCAGATGCAGCGGCTGCTTACAGGCATCGGGCTGCGCCGCCCCGCTCTGGCCTTCGGCGCTGCGCTGCGACGCACCGCGAAGGGCGAGCTGCACGCCGCGGAGCTTCAGAGGCTCGCGCGGCTGGTCGCCGGGCGAACCCGAAGACTGCGACGGCAGGCTTTGCTGAGGGAGCACGCGCGGCCGGTCGGCCCGCGCGAGGTGTTCGAGCTCACCGCCGCCATGCGGCGGCTGGAGCGGGCGGCGCGGAACGCCGCCCGGCCAATGCATTACGGTGAACTGGCCGCAAGCGATGTGCCCACGACGCCGGTTCGGGACCGGCTGGAACCAGTGCCCGTAGGGGCGCCTCAGAGGCTCGCGTCGAGGGCGGCGAGGATCGCGTCGCCCATGCCCGAGGTCGAGACCGGGGTCACGCCCTCGTCGCCCAGCAGGTCGGCGGTGCGGACACCGTCGGCGAGCACCGTCTCGATCGCCTTCTCGAGGCGCTCGGCCTCGGCGCCCTGGTCGAAGCTGTACCGCAGCGCCATGGCGAAGGAGAGGATGCAGGCGATCGGGTTCGCCTTGCCCTGCCCCGCGATGTCGGGCGCGGAGCCGTGCACCGGCTCGTAGAGCGCCTTGGGACGGCCGTTGGCCATCGGGGCCCCGAGCGAGGCCGAGGGCAGCATGCCCAGCGAGCCGGTCAGCATGGCGGCCGCGTCCGACAGCAGGTCGCCAAAGAGGTTGTCGGTCACGATCACGTCGAACTGCTTGGGCCAGCGGCAGAGCTGCATGGCACCGGCGTCGGCGTACATGTGGCTGAGCTCGACCTCGGGGTATTCCTTGCCGACCTCGGTGACGACCTCGCGCCAGAGGATGCCGGATTCCATGACGTTGGCCTTCTCCATCGAGCAGACCTTCTTGCCACGGCGCATCGCCAGCTCGAAGGCCGAGCGGGCCACGCGGTCGATCTCGGACTCGGTGTAGCGCTGGGTGTTGATGCCGACGCGCTCGTTGCCCTCTTCGATGATGCCGCGCGGCTCGCCGAAGTAGATGCCCGAGGTCAGTTCGCGCACGATCATGATGTCGAGCCCGGCCACCACGTCCTTCTTCAGCGACGAGAAGTCGGCCAGCGCGTCGAAGCACTGGGCGGGACGCAGGTTGGCGTAGAGGTCCATCTCCTTGCGCAGGCGCAGCAGGCCGCGCTCGGGCTTCACCGAGAAGTCGAGCACGTCGTATTTCGGACCGCCCACGGCGCCGAGCAGGACGGCGTCGACCTCCTGCGCCTTGGCCATGGTGTCGTCATGCAGCGGCGTGCCGTGCTTGTCGTAGGCGGCGCCGCCCACGAGATCCTCGCTCACATCGAAGGTGAGGCCGCGCTTGTCGCCGTACCAGTCGATGATCCGCCGCACCTCGGCCATGACTTCGGGGCCGATGCCGTCGCCCGGCAGGATCAGAAGCGAAGGGTTGCTCATGGGAATATCCTCTCCTCGGAATGTCCCGCATCGGGTATCCCTTGGGGCGGTAATGGTCAAGAAAACAACGGTGATAGCCCTTCTTCCAGAAGCTCCCAGACCCGCGCGATGCGCGGCGTGCGCCGCATCGCCTCGTGCACCGTGAGATAGATCGGAAGCCCCGGCAGCCGCAGCCCGGCAAAAAGCCGCTCGAGCCGGGGATCGCGGTCGGCGATGTTGCATTGCAGCACCCCGATGCCGCAGCCCGAGGCCACCAGCTCGTAGCCGGTGACGAAGTCGTCGCAGCGGGTGCTGAACCAGTCGCGGGTCGCTGGCAGCCCCATGTCGCGCATGGCGCGCAGCATCATGTCCCGGCGGTCGAGCCCTACCAGATCGCTCTGCCAGAGCGCCTCGAGCGTGTCCGGGCGGCCCCGGCGGTCGAGGTAGTCGCGGGCGGCATAGACGCCCATCTCGAGATCGCCCAGGTGGCGCATCACGAGGTCGAGCTGCTCGGGCCGGTACATGCGGACGGCGATGTCGGCCTCGCGGTAGTGCAGGTTCTCTGTCAGGTCCGTCGGCACGAGGTCGATGGCGATCTCGGGCTCGAGCGCGCGGATCCGGGCGATGATCGGCGGCAGGTGATAGTGGGCGGACATCGCGCTCGCGGTGATCCGCACCGTGCCCGCCAGCCGCTCGGACCGGCCCTCCGCCGCCAGCCGCAGCGACTGCAGGCTGTCCCGCATCGCCTGCGCGTGGGGCAGGAGCGCGGCGCCGGTCTCGGTCAGGTCGAGCCCGCGCGGCCGGCGCCGGAACAGCTCCACCCCGAGCTGCCGCTCGATCTCGCGCACCTGCCGGCCGACCGTGGGCTGGCTGGTGCCGAGACGTGCCGCAGCGGCCGAGAGCGAGCCGTGCTCGGCCACCGCGAGGAAGGTCTGCACCAGCGACCAGTCGAGGGAGTTGATCGAAACAGCCATGCAAAAATGAATGGCAGATGGAGATTTTTGAACAATATCAAATCGCGCCCGCATGGCGGAAGATGCCTCCGAGACAGCTATGGAGGGTGACATGACGGGCAAGGTCCTCATTCTGGGCGGCCACGGACGGTTCGGCGGCCACGTGGCGCAGGCCTTCTGGAACGCCGGCTGGAAGGTCGCGCTCTACCGTCGCGGCACCAGCCTGCGCGCCGCCGCCGAGGGCGCCGACGTGATCTTCAACGGCTGGCATGTGCCCTACCCGCGCTGGGAGGCCGAGATGCCCGCGCTCACCGAGCGGCTCATCGACGCCGCGCGCAGCTCGGGTGCCACCATCCTGCAGCCGGGCAATGTCTATGTCTTTGGCGAGGGCGCGCCCGAGCTTCTAGGCGCCGACACGCCGCACCGTGCCCGCAATCGGCTCGGACGAGTGCGGATCGAGATGGAAGAGCGTCTGTGCGACTCCGGCCGGCCGGTGATCCTGCTGCGGGCGGGGGATTTCCTCGACGACCAGCCGTCGGGCAACTGGTTCGACAAGGTGATGGTCCGCGACCTTCGGAAGGGCACGCTGACCTGGCCGGGCAACCCGGCGATCCCGCACGCCTGGGCCTGGCTGCCCGACCTCGCCGAGGCGGCGCGGATGCTCGCCGACCGCCGCGCCGAACTGCCGCGCTTCGCCGACATCCCCTTCCACGGCTTCACGCTCTCCGGCCAGGAGATGGCGACGCATCTCGGCCACATCGTCGGGCGCGACATCGCGATCCGGCCGCTGCGCTGGTGGATGCTGCAGCTCGCCCAGCCGGTCTGGGGCACCGCCGGAGGGCTGCTCGAGATGCGCTATCTCTGGGACATGCCGCACCGGCTCGACCCGGCGCCGCTGGCGACGCTGCTGCCCGAGTTCCGCCCCACCCCGCTCGACGAGGCGCTGCGCCGCGCCACCGCACATCTCACGGCAGGGACAGGGTCACGGACACCAGCCGATGCCGCTGCCCCTCGACGGGCGGCCTGACCTCGGCTTGGGCGACCTCGAGCCCGGCGGCGGGGAGCACGTAGCTCACCCGCATCGGGCCGGGGCCGTCCCAGACCACCGTCGGCGCATCGGGCAGCGGATCCTGCAGCCGCGGATCCGCAAGCACCTGCACGATGGCCTCGTGGCGGCCGTCGCCCCGCACCGGGTCGACGTTGGCATTGCCGATCAGGACCGGAGCACCGGGCAAGGCACAACCGAGCCCGCCGTCGAGGCACTGCATCCAGAGCCCCAGCTCATCGTGGTTGCGGCGCCCGTTGCGGTCCTCGGGCCCGTCGAAGACCGGCGGGGTCGCAGCCCATGCCAGCAGCACCAGCGGCGGGCCCCCGGTGTCGAGCGACAGCACCCAATGTGCCGAAGAGGACAGCCGCTGCACCTCTGGCGCCGGGTCCTCCGCCTGCCGAAGATTCCCCGGCAGGTCGCTCCAGAGCAGGTCGCTGAACGTGGCGACCAGTGACAGCGGGCGCGTCGACAGCACCGCCATGCCGCCCTGCCCCGAGAACTCGCCATAGCCCTGCGCATCGCGCGGTCCGCCGAGCAGCCCGTGGCCGTCGAGATCCAGCCCCGTCGGCCTTCCCGCGTTCGGGCGCCGGGCGAACCGGTGCGGGTAGCGCGCCCCCGCGGCCTCCAGCGCGTCGGCCAGTGCCCCCAGCGCGACACCGTCGTGATCGTAGTCCACATCCGTCAGCAACAGCACGTCGGGCGCGACCTCGGCGATCTCGGCCACCACCGGCGCAAGTTCTCCGTCGACAATGTCGCGCAGCAGCAGGCCGGGACCGTCGCGCGACAGGTCCGCGTTCCAGGTGGCAAGACTCAGAGGGTCGGCATGCAGCGCCCCGGCAAGGAGCAGCGAGACGATCAGGCCGCCTGCAGATCCGCCTGCGCGTGGGCGCGGCGACGCTTTTCCTCGATCAGCCCGGCGATCCGCCCCAGCGCCACGCCGCGCATGATCAGGCTTGCGGGAAGAAAGGCCCATGCGCTCATCGTCCAGATCATCGTCTGTGCATTGGCCAGCGACAGCGGGTCGATCATCTCGGACGCCAGCTTCATCACCGCCGGTATAACGAATGGCAGAAGAAACCCTAAGGCGACGTTAACGTGGGCGTCCCGACGCAGGCGATAGAGGATGTCCGCACCGGCGGTCGGGTCGAAGAGCGGCAGGTTCACCCAGAAATTGAAGGTGCCGTTGCGGATCGGCCAGTGCAGCACCCGCACGATCACGACAAACGAAAGAACGGCAATCAGCGACACGAGATAGGAGAGCCCCGCCGCGATGCGGACCATCTCGACCCGCTCGGACCCCATGTCGCCGTCCGCGACGAGCACCATCAGCCGCACCGGCGAATAGGGGAAATCGAGCAGCTCTCCCAAGCCGGTACCGAACCCCGCCAGCGCCGCGCCGAGCCGCGTCGGATGCACGTCCTGCCGCCAGATCAGCACCAGCGCCAGCACCGTAACGAAGAGCGCCACGAAACGCAGGCGGTTGAAGGGCGGCGCATCGCGGAACTCGATGAACGAGGGGTAGTCCCCGACATATTCGACGAAGGTGAGGAAGGCCGCGACCAGGGCCAACAGCGCGATCATCTGGGATCCGTCCGCGGTCACCCCCGGCAGGAACACCGCAGGCATCGCGATCAGGAACGCGATGAGAAAGGCCCGCGCACCGGCCTGCACCAAACGCTTGAACACCACCTAAACCCCTTCGGTCGCGCCGGGCCCCGATCCATCTCGCAGCCCCGCTTGTACCTGACCCCGCAAACAGACGCGGCGTATCACACTTTTGCCCAATTTCTGCCCACATTCCCCAGGCTCAGCAAGGAACTCTTAGGTCAGGCGCCCGGAATCCGACACTTTCGGAGAGGAAACGGTGCCTTTTTGCATCATTGCTACGCCGCAGTTGCGTAGATGTACCACGACGCCACAAGATGTTGAAAAGCCGCGGGGCTTCACCTGTTCGACCGAATTTCATGGGGTTTGACCTAGCGCATGGCTGAATGATCCAAACAGGGGTTGAACGGGTCGTGATTATACTGGGCCGATCAGGAGGAACGTGCAGATGCATCTGGCGATTACAACGGAAGAAGCCGTCGCGATGATTCCCGACGGCGCGCGCGTGATGCTCTCGGGCTTCATGGGCGTCGGAACCCCGGACGGGCTGGTCCGGGCGCTGGCCGCAGCCGGCAAGAAGGACCTGACGATGATCGTTAACGACGCGGCACGCCCGGACACCGGGGTCGGCCCGCTGGTGACCGCCGGCTGCGTGCGCAAGTTCATCGGCAGCCACATCGGCGTGAACCCGGTGCTGCAGGAGAAGATGCACGCGGGCGAGATCGAGGTCGAGCTGGTGCCGCAGGGCACGCTGGTCGAACGCATCCGCGCCGCGGGCATGGGCCTCGGCGGCGTGCTCACCCCCACCGGGCTCGGCACGCTGGTGGCCGAGGGCAAGCCGACCGTCGAGGTCGAGGGCAAGACCTACCTGCTCGAGCCGCCGCTGCGCGCGGATTTCGCGCTGATCGCGGCCCGCAGCTGCGACTACGTGGGCAACCTGACCTACATGCTCTCGGCGACGAACTTCAATCCGATCATGGCGCTGGCAGGCGAGGTGGTGATCGCCGAGCCGGAAGAGATCGTGCCGGTGGGGGTGATCCCCCCGGACGCGGTCAAGACCCCGGGCGTGCTCGTCGACCATGTGATCAAGAGGGCTGCGTGATGAAAGACATCCAGATCATGGATCCGAAAGAGATCATCGCCCGCCGGGTGTCGCTCGAGATCCGGCCGAAAATGCTGGTGAACCTCGGGATCGGCATTCCGACGCTGGTCTCGGACCACCTCGACGAAAGCATGGGCGTGTTCTTCCAGTCCGAGAACGGCGTGGTCGGGCTCGGCCACCGTCCGCCCGAGGGCATGACCGACCGCCACCTCACCGACGCTGGCGGCAGCTTCACCTCCGCCGTGCCCGGCGCCTCGATCATCGACTCGGCGTTTTCGTTCGGGCTGATCCGCGGCGGCCACCTCGACCTGACGGTGCTGGGCGGGCTGCAGGTGGACGCGCAGGGGCATTTGGCGAACTGGATGATCCCCGGCGTCTTCGTGCCCGGCATGGGCGGCGCGATGGACCTGGTGACCGGCGCCAAGAAGGTGATCGTGGCGATGATCCACTCGGCCAAGGGCAAGTCGAAGATCGTGCAGGAATGCAACCTGCCGGTGACCTCGCAACGGCGCGTCGACCTGATCGTGACCGAGAAGGCGGTGATGCAGCCCCGCGACGACGGGCTTCACCTGCTCGAGACCGGACCGGGGATCAGCGTCGCCGAGGTCGTGGCCGACACCACCGCGCAGCTCATCATCGAGGGTGACATCCCGGAGATGGACCTCTCCCGCACGACCTGAGCCGACCCGTGACCCACGGCGGGGGCGCCGCCCCCGTCGCGCGACGCGCGGTCGCTCCGGCCTGACGCACCCTCAGGCGCCCCGGCCCCACAAGGCAAACATCTGCAAAACCCGGACAGATGACCGAGGCCCGTCCCCGAAGGACCACGTCCGCCCCTTCATCTTGCCAGAAAAACTCCCGCCGGAGGCGTCCGGCCCCCTGCCACACGCAGCAACGCCGGAAAAAAGAAAAGCAGGGCGGCCACGAACCGCCCTGCCCTGTGCATCACGTCCTGTCCGCGATCAGACCCAGGGACGGCTCTGTGCGGCCTCGGCCTCGAAACTGTCGATGGCGCCGACCTTCTCCATGGTCAGGCCCACATCGTCGAGCCCCTCGAGCAGGCAGTGCTTGCGGAAGGGGTCGATCTCGAAGGCGAATTCCTCGCCGTCCGAGGTGGTGACCACCTGCCGCTCGAGATCCACGGTCATGCGCGCGTTGGAGCCCTTCTCGGCGTCCTTCATCAGCACGTCGACAACCTCCTGCGGCATCACGATCGGCAGCATGCCGTTCTTGAAGCAGTTGTTGTAGAAGATGTCGGCGAAGGAGGTGGAAATCACCGCCTTGATGCCGAAATCCGCCAGCGCCCACGGCGCGTGCTCGCGCGAGGAGCCGCAGCCGAAGTTGTCGCCGGCCACGATGACCTGCGCGTCCCGGTACTGCGGCTTGTTGAGCACGAAATCGGGGTTCTCGGAGCCGTCGTCGAGATAGCGCATCTCGTCGAAGGCATGGACCCCGAGGCCCGAGCGCTTGATCGTCTTCAGGAACTGCTTGGGGATGATCATGTCGGTGTCGATGTTCACCAGCGGCATGGGCGCCGCGATCCCCGTCAGTTTTTCGAACTTTTCCATATGTCTTGTCCTATTCTCAGGACGCCCGTCACCCGGCGGTGCAGGGGCCCGCGTAGGGGGTGCCCTCGACGTCCCATGCCTCCCGCGCCCCGGCGGCGGCAAGAGCCGTCGGCGAGGCGAGACAGATCATGAGGACGGCAAGGCGCGTCATCAGGCGGTTTCTTTCTCGCTCATCAGTTCGCGCACGTCGGTCAGGTGGCCGGTGATCGCCGCCGCCGCCGCCATCGCGGGCGACATCAGGTGGGTACGACCGCCCTTGCCCTGACGACCCTCGAAGTTGCGGTTCGAGGTGGCCGCGCAGCGCTCGCCCGGAGACAGCTGGTCGGGGTTCATGGCAAGGCACATGGAGCAGCCCGCCATCCGCCATTCGAAACCGGCGTCGATGAAGATCTGGGCGAGGCCCTCTTCCTCGGCCTGGGCACGGACGAGGCCTGAGCCGGGCACGACCATGGCACGCATGCCGTCCTTGATCTTCTTGCCCTTCAGGATCTCGGCCGCGGCGCGAAGGTCCTCGATCCGGCCGTTGGTGCAGGAGCCGATGAACACCGTGTCGATCTTGATGTCAGTGAGCTTCTGCCCGGCCTCGAGGCCCATGTACTGAAGCGCGCGCTTGGCCGCCTCGACCTTGCCGCCGGTGAAATCCTCGGGGGCCGGCACGGTGCTCGAGATCGGCAGCACGTCCTCGGGCGAGGTGCCCCAGGTGACGACCGGCGCGATGTCCTCGCCGCGGATGGTGACGACCTTGTCCCAATGCGCGTCGTCATCGGAGTAGAGCGTCTTCCACCACGCCAGAGCGGCCTCGAACTGGGCGCCCTTCGGCGCGTGCGGGCGGCCCTTCACGTATTCGAAGGTGGTCTCGTCGGGCGCGATCAGACCGGCGCGGGCGCCGCCCTCGATGGCCATGTTGCAAACCGTCATCCGGCCTTCCATCGACAGCGAGCGGATCGCCTCGCCGCAATACTCGATGACGTAGCCGGTGCCGCCGCCGGTGCCGGTGTGGCCGATGACCGAGAGCGTGATGTCCTTGGCGGTGACGCCCGGACGCAGCTGGCCGGTGATCTCGACCTTCATGTTCTTGGACTTGGACTGGATCAGCGTCTGCGTGGCGAGCACGTGCTCGACCTCGGAGGTGCCGATGCCGTGGGCCAGCGCGCCGAAGGCACCGTGGGTGGCGGTGTGGCTGTCACCGCAGACCACGGTCATGCCGGGCAGCGTCCAGCCCTGCTCGGGGCCGACGATGTGCACGATGCCCTGACGGATATCGCTCACCGGGTAATAGTTGACGCCGAAGTCGCGGGCGTTCTTGTCGAGCGCCTCGACCTGGATGCGGCTTTCCTCGTTCTCGATGCCGTTTTCACGGTCGGTCGTGGTCGGCACGTTGTGGTCGGGCACGGCGATGGTGCGCTGCGGGGCGCGGACCGTGCGGCCCGTCATGCGCAGCCCTTCGAAGGCCTGCGGCGAGGTCACCTCGTGCACGAGGTGACGGTCGATGTAGAGCAGGCAGGTGCCGTCTTCGTCCCGCTGGACGACATGGGCGTCCCAGATCTTGTCGTAGAGTGTCTTGCCGGACATGGGTTCCTCTCCGGAATTTGGAATGGTCTTGCAGGCTGGGCGCAGGTCAGATGTCCCGCGCCGGGGCGGGCGTGACAGGCTTATAGCCGCGCGAGCACCGAAAAGGTGGCGCCGTAGAACCGTTCGCGCAAACGCACGCGGTCGCCGAGGTCGAGAACCCGAGTCATGACAGGCGAGATACAGGGTCTCCCCTCTCCGATCAAGGGGAACGACGGCCCCCGCCCGTCACGGCTCGCGCCTCTCAGGTGTGCCCGGGGCCGTCGTGGGACTTGCCCGAGCGCCGGCGCGATGCAACTCTTGGGTTCGGAAGGAGCACCGCCACACGATGAACCCGCTTGACGCCACGGGCGACCAGACCCCGTTCGAGGCCCTTCGCGCCATCGCCCTGCAGCTGCTGTCGCAGGGCGAGACCTACGCGGGCATCTTCCTCAGACCCTGGAACTTCTACCAGGTCGGCATCGCGCTCGCGGTCTTCGTCGTGGCCCATATCCTCGCGCAGCTGGTGTCGCCCCACATGAGGGAATGGATGCGCACCCGCGAGGGCTGGCCCGCGTGGCGCCTGCGCATCCTGATCGTGTTTCAGCGCCGGCTGCGGATGATCTTTTTCGTGATCCTGATCTGGCACGTGATCGGCATCATGAAGCAGCTCACATGGCCGTCGCGCTCCTACCTGCTGACCATCATCGCCGAGCTCGGCACCGCGTGGCTGCTGATCGCGCTCGCCACCCGGCTGATCCGCAACCCGACGCTGCGGCTGCTGGTGCGCTACTCCGCCTGGGCCTGGGTGACGATCTCGATCCTCGGGCTCGCCGATGAGACGAAGGCCGTGCTCGACGGGCTCGCCATCGAGATCGGCAGCATGCGGCTCTCGATCTGGCTGATGCTGCAGGCCGCGGCGCTGCTGATCGCGCTGGTGGCCGCGGCACGCTTCCTGGCCGCCGCCGCCGCCGCGAACATCCGTCAGAACGAGAACATGAGCCCCTCGATGCAGGTGCTCTCGGTAAAGTTCCTGCAGGTCGCGCTCTACGGTGCAGCCTTCTTCCTCGCGCTGAAGCTGGTGGGCGTCGACCTGACCGGGCTCGCGGTGCTCTCCGGCGCGATCGGCGTCGGTCTCGGCTTCGGCCTGCAGAAGGTGGTCTCGAACCTCGTGAGCGGCGTGATCATCCTGCTCGACAAGTCGATCAAGCCCGGCGACGTGATCTCGCTCGGCGACACCTTCGGCTGGATCAACGCGCTTGGCGCGCGCTATGTCTCGATCACCACCCGCGACGGCAAGGAATACCTGATCCCGAACGAGGACCTGATCACCGGTCAGGTGGTGAACTGGTCGCACTCCAACGAGTTCGTCAGGCTCGACATCTCCTTCGGCACCTCCTACGGCGACGATCCCCATGCGGTGCGCAAGATCGCGGTGGAGGCCGCGCTGGGGGTGGGCCGGGTGCTGGCCGACCGGCCGCCGGTCTGTCACATCGTGGGCTTCGGAGACAGCTCGGTGGACTACATCCTGCGGTTCTGGATCCGCGACCCGACGGGCGGGCTCACCAACATCCGCGGCAACGTCTACCTGGCGCTCTGGGACGCGTTCAAGGCAAACGACATCTCGATCCCCTTCCCCCAGCGCGAGGTCCGCGTGCTGAACGAGAGCCTGCCGGTGGCGCGCACTCCGGACTGATCTGTCCGGTCACTGCCGGATCGGCAACGGGCGGCGCGTCGTCCGGGCGTCCGAGATCTGGCCGCTCTGCGCTTGCCTCTTCGGCACCCGGCCACTCGGCGTCCGGCTGTTCAGCATCAGGCCATTCGCCGTTCCGTTCGGCACAACCTGCTGAGGCGGGCGTTTACCGTTCCGCAAGCCGAGTCGGGCCAAGCTGTTGTCATGAGACAGCAAGCCGACGATTGGCGCGATACCGCCAGCCCCCTTTGTGGCAACACATCCGGCCCGCATGTGCCGCAGCGCGGCCCCGGTCCGAACGCGACGCTCCCGATTTCCGCACCACTCCGGACGTTGCGGCTGACCGGTCCACCGCCCAGGCGCCGCGGCCATTCACGCGCTCCCCCGCGCTGACGTGGATCCGGACGGCAAATTCCGCCAATGACGGCGCGTCGCGGCTGACATCCGCGACCGCTGCCACCATAGTGCGTCTCGACCAATTGAGGGAGGCGTCATCATGACGGAAGAGATCGTCATTCTCGGCGGTGCGCGCACCGCCATCGGCACGTTCGGCGGAGCATTGGCCGGCATGCCGCCCATCGACCTTGCCACCACCGCCGCAAAGGCGGCACTCGAGCGCTCGGGCGTCGAGGGCGCACAGCTCGGCCACGTGGTCTTCGGCCACATCATCAACACCGAGCCGCGCGACATGTATCTCAGCCGCGTCGCCGCGATGCAGGCCGGCGCCCCCGAGAGCGTGCCTGCGATGAACGTCAACCGGCTCTGCGGCTCTGGCGTGCAGGCCATCGTCTCGGCGGCGCAGTCGCTGATGCTGGGCGATGCCGATTTCGCGCTTGCGGGCGGCGCCGAGTGCATGTCGCGCTCGCCCTACATCCTCCAGGACCAACGCTGGGGCCGCAAGATGGGTGACATCCGCACCGTCGACATGATGCTCGGCGCGCTCAGCTGCCCGTTCGGCACCGGCCACATGGGCGTCACCGCCGAGAACGTGGCCTCCGAGCACGGCATCAGCCGCGAGGCGCAGGATGCCTTCGCCGTCGAGAGCCAGGCGCGCGCCGCCAAGGCCATCGCCGAGGGCCGTTTCCGCGACCAGATCGTCCCGGTCGAAATCGCCTCGCGCAAGGGCACGATCAGCTTCGACACCGACGAGCACCCCAAGCCCACCACGGCAGAGACCCTCGCGGGGCTGCGCCCGGCGTTCCAGAAGGACGGCAGCGTCACCGCCGGCAACGCCAGCGGCATCAACGATGGCGCCGCGGCGCTGGTGCTGGCCCGCGCCTCGGCCGCCCGTGACGCAGGGCTCACGCCGCGTGCGCGCATCCTCGGATACGCCCATGCCGGCGTCCGCCCCGAGGTGATGGGCATCGGTCCGATCCCCGCGGTGAAGGCGCTGCTGGCCCGCACCGGGCTCAGCGCCTCGGACTTCGACGTGATCGAGTCGAACGAGGCCTTCGCGGCGCAGGCGCTGGCGGTGAACGCCGAGCTGGGTCTCGACCCGGCCAAGGTGAACCCCAACGGCGGCGCCATCGCGCTTGGCCACCCGGTGGGCGCGACCGGCGCGATCCTTACCGTCAAGGCGCTCTACGAGCTCGAGCGGATCGGCGGGCGCAAGGCGCTGATCACCATGTGCATCGGCGGCGGCCAGGGCATCGCGCTCGCCATCGAGCGGATCTGACCCCGGGCGCCTCGACCCGCAAACGCACCGCCCTGCGCCCCTGACCGGGGCGCGGGGCAGACCCGGCCGCCGTCAGCGCAGCTCGATCGACACGCGCCCCGACTGCCCGGTGGCGTCGATGACCGAGAGCGTGGTGAAGCCCGGCCCCCGGACCGGCGCCACCAGCTCGCCCCCGCGCAGCCGCGTCGCCACCACCTCGCCGTCGGCCAGCAGGGTGAAGGGCGGCACCCCGCCCCGCAGCTTCATCGGCACGCCTTCACCGCCCGCGATCAGCGCCGCCCCGTCGGGCGGGAAGGTCACGGTCAGCGACGGCTCGGACGCGCTGTCCCGCCCGAAGCGCTGCAACGGTGCGGGCAGCATGGCGTTGCTCACCAGCAGCGTGTCGGGCGGCGGCGCGGGCAAGGGCTCGGGCGTGGCGCGGGCGCGGCCCAGCGCCTCGAAGAGCAAGGGCGCCGCGATCTCACCGCCGAAGGCCCCCGGCACCGGCGTGCCGTCCGGGCGCCCGATCCAGACACCCGCGACGTAGCGCCCGTCCCAGCCCAACGCCCAGGCGTCGCGATGCCCGTAGGAGGTGCCGGTCTTGTAGGCCACGCGCCCCGGAGGTCCGGCCTGCGGCGGAGGCGGCAGCCCGGCGAGGATGTGCCCCACCTGCCACGCCGAGCGGGCGCTCATCAGCCGGGCGGGCGCAGCCTCGGGCGTGTCCGCCAGCCAGCGCAGGTCGCGCGCCTCGCCGCCGTTGGCGAGCCCGGCGAAGAGCGTCACCATGTCCCAGAGCGTCAGCCCCACCCCGCCGAGGCTCACCGCGAGCCCCGGCTGGCCGCCCGGCAGCTCGGGGTGCAGCCCCGCCGCCTCGAGCGCGGCCATCAGGTGCGCCGGGCCCATCGCCTCGGTCAGCCGCACCACGGGGATGTTGAGCGACAGCTGCAGCGCCCGCGAGACCCGCAGCTCGCCGCGGAACTGACCGTCGAAATTGCGCGGCTCGTAGGTGCCGAACTGCACAGGCGTGTCGGCGATCAGCGTCTCGGGATGCGCGAGCCCCCGGTCGAAGGCGAGCCCGTAGACCAGCGGCTTCAGCGTCGAACCGGGCGAGCGCAGGGCCCGTGTCATGTCGACGAAACCCTGCCCGCGGGTCTCGGAATAGGCGGGCGAGCCGACGCTGGCCAGCACCTCGCCGCTGCGATGATCCGCCACCATGAGCGCCATAGACAGGCGCCGGTCGCGCCCGGCCATGTAGTCCGTCGCCAGCCGCTCGAGGCTTTGCTGCAACCCGCGGTCGATGGTCAGGTCGTGCCGCCCCGGCCCCAGCGCCAGCGCGCGGTCGGCCAGATGCGGCGCGATCAGCGGGAAGTCGTGCCGCCCCTCGGGCGAGGGGTCACGCAGGGCGGCGCGGGTGGTGTCGGCGTCGATCACCCCGGCCCGCTGCATCCGCGCCAGCACCCGGTCGCGGGCGTCGCGGGCCGCCTGCGGGTGGCGGTCGGGCCGCCGCGCCTCAGGCGCCTGCGGCAGCGCCACCAGCAGCGCCGCCTCGGCGGGCGTGAGCCGCGACGGCTCCTTGCCGAACCACGCCAGCGTCGCGGCGCGCAGCCCCTCGAGGTTGCCGCCATAGGGCGCGTGTTCGAGGTAGAGCTGCAGGATCTGCGGCTTCGACAGCCGCCGCTCGAGCGCCAGCGCCAGCCGCACCTGCCGCAGCTTGCCCGACCAGGCGCCGGTGGTGCCCTGCTCGAGCAGCCGCGCCACCTGCATGGTCAGCGTCGACGCCCCCGAGACGATGCGCCCGGCCCGCAGCCCCTGCCACACCGCGCGCGCCGTCGCGATGGCATCGACGCCGGGATGGTCGGGAAAGCGCCGGTCCTCGTAGGCGATCAGCATGTCAAAGAAGAGCGGGTACACCTGGTCGAGCGACAGCGCCATGCGCCAGCGCCCGTCGCTCACGGTGTAGGCGCGCAGGAGCCGGCCGTCGCGGTCGCGGATCTCGGGCGAGGTGGCGCGGACCAGCACCGGCAGCTCGGTCCGGCCGATCCAGTCGTCAGCCGCGTCCCGGCCCAGCGCCGCCGCCCAGAGGACGACGACAAGCGCGAGGAGCCTACGCATCCGTCTCCCACAGGCCCGGGTAGGTCGTCACGAAGCCGGTGGGGTCGACCACGAGCTGGGTGGCGTAGGCGCTCTGCTCGGCGTGGTAGGAGACGATGTTGCCGCGCTCGCGGGTGTAGCTCTGGTCGAGCGGAGACACGATCGGTCCCGGCAGCCGCAGCCAGGCCGAGCGGGTCGAGAGCCGACCGACATCGGGCATCCGCCGCAACGGCATCAGGTTGGTGGCGGGGGTGAAGGCGAAATCCACGTCCTCACAGCCGTCGAGCTGCGGCTGGGCTGCGCCGTTCAGCGACCATGCCCCGCCCTCGCAGACGAGCTTCAGCTTGAGCTCGGTGCCGGCGTGGGTGCCGGTCACGTCCGCGCCCAGCGTGCGCCAGTCCGAGCCGATGCGCACCACGTAGTCGAGCGCCGCCCAGCCCGCGCCGTCCCGGAACCGCGCGTGGCCAACCAGCATGTATCCCCCGTTGAGAAGGGCGAGGCGGCACTTGTCCTCTCCGTCCCGGTCGAGCGCGCGCCAGCGGGTCGTTGCGATGGTCTCGGTCATTGGATGTCCATGGTTCCAGAGGCGGTGGTTGCGCGGAACTCGGGTCGGTACATGTCCTCGACG
>Ga0208328_1000568_pt1 | contig 16433 bp, 14 predicted proteins | sample DeeseametaMP2633_FD_184170 | JGI IMG/M metagenome (GOLD analysis project Ga0208328, IMG submission 184170) | Marine microbial communities from the Deep Atlantic Ocean - MP2633 (SPAdes) | ecosystem: Environmental > Aquatic > Marine > Unclassified | place: Northeast of Antigua and Barbuda, North... | reverse complement strand
GCGATCCTCGCCTTCACCCTCGGGCCCTACCTGTGGATGTTCCTCACCTCGATCAGCCGGCAGGAGACGCTCTTCACCGAGGGGCCCTCGCTGCTCAACGCCACCATCGAGAACTACACGCGGCTCTTCCGCACGGTGGGCTTTGCCGACAACCTGCTCGACAGCCTCATCGTCGCGGTCGGCACCGTGGTCGTGGGCCTCTCGCTCAGCATCACGGCGGCCTATTCGTTCTCGCGCTTCAACTTCAAGGGCAAGCGGATCCTGATGCTGCAGTTCCTGCTCATCAACATGTTCCCGCTGGTGCTGCTGATCCTGCCGCTCTTCGTGCTGATGCGGGTGCTGGGCCTGCTCGACACCCACCTCGCGCTCATCATCGCCAACTCCACCGTGGCGATCCCCTTCTCCATCTGGATGATGGTGAGCTATATCAACGGCATCCCGCGCTCGCTCGACGAGGCGGCGATGACCGACGGCTGTACCCGCCTGCAGGCCCTGCGCCGCGTGGTGCTGCCGCTCTGCCTGCCGGGCATCATCGCCACCGGCATCTACATCTTCATCACCTCTTGGAACGAGTATCTCTACGCCCTCACCCTCGGCGGCCGCGAAGTCCGCACCATCACCGTCGCCGTGCAGACGCTGATCGGGGAATACGAGGTGCAATGGGGCCTGCTGACCGCCGGCGGCATCGTGGGCGCCATGCCCGCCACCGTACTCTTCCTGCTGGTGCAGAAACGACTGATCTCCGGCCTGACGCAAGGCGCGGTCAAGGGCTGACGGAAAGGACCCCCTGTTGAAAAATCCCATCGGCATCATCTCCATGCAGTTCATCCGGCCGTTCGCCGGCAAGGATCTGCACTACTTCCAGAAGGCGGCGGACCTCGGCTTCGACTTCGTCGAGCTGCTGGTGCCCGAGCCCGAGGACGACCTCACCATCGCCGACGTGAAGAAGGCCGCGGACGACGCGGGCATCTTCGTGGTGCTGGCGGCACGGGTGAACCAGCAGCGCTCGGTCGCCTCGGACGATCCCGCCAACCAGAAGGGCGGCATGGACTACCTCAAGCTCTGCATCGACGTGGCGGCCGAGCTTGGCGGCGGCATCGTCGGCGGGCCGCTCTATGGCGAGCCCATGGTCTTTGCCGGGCGTCCGCCGGTGCCGCGCAGCGATGACGAGATCGCCGCCCGCGCCGAGCGCACCATCCGCGCCTTCTCCGAGGTGGCGCCGCTGGCGCAGGCCGCGGGCGTGACCTTCGCCGTCGAGGCGCTGAACCGCTTCGAGACCGACATCCTGTCGACCACGCGGCAGGCCTGCGAGGTGGTGGACGCGGTCGACAACCCCGGCTTCAAGCTGATGCTCGACACCTTCCACATGAACATGGAGGAGCGCTCGATCCCCGACGCCATCCGAATGGCGGGCGACCGGATCGTGCATTTCCAGGCCAACGAGAACCACCGCGGCCACCCCGGCACCGGCCATATCGACTGGACCGCGGTGATGCGCGCGCTGGCGCAGGTGAACTACGCGGGCCCGATCTCTCTCGAGCCCTTCCGCCGCGCCGACGACCGCATCGCGCTGCCCATCGCGCACTGGCGCGCCCCGCGCGAGGACGAGAGCGAAAAGCTCATGGCCGGCCTCGGCGTCATCCGCAATGCCCTGACCCTCGCAGAGGTGGACCAATGATCAATATCGGCTGGATCGGCTGTGGCACCCACGCCCGCCAGATGCTCCTGCCCCAGATGGGGCGCAACGACATCAACATCGCGGCGCTCTGCGACCGCGACGGCGCTGCGCTGAAGAAGACCGCCACCGAGTATGGCGTCGAGCATCTCACCGACGATTTCCAGGAGCTAATCCGCACGCCGGGGCTCGATGCCATCGGCATGGCGGTGGGCCCCGAGCTGCACCGGGTGGCGACGCTGGCCGCGCTTGAGGCCGGGCTGCCGGTCTTCATGGAGAAGCCCCCCGCCGCCACCGCGGCCGGCGCGCTCGAGATTGCGCAGGCGTCCGAGAAGGCCGGTAAGCCGGTGATGGTGGGCTTCATGAAGCGCTACTCCACCGGCAACAAGATCGCCATGAACATCCTCAAGGGCGATGAGTTCGGCGACGTTCTGGGGATTACCGGCGCCTACATGACCGCGCCCACCTACTTCAAGGGCGAGGTCGACTACACCGGCTTCTACCTGCACCACTGCGTGCATTACATGGACCTGATCCCGTGGTTCGCGGGCGAGGATTTCGGCGACATGCAGGTGCGCTCGATCTCGCCCGAGCCGGGCAAGCTGCTGCTGCACCTCAACTTCACCACCGAGGGCGGCAAGATCGGCAACATCGTCATGGGCACGGTGCAGTCGCGCGGCACGCCGATGGAGGAGATCCGGATCATGGGCGATCACGCCCGCATCCACGTCGACAACATCATCAACGTGGCGCTCTACCGAGACCCGCCGTTCAAGGCGGCGGACCCCGCCGCGGTGCTGGATCCCGCCTGCGACACGCTGAGCTGGACGCCGAACTTCACGGCGGCGGCGAACGAGGACCACAAGGGCTACGCGGCGCTTCTGGCGGACGTGGCGGCGGTGCTGAAGGGCGAGAGCCGCGACGTGCCCGACATCGGCGACGGCGTGCGCGCGATGGAGCGGCTGGAACGGATGATCTCGCAGATCGACGCCTGAGTTCGAGACGGGTCGGGCCGGGATCGGGGGAGCGTCCCGGGTGACCCCACGCCACGGCGACAGACAAGTCGGAACGATGGCCAAGACATGAAAGACCCGCGCTTCCGGCGCGGGTCTTTGCGCGATCCCGATCAGCGTATCACGTGATCCCGCCGGGAACTTCGCTTTCCCCCACAACCGGCACGGCATCCGAGTGGCCCAGGCACGTAGCGCGCGATCCACCTGGCCAAGGCACCCGAGCCCCCAAGACCTCGCGCAACGAGAGCCGCGCGTCGCCGGGCCGCGGGATGGCGATGCGACCTCGGAACCTCTCGATTTATCCCGACCACGCCCGGAGGACCTCGACAGGTCGCGCGGGCGTCGACAAATCGCCAGCCCGGGGGGCGGGCCGGCGATGCGCGGCAGCCTTCGGCCTTGTGCCGCGCGGGCGGGGGTGGGGCGTGGTCTGTTGGCAGCCTCCGGGAGGGACGAGGCGTGCAGAGGAACGTCGTCGCGTCGTATTCGCTTCAGGACCTTCGGGAAGCGCCCAGCGGCAGCCGCGCAAAAGGCCCCGTTCCGGGCAACGGAAAGGCGCTGCACATCCCGTCGTGCCGCGCCTATCTGTCATCGCATATTGCCGAAACGGGTCAGGCAACCGCGCCACCTCGCTCTTGTGAGGGACGCAGAACACCCCCACAAACACACAGCGGCACGCGCCCAACGCAGCAGCCCGGCCTCAGGACCTCAGAGCACCGCGCCGATCTTCCACGGCACGAACTCGTTGTCGCCGTAGCCGAATTCCTCGGACATGGTCTTCTTGCCCGAGGCCACGTCGAGCAGCAGGTCGTAGATGCGCTCGCCCATCTCGGTCAGGCTCACGCCCTCCTCGACCACGCCGCCGCAGTCGATGTCGATGTCCTCGGGCATCGAGCGCGCCAGTTGCGAGTTGGACGCGAGCTTGATCGACGGCGCGGGCTTGGCGCCGAAGCACGAGCCACGGCCCGTGGTGAAGGCGATGAGGTTGGCGCCCGAGGCCACCTGCCCCGTCGCCGCCACCGGGTCGTAGCCGGGGCTGTCCATGTAGACGAAGCCGTGGGTGTCGATCTTCTCGGAATAGGCGAACGCGCCCGAGAGCGGCGCCAGCCCGCCCTTGGCGACCGCGCCCAGGGACTTCTCGAGAATGGTGGTCAGCCCACCCTTCTTGTTGCCCGGGCTCGGGTTGTTGTCGAGCGAGGCTCCGTTCTTCGACGCGTAATCGCGCCACCACGTGATCATGTCTTCTATCTTTTGGCCGGTGGCGTCGTCGGCCCGCGCGATGAGCAGGTGCTCGGCGCCGTAGATCTCGGGCGTCTCGGACAGGATCGAGGTCCCGCCCGCAGCCACCAGCATGTCAGACGCCACGCCGAGCGCCGGGTTCGCGGTAATCCCCGAGAAGCCGTCCGACCCGCCGCACTGCATGCCGAGCGTCAGCTTCGACACCGGCTGCTCGCTGCGCGTGTCCTCGTTGGCCATCGCAGCGATGGGCTCGAGCAGTTCGAGCGCCCGCTTGACCGCCGACCGCGACCCGCCGACCTCCTGGATGTTGAAGGTCTTGAAGCGCTCCCTGGTCCACTCGGTGGGCTTGTAGAGCGTCAGCTGGTTGACCTCGCAGCCCAGCCCGATGATCAGCACGCCGCCGAAGTTCGGGTGATCGCGGTAGCCCTTGAGCGTGCGCACCAGCGCGTCGAAGCCCTCGCCCTGGTTGGCCATGCCGCAGCCCTGGTCGTGCACGATGGGCGCGAAGCCGTCGACGTTGGGATACTTCGGCAGCAGCGTCCGGTTGGCCTCGGCCGCGATGGCGTCGCAGACCGTGGTCGAACAGTTCACCGAGGCGATCACCCCGATGTAGTTGCGCGTCCCCACCCGCCCGTCGGGCCGGGCGAAGCCCTGGAAGGTGTTGCGGGCCGGCGCCTCGGGCAGGCGCGCCTGCGCGGCGCTGATGCCGTGGCTGCCCTCGGGCAGCGCGCAGTTCTGCACGTGCACATGGGCGCCCTCGGGGATGTCGACGCTCGCCACGGCCATGACCTGACCGTACTTGAGCACCGGATCGCCCGCCTTCATCGCCTTGCGCGCCACCTTGTGGCCACGCGGAATCGCTTCGAGCGCGGTGATGCCGTCGCGGGTCTCACCTGCGTCCATGTCCGACAGAACGACCGCCACCGTGTCGGTGGGGTCGAGGACCATGATCGTGGGGGCTGACATGTCAGGCGTCCTCTCTTGCGCAAAGAGCGTCCAGCACCGGGGCTTCGTAGCCCGGCTCGACCTCGCGCACCCAGGCCAGGAAGGCGCCGATGCGGCGCTCGAGCTTCTGGGCGTGGTTCTGCGCGATGTCGGCGATGCGGTGGTCGAGGAACGGGTTGGCGAACCGTTCGAGCGTCACGGCGAGATAGGCCTCGGCCTTGGCGCCGAGCCCGCGCAGCGCGAAGCCCGGCAGCACCTCGGCCTGCATCACCGCCTTGACCCGGTCGCCGACCTCGCCCGCGAGCAGGTCGCGCACGATGGCGTCGGGATCGGCGGCGCCCTCCATCCAGAAGGCGGCCATGGCGGTGTGCCCGAGGTTAAGGATGTGCAGCTTCAGACGCTCGATCTCTTCGAGATCCTCGACCAGCTCGACCGACGGATGCACCACCGGTAGCGCCAGCCCCTCCTGCGCGTCGATGGCCCAGAGCGCGTAGGGTTCGGCCACGGCGCCCACCGGTTCGATCGGTTCCGAGACGATGCGGTCGACGAGGCTGTTCACCCAGAGGCAGCTCTCGAGCCAGCCCACCAGCTGCGGATCGGCCTTCTGACCGGCGGCGATCTCGAGCACGCGGGCCTTCAGCACGGTGCCGTTTTCGGGGATCAGCTCCATCGGGAAGATGGTCAGCGGCTTGCCCCCGACCGCGTGGCGCCCGGCCAGCAGGTGGAAGAGCTTGGCCGGGTAGGACATCGCCTGATCGGGGCGCGCCTTGTCGTCGGCGGGCTTGGGGTCGAAGCCCGAATCCGAGGTGTTCGACAGGATGATCTCGGCCTCTTCCGAGACCACGCGCGACAGCTCGGCCCAGTCGGTGGCGGTCGAGAGCGTGCGCTTGACCGAGGTCACGCGGCGCTCTTCGTCGACGACCTTGCCGTCCTGCTGACCGCGGATGCGGACCGGGTAGCCGCCCTCGGCCGCCAGCGCACCCAGCCGCGCGGCGCGCGAGACGTCGCCCGAGCTCTGCACCACGGTGATGGCGCGGGCGGGCTTGCCCTCGGCGAAGAACAGGTCGGCATGCGCCTGCAGGAAGCGCGAGGTGCCGAACTGGACGATGGGGGTCATGCTCATGCGGCCACCTCGATCAGCGCCTTGACCACGGTGCCGCGATCCTGTGCCCATTTCGGCAGGTCCTCGACCGCGCCCTCGATGGTGGTGCGGTGGGTGCCGATCTTGTCGACCGGGACGAGCCCCTTGGCCATGCAGTCCATGACGTGCTCGAAATCGACCTTGAGCGCATTGCGGCTGGCGAAGAGCGTGGTCTCGCGCTTGTGGAACTCGGGGTCGGCGAAGTTCAGATCGCCCTTCACCACCGAGAGCAGCACGTAGTTGCCGCCGTGGGCGAGATAGTTGAGCCCCGCGTTCATGGCGCCGATGTTGCCGGTGGCGTCGAAGACGGTGTCATAGACCGTGTCGGCCATCTCGGAGACCAGCTCGACCCTGGCCGAGGGGATGATCGCCTGCGCCAGCGCGAGGCGGTCCGGCGAGGTGTCGCGCAGGGTGACCTCGGCCCCGGCGATGTGGGCGAAGAGCCCGGCGCCGACGCCGATGGGGCCCGCGCCGACGATCAGCGCCGTGGTGCCCTCGCCCAGCCCCGAGCGGCGCACGCCGTGGGCGCCGATGGCGAGGAACTCGACCATGGCCGCGGCCTGCGGGCTCAGGTCGCCCGCCGGGTAGAGGTTGCCCTCGGGCACGACGATCTCTTCGCACATGCCGCCGTCGGTGTGCACGCCGAGCACCGCGATGTTCGAGCAGCAGTTGGGCTTGCCGATCTGGCAGGCCCGGCATTCACCGCAGGTCAGGTAGGGGTTCACCACCACCAGATCGCCTTCCTTGATGCGCCCGTCGGCGCTGTCCGCCATGGCCCGCGCCGAAAGCTCGTGCCCCATGACGCGAGGATACTGCAGGAAGGGCTGGTTGCCGCCGAAGATGTGGTAGTCGGTGCCGCAGATGCCAATGGCTTCGATGCGGATGCGCAGGTGGCCCGGCTTGTCCTCGGGACGCGGGCGGGTCACGCAGGTCAGTTTGCCCGGCTCGTCACACAGCAGGGCTTTCATCTCGGGTGCGGTCATGGGGTCCTCCATAGGCTGACGGGTGGCGAGGGGAGTCGCGCACGGTCTTTACGGTTTTTTATAAATAAAATACCTTTATCTCAAGATGGAATTGCGGGAGGGTACGCGATGTCGCGACAGAACCAGACCTTCAAGGCGGCGGTGAACAGCGCGCTGGCCTCGTTCGGCACGCTTGCCCCCGGCGCGGAGCTGGGCTCGGAGGCCGAGCTCGCGGCGCAGCTCTCGATCAGCCGGACCACCGCGCGCAACGTGCTCGCCCATCTCGTGCAGCTCGGCGTCGTCGAGTGGGAGGGGCGCCGCAAGACCCTGCTGCGGGCGCCCTGCCCCGTGGATAGTTTCCCGCCCGAGGACGTGGCGCTGCCCGCCGAGCTGGCGGAGCGCAAGTTGCAGGAATGGATCCTGCGCACCGACCTGCCGCCCGGATCGCAGATCCACGAGAGCGAGCTTGCGCGCCAGCTCGACATCCCCGTGGCGCTGGTCCGCGATCTTCTGCAGAACTTCCGGGTGAGCGGGCTGATCGAGAAAAACCCCAACAAACACTGGACTTTTCGCGGCTTCACCCGGGAGTACGCCACTGAGATGTGCGACATGCGCGAGCTCATCGAGCGCGCCGCCATCCGCCAGCTCATCGCCGACCCGGACCATCCCTCCCTGCCCCGCATGGCCGAGATGGAGCGCCTGCACATCGCGCTTCTGGCCCGCGATGACGCGGCGATGACCGAGTTCCCGGCGCTGGATGCGCGCTTTCACCGGATCATCTGCCAGGCCGCGGACAACCGCTTCTTCGACGAGTTCGCGCACCGGATCTCGATCATTGTCCACTACCACTACCAGTGGAACAAGCGCGACGAGACCGCGCGCAACCGTGCGGCGATCCAGGAGCATCTCGCGGTGATCCAGGCGGTGCTGAGCGGCCGCGGCGAGGATGCGCTGGCCGCCTTCGACCACCATCTGGCGACTGCACGGACCACTCTGCTCGCATCGGTAAACTGGGGCTGACGCCGCGCTTCCGGTAGCGCAAACAGGCAGAATCATCCTTGACGGCCTCTTTTCTGTGGCCCTATGGTCCAACCACAGTCCCGATCTGTAGGAGGAGCAGGTGGCCAAATCGACGGTGGAGGAGATACGCGACGTGCTGCGTCGCGAGATTGCCGAAGGCTTCCGGCCCGGCAATCTGCTTCCCAATGAGCGCGAGCTTGCCGAACGCTTCGAGGTGTCTCGCAACACCATTCGCGAAACCATGATCCATCTCGAAGCCCTCTCGCTGATCGAGAAGACCAAGCGTGGCGCGCGGGTGCGCACCCCGGACTTCGGGGTGATGTTCCAGGAGCTGACCAACCACTTCGACACCTCCGCCCGCAGCTTCACAGACGTGCTGAACTTCCGTCGCATCAACGAGACCGGTGCCGCACCGCTGATGGTCTGCCACGTCACCGACGCCCAGCTCGACGCCATCCGCGCCGCCAACGCCCGCATGGTCGCGGCGCTGACCGCCGCCGAGGCGGCGCAGGCGGATTACGATTTTCACTACGGGCTGGTGCAGGCCGCCGGCAACGAGGTGCTGGCCCGCATGTACGACGTGCTGTCGGTGCCGCTGAAGTACTATCTCGAGGTCGGCAAGTCGCAGGAGCTCAACACCGCGACCGCCAAGGCCCAGCACGACCACATCATCGCGGCGCTCGAGTCCCGCGACGCGGCGGCGCTGGCGCAGGCGCTGGCCGACCATTTCCAGCATTCGGGCGAGGTGCTGGCCAGCTGGCTGGCAACGCGCGAACGCCGGTCCGAGCCGATCACGATATGGCCGGTCCAGCGCCCCATCCATTCGACACAAACGAGCTGATACGGAGGAGATCCTATGAACATGCTCACGAAAACCCTGCTTGGCGCCACCACGGCCATCATGCTGGCCATGCCCGCCCTCGCAGAAACCACCGTCCGCATCGCCTACGAGAACAACCCGGGCGAGCCGGCGGACCTCGTGATGAACCGCTGGAAGGAGCTGGTGGCCGAGGCGTCTGACGGCGAAGTGGTGCTCGAGCTTTACCCCTCGTCGCAGCTTGGCGCGAAGAAGGACGTGATCGAGCAGGGCATGCTCGGCGTCAACGTCATCACCATCGCCGACGTGGGCTTCCTGACCGATTACGACCCCGACCTCGGCATCCTGTTCGGACCGTACCTGACCGACGACGCCGAGAGCCTGTTCAAGATCTACGAATCCGACTGGTTCAAGGAGAAGGAAGCCAAGCTTCAGGAGCAGGGCATCCACATCGTCATCAAGAACTACCTCTACGGCACCCGCCAGCTGCTCGCGACCAAGAAGGTCGAGACGCCGGATGACCTGAAGGGCATGAAGATCCGCACCCCCAACAACATCATGCAGATCCGCGCCATCGAGGCGATGGGCGGCACGCCGACCCCGATGCCGCTGGGCGACGTCTACCCGGCGCTGACCCAGGGCGTGATCGACGGCGTCGAGAACCCGCTGCCGGTGCTCTTCGGCCAGAAACTGCACGAGCAGGCCAAGGAGCTGTCGATGATCTCCTACCTGCAGAACACCTCGCTCTGGCTCGGCGGCCAGGCCTATTTCGACACGCTCGACCCGGAAGTGGTCGAGATGCTGCACGAGACCGGCTACGAGGCAGGCCTCTACAGCCAGGAGCTCGCCGCCGCCGAGGACGAGAAGATCCTCGAGGCGATGCAGGACGCGGGCGTGACCGTGACCTACCCGGACGTGGAACCCTTCCGCGAAAAGGCCATGGCGGTCTACGACCAGTTCCCCGAGTGGTCCGAGGGTCTCTACGAAGAGATCCAGTCGCAACTGGGCCAGTAATCTCTGAAAATATCTGCGCGGCCCTCTCCCCGGGGCCGCGCAGTCCGTTCAAACAGACCCAAGGGCCGTCATGAAGCTCTCCTTCAAACTCGTCTCCGCGCTGGCAGGGGTGCTGGTGTTCGCGCTGATCGCGATCACCGCCGCCTCCGTCGTCGCCCGCTACGTGCTTGGCACACCGATCCAGTGGACCGAGGAGATGTCCGCGTTCCTGCTGATCTGGATCGTCTTCCTGGGCGCCATCGCCTGCGAGATCGAGGACCACCACCTCAAGATCGACGTCGTCACCATGGCCCTGCCCGACGGGCTGGTGCGCTGGCTCGGCGTGATCGTCGGCGCCGCCTCGGTGGGACTTCTGGGCTACATGGCGTGGCTCGGCTACGTGCTCGCGGAAAGTGCGGCGCTGAAGAAGACGCAGATCCTGCGGATCTCCTGGTTCTGGATCGACATCGCCGTCACCGTCGGCGCCATCGGCATCGCGCTGGTCATGGCCTGGCGGGTCTGGCAGCTGCTGACCGGCAAGCCCGTCGACGCCCCTGAAACCGAAGACATGAGCAGGGAGCACTGAGCATGGAATGGTTCATCATCATCCCGTTCATGTTCCTGCTCTTCGCGCTGAACATGCGGATCTACCTCGCCATGTTCGCGGCGATCCTCGGCTATTTCGTGTTCTTCCAGCAGATCCCGATCCAGATCGCGGTGCAGCGGCTGATCGCGCCGACGCAGAACCCGTCGCTGCTGGCGATCCCGTTCTTCATCCTGCTGGGCACGCTGCTCGGCACCACCGGCATCGCCTCGCGGCTGCTCAAGGTCGCGGACCTGCTGGTCGGCAAGCTGACCGGCGGTCTCGGCCACACCAACGTCATGCTGTCGACGCTGATGGGCGGGCTCTCGGCCTCGAACCTCGCGGACGCGGCGATGATGTGCCGGATGCTGGTGCCCGACATGATCAAGGCGGGCTACAACAAGGGCACCGCCGCGGCGATCACCGCGACCTCGGCGCTGATCACCCCGATCCTGCCGCCGGGCATCGCGCTCATCATCTACGGGCTCGTGGCCGACGTCTCGATCGGCTCGATGTTCGTGGCGGGCATCATCCCCGGCCTCCTGTGCTCGGGCCTGCTGATCGGCGCGGTCTACCTCGTCGCCAAGAAGGAGGGCTACAAGCCCTCGCGCCAGACCTGGCCCACCGCGCGTGAGACCGGCAGCACGCTGGTCGAGGCCTGGCCCGCGTTCCTGCTGATCCTCGTGATCATCGGCGGCATCCGCCTCGCGGTCTTCACCCCGACCGAGGCGGGCGCCATCGCCACCGTGGTCACCATCCTGATCGGGCTCTTCGTCTATCGCGAGATGAAGATGCGCGACCTGACCGACGCCTTCGGCACCACCGCGCGCCAGACCGCCGCCGTGCTGCTGGTCATCATGATGTCCTCGGCGCTGGCGTGGATCTTCTCGCTGGAGCAGGCGGGCGTGGCGCTGGCGGAATGGATCATGTCGCTGACCCAGAACCCGTGGCTGTTCCTGATCATCGTGAACGTGATCCTGCTGGTGCTGGGCATGTTCATCGAGGGCAACGCGCTGCTGATCATCCTCGTGCCGCTGCTCAAGCCGGTGGTTCTTCAGCTCGGCATCGACCCGGTGCATTTCGGCATCGTGATGATCCTGAACCTCGCGCTCGGGACGCTGACGCCGCCGGTGGGCACGGTGATGCTGCTGGTCTGCAACCTGACCGACACCTCCTTTGCCGAGTTCATGCGCCGCGGCTGGCCGTTCCTGCTGGCCCTGCTGGTGGCGCTGATCCTCGTCACCTTCATCCCGGCGCTGTCGCTCGCGCTGGTCTGACCACCACACTCACGGAAGCATCGCGGGGGCCCCACCGGGGCCCCCGTTTTTCTGCGCGGGCGGCTCGGGCCGCGTCCTGTCGAAGGGTCAGGCCCCCAGCGCCTCGATCTCGGCGAGGAAGGCGCTGTCGATGGGAATGCCCGCTTCGGCCAGATCGGAGGCGGTCTGCTGGCGCCTGCGGCCGGGAAGCCGGGCGCCGTCCATCCCCTCGATCATCGCCGCCATCGCCGCGAACCGCTCGAGCGCGCCGGGCCCGAAGGCGCCGGGGTCGACGGCGATGATCAGCTGGCCGGTCTCGGGCGGTCCGCCCTTGTCGTCGAAGAACGAGGTGGCCTCGTAGCCGAAGCGCCCGCCGGTGAGCCCCGCGCAGAGCAGCTCGACCATCAGCGCCAGCGCCGTGCCCTTGGCGTCGCCCATCGGCACCATGGTGCCCGCGAGCCCCTTGTGTGCGTCGGTGGTGGGGTTGCCGTCGGGATCGAAGGCCCAGCCCTCGGGGATCGGCGCACCGGTCTGGGTGGCGGCGAGGATCTTGCCGCGCGCCACCTTCGAGAGCGCGATGTCGACCACCACTGGCGCGGCACCAGGCAGCGGCGCGGCGAAGGCGATGGGATCAGTGCCGTAGAGCGGCACCTTGCCGCCCCAGGGCGCGATGGAGGCAGGCGCGTTGGCGAAGAGCAGCGACACCATGCCGGCCTCGGCCAACCGCTCGACGATGACGCCGGCGACGCCGCAATGGTTCGAGCGCCGGATCCCCGCCATGGCGATGCCCTGCGCCCGCGCCGCGCCGGGCAGCCAATCGAGCGCTAGATCGACGGCGGGATAGGCGAAGCCGTGCATCGCGTCGATGGCCAGCGCGCCCGGGCGGATCTGCTCGGCCACCGGCGTGGCGAAGCCGTCGACCTTCCCCGCCAGCGCCTGCCCCGTGTAGGACGGCATCCGCCGGAAGCCATGCCCCGCCTGCCCCGCAAGTTCCGCCGCCACCAGCGCCCGTGCCACCGCGCGCGCGTTGGTCTCGCTCGTCTTGCACCGCATCAGGATGCGGGTCAGCAGCGCCTCGGCCTCGTCCGGCGCCAGTCTCATCTCAGCCATGCTCAGTCCTCGGATGCGCCGGGCAATTGCGCCCGGCTCCCTCCGTTTACCCGCTTCGCGCGGGAAGGCCAGAGTACGGCCCCGGCTCTTTCAACTTTCCGGAACCACTTGGAAATCTGCGCTCACCGGCTGCGCAGTGCCGTCCCGCTCAGGCGAAACGGGTGATCGAGAACGGCGCGATCGGGGCCTGCGTCGCCCCCGTCGCGATGAGCTCAGCCATCAGGCTGCCGACCCCCGGCCCCATCTGGAAACCGTGCATCGAGAAGCCGAAGGCATGGTAGAGCCCCTCGTGCCTGCCGGACATGCCGATCACCGGGATGTCGTCGGGCATCCGGCCCTCGACCCCGGACCAGCTGCGCACGATGGTGGCGCCGCGCATGATCGGGAAGAGGTCCATCGCCGTCTCCGCGGTGAGCCGCAGCTCGGGGAAGAGCATCTCGCTGAGGTCGTCCGAGGTATCGGCCCGGCCCTTGCGACCTCCGCCGATCACAACGGTGCCGTTGGGCATCTGCTTGAACGACAGCGGACGGCCCGTGGCCCCCACCACCGCGTCGCAGAAATGCGGCAGCCGCGCGGTCACCAGCATCATCGGCGCGACGGCCTCGACCGGGGCGTGCTCGCCGAGCGACCCGGCGAGCTTCCCGGCCCAGGCCCCGGCGCAGTTCAGCACCTTGGGCGCGCGGTAGCGGGTCTCCGCGGTCTCGACGATCCAGTCGGCGCCGTCCCTGCGCACCGAGGTCACGGTCTGCCCCTCGAAGATCCGTGCCCCGTCGCGCTTGGCGCGGCGGGAGATGGCGAAGGTGGTCTGGTAGGGCTGCGCGAAACCGTCGGTGAGGCTGCCGAGCCCACCCACCACGTGATCAGCGACCGCGGGCAGATGCTCGCGGATCTCCTTGTGATCGAGGATGACCTCGTGCTCGAAGCCCATGCCCCGCAGGGTCCGGGCCCGCGCGGCCAGCGTCTCGAGCTCTTCCTCGTTCTCGGCCACCTTGATCTGTGGCGCCACCTGGAAGCCGCAATCGTCCTCGACCATGTCCGGCAGGTCGTACCAGATCTCCATGGATTTCTGCGAGATCGGCACCTCGGCGAAGTGCCGCCCCAGCCGCCGCACGCCGCCCGCGTTCACGCCGGAGGAATGGCGCGCGACGGTGTCCTTCTCGACCACGATGACATCGAGCCCGCGCTGCGCGGCGAACATCGCCGCCGAGCAGCCATGGATGCCGCCGCCCACGATCACGAGGTCGGCGGTCAGTTCGGCGCCACGGGTCATGGTTCGAGCTTTTCCAGCGGCTTGAAGTTGGCGAGTTCCGACAGCTGCAGCGGTTTCAGCGGCGGCCGGATGCGGAAGTAGCCGGTCTCGTCCATCTGAGTCTTGCGGCGCTCGTTGATGATCGAGGCCACGACCAGCCCGCAGACCCGTCCCTGGCACGGGCCCATGCCGGTGCGCAGGAAGGATTTCACCTGGTTCGGACCGGGCGCGCCGAGGTCCACTGCCTCGCGGATGGCGCCCGCGGTGATCTCTTCGCAGCGGCAGACGGTGACGCCGTCCGCCGGCAGGACGAAGGCAGGCGCCGGGGCGTAGAGCGCCTCGAGGAAGGGCCGCACCGCCCCGTCCCTGGCCAGCGCCGCCTCGAGCCGGTCGGCCCGTTCCGGCGCGCTCTTGCCGAGCTTCGTCGCGATATCGAGCGCCGCGAGCCGGCCCTGCAGCGCCGCCGAGACCGCGCCCATGATCCCTGCACCGTCGCCCGCCGTGTAGACGTTCTCGAAGCTGGTGAGCCCGCGCGCATCCGTCACCGGGCGGAAGCAGGATTGCGAGGCATCCCAGCGGTGCTCGCAGCGCAGCATGCGGGTGACCTGCTGGTTCGGCACCACGCCCTGATGCAGCGCGATGTGGTTGGCGCTGACGAGGTGCTGCTTGCCCTTCGAGGTGAAGCGCAACCCGGTGGCTGCGGTCTCGCCCGTCACCTCGAGATCGGTGGCGGCGGAATAGACCGGCACGCCCGCGGCCTTGACCGCGCGCAAAAGCTTCAGGCCCTTGGTGAGGTAGCGGTGTCCCTTGAGCGCGCCAAAGAGATGCGGCAGCGCCGCCTGCATCCGGCCCGCGGGCGTGGTCTCGACCACCGCCACGGGCGGCGCGCCGGCGTCGACCATCTGCTTGGCCACGAGCCAGAGCAGCGGGCCCGAGCCCGCCAGAACGGCGCTTTCCTCGACGATGCCCGCGGATTTCAGCAGGATCTGCAGCGCCCCCACGGTGGTGACGCCGGTCTTGGTCCAGCCGGGGATCGGGCACGGGCGCTCGACGGCGCCGGTGGCCACGAGGATGTATGTCGCCTGCAGCTGCGAGGAACCGCCGTCGCGGGAGAAGTCGATCAGCCGCTCGGTCGAGATGTTCCACACCGTGCTGCGCGGCAGGTAGGTGAGATCGGCCTCGCGCAGCGCCTTCGCAAGCGCGCCGCCGGCGACATAATCCTCGCCCAGCACGGCGCTGCGGCGCGGGGTGGTGCGCTCGATGTCGCGGTAGATCTGGCCGCCGGGCGCCTCGCCCTCGTCCAGAACCACCACCGAGAGTCCGGCCTTCGAGGCGGTCACCGCCGCGGCCATGCCCGCGGGCCCGGCGCCGATCACGGCAAGATCGCAGACGTGGGGCGTGTTCCTGTCCATCATCGTCATTCTCCGGCCTCCACGGCGGGGCCGCCCTTCTGCGGCATGACCGTCATGCCCTCGGTCACGGTGGTGCGGCAGGCCTGCACGTTGGGGCGCCCGTCCACCTCGACCAGGCAGTCGAAGCAGGTGCCCATCATGCAGAAGATGCCGCGGGGGGAGCCGGAGACAACGCTCTGGCGCAGCTCACGGATGCCGGCCGCGGTGAGCGCGGCGGCGACGGTGTCACCTTCCTGCGCCTCGATGGTCCGGTCCTGGAAGGTGAAGCGGACGGTGGCCGTCCCGCTCTCAATGCGCCTCGCCATGGAACCTCCTTGTGGTGAAGATGCTGATATCGGGGTCGAGCGCGCCGCGCGCGATCATCGGCGCGAGCGCCAGCGCATGGGCGCCTGCCAGCGTGACCCCGGAGTGGCAGTTGATCGAGAACGCGCCGGGCATCGTCTCGGATTGCTCGTAGACCGGCCCGCCGTCGGGGCTGAGGATGCGCACGGCGCCCCAGCTTCGGACGATGCGCAGCTTCGCCAGTTCGGGGAAGCAGCGGATGGCGTTGCGGGCGATGTCGGTCAGCGGCGGCGTCGCCGAGAGGGTCGAGTAGCCGGTGTCCTCGTGGCTGTCGCCGAGCATGATCGTGCCCTCCTCGGTCTGCCGGGCCACGTGGGTCGGCATCGGCAGGTAGGGGGCGCAGCGCTCGGTCACGAGGATCTGGCCCTTCTCCGGGCGCAGCTTCGGGTTCACGCCGATCATCGGCGCGAGCTTGGTGTTGCCGTGACCCGCCGCGAGCACCAGCTTGGCGCCGCGATAGGTCGAGGTGGCGGTCTTCGCGTAGAAGCCGTCGCCGTCCTTGCCGACGCTCACCACCGGGCCGTCGCTGCGATAGCTGACGCCGCGCGCCTTCATGCCCGCGTTGAGCGACCGCAAGAGCCGCAGCGGGCTCGCGTGGCCGTCGTGCCGGCCGTAGGACCCGCCGACCACCTCGTCGCCCAGGCGGATGCCGGGGAGCATCTCCTGCACCTGCTGGCGG
>Ga0208328_1000566_pt1 | contig 16463 bp, 13 predicted proteins | sample DeeseametaMP2633_FD_184170 | JGI IMG/M metagenome (GOLD analysis project Ga0208328, IMG submission 184170) | Marine microbial communities from the Deep Atlantic Ocean - MP2633 (SPAdes) | ecosystem: Environmental > Aquatic > Marine > Unclassified | place: Northeast of Antigua and Barbuda, North... | reverse complement strand
GTTGGCGAAGGCGTCGTTCTCCGAGCCGGAGGTCTCCTCGCCGTCGGTGAGGCCGTCGCCGTCGGAGTCCGCCACCAGCGGGTCGGTGGGCTCGTCGCCGAAGGCGTCGTTCTCCGAGCCGGTGACCTCCTCGAGGTTGGTCAGGCCGTCGCCGTCGGGGTCCTCGTCTGCGTCGGAGGTGCCGTCGCCGTCGGTGTCGGCCACGTTCGGGTCCGTGCCGGTGAGGTCGATCTCCTGGCCGTCGGTGAGCCCGTCGTCGTCGGAGTCCGCGTCGGTCAGGTCGGTGGGCTCGTTGCCGTAGCCGTCGTTCTCCGAGCCGGTGACCTCCTCGACGTTGGTGATGCCGTCGCCGTCGTGGTCCTCGGCGCCGTCGTTGGTGCCGTCGCCGTCGGTGTCGGGGTTGTTCGGGTCGGTGCCGATGACCTGCTCGACGTCGTCGTTGAGCCCGTCGCCGTCGCTGTCGCCGACCGTGCCGCACTGGACGCCACCCGCGGGGGCGGTCGCCTCTGCGGTCATCGGGAAGATGTCGACCTGGGCGACGTCGATGAGGCCGGCCAGGGTCACCTTGAGGTGGATCGCGCCGGCCACGGTCGCACGCACGCCGGTGGGCAGCACGGTCACGACCGGGTCGGCCACGGAGATCTCGATCAGCTGGCCGAGCTCACCCGGGGTGGTGAACGGGAACTGCGCGAGGTCGCCGCCGGTGCCCGCCAGGCGGATGACCGGAGCGGTGTAGGAGACGTCGTCGGCGCTGGGGGTGCCGTCGGCCTTCACGGTGAGCACCGGCGGAGCGATGACCTCGAGGAGGGGGTCGCCCAGGATGCTCACGGTCGCGGTGCTGCCGGAGACCTCGGTGACGACGTCACGGCCGCCGTTGGGCTTGCCGTTGTCGACCAGTCGGGTCTGGTGGGACACGCTGACCGCGCCCGGGACGCCGATCGCGCCCAGGACCTCGGCGTCGGCGGTGGAGATGCTCGACTTCGTGAACGCCGGGAAGGTCGGCAGGCAGGTGCCGTCGGCGAAGAACCTGGCGTGGGCCGAGGCCTGGGACACACCGAGGTCGAGGATCGGGTCGAGCGCGTCGAGCGGGCTGCCGTTGCTCGGGATCAGCGAGTCGGTCGCCGCGGCGGCGTTGTCCGGCGGGGCCGACTGCGACACGTTGCCGAGCAGCGGGTCGAGCAGCACCTCGTTGAGCCCGATGGTGGAGATCAGGTCGTTGGTGGCCGCGATGTTGTCGGCCGAGGCGACCGCGCGGGGGTTGCCCGCGTTCAGCGAGCCCGAGGCACGACCGACCGCGAGGTCGACGGCCGAGAAGCCGAGCAGCGGGACGCTGAGCACCTTCGCGCGCAGCAGGTCCACCGAGCTGGACGCCGTGGCGGTCGTCGGGAGCTGGAGCGGCGCCGCGCTCGCTGCGGGGGCGAACGGGACGGTCATCACCGTGTAGAACGCGGCCGTCGTGAGGCCGAGTCCCGCAGCGAGAGCGCGGCGGCGCCGGGGGGTGGGGGGAGATGAGGACGGGGGTGCGGACATGGATGTCTCCTGTGTTCATGGCGGGGAGGCACCGCGGCGCGCCGGAGGAGACAGACCCGGGGGTGGAGGGAGCTGGACCGACCGGGCGGCTGCGGAGGGGCGAGAGGCGGTCCGGCCGTCCTGGGGGGAGGGCACGCACCGACGTCGCCGTACGCTGCCCGTACCCGACCGCCCCGGTCCGATGCGCTGGGCGCCCACCGGTCCAGACCGGCGGTGCCCGAGGGTCCCGTCCGCGGCCTCTCGCGCCGGTTGGACTCCCCGCTCCGCGGCGGCGTACCCTGACAGACGCGCCTGTGGTCTGCCTGCGTCCCGAACGGAGTGGACCTGGCTCGGCCTCGGCGGTCGGCGTCGCCCTCACGGGCAGTGCCTCCACCGCCGTCACGTCTGAACCGGACCCTGACGCGTGTCCGAACGACTTCTGCCCATCCAAGGAACCACTTCCCTTATGACGACCCTCTCTGCTCTCCCCGACTACGACGCGCCGCAGGTTGCGGTCAACGACATCGGGTCGGAGGCGGACTTCCTCGCCGCGATCGACGAGACCATCAAGTACTTCAACGACGGCGACATCGTCGACGGCACCATCGTCAAGGTGGACCGCGACGAGGTCCTGCTCGACATCGGCTACAAGACCGAGGGCGTCATCCCCTCGCGCGAGCTGTCGATCAAGCACGACGTCGACCCCCACGAGGTCGTCGAGGTCGGTGACAAGGTCGAGGCCCTGGTCCTCCAGAAGGAGGACAAGGAGGGTCGCCTGATCCTGTCCAAGAAGCGCGCCCAGTACGAGCGCGCCTGGGGCACGATCGAGCAGGTCAAGGAGGAGGACGGCGTCGTCGAGGGCACCGTCATCGAGGTCGTCAAGGGCGGCCTGATCCTCGACATCGGTCTGCGCGGCTTCCTGCCGGCCTCGCTGGTGGAGATGCGTCGCGTCCGCGACCTGCAGCCCTACGTCGGCCAGACCCTCGAGGCGAAGATCATCGAGCTCGACAAGAACCGCAACAACGTGGTCCTGTCGCGCCGTGCCTGGCTCGAGCAGACCCAGTCCGAGGTCCGCCACGGCTTCCTCACCCAGCTGCAGAAGGGCCAGATCCGCAAGGGTGTCGTGTCCTCGATCGTCAACTTCGGTGCCTTCGTGGACCTCGGTGGCGTCGACGGCCTGGTGCACGTCTCGGAGCTGTCCTGGAAGCACATCGACCACCCCTCCGAGGTCGTCGCCGTGGGCGACGAGGTCACCGTCGAGGTGCTCGACGTCGACATGGAGCGCGAGCGCGTGTCGCTCTCGCTCAAGGCGACGCAGGAGGACCCCTGGCAGCACTTCGCCCGCACCCACCAGATCGGCCAGATCGTCCCGGGCAAGGTCACCAAGCTGGTGCCCTTCGGTTCGTTCGTCCGCGTCGAGGAGGGCATCGAGGGCCTGGTGCACATCTCCGAGCTGGCCGAGCGCCACGTGGAGATCCCCGAGCAGGTCGTCCAGGTCAACGACGACGTCATGGTCAAGATCATCGACATCGACCTCGAGCGTCGCCGGATCTCGCTGTCGCTGAAGCAGGCCAACGACACCGCGGCGGCCGCCGACGTGGAGGAGTTCGACCCGACCCTCTACGGCATGACCGCCACCTACGACGAGCAGGGCAACTACGTCTACCCCGAGGGCTTCGACCCCGAGACCGGCGAGTGGCTCGAGGGCTTCGACGAGCAGCGTGCGAAGTGGGAGGCGGACTACGCCAAGGCCCACGCCCGCTGGGAGGCCCACGTCAAGCAGAAGCAGGAGGCCGCGCAGGCCGAGGTCGAGGCCGGCGAGGCCACCTCGTACTCCTCCTCCAACGAGGTCGAGAGCAGCGACACCAGCGGCTCGCTGGCCTCCGACGAGGCGCTGCAGGCGCTCCGCGAGAAGCTGACCGGCGGTCAGTGACCCGCTAGCAACAGCACGCAGAAGGCCCGCCAGGCTCGACCTGGCGGGCCTTCTGCCGTCTCGGGATCAGGTCGTCGTGCGCTCGGCCAGCAGGTCGCGGCGCACCTTGCCGGTCAGCGTGCGCGGCAGGTCGTCGGTCACCAGCCAGGTCTTCGGGCGCTTGGGCGGTGCGAGCCGGTCGCGGCACCAGGCCGCCAGCTCCTGCTCGTCGGCGGCCCCGACCACCGCGGCGCACACGCGGCGACCCCAGGTGGGGTCGTCCACGCCGTACACCGCGACGTCGACGACGTCGGGGTGCTCGCGCAGCACCTGCTCGACCTCCAGCGGGTAGACGTTGACGCCGCCGGTGATGATCAGGTCCTCACGGCGGCCGTCGAGGAAGAGGTAGCCCTCGCCGTCGAGGCGTCCGAGGTCCCCGACGGTGAAGGCCGGTCCGTCCGGTGTGTCCCGCCAGGCGGCGGCGGTCTTCTCCGGCGCCGCGTAGTAGCCGAACCGGGCGTGCCGGGGCACGACGCACCAGATCGTGCCGTCCGGGTCGGTGCTGAGCCTGCGCCCTGGCCGGGCCCGCCCCACGGTGCCCGGCCGCGCCAGCCACTCCTCGGAGCGGCAGGCGGTGAACTGCCCCTCCGTGGAGCCGTAGAACTCCCAGGTGCTGCCCGGCGGGAAGGTCTCGAGCAGGCGACGCTTGACGTCGTCGGGGCACGGCGCCCCCGCGTGGGCCAGCAGCCGGAAGCAGGAGACGTCCGGCGCGCCCACGGCGTCCCAGTGCCGGAACAGCCGCTCCAGGTGCGTCGGCACGCAGAACGCGGTCGTCGGTCGCTCCTGCTCGATCGCTGCGGTGACCGCCTCCACGTCGAAGGGTCCGGGGACGACCAGGCGGCCGCCGGCCAGCAACGTCCCCATGGCGAAGCGGAGCGGGGCGGAGTGGTAGAGCGGGCTGAGGACGAGGTTCACGTCGCCGGCACGGAAGCCCCACAGCTCACGCTCCTCGACCACGAGCGCCTCGGCGTCGCGCTCGTCCAGCAGGCCGCTCCACACGCCCTTGGGGGTGCCGGTCGTGCCGCTGGTGCAGTGCATGGGGCGAGCCAGGGGAAGCCACGCGGTGACCGGCGCGTCCGGTCGGTGGGTGGCCAGCAGGTCGGCGAGGACGACCTCGTCGGTGACCACGAGGGTGGGGTCCAGGCCCGCGAGCATGCGTCGGCGCTCGTGGTCGGTCAACCGGGGGTCGAGGGGGATCGGGACGATCCCGCGGGCCAGGAGCGCGAGCACGGTCTCGACGTACGCCGCGGTGGCCGGGACGAGCAGCGCGACCCGGTCGCCGCGGAGCAGCGGGGTCATCGGCGTACCCCCGGCATGAGCAGGGTCTCGACGCCCAGCCACTGCGCCAGCGCGTCGACCTCGGCGTGCACGGCGTCGCGGACCTCCCGGGTCCACGGGTCGTCCTCGTGGACGGCGTCCACCCGCAGCACACCCTCGGTCGGCTCCGTGGTGCAGTCGACCTTGCCCACCAGTCGGTCCCCGTGCAGCACGGGGAGCGCCCAGTAGCCGAAGCGGCGCGTGGCGGCGGGCTTGTACATCTCCAGCTGGTAGTCGAAGTCGAACAGCGCGGCCATGCGGGCGCGGTCGAAGACCAACCGGTCCAGCGGCGAGAGCAGCGCCGTGCGCGGCGCCCACGCCTCGAGGGCCGTGACCTGCGCGGGGTCGACCCGCCAGGTGCCACGCACGCCCTCCACCCGCGCCGGGACGCCGGCGTCGCCGACGCCGTGCGGCTCGCCGGGGGACACCGCCGCCCGGGCGCGGGCCAGGCCGAGGGCACGGAGCCTGTGCCGCCCGAGCTCGGCCGTGGCCTCCTCCAGCGGTGGCACGGGCTCGTCGGGGAAGACCCTCTCGGCCAGGTCCCACAACCGGTGCGGGCCCTCACGTCCGACCACGACGACCTCGCCGCGGGCGGCGAGCATGTCCAGCAGCTTCAGGACCGACTTGTCGTCGGTCCACCCCGACGAGCGCCAGGGGCGCACGATCGAGTCCGGCAGGTCGGGGGCGCTCAGCGGCCCCTCCTGGCGCAGGGCCTCCAGGACGTCGCGACGGCAGGCGGCGTTGTCCTGGAGCCACCCGAGCACCTCGTCGTGCCAGGGGCGGTGCGGGCCGGGCCCCGGCCACGCGGCCATCACCGCACGGTGCAGGGGGACCTGCTCGACCGCACGGGCCATCCCGCCGATCTCGATCAGTCGCCCGTCGGTGATCGCGTCGTCGAGGTCGGCGCGCTCGTAGTCGCCGCCGATCCTGCTCCACAGCACGAGGTGGGCGCTGGGTGCGACCGCCTTCGTGGGGTCCAGCTGGAGGGCGCCGAGGTGGGCGACGACCTCGACCACGTCGTCGGGGCGGGGGAGCGACAGCAGCTGGGCTCCCACGGCGATGCGCCGAGCCTGCTCACGGCTCAGCTCGACGGTTCCACTCACCCGGTCGAGCCTAGGGCGATGCCTAGGCTGGCGGGGTGACCACCACCCCCGACAGGGCCAGTGCCCTCCTCGACCTCCACCGCGACCCCGCCCTGCTCACCGTCGTCAACGTCTGGGACGCGATCTCCGCGCGGGTGGTCGCCGACGTGCCGGGCACGCGCGCGCTTGCCACCGCCAGCCACTCGATCGCCTCGATGTACGGCTACCAGGACGGTGAGCACATCCCCGTGGACCTGATGCTCGAGGCGGTCGGCCGGATCGTCGCCGCCACCGACCTGCCTGTGACCGCGGACCTCGAGGGTGGCTACGGCGACCCCGCCGAGACCGTGCGTCGGGCGATCGGCCTGGGCGTGGTGGGCTGCAACCTGGAGGACCAGCTGCGGCCCCTGGACGAGGCCGTGGCCCGCGTGGAGGCGGTGCTGGCGGCCGCGGAGGCCGAGGGGGTGCCGGACTTCGTGCTGAACGCCCGCACCGACGTCTTCCTCAGGGCCGGGGACCGCGACCCCGCGGAGGTGCTCGACGACGCCGTACGACGCTGCCGGGCCTTCCTCGACGCGGGCGCACCGGTCGTCTTCGTGCCCGGCTTCCTCGACGTGGACCAAGTGCGGGCCCTCGTCGACGCGACCGGCCCGCAGCGCCTGACGCTCATCGCCCTGCCGGGGCACCCGCCGCTGGCGACCCTGGAGCAGCTGGGGGTGGCGCGCGTCTCCTTCGGCCCGATCTCGCAGAACGTCGCGCTCACGGCCCTGCAGGAGCTCGTCGAGGAGGTCCACCGCGGGGGCACCGCGCCGGCCACCACCCGGCGGCTGAACTGAGGGGCGGTCCTACGCTGGTCGTGCCGATCACCCGAGAAGGGGGCACGCGTTGAACGACGCGACCGATGACCTGCCGCAGGCTCCGCGCCGTCCGCGGCACCTGATGGACCCGAACGCTCCCCAGCGCGACACCATCAACTCCGCCGGCACCACCCGGGTGCAGAAGTGGGTGATGTCCACCCTCGTGGTGACCACGATCCTGCACCTGGCGGGAGGCCTGCTCGTGGCCGCATGGTTCATCGAGCCCGACCAGACCGCGCCGCGCGTCGGCCTCTCGGTGATCGCCGGTGCCTTCGGGGTGCTGGCGGTCGCCGCCGGGCTGGCCATCCACAAGCGCCCGCTCGTCACGCCATGGCTGCTGCTGGGGCTGCTGCCCATGGTCGTGGGCCTCGTGCTCTTCGTGTGAGCCCCGCCGACTAACCTGCGGGCATGCGGGTCGGACTCACGGGGGGAGTGGCGTCGGGCAAGAGCACCGTCGCCGCCATGCTGGCCGAGCTCGGTGCGGTGGTCATCGACGCCGACGCGATCGCGCGGGAGGTGGTCGCCCGGGGCACGCCCGGGCTCGACGCCGTCGTCGCGGAGTTCGGTGCCGGGCTGCTGACCGCGGACGGCGAGCTGGACAGACCCGCCATGGGCCGCCTGGTCTTCGGCGACGGGGACGCCCGGCGCCGGCTCGAGGGGATCGTGCACCCGCTGGTCTTCGAGCGCTACGCCGAGTTGGAGGCCTCCGCGCCCCCCGGCGCCCTGGTCGTGCACGACATCCCGCTGCTGGCCGAGTCCGGCCGCGGGGAGGACTTCGACGCCGTCGTGGTCGTCGACGTGCCCCGCGAGCTGCAGGTGGAGCGGATGCTGCGCGACCGCGGCTGGACGCTCGAGGACGCCGAGTCGCGCATCGCCGCCCAGGCCACGCGTGAGCAGCGGCTCGCGCTCGCCACGCACGTCGTGGAGAACACCGGGTCGCTGGAGCAGCTGCGCGCCCGGGTCGCCGAGGTGCACGCCGAGCTGACCGCATGAGGCGTACGACGCTGGCGGCCGTGGCCGTCCTCCCGCTGCTGGCCGCGGGGTGCTCGACCGTCTCGACCGACCCCGCACCGCCAAGCACCGGCGCCGACCGGTCCACGACCTCGCCGACCGTGCCCACGACGACCGAGCAGGCGCAGGAGGCCGAGGTCGACCCGGACACCCCGCTGTCGTGGGGCCCCACGGCCGGTGAGCTGGCCGATGCCGAGGCCCTGGTGGCGGGCTGGGGCTCCGAGCAGCTGGCGGGGCAGGTGCTGGTCGGCCGCTACGCCGGTACCGACCCCGACGTGCCGGCGGCGCTGGTGCGCGACCTGCACCTGGCGGGTGTCTGCGTCACCGCCGACAACGTGGTCGACGAGGCGCAGGTGCTGGCGACGACCGCGGCCGTGGAGGCCGCGGTCGCCGAGGACGGGCGCGATTTCCCGGCGGTCATCGGTGTCGACGAGGAGGGCGGGTCGGTCGCGCACCTGCGGGGGGTGGCCACCGACTTCCCGGCCTTCGCCGCCGCCGGCGAGGCGATCGCCGACTCCGGGCGCCGAGGCCGGGTCGCGGTGAAGGACGCCGCCCACGCCACCGGCCTGGAGCTGCGGCTGCTGGGCTTCACCTGGGTCTACGCGCCGGTGGCCGACGTGACGATCGGCGCCGCCGACGTCACGATCGGCTCGCGCGCCCCCTCCGACGACCCTGCGCTGGCCGGTGCGGCGGTCAAGCAGGCCGTCGCGGGCTACAACCGCGCGGGCATCGTCTCGACCACGAAGCACTTCCCGGGGCACGGCGGTGCGACCGCCGACTCCCACACGACCCTGCCGGTGCTCACCGACTCCCTGGCCGCGCTGCAGGCGCGCGACCTGGCGCCGTTCGCGACGGCGGTGCAGGCCGGCGCCCCCTCGGTGATGATCGGTCACCTCGACGTGGAGGCGATCGCCCCCGGGGTCCCGTCCTCGCTGGCCCCGCAGGTCTACGACTACCTGCGCGGGGAGCTCGGCTTCGAGGGCGTCGCGATCACCGACTCCCTCGGGATGGGGGCCGTGGCCGGCACGCCGGCGCTGGCGGTCAAGGCGCTGCAGGCGGGGGCCGACCTGCTGCTGATGCCGGCTGACACCCGCCGCGCCCACGCCACCATCACCGCCGCACTCGAGGACGGCACGCTCGACCGCGCCCGGGTCGAGGAGGCCGCCGCCCGCGTCGTCGCCCTGCAGCGCTGGCAGGCGCGGATCGCCCGGGACCGCCCGGTCGACGAGAGCGCGGTGGAGAAGGCCGAGGCCGCCTCCGCTGCGTTGCGTGAGGCGGCCTACGGCTACTGATCGGTTGCGACGAGCCCCCGGGTGGGCCCGGGGGTCAGGCGGCGGAGCCCGCCGCCAGGTCGGGGTCGGCGAAGCGGCGCAGCTTCTGCAGCGCCTCGCGCTCGAGCTGGCGGACGCGCTCGGCGGAGATGCCGTGCTTGGCGCCGATGTCGGCGAGCTTGTGCTGCCGGCCGTCGGTCAGGCCGTAGCGGGAGCGGATGATGTCGGCGGCACGGTCGTCGAGCTGGCCGACCAGGCTGTTGAGTCGCTCGCGGGACTCCACGTCGAGCACCGTCAGGTCGGGGCCGGGGGCGGTCTCCTGGGCCATCAGGTCGCCCAGCGAGGTGTCGCCGTCCTCGTCGACGGGGGTGTCGAGCGAGACGTGCTCGCGACCCCAGGAGAGCAGGTCGAGCACCCGCTCGACGTCCATGCCGAGCTCGTCGGCGATCTCCTGCGGCTCCGGCTCACGGCCGAGCTGGCGCTCCAGGGTGCGTCGCGCGCCGCCGACCTGGTTGAGCTCCTCGACCACGTGCACGGGCAGCCGCACGACGCGGGCCTGCTGGGCGATGCCGCGGGTGATGGCCTGCCGGACCCACCAGGTGGCGTAGGTGGAGAACTTGTAGCCCTTGGTGTAGTCGAACTTCTCGACCGCGCGGATCAGGCCGGTGTTGCCCTCCTGGATCAGGTCGAGCATCGGCATCTGGGCCCGGCCGTACTTGCGCGCGATCGAGACCACGAGGCGCAGGTTGGCGGTGATGAAGGTGTCGACGGCCTTGCGCCCCTCCTCGGCGAGCCACTCCAGCTCCTCCTGGGAGGCCGACATCGGGGCGCCGCCCTTGCGACGGCCGACGCGGCCCTCCTTGAGCAGGGCCTCGGCCATCAGGCCGGCCTCGATCGTCTTGGAGAGCTCCACCTCCGCCGCGGCGTCGAGCAGGTCGTTGCGGGCGATCTCGTCGAGGTAGAGGCCGACGCTGTCGCGTCCCTCGATCTCACGGGTGCTCGCGCGGTTCGTGCGGGTGGCGGTTGCCATGGGAACCCTCCTTCGGCGCGTGGACGCCGGTCACGTCTCACGATCTCCAACGCCCCACCGGTGCCCGGGATTCCCCTGGGGAAACCCACCCGGCCGGTGAAGCCTTCACACTCCTCGACGTGTGACGCCCGCAGGGAGTTGCGTCCGCAGCCAACTCTCAGACACTTCTCAGGGCCTCACCCGTGCGAGGGGTTCGAGACACCGGTGCCCACCGGATGGGTCACCGAAGGGGTGAGATGCCGATCAGGCCCCGGCCAGGCCCATCCGGTCCAGCATCCAGGCCAGGGTGAACGCCCGGTCGTGCCAGGACTTGTAGCGCCCCGAGACCCCGCCGTGGCCGGCCGCCATCTCCGTGCGCAGCAGGACGTCGGGGCGGTGGTCGGCGGCGGTCGCCCGCAGCTTGGCCACCCACTTGGCCGGCTCGACGTAGAGCACCCGGGTGTCGTTGAGGGAGGTCTCGGCCAGGATCGCCGGGTAGTCCTGCTCGGTGACGTTGTCGTAGGGGGCGTAGGAGGCCATGTAGTCGTAGACCGCGGGGTCGGCCTCGGGGTTGCCCCACTCGTCGTACTCGGTGACGGTCAGCGGCAGGGAGGCGTCGAGCATCGTGGTGAGGGCGTCGACGAACGGCACGCCCGCCACCAGGCCGCTGAAGAGCTCCGGGGCCTGGTTCGCGACCGCCCCGATGAGCAGCCCGCCGGCGCTCGCGCCCTCGCCCACGAGCGTCTCGGGGCTCGCCCAGCCGGTGTCGACGAGGTGCCGGGCGCAGGCGGCGAAGTCGCTGAAGGTGTGCTGCTTGCGCATCAGCTTGCCGTCGTCGTACCACCGCCGTCCCATCTCGCCGCCGCCGCGCACGTGCGCGATGGCGAAGGCGGCGCCCCGGTCGAGCAGGGAGAGCCGGGCGATGGAGAAGTAGGGGTCCATCGAGGCCTCGTAGGAGCCGTAGGCGTACAGCAGGGTCGGCGCCGGGCCGGCGGCGACGGCCCCGCGGCGGGCCACCCAGGAGATCGGGATCCGCTCGCCGTCCTCGGCGGTCGCCCACAGCCGGTGCTCCTCGTAGTCGGCCGGGTCGTAGCCGCCGAGCACCGGCGCGCGACGCAGCAGGGTGAGGGAGCGGCTGCGCACGTCGTAGTCGTAGACGCTCGCGGGGATCGCCATCGTCGTGTAGCCCAGGCGCACCGTGGGCTGGTGGAAGCCGGGGTTGCCGGAGGCGCCGACGGTGTAGACCTCCTCGTCGAAGGAGACGAGGTAGTCATCGGTCACCGGGGCCTCGGGCGTGCCGGCGTCGCCGAGCTCGAGGATCCGCAGCTGGGTCAGGCCCTCGCTGCGCTGGTGCACGACGAGGTGGCCGGCGAACGCGTCCACGTCCTCCAGGCGTACGGCGCTGTCGTGGCCGATCAGCGGGCGCCACTGCCGACGCGGGGTCGGTGCGCAGGGGGCGACGGCGAGCTCGAAGTCCGGTCCGGTCGCGTTGTGCAGCACCAGCAGGGCGTCCTGCCCGGCGAGCACCGCGTGGTCGAGGGAGTACTCGACCCCCTCCTCGCGCTCGGCGAAGACCCACCAGCCGCGCTCGGGGTCGTCGGCGTCGAGCAGGCGGTACTCGGTGGTGGTCTTCGAGCCGGACGCCACCACCATGAACCGGTCGGACCGGGTGCGGCCGACGCTGGTGAAGAACCGGCCGTCGGTCTCGTGGTGCACCAGCTCGTCGGCGTCCTGGTCGGTGCCCAGGGCGTGGCGCCAGACCTTGTCGGCGCGCCAGGACTCGTCGACGGTCACGTAGTAGAGGTGCGCGCCCGCGCGGTCCCAGGTGGCACCGCCGATGACGCCGGACACGACGTCGGGGAGCAGCTCGCCGGTGCGAAGGTCCTTGACGCGCACGGTGTAGCGCTCGTCGCCGACGACGTCGGTCGCGTAGGCCAGCAGGGTGCCGTCGGGGGAGACCGCGGCACCGCCGAGGGAGAAGAAGTCGTGTCCCTCGGCCAGGGCGTCGAGGTCGAGCAGGACCTCCTCGCCGGGCAGCGCGGGCTGGTCGGGGGCGCAGTCCTCGGCCGGGCGGGGCGGGGTCCAGTCGTCGGGGTCGGCGACGGGGACCCGGCAGGTGGCGCCGTACTCCTTGCCGGCGAAGGAGCGCCCGTAGTACCAGTGCCCGCGGTTGCGGGTCGGCACCGACAGGTCGGTCTCCCGGGTCCGGGTGCGGATCTCCTCGAAGATCCTCGCCCGCAGGTCGGCCAGGTGGGCGGTGCGAGCCTGCGTCCACGCGTTCTCGGCCTCGAGGTGGCCGGTCACCTCCGGTGACTCCTTCTCCCGCAGCCACTCGTAGTCATCGGTGCGGGTGCGCCCGTGGATCTCCCGGCTCGTGGGGCGGCGGGCGGCGACCGGGGGCTGCGACGGCGTGGGCATGTCGCGACCCTAGACGCGCCCCGGGAGCGGCGGGACGGCGGCCGCGCGGGGCACTAGGTTCGGGGGTGTGCGCCACGTCGACCTGAACGCAGACCTCGGGGAGGAGGTCACCGACGACGCCGCCCTGCTCGCCGTCGTGACCAGCGCCAACGTGGCCTGCGGCTACCACGCGGGGAGCCCGGCGATCATGCAGGCGGTGTGCGCCGAGGCAGCGGTGCGCGGGGTCTGCGTCGGCGCCCAGGTCTCCTACGCGGACCGGGCGAACTTCGGCAGGGTCGCGCTCGACGTGCGCCGCGCGGTGCTCCGCGAGCAGGTGGCCGACCAGATCGGCACGCTCTCGGTGATCGCGGGGGAGGAGGGCACGACCGTGCGCTACGTCAAGCCGCACGGCGCGCTCTACCACCGCACGATGGACGACGAGGAGCAGGCGCTCGCGGTGCTCGAGGGCTCCCGGGACCTGCCGGTGCTCGGGATGAGCGGGCGGCTGCTGTCGCTGGCCGCGGAGCGCGGTCGGCGGGTGTGGCACGAGGGCTTCCCGGACCGCGGGTACGCCGAGGACGGCCGCCTGCTGCCCCGGGACCGCCCGGGGGCCCTGGTCACCGACGGCGCGCGGATCGCCGAGCGGGCCGTCGAGCTGGCCGCCACCGTGGACTCGGTGTGCGTGCACGGCGACCACCCCGGGGCGGTCGAGCACGCCCGAGCGGTGCGGCGCGCGCTGCTCGCGGCCGGGCACGCGCTGCGGGGGCTGGTGTGAGGACCGGTGTGAGGGTTGGGGTGGGTACCGGGGTGGCGGGGTGACCGGCCCGCCGGCGTACCGCGTGGTGCCGTGCGGTCCGGCCGCGCTGCTGGTGGAGGTGAGCGACGCCCCGGCGGCGCTGTCGCTGGCCGAGCACCTGCGCGCAGGGCTCGGGGCGACCGACGTGGTCCCGGGTGCCCGCACCGTGCTCGTGGACGGGGCCGGGCGGGCGGCGGTCGAGGAGGCGCTGCGCCGCTGGGACCCTGCCACGGGCACCGACCCGGGGCCGCTGGTCGAGGTGCCGGTCGTCTACGACGGTGCCGACCTGGCCGACGTCGCCGAGGTGTGGGGCTGCACCCTGCGCGAGGTCGTCGAGCGGCACACGTCGCTGGAGCTGGTGAGCGCGTTCTGCGGGTTCGCGCCCGGCTTCGCCTACCTCTCCGGCGTGCCCGAGGAGTGGGCGGTGCCCCGGCGGGCGTCGCCCCGTCCGCGGGTGCCCGCCGGCTCGGTGGCCCTCGCCGACACCTGGTCGGCGGTCTACCCGACCGCCTCGCCCGGCGGGTGGCGGCTGCTCGGGCGCACCGACCTGTCCCTGTGGGACACCCGGCGCACCCCACCGGCGCTGCTGGCTCCGGGCACCCGTGTGGTCTTCCGCGAGGTGCGTGCGTGAGCGACGTGGAGCTGGAGGTGCTGGCGACCGGGCCCCTGGTGACCGTGCAGGACCGCGGCCGTCCCGGGCACGCCCACCTCGGCGTCCCGCGCTCGGGCGCCCTCGACGCCGCGGCTCACGCCCTGGCCCAGCGGCTGGTCGGCAACGAGCCCGGCGCCGCGGGCCTGGAGGTGCTCATGGGTGGGCTCACCGTCCGGCTCGACGAGGACCGGTGGGTGGCCGTCACCGGGGCCGAGGTGCCGCTGTGGCTGGGGGACCGTGCGGTCCCCACGGGACGGGCCCTGCGACTGCCCGCCGGCACCCCCCTCACCCTCGGTACGCCGCTGCGCGGGGCTCGCAGCCACCTGGCCGTCTCCGGGGGGCTGGTGGTCGACCCGGTGCTCGGCTCACGCTCCACCGACACCCTCTCCGGGCTCGGGCCGCCCCCGGTGCGGACGGGGGACCGGCTGCCCGTCGGCGCACCCGCGGGGGTGCCGGCCGCGGTCGAGGTCCCGCCCGCGCCCCCGGACGGCCCGCTCCGCCTGCACCCGGGCCCCCGCGCCGACTGGTGCGACGGCGACCCCGTCGACCTGCTGGTGCGGGGGGCGTGGACCTGCGGACCGGACTCCGACCGGGTGGGGCTGCGCCTCGAGGGCGGCGACCTGCCCCGGGCCCGCACCGACGAGCTCGCCTCGGAGGGCGTGCTGCTCGGGGCGGTCCAGCTGCCGCCGGGTGGGCGGCCGGTCGTGTTCCTGGCCGACCACCCGACGACGGGCGGCTACCCGGTGGTGGCCGTGGTGGAGCCGGCGGACCTGTGGCGGTGCGCGCAGCTGCGCCCCGGGGACCCGGTGCGCTTCAGCCGGGCTTGGTGACGGCCCTGTTGACGTGCTCGGTGACGTGCTCGGTGCCGTCCGGGTCGTCGGCGACCTCGGGCTGCCACCGGTGCAGCGCCGGGTCGTCGACGGCGAAGGACCGCACCGGCCCGGCCGGGCTCTCCCGGGTCTCGAAGCGCACCGTGACCACCCCGCGTCCCGACCCCCACACCCACCCCCGACCGTGCTCGTCGTGGACCACATCGGCGCCGGGCGACCAGCCGGTGGGCCGGGCCCGGGGCGGCTCGGGGAGCTCCTGGGGCTCCTCGGCCCCCTCCCGGGCGTCCTCCGGGGTGTCCTCGGCGAGCCCGGCGAACAGGTCGTCCTGGACCCAGTCGGCCAGGCCGGAGACCCCGACGCCGAGCAGTCGCACCCCGCCGCGCAGGGCCGGGCCGGTGTCGACGCCGGCCGCGAGCTCGGCGAGCAGCGCCCGCACCACGCGGGCGATGACGGCCGGGTCGTCGGTGGGGGAGGGCAGCGTGGAGGAGCGGCTGGTGGTGGTGAAGTCGTGCAGGCGCACCTTGATGCTGATCGTGCGGCCCGACAGCCCGGCCTTCCCGAGCCGGGTCGCCACCTCGGCGGACTGACGCACCAGCAGGTGCTCCATCAGGCGCAGGTCGGAGAGGTCGGAGTCGTAGGTGCCCTCGACGCTGACCGACTTCGCCTCCCGTTCCGCGACCACCGCTCGGTCGTCCTCTGCACGGGCGAGGTGGAACAGCGAGGTGCCGTGGGCGGTGCCGACCAGTCGCACCAGCTCCTCCTCACTGACCTCCTCGAGCTGGGCCACCGTCTGCACCCCCACCCGGCGCAGCCGCTCGGCGGTCGCCGGGCCCACGCCGGGGATGACGGTGACGCTCATCGGGCGCAGCAGCTCGCGCTCGGTGCCCGGAGCGACCACCACCAGGCCGTCGGGCTTGTCCAGGTCGCTGGCGACCTTGGCCATGAACTTGCTGGTGGCGACGCCGACCGAGCAGGTCAGCCCGTCGGTCGCTTCGGCGACCCGGGCCCGCAGCAGCTCGGCGTACTCCGTCACCGCCGGCACCTCCAGCGACGCCAGCGCCGGGTCCTCGGAGGCGGCCAGGTCGACGAACGCCTCGTCCAGCGACAGCGGCTCCACGAGGGGCGAGGCCGCACGCAGGACCGCCATCACCGCCCGGCTGGCCTCCCGGTAGGCCGGGAACCGCCCGCCGAGGAACGCCGCGTGCGGGCAGCGCGCCCGCGCCTCGCGGGTCGACATCGCCGAGCGCACCCCGTAGCGACGGGCCTCGTACGACGCCGTCGCCACGACCCCGCGACCGCCGGTGCCCCCGACGACGACCGGCCGGCCGCGCAGGGAGGGCTTGTCGCGCTGCTCGACGGCGGCGAAGAACGCATCCAGGTCCAGGTGGAGGACCGAGGACTCGCCGCGCACGTCGCGCACGCTACCCGCGGACCGTCCACAGGGCGGCCCTCGCCCGTGCCTGTCCCCAGGCGGTGGCTCCGGGCCCCCACGGGGCCCCGCGGCCGAGCAGCCTGCTGCCATGGACGCACACGACCGACACCTCGACCGCCCAACGACCGACCGGCCGACCGACCGGCCCGTCCAGGGGCCCGACGCCCCCTACGTGGCCCGCACCCCCGAGGACCTGCTCGCCACGGTGCCGCTGGTGCTCGGGTTCGTCCCCGAGGAGTCGGTGGTGATGCTGACCTTCGGGGCGCCCCGGTGCTTCCACGCGCGGGTCGAGCTGCCCACGCTCGCCGAGGAGGTGATGCCGATGATC
>Ga0208328_1000564_pt1 | contig 16513 bp, 9 predicted proteins | sample DeeseametaMP2633_FD_184170 | JGI IMG/M metagenome (GOLD analysis project Ga0208328, IMG submission 184170) | Marine microbial communities from the Deep Atlantic Ocean - MP2633 (SPAdes) | ecosystem: Environmental > Aquatic > Marine > Unclassified | place: Northeast of Antigua and Barbuda, North... | reverse complement strand
ATGACAATGAATTCGGCCGTTCGTTGGTATTTTCTAGTGAAATATAGGAACACGATGGCGTAGATCGAGCAATCAGCATAACAACCGACGATATCAGGGGCAGGTGCCCCATACCGGTTCGACCGTGATGGCAGTATTGGTTGAGAAATGTTCAGGTCGGGTTGGGATATTGTTGACGCACCAACCGCTCAGATCGCCATAGACATTTGTGGAGAGGTAGAACATGTGTGAAAGGTTGGTCGCCGACGATACGTCCCATGAAGACGGATCAAAGGCGATATTTGATGCCCCATTGAATGCTCCAACAAACTCCACGCCACTCGAAACATCCCATCCAGACAAGTCTTGATCAAACCGGACTGCGTCACGGAAAATTCGCGTGAAGTTCTCCACGTTCGAGACATCCCAAGATGAAATATCTTGGTTGAATTCTGTCGCGTTTCGAAACAGGTTCATCATAGTAGACACACTCGAAATGTCCCAACTCCCTAGAGGCTGATTGAAGGAGGTTGCACCTCTAAATACCCCCGGCATGGTTTTGACGTTCTGTGTTTCCCAGTCAGAGATACTTGGATCGTTCAGCGCTGTAGCGTAGGCAAACATTTCGTCTATGTATTGCACCGACGACGGCAAGTTCGAGGGGACAGACGTTACATTATTCGCCCCGTATAGTGCATAGGAGAGGTCCGTCAGGCCGGTATTTCCCCACTGGATCATCTTTGTAATTCTGGACTTGTGATCTGATATATAGGGTTGCCCGTATCCTGCCATGTCTCCGGTGATGGCGATCTGATAGGTTCCAGCCTCAGGATAGTCGCAAGTCAAGGTATTGTTGGGAACGATGACGTAGGTTGTCGTGCAGGTCGAGTTCGCGGTCTCATCGCCCCAGTCGATCTGGATCGTGCCGCCAGCTGAGGGGAAGATTGCGCCGGTAGCCGTGCTAACCTCGAAAACGAATGCGTTTGGGTCGTAGGGGGATGAAGCAATGTTGATACTGGCCAGAGCAACCGTCTTGGCCGCTTTGTCAAAAATATCGGTCAGTTCCTCTCCGAGCTGCAGAACGGTCGGAATCGCGACCGCGCCCACAAGCCCAAGAACGACTCCGTATTCCAGAAAGCTTGCTCCTCGGCTTCCGAGAGCATCTCTAGGCTTCCGTCGTCCAGTTGTCCTCATTCGGCCCGCATCTTCCGCAATTTTCAGGTGTTAGATAGGACTTTTGCCAGGTCTAAAAAACAGAGAACGGGCAAACCTGACTGTGTGATTGGCCCCGGCACGCAATGGAACGATCCGGTCGGCGATGGAAAATGATGACCCATCGCGAATGCAGATGTCGAGAGCAACTCGGTTTTGATTGGCTTGATGATGCCAATCCAATAGAAAAATGCCGGCTCCCGCAAAACGGGGCCGGCAGTTGGCCGCTTTGCGGCTCGGAGAAACTTTTATCTAGGCTCTAGAAAAGGGCAAAACGAATGGATGCCCGGACGAAGTTCGCCCGGGCTCGGGGTGTTAAGCGAAGATGTTGTCGATCAGCCCCTTGACGACTTGATGCGATGCCGGATCCATCCGGCCGAGAATGACCGTGGAAAGGATCTCATCCGCGGCATCTTCCGGGGTCGCAAAGTGCGGGGCGAACCGCGCGTAGCGCCGCGCACAGTTCAGCACTGCCCGGGTGGAGAAGAGCTGATGGATTTCATTTGCGCGGTAGCCATCGCGGACTTTGTTGGCCAGCTGGATCGTCTTCTCGATGAACTGCTCATCAGCGTTCGGCACGCGGGCCATGACCACTTCTTTTTCGATCTCCGGCGTCATGTACGGCATGCGGACGAAGGATGCGATCCGGTCGCGCGTCGCGGCCGACTGCTCGAAGGCGTTGTTGTACATCTGGTTCGCAGAGCCGAGGCCGATCGTGTTGCCAGTGATGGCGATGCGGAACATCGGGTGCGGATGAACAATCCGCCCGCCGTCCTCGAGAAGAACGAGGGGGTTTCCTTCCAGAATGGGTTGGAAGATCGGCATGATCTCCGGGTCGCCCAGATCGAATTCATCGAGGAGCAGGATGCCCGGACGCGACATCGCCCGGGGAAGGATACCTTCGACGAAGCGCATCTCCATCTGCTTGTCCTCGTTCGGAAGCATCCGGTTGACGCCGATGATGTCCGAACGGGTCAGATGGCCATCGAGGTTCATCCGCGTGAACGGGAAGTTCAGGCGCGCCGCAAGCTGGCCCCAGAACTCCGATTTGCCGCAGCCGGAGTCGCCATAGAGCCACATGATCTCATTTTCAGCGATCGAGTGAAGCGCTTCAGCGACCACCGTGGCGAAGAACCGGAAGGTGTCATCTTTCTTCGGGACGTTCGGGTGCTGCTCTCCGAACTCCAGCGTGGGTACGTCGAAGCCGAGAATGTTCTGATTGATCCCGTAGATATTCGGAAAGACGTCCGACGCCAGTTGGTCGACCACCTGAACATACTCATTCAGCTCGTCGGCAACACTGACGTTGTCAGCGATCGCGCTCGCAGGAGCAGCCGCCACAGCCCGCGCACTCTTGGGGCGCGCGCGACGCAGGTTGAGCTGAAGTGTGCGGTCGTCCATTTTCGCCGCGGCAATGGCTTCCTCTGCGTTCTTGATGCGGAGGATGGCCTCGCCGTAGCTGATCGACGGCTTGATGCCATCGGCAATGAGACTGTCGAGGACCGCGATCATCGGGTTTTGGGTCGAAAGGTCCGCATAGCCGCTGCGCTCGAATTCGGGGAGCGGGAGCATGCTGCTCTCGTCGACGTCTGTGTTGCCGGAGGTGTATTCCGAAATGACGAATTGCACCGACGCGTTTGCCGCTTTGGAGAAGGCCGCGGCTTCCTCGGCAGCTGCCATTGCCTCGATGAGTTGTGCGAAACTCGTCACCGCGTTCCCGGTGATGTTGCTCAGCGTCGTGTCGATCATGGAGGCTTTGCTCGGATCGATGGTGAAGTCGGTATGCATATGCATTGAAACGGCGCTTTCCTGTTGGTCGTCTTCGACGGCGGCGGAGTTGGGTGCAGAAGTGTCATGCGCAGCTTGCTGAGTGCTGCCGCTGGAAGTGGAGGGTTTCGGCGTCGACGCTGCTTGCGGATCCGATGAGCCGGAGGGGGACGAAGAGCGAGTGAGAGCCTTGCCCGATACGAAGGTATAGAGGGCGGCGGTCATGTCGTTCGCTTCGCTCGCCGTTGCGCGCTGACCACCATTGCGCTTCAGCTTGGTCTCATGGCTTTCCAGAATCCGAGAGAGGTTCGGCGCAAGGGCGTAGCCACACTCTGTAAGCTTCTGCGTCATGATCTGGCGAACATGGTCTTGCACACTTGCTTCACCGGGGATCTTACCGGGGTTTGCTTCCGCCTCGGAAACAAGGATGTCGTAGAGAGCGTGAACGTCGCTGGTCCGGATCTGCTTGGGGTTTACTTGCGTCATCGCATATTCTCCGATTTTCTTTTTCGCCGTGCGGTTTCGTTGTGTCGGGTGCCGGCAATCGTCCTGGCACCCCGAGACCACGAACCCGTCAGGCCTTGCCCATGGTATTTTTGGTCACCAAGCATCGAGTGAGTGCTTGGTTCGTTCCCTTGTGGGCACCGAAAAAGGGGGATGGCGTAAGCCATCCCCGTGTGAGTTTCCGTATTGATTTTGACTTTTGCCGCACTCGTTGTGCGCGGCAGCACCCGGCACCTTGGCGCCGGGTGACTGTTCACATCACGGCAGCAGATGCCGCAGGAACTTCCTTCAGGATCGCGTCGATCGTTCGATGGCGATCTGCTTCGGCGACCGGGAGGCGGTAGTAAGCTTCGTTGCGCATCATGCCGACCGTTTTGGTCATGCCGGAAGCGTTGATCAGCGACAGGTAGTCACGCTCGTCGGAAGAGGGCATCGCCAGGGTAAACGATTGCTTGCCCGTGAAGGCGGAGGTCCGCCCGGACATTGTCCACCCATTGGCCAGCGTAACGACGCCGTCGCTCGTCAGGGCATGATCAACTTGATCGCGATCCAAACCACCGCCGGTGACGGCATCGACCCGGCTCAGAAGCTTGTCAACGAACGTTTCACTCACGATCCGCCCGATGATCTGCTCTCCCTCGTCCGTCTCCATTCGGTAGACGGTCGCCCGGTTTCGCGGAAGCTTGTTCCAGATGGGAAGCATGGCTCCCGAGATGACCCAGAACATCTGCTCCTCATCGTGGCCTCGCTCGCTGAGCTCTGCGGTCCAGATTGCCTGGGCAATGGACGCCTCTACGGTCGTCCAGCCCTCGCGCATGACTTCCGCCCTGGTGCGAGTCCTCGCGCCTGTCGGAGTGATCACTTCCACGCGGTCGTCTGCCGAAGGAATCCGGTTTCGAAGACCTCGAGGGAACGAAAGCATCGCAATCCGTCCCGTGATGAGGGACTTCATAACTCGAGTATTCCCCTTCTGCATGGCGATCCTGCGAGCATCGTCGTAGCTCAGGGGGTCGAGTTGGTCGATGCGGAGCATCTTGAGCATGCGCGTCTCACCGCCCGTCCGGGGGTCTCGATAGATCACGGCGTCTTCGAGTTTGATCAGGCTGTCAGGCGTGATCGTTTCGATGCCGCGGTCAAAAACCCCCTCTTCGATTGCCTCGAGCTTGAGCTGTTGAAGCTCGGCACGATAGTGGCGCCCAAAGAGAGTCTGGTTTGCGAAGCTCATCGCAGACATTGCGTTGAGGAATCGCTTCACCGGGGGCAGCTGCTTGACGGCTTTCCCGTTGTGCCAACGAAGCGGGAGTCCCGCCTCGTGTTCGAATTGACCAACGGAGAGGCCATGGATTTGTCCATCCATCAGCTTTTCAACGAAGTTTTTCCACGCGCCTTGGCCGAATTCATCCTCCAGATTGTCATCAGCGGTGAAGAAGTCCTGACTTGCGGCCTGGCGAAGACCACGTGTCAGAGCTCCGAGGTCGCGCATCCCGGTAGCAACAGCCGAGATCATCCGCTGATCCGACCAGAGGTCGGTGGTCAGAAGGATATACTCCGGCGGCTGGACCTGGTTGGAGCGGTTGCTGCGGCCCATGCCTTGAAGGGCTTGATCCGCCCGCCAGCCGGGCTGCAGAACATAGTGTCGGCGCTTGCGCTGATTGATGTATGTCCGCGAAGCGGAATACGTCGCACCGGTCGCTCCAGCAGCCGAGAACACCAGGATGCGCTTTGCGTCGTTGACGAAGGCTTGCACATCATCCGTGATCGCGTTGGGGCCGCGCTCCTCGAGGATCCTCTGTCCTTGAGGCCCGGGGACCAGGCGCCTCTGACGCCCGGTTGCCTCGGCAATCATGTCGGGTCCAAAGGCATTGAACAGCTGTTCAAGAGGGCCTTCGGGAATGTCGACTGCCTTGGCTTGAGCAATCAGCTGATCGCGCAGGCCAACTGCTTTGGGACAAAGGACCGGGTCCCCGTTGGCGTCGACTTCTGCGACGGCGAACAGGCTACGACCCTTCTTCACCGTTGAGTACTTCTGAACCGGAAACTGACGCTCGAGGTAAGCGAGCAGAATATCTCGGGCGGTTGCTTCTACGTCTGCGACATCCTCGTCTTCGTCCAAGGCGGCCTGGATCGCCCGATCGGCATTTGCAGCGAAGGTGTTCTGCATCTGAATGATCGGAGCGTAGCCGTTTTTCAGGTCCTGGCGGATAGCGTCAATCAGCATCGGCGTCTTGAGCGACGCAAGCGTCGCTTGGAAGAAGCGAGCGCGCTGCATGCCATAGTTGATGCTCCCCAGGCTGGTTTTCCGCGTCATGGCCTTTGCAGGGATTGCGCTGATGCCCGTCGTGAGGAGGGCTTGGCGGAGGCCCATCCCGACTTTGGCCCAAATCGCAGAGAGATTGTCGTGCGCGGCTCGCTCTGCCGGGGTGAGGGCACGCTCCATGCGCTCGTATTCGACCCCTTCAAAGGAGAGGTTGGCGGCCAGATAGAGGCCCATCGCCTTCAGGTCGCGGGCGACCATCTCGAGTGCATTCACTCCGCCATCTTTCATGGCCTTGAAGAAGGTGTCGGACTTCTGGAACGAAGTTCCCCGCCCCCAAAGACCCAGCCGCACTGCGAAGCCGATGGATGCGATGTCCGATGCAGAGGTGGCGGATGCGTAAACGACGCGAGAGTTCGGCGTGGCATTTTGCAGCTCGTTTGCTGCAATGCCTTGCTCCGAAACCTTGTTGGACCAACCCTTGCCGCCTTCATCGCGAGCGTTGCGCAGGTTTTGCGCCTCATCGAAGGCAATTACGCCGTCCGACATCGGCCCAAACCAATCGATCAGTTGGCGCAGCCTGGAACCATGCTCGCTCTCGGACCGCAGAGCGGCGAAGGTGGCGAAGATGATACCTGACATCGGCGGAATTGCTCCCTTCGAGGAGATCTCCCGGATGTCGATGATGTCTTCGGCACTCCCACCGAGATCGACCCAATCGCGACGCGCGTCGTGAATCAGACGTGCGCTTTCGGAGAACCAGATCCCGCGACGCCGGCCCTGAGCCCAGTTGTCCGCGAAAATTGCTGCGAGGATCCGCCCTTTGCCCACACCAGTGCCATGGCCGACCAGGAAGCCCTGCCGCGGCGCGGCGGCCTTGTCATTGTCCGGGTGCGACCCGAGATAGGTCGAGTGGGCCTCCCCGGCATAGATCACGGTCTCAAGCTGAACGTCCGAGAGGACGCCCTTGCGGATGATCTCCGGATGGAAGTGAGGACGGTAGCTGGGCTCCGGAGTCAGAACCGATGCGAGGGCTGCGCTCTCGACGAGGTTGTCCGGGTGGGAGTGAGCGCCGGGAATTTCAAAACGCCGGACTTTGTAGCTCGAGAAGACAGACGGGCTGAAATCAGCCATCTGAGTCGAGCTGACACAGGTGTAGTCCATCGGGACGATTGCGAGACCTTTGCTCTTGTTGCCAGCCGAGGTTTTGTCGACGGCCTCCACTGCGGCGCTCGGGTCCACATTCACTTCGGCCGACAGAATCTGGCCAGTCCCGTTCGAGATCTCGATGTCACCTTTAGCCGTCAGCGTGACGATCCGCCCTGTCGATGCCAGGGTTTCCAGTGGACGATCCTCCAGATCGCCGAGATGCGCTCGAACATGAGCGTCTTCATCGCCGGTCGGAAGAATGCCGGCCGCGGTCATCAGGGTCATGCAGACCGGGTTGGCGAGCAAGTTGCTCGCGACACCTGCTTGCGACCCGGATTTGAGCCCGAGCGCACGAACAGCGATCCAGGTGTTGATGAGATTGATGTCGCAGGGAAGAAGAGCATCAATCTGCCCCAGGACCGAAAGGACCTTCTTGGGGTTGCTTGCGTTCGGAGAAACGGCTTTTGCCGCCTTTGCGAGAACAATCGCAACGCCGGCGAGAACTTCTTCGGCGTCTGCGTCTGCCGGGACAGCCTCGCGCTTTGCGATCATCTTGGCGATGGAGACGGCGTCGAGTGCAGCGGTCGTGGTCGCGTTCATGGAACTCTCCTGAGAGGATATCGAATACGGAATCTGGCTTGCCCTTTGTGGGTCTCTGCCGGGCGTGCCGGCTTCCCGGACACTTCGAGAAGGGAGTGTCCGGGAAGCCGGGATGACTGGTGGGTAAATTGCTTCGCGCCCGGATTTTGCCGGGCGCGCTTCTACGAGAGGTTTCTCGAGGATTCAGAAAGGGACTCGGAGCGTCGTCTTTGCGAGGTATAGTGGGTGCTTGGCTGAGCCATCCTTGTTCCGACCAAGGCAGAACATTGGTTTTCCGCTTCGTCGGCAAATCTCGATGATGTCCTCGACGACCGACTGAAAGACCTTTGGGAGCCGACCGTAGGCCATGATGATTTCATCCACCTCGTCAGCCATCCTGGAAATTGCCCAGCGGTTGTCCTGGCTGCATGCCATTTGTGGATCTTTTGGCAAGTCCATTGGATTTGTTGCTCGCCAATCCAAAACATTTGCTTTAAGATAGCGAGTGAATCCCCAGTCCGCAGAAAAAACAGTCTCTCTCATAACTGTAGGATCAGATGCAAAGGCATCTGCAGTACTCGGATTCATTCCAACAAATAAGACGGATTTCGGAATTTCATCCTCTGGGGTCCAATCTCGAATAAGAGATTGCCGGTATCGACCACAATCTGAGAACACTGCCTCTCCGCGGACACCGTCCGAAAGCTTGATACGAACCTTTCCGCCGGGGTCGTGCTTGTCCTGTGGTCTCATCGCCGCCTCCAATCATTTTAGAGGAAATTGGACTAGCTCCGTTCTCCAGAAAGAATGAACGGAAAGATCACGACTTCCTCCCATTGCTCATGGATCCCAAGTCATTATGGAGCACATGGAAAGGAAAAGTCATGCGACCCTCGATTGCTCCTGATCTGAAGTTCGGACCCGAAGACCAACAGTCTGCGTATGACGAACTCGGGGCAAATTGCGGTCCTGGTGCTCTTGCCGGCGTCTGCGGCATCACACCTCGACAAGCGATTGCGCTGATGCCTGAGTTCCATCGGAGGAAGGCCACCACGGAGACTATGATCTCTGCGGTGCTGACGTCGCTTGGCAGACGCTGGAAGATCAAGGATGCCGGGCTGGTGCGCTACGGGATCTGCAGAGTGCAGTGGGATGGCCCGTGGATGCGGGATCCGGATCCTTACGAGAAGCTACGCCACTCCCACTGGGTGGGAATCTGCCGGACCGACAGTGAAGAGGCGGTTTTTGACATCAACGCGATCGGGCAGGGCGGTTGGCTTCCCTTCGGGGAGTGGTCTTGCTACTTGGCCCCCTGGCTGCTCGAGGGGTTTGAGCCTCAGGCGACCGGGGGTTGGGCCTTCAGTGAGGGCTTCGAAATATCCCTTCCACTGGATGCCTGATTGCAACGGAGCCGTTGGTGAAGTCCTAGTGCATCGGACCTACATCATGCAGAACCAAATCAGTCCTGCACGCCCTGGAGACCAAATGTCCTTCGCCCCCGACGCCTTCCGCCACCACCCGGGCCTCATAAGCAAGATCCGAGACCCGGAGACCAGCTTCTTCAGAGACCTTGATCTGACCGAGGTCGACGAAAAGTGGGCCGAAGCTGGCGAGGTTCATGTTCCTCGCTACCCCGACGAAGTGCGTGAGGCGATGAGGAAGGAGGCATTGGGTGCCTACTGGGGGAGCGACATCTGGGTTTTCGCCTACGGATCCCTGATGTGGGATCCCGCGGTCTATTTCGCAGAGGTTCGTAGGGCTCGCCTCCCGGGCTACCATCGGAGCTTCTGTCTGGTCGATCGCTCAGGTGGGCGGGGAACGTCAGAGGCTCCTGGCCTGATGGCCGGCCTTGATGAAGGAGGAGACTGCGATGGTCTGGTCTTCCGCCTTGCCGCCGAGACAGCGGACCGAGAGTCGGAAATCATCTGGCGACGCGAGATGATGGCGCCCTGCTACAAGGCCGTCTTCGCCCCTGTAGAAACAGCGCACGGTGAAGTCCAGGCTCTCTGCTTTGTTGCGGATCCGGCCGCGGAGATGATCGATACCGATCTCTCCCATGCAGACCGGGTTCGCTATTTGGCAACGGGATCGGGGCATCTGGGCACCAGCCTCGAATACCTTGAGAGGGTCGTGGCGGGGTGCCACGAACTTCGGATCGACGACCCGGAGCTGGAGGCCCTGCTGGCAGAGGTCTATGCCGCACAAGGGAAGGATTGCAGTTCTCTTTGCGCATAGACGCGGAAACTTCCGAAAGACTTGCGAAGCTTTCAGGCCCTTTGAGAGTTTCGAGCTGTCAATTCCGACTGAACCACTTGCATTCACAGCAATCTGAACCCTGGGGCCCTATATCTAGCCTATGTAGATGGCCCTCTTGACCGCACGCTGAAATTTCAAATCTCCCGGCGCGGCAAATATTGGGCGTAGAGTACGGATTGGGACCAAGAGATGTATTCGTGGTTTAGAAGAGAGATCGTCGAAGACAGACCTGAGGAAGAGATTCAGTCAGGGTTCGACAGACGAGTAGATCTGAGCCGTCGAGAGCGGCGAGAGCAATCGGACAGTTTCAATCGCCCTGAGGATCGCACCAGCTGGGGAGAACCTGAAGACGATTTCGGCGATCGTGTGGATACTGCGCATAGGGAAGACAACGTCCACGAGGATGACTTCCAAGAAAATGGCCATTCCGAGAACGATTCCGCCAGCAGCAAGAAGCGGAAAGAAGAGGCCCGACTTAGAAGGTATCTCTTGGCCATTGGTACCTGGACGAAGGAGGAAACCGCGGATAATGCGGCCAAGCTTGCAGACGCTAAGAAAAGCCGTCTTTCGCTGATACATCACATTGCAAAGGACGGGAATCTTGCCCATCCGTCGCTGCAAGGCGACGACATAGTAGAGTATGTTGCTGCAGACTTGGCCGAGATGAATCAGACTAGACCGCAGGAGGGGGAGTATGCGGGCTTCCTGCGTGCACGAGCCAAGATCCATGATCGTCTTTTTGGTGAAGGCGCAGCCGTCGATGCGGAGACATACGCAAAGGCAGTCAATGCAACGCAAGATGCTATAACTGAACAGGATTATATAGGCGAACAGTATAGCATGCTCGACGTTCGTCGAGACGCCGTACAAGAGCACTTTGACGATCCCCGCTTCATCGCTAGGGTTGCTCTGGTGGGCGGCGAGAGCCTGAAGGATGAACTCTTCCGGGACTTTGATCGGAAGGACCTAGATAATAAACACGCCAATTACAGATCAACCGATGCTGCGGAGCTATTCTCGATGAAGCTAGGAGATGTAAAGTCTTCAGGTAGCTCGACGGCATCGAGGGTGTCAGCGTTCATGGAACTTCGGGCAATTGGCGCTGAACTGGCCGCTGACCCTGGAACCATTTTCAAATTTGCATATAGACATGAGAACGACCCAGTAGGCCTTGAGGCTGGTCTTTCCGCAATGGAAGAAAAGCCATTTGGCGCATCGACCGTCGCTGATTTCTGGAACTCCTACGATGAAGAGAAGAGAGCAGAAGTTATAAAGGCGACGAAGGACGATCCAGCAAAACTGTTTTCCTATGCAAGGAAGAAGTTCGAAGAGGATCTTATACAGGGGAATCCAAGTCTATCGACGAGTTTTTCTGTCATGGAGAAGTCCGCGAAGAAGGTTTTGAGCATGGGTGGCGCCCATGTTTACAATCTTGCCGTGGACGGCTCGAGCGACAGACTGGAGGACGCCGCGGTTCTTCAACAATTTTCCGGTAGCCAGGTAGCGGAGAAGGGAGAAGCCGCGGTCGAGAAGTTCGAAGAGGAGCTACAAGGAAACCTGGAGTTTCGATCTTCCCTGCGCGAAACTCGGACGAGAAGTGAAAGAGACGAGACCCAGAAGTCCTTGTTGGCCGACGGCCGCGAGGTCCAGTTTGATGTTGCTGGAAACGATCGCCCGGAAATTCGTGTCGTAGACGGATCGCATATCGCAATCTCCCACATCCATGAAGGGTTCAAGCCGGTCGAGGAGCTTTCTGAAATCTCGAAGAGTCTCGGGAAAGACCTGACAAACGCGGAAGTTGTTCGTTCGTTTCTCAATGAAGATACTTTCAGTGCTTCCTTCAACGATGGCAAAGTCACCGCCGAAGATCTCGTCAAGGTCAATTTGAGCGAAACAGAGGCCAAGAGCCTTCTCAAGGGGAAGGCCCGAAAAGACGAGCGCGTCGCCATGGCATTCAAAATGGGACTCGGAGAGGCGGTCCTGGAGGTTGCTGGGGTCGGACCCGAGGAGTTTGCGAAGCTCGGAAAGGGCGAGGTATCAGTCGATGACATCAGCAAGAAGCTCAAGGAAGCCGGGATCACCGACGCGACTCTGAGCTCACAGTTTGGGCCAGACGCTCTCAAGAACATGGGCCTTGGGCGCAAGCGGTTGTCTGAAATCTCCAAGATGAACAGCGCCAACAAGGGCAAACTTGCCTACCGCGAGATCATCGCGACGGATGCCACATTCCGCCTGCATGGGATCACTGCGCCGAAGGACGGGGTGATGACGAAAGACGGCAAGGACGCAGGCGCTCTCTCGAAGGATCAACTCGAGGGGATCCTGCAGAAGTATGGGCATGATGCCCTGGACTTTGAGTTCGGCCGGTCGAAGGACGGAACAGAGAACACTGCTACGGTGCGGCTCCAGGATGGCCGCTTCGTCTCTGATGTCATGCTTCAGAGAGGCTATGCTTTGCCGCTCGATGATGAGGCCGGAGCCCGGCAGGAGAAATTCGCGCAGATGGCCGAGTCCAGGAACAAGGGGCTCTGGGCGCTTGGGATGCCTGAAGAAGATCCGAGCTGGCGCCGAGACCTGAAGTCTCCGTCTCTGTCCGCTCTCGACAAGAGGGAGAGACTCTTCAAGACGGTTGGAGCATCGATGGCCGGGAGTGCGTCCCAGGCAAGGCGCATGCTGGAAGACAAGAACGTTCAGCTGTTTGCCCTGCCACTCGAAGACTGGTCGAACGCGAACAACGTGACGAGGGAGCTTGATGGTGTCGCCAAGGGCAACCCCAAGAAGCTCCTAAAGGTCTACGACAACAACATGGAAATTCTTCGGGACCTCAGGAAACGGAACAAGGAAGGCCGACTGACGGAAGAGGAGAAGCTGGCGCATGACCGACTGTCGGTTGGTCGTCGCGCTATGGCGGAAAGTCTTATTCCCCTTGGTGCCCTGTCGAAAGAGCAGGCCATGGAGGACAGCCACAAGCTCCTCTCCCAGAAGTCCACGCTGTTCCCGGCCGGCTTCCGTGAGAAGTTTGTGAAGACCGCGGAGAAGTCCGTGCAGGTTGCCGAGATGGGGGCGAGGAAGGTCTTGAGTGGAGCCCGGACCGTCACGAACGCAGCGATGGACTTTGCTCTTGGGGCCTGACCGGAGAACTTTTTGATAAAAAATCGCGCCAAAGGCGAAAATCGGCTTTGGTCTTCGACGAAGTAGCCAATCTAAAGTTCAGCACAGAAATGGGTCTCGGAGGAACGCTTCCAAGGCCAAACAATGAACTATAAAAAAGCCCCTCAAGGGGTCGCAAAAGATCCTCAGCGCGGGAGCGCGGGTCGAGCAGTAGACCTGCTTGACCACGGCACCCGTATGTCATTTTCTGCCGCTCGAAAGAGAGGTCAAGAATGACGCAGTCTATAATCGATGAGAGGGTGGAGTGGGCAGAGCACACTGCTCCGTTTTGGATCTCACATCATAGTTACCCCATTTACTCCTGGTTTACGGTTAGCACCTACAGTCCCGTACCAGACGACATGTGGTGCAGGGGGTGGAAGGCGCCGTTTCAGATCGTTCTGCTTCCAGGTTATGAGCGGCCGCCTGGCCTCGAAACCCGAGATCGGCACTCCATCTGGTACAATAAGCCTGTCGATGAGCCGACGGTGGTTTGGGATGGTCATAGTGCGACATCTCTCTTCGAGACCATCTCGGAGTGTTTCGATCCTCAACACCAGATGACCGACTTCATCAAAGTCCGCAGCGTGAAGACTGGGGAGTATGTAGAGGATCCGCGTTCTCCGGAGCGGATGGCAGTGCGCCCTTCGCGGACCTATGATGGGGACATCCTGAGCGCTGAACGGGAAGATGAGATCATCCTTCGGAGAGAAATTCTATACGATTTCTATTGCGACATCGATGGCAGGCCCCGAGAAATATATTCGGAATTCGCGGATCTATATGAATCAAAATACCCGGAGCAAACTACCGGATTCCTACCCAAGAAGATCCGAATGAAGGTTGCGCGGGAACATCCGGACATCGGGGCAGAAATATCGATCTATGACAGAGATCATTCTCGTGTGGCTCTGGACGGGCTAAAGTTTGGTCTCGCGCGATATGAGAATGAGCTTGCCAAAAAGCCAAAATGGTATCGCGCACATCTTCGTATCGAGCGAGAAATCGCAAAAGGAAAACTCACCAATGAGATGGCCATTCTGGGTCGGAAGGTCTCGAATGGAGTCCCTTTGACCGATCGGGAAGCGAAGATCTACAATGCGGATCAGAAGCGTCTTTCGAAGATGAGCGCAATGGACCGCCTCGGTGATCTCGTTAACCGGAAACGCTGATCCTGAAGTATGGGCCTTGTGGCCCATGCTGACTTACTCCTTCTCAGGGGCGATCCGATGTCGGACGGCCGCTGAGAAGGAGGCTATAGGCCTTGAGGTAGCGGGGGTTGGCTGGTTCGGCAGAGGCGTCGTCGTCGCTATAGCTATAGACATATCCTTGGCGTCCTCATCGCCTTGCCTTAGCCACTTCCTTCGTTTCGCTATCGCATTTTCTTCGCTGCCAACTTAGCGTCGTCTACTTAGCGTCGTCGTGGCCTTGGCGTGCTAAAGACCTTGGCTTCGCCGCCTCAGTTCCCATGCCGCTATCGCTCTGGGCAGATCGGTCATCGCCTCCTTGGTCTGGGTATTCCGGCCGGCGGGCAGCTCCAGGTGCATCACCCTCGTCGCGCCAGGCCATATCAGGCCCAAAATAAGACTCCATATCGGGCCACAGTAGAGCACTGCGGTTTCTGTCAGCGCACTCCGTCACTGCGCCAGCCCGCACCGCGGCTCGCCCCACCTCGCACCACCTCACCTCATCGTACCTCACCGCGCCTCACAGCACTGCGCCAACCCGCATTGCGCCGCGACGCTCAGGAGCGCCGCAAGCAGGCACCGGGATCCCGACGTGAAACCCAGCATCCCAACACGAAACCTCAGGATCCTGAGAAGTGAGTTGAAGTGCAAAGGGTCGTCTGCGCGGGAGTAACGCGCAGGCAGTCAGCTCGCGGTTTAGCCCGCGGCCGAGAATTCCCTCTCCCCAAATAAGTTGCAGGCGATATGCTGGGGCCATCCACTCCCGCATCCGTCGGGGAAAGCCGTCAAGGCGATCGATGAACCAAGCCGAACCAGAAATGAGCCAGCCCGGAGCAGAAGTGCCCCAGCCCGAAAGAAAGACAGAAATACCAGGTGGGGCAGATATCCCGGTCTGCACCTTTGTCTACTCGGGCGCATCGCCGAGGACTTTATATGGGGCGCTGCCTGGGGGCGAGCTCGTTCATGTCGACAATGCTCTGTCAGAGCAGTCTTTGGTTTGTCCTGACTGCGGAGGCGATCTGATCCCCGTAAGGGGAGATTTGCGCGTTCATCACTTCCGGCACAGGTCCGAACAGGAATGCCGCACCGCGGGCGAGACCGCGATCCATCAATTGGCGAAGAAGATCATTCTCTCAGGCGCCAGGCTTCTGGTGCCGGAGTTCGAGGTGACGGATGAGCTCACAGGTGTGAGCAAGGTCGTCAGGGCTGCAAGGGAAGTCCGCTTCCATGATGTAGAGGAAGAAGTTTGGGAGAAGGGCATTCGCCCGGATCTAATCGGTGTCGTGGAGGTGAGACACGATACCAAAGTCGTCAGAAGAAGGCTGATCATCGAGATCTGCGTTACGCACCGTGTAGGAAAGGAAAAGTTGGACCGGCTCGTGAAGCGAGGAGAGTCCGTCCTGGAGATCGACCTTTCTCGGATCGACCGGAACCTGACAGAGGATGATCTTGCAGTGCAGGTCCTGCAAGATGCTCCAAGGAGCTGGCTTCATCACCGTGAGAAGGAGAGGGAGGCCACCAAGTTCTCCCGTTCTCTAAGGTCTATGGAGAGCGAGAGAAGACAGAAGCGTCGCTATGCGGAGATGATGTCCTCACAGGAGGAGGCAGTAAGAAGGACTGCGCGCCTCCGGGAGCCACTTGGCGCCAGTGCAGATGAACTAAGTCATGCACAGAGCTTCCAGAGGCTCTGGTCTCTTCTCGACATGTCCGTGCTGATGGAGCCAGTACCGGAAGGAGACATCTTTGAGGTAGAGAGCGCTGTCTGGCTATGCCAGGTGTTCTCTCCTCTTGCAGTATGGAACGGGAGCAGATGTGTCGCCCCTGTCGCTCTTGCCGTCCCGCACTACGCAACGAAGCTGGCTCGTGCGTTCGAGACCCGGGGGTGGGTGAAGAGAGAGTTCCACGCCCCCATCAAGATCTGGACGAACAATAGAAGTCGAGATTGGGATCCGGCTGCCGAGACGATCGAGCGCGTCATCGTGGATCGGTTGTCCTACCTTGGATACGGGAGCATTGGGTCTCCGGAGGTCGATATGCAATCAGCCGCCAAGCACGCCCTCGATGCCTGGAAGAAGCTACTCTTCCTCAGGAAGAAGGTTCTGGAGCTCGAGCAGACACTCGCAGCGATGGGTATGGAGCTGAGGTTGAACGGAGAGGTTCCGACGGAAGAGAACTTCCACCACCTCTTCACAGACAGACCTCCCGAAGGAGATCAGATGCTCTCCGCCATTCTCTCCTTCCGGGAGCTGTTGAGCGCAGATCAGCATTCTCTGAACCCAGCCGAGATCGCAAGCAGACTGGAGCGGCTCGGAGTGTCCCTAACAGGGGAGAGAATGCCCAACACTGAGATGGTTTGCAGAACGCTTCGCAACGATTGGCTCGATCGCCAGGAAGACGCGCTGGTGGGCGACAACCATCTTGACCGGCACCGTCAGGCAAGTTGGCCGCCGCCGCCAGCCGTAGGGAGGGCGTAGCC
>Ga0208328_1000561_pt1 | contig 16574 bp, 6 predicted proteins | sample DeeseametaMP2633_FD_184170 | JGI IMG/M metagenome (GOLD analysis project Ga0208328, IMG submission 184170) | Marine microbial communities from the Deep Atlantic Ocean - MP2633 (SPAdes) | ecosystem: Environmental > Aquatic > Marine > Unclassified | place: Northeast of Antigua and Barbuda, North... | reverse complement strand
CGGCTCGAGCGGATCCCGCAGGAGATGACCCGCCACGACGCCGACATGCACCGCTTCGGCCAGTGGTGGACCCGCGCCGTGCGTACCGGCCACGGCTTCGCGCAGGTGGGCGCTTTGCATCCGGAGTACTTCACGCGGGAACGCAGGCGCGTGCTGGTCTACGGCCTCGCCCTGCCGCTGGTTACTGTGGCCGGGTTGCTGTGGTGGCCGCTCGCGCCGCTCGGGCTGGCGCTCTACGCGGCGAACTACCTGCGCACCGTGCGGGGCCTCCGGCGCGAGGGCCTGCCCCGCGGCGAGGCGCTGCGCCACGGCCTGCTGCTGGCGCTGTCGAAAATTCCCAATCTCATCGGCATGGCGACCTACCACTGGCGCCGGGGCCGAAACGCGCAGATGCGCATCATCGAATACAAGTAGCACTTGAAAGGTTTTGTCATGTCCGACATCCGCGTGGGCCTGATCGGGGCCGGATACATCGCCACCTGGCACGCCGACGCCCTGACCGCCACGCCGGGGGTCCGGGTCGCCGCCATCTGCGATGTCTCCGAACCCGCCGCCCGCGGCATGGCCGAGGCCCATGGCGCCCAGCCCTTCACCTCTGTCGAGGCGCTGATCGACAGCGGCACCTGCGACGCCGTCCACATCCTCACGCCGCCGCATCTGCACAAGCCGCTTGCCGTCCAGTGCCTGCGCGCCGGGCTGCACGTGCTGGTCGAGAAACCGGTGGCGACAAGCGCCGCCGACACGCGCGAGATCCTCGCCGCCGCCGAGGACGCCGGTCGCCGCTTTCACGCCGGGCACAACTTCCTCGGCCTGCCGGGCTACGAGCGGCTCAAGGGGCTGGTTGAGGACGGCACGCTGGGGCGCCTCTCGGCCTGCGAGATCAGCTACGCGCTGCCGCTCTCGCCGCTGCGCTCGGGGCCGTTCAACCTGTGGCTTTTGCGGGAGCCGCGCAACCTGCTGCTCGAGGTCGGGCCGCACCTGATGGCCTTCGTCGTCGACCTCTTCGGCGCGCCCGAGATCCGCTTCGCCGAGGCCACCCGGCCGGTGATGCTGCCCGGCGACGACCCGCGGCCGCAGGGCTTCCGCATCCTCGCCAGCGCCGGCCAGGTCGAGATCACCCTGACCGTGTCGCTGGTCGAGACCCAGGACGACCGCTCGGTGACGCTGCGCGGCTCCTCGGGACGGGCGCGGCTCGATTTCGCCAGCGACGTGCTGGTGGTCGAGCGCGAGAACAGCTCGGACCTCGTGGTGAACCCGCTCCGCAAGCAGCTCGACCTCGGCTGGCAGCACCTGCGCGAGGGCGGCCGCAACGCGCTCACGCAGGCGCTGTCGCTGAACCAGAAGGGGCCCTATGCGCTCAGCTTCCGGGGCATGGACGCGGCGGTCTACGCGCGGCTCTCCGGGCCGCAGGACGCTCGGTTCAGCGGCCGCAGCGCGGTGACGGTGATGCAGGCGCTCGACGACGCGCTGGCGCTGATCCCGCCCGCGGCGCTTTCGGTGAAGGCGCCCGCCGTGCAGACCCGCAAGCCCCGGCCCACCGCCATGGTCATCGGCGGCACCGGCTTCATCGGTCGCGTCCTGACCCGGCGGCTGGTCTCGGACGGGCACAACGTGCGGGTGCTGTCGCGCGGCCGCTCCGGCCCCTTCCCCGACCTGCCCGACGCGGTCGAGACCGTGGGCGTCTCGCTCAACGATCTCGACGGGCTGACCGAGGCGATGAGGGGCATCGACGTGGTCTTCAACCTCGCCAAGTCGCTCGACAGGACCTGGGCCGAGGCGCTGGTCAACGACGTCGGCGTCGCCACCCGCGTCGGCATGGCCTGCGAGCAGGCGGGGGTGAAGCGACTGATCTACACCGGCACCATCGCTTCTTACGACATGTCCGACCCGGGCGTGACCATCACCGAGGACACGCCCTTTCCCGACGACATGTCCGACCGCAACCTCTACGCCCGCTCCAAGGCCGAGTGCGAACGCCAGCTGATGAAGCTGCACCACCAGCGCGGGCTGCCGCTGACCATCGCCCGGCCGGGCATCGTCGTGGGCCACGGCGGGCCGCTGCAGCACTGGGGCATCGGGCGCTGGCACGGCGCCGGCGCGGTGCGGATCTGGGGACCGGGCGACAACATCCTGCCCTTCGTGCTGATCGACGACGTGGCCGACGGGCTGGTGCGCATGGCCGCGCGGCCCTCGGCCATCGGCGAGAGCTTCAACCTGATCGGCGAGCCGATGCTGTCCGCCCGCGGCTACTTCGACGCCATCCACGAGGTCCTGGGCGCCCGGATCCGGGTGAGCAGCGGCAACCTCACCGCATTCTACCTCTCGGACGCGGTGAAATACGGGCTGAAGAAATACGCCCTGCGCAAGCGCGGCGTGGTGCGGCCGTCGCGCGCCGACTGGAAGAGCCGGGCGCATTTCTCGCCCTTCGCCAACGACAAGCCCAAGCAGATGCTGGGCTGGTCGCCCGAGACCGACCGCTCGGCCTTCGTGGCGCAGGCGATCACCCACGCCAACCTCATGGGGTTCTGAGCGGGGCCCGAGCCCCGCGTCCGCGTCAACAATCCCCCCGGTCCGGACCTTATTCTTGACAGAATCGTCTGGTCTAAAGGCTCAAGGTTAACGGAAGGCCCGTGTTGCACGGGCACATGGCAGGCAGATGCAGATGGTCAGCTCGACGCATTCCTTCGCTCCGGGCGCGCGCCGGGACAGCCGTTCCGGCGCGCGCCGCGTCGTGGCGGGGTGCGAGGCATGACGATGCCCGAACGCCGCAGGTTCCGGCGCCGGAACCGCCCTCTGGACGACCTCCCCGACGAGGACATCGCCCCGGTTGAACCGCTCGAGACCCGCGCCGAAGGGCTCGCCCGGCGCGAGGCCGAGGCATCCGCCGTTCAAGCGGCCCGCCGGGCAGAGGCCGCGCGCCTGCAGCAGCAGGTCGAGGAAGAGGCCCGCCGGCAGCAAGAGGCGGAACGCCGTCGCGCAGAGGCCCGGCAAGCGGAAGCCGCAGCGCGCATGGCCGAGGTCACCCGCCAAGCGGGAGCCGGACACCGCGTCGAAACCGGGCGTGTCTCCAGCGAGCCCGCGCACGCCAAGGCCCGTCGCGCCCAGACCGCCCCGCGTCCGACGGCGCCTGCCGTCGCGCGCCCGACCGCGCAGTCCCCCGCGCCGCTGCAACAGCGTGGCTGGGACGACCTCGCGGATTTCTCCGTCGATGCCCGGCATCTCGAGCACAACCGCATCGTCACCGCCGCGCGGCAGGACCCGGCCCATGCCGCCTTCGACATCCTGCGCACCAAGCTCTTGCAGGGGCTCGCCGATCATGGCTGGAAGCGTGTTGCCATCACCTCGCCCACCAAGAATTGCGGCAAGACCTTCACCGCCGCCAACCTCGCGATCAGCCTATCGCGGCACCAGAACTGCCGGACGCTGCTGCTCGATTGCGACCTGCGCCGCCCGACCCTGCACAAGGTCATGGGCTTCCGTGATCCGGGCTCCATGGGCGACATGCTGCGCGGCCTGCTGCCGCCCGAGCGTCATCTCGTGCGCATGGGCGAGAACGCCATCCACGCCGCGCACAACATCGCCTTCGGCTTCAACGGCGCGGTCGAGCCCTACGCCTCGGAGCTGCTGCAGACGCCGCGCACCGCCGAAACGCTGCGGCAGGTGGAGACCCTGCTGCGGCCGGACGTGGTGCTTTTCGACCTGCCGCCGGCGCTCTATTTCGACGACGTCATGGCCTTCCGCCCGCTGTTCGACGGCGTGCTGCTGGTGATCGGGGGCGGGATCACCACCGACAAGGAGGTCCGCGAGGTCGAACGCCTGCTCGGCGAGAACACCCCGCTGCTCGGCATGGTGCTCAACAAGGCCGAGGGCACCAGCCTCGACAAGTACACCTACTGACGCCCGCAGGCGGCGCAGCAAGGTCAGCGCCGCGCCCCCGCAGCATCAGCCCCCGGTGCAAGATCATCCCGAACCGCCGCAGGATCAGCCCTGCGCCGCGCGCGGCAGCCACTTGCCGAAGATCCCCTGCCAGGGCACCAGCGATCCGAAGAAATGCAGCCCCGCCCAGAGCGCCGCCGCCAGCAGCGCGAAAAGGCCCAGCCGCCGCAGCCCCTTGCCGCGCCGGTCGCGGCTGGTGCGGATCGGCGGGATCGCGACCACCGGCTGGATCCCGAGCGCCCGCTCCATCTGCGCGGCGCTGCGGATCGCCGGGTTGGCGAGCTCCGCCACGAAGCCCGCAACGAGGCCGGCGATGAGGCTCGCCACGGCGCCCATCGCTGCTACCTTCTTGCGGCTGCTCGAGGCCGGAACCTCGGGCACCAGCGCGGTCTCGAGCACCTCGAAACGCTCCATCTGCTGACGGTCCTCGAGCATCTGCCCCATCTCGGCATCGGCCTTGCGCCGAGTGATGACGTTGTACTGCTCCTGCAGCTGTGTCAGCTCGCGTTCCAGCCCGGAGAGCGCGCGCTCGACCTCGGGCGCGTTGCGGATGGTTTCCTCGATCTGGGCGATGCGGTTCTGCACCAGCACCTTCTGCTCCTTCAGAAGTGCCACCTGCCGGGCCTGCACCTCTTCGCGCTGCCGGGTCGGGCTGCCCTCCATCGCGACAATCTCGCGGTCGAGCTCAAGCTCGTTGTCCTGCAGCGTGGTGAGCTGCTCGCGCAGCGCGGTGAGCCCGGTCGGCAGCGCCGCCGCGTTGTCCTGCTTGAAGCCCGCGATGCGCAGTTCCTGCGCCTCGATCGAGGCCTCGACCCGCGCCGCCTCATCTTCGAAGAAGGCCAACGTGTCGCGGGCACGGTCGACGCTGCGGTCGCGCGACTGCCGGATCACCGTCGCCATCAGCTCGTTGGCAAGATCCGCTGCCTTCTGCGGATCGTCGAGCGTCACGGTGATGAGCAGCCCCGAGGGCGCGTCCCGCGTCGGCTGGTAGTTGTTGCTGGCGGCACGGATCTCTTCGATCTGCACGGCCTTGCGCATCTGGAAGACGCGCTCGTTGAGCGTCATCGCGGGGTCGGCGGTGAACAGCTGGTGCTCTTCCATGAAGCGCAGGAGATTGTCCCGCGACATCAACCTCTGCTCGATCAGCCGCACGCGGCGCGAGGCGTCCTGCCCCTGCGCCGAGGGGCCGGCGAGCGAGTCGGGCACCTGCCCCTCCTCGATCTGCACGACGGCGGTGGTCTCGTAGACCTTGGTCTGGTTGAACGCGACCCACAGCGAGATGGCGCAGCCGATCAGGGCCACCAGGGCGATCAGGGCCGCACGACGCCGCAGCGCCGCCCACAGCTCGCCGACCGACTGGAACTGGTTCATGTCACTGCTCCCGCAACGTGGGCCCCCCACCCTGCGAACGGAAAACGGCAGCCCTGTCCCGCATGGCCCGGTCGACTCGGCCGGGCCCGCAGGAAAAGCGCCGCTCTCACGTCACAAGTTAACCAAATTGCCCGTTTCTTGCCATGCGAATTGCTGCTGCGATGAGAAACAGTCCGTGTCTCATCCGTGAACCGCGGGGCGCGGCATCAGGCAGAGCGACAGCACCCGCCCGGCGACAAGGTGCTGCTGCATGGGCAGCGCGGCACCCCTACCGAGCCCGGTGTCGGCGCACATGCGCATCCCGCCGTCGGGCAGATGCGCGGTCATGGCGTCAAAGCCGAAGAGGCAGCGCGTCAGCGGGTACTGTGCCTTGTAGGCGGCCTCCTTGGCGCTGAACACCCGCGCCGCCGCCCGTCCGCGGGACAGCGGGGCAAGGGCCGAAAGCTCGGCCTCGGTAGCGATTTCGGCGGTGATCTCCGGGGGGAGGTCCGCGTCGCGCTCGAGGTCGATGCCGATGGCCTGCCACGCCTCCGACCGCCCGACGATGGCGAGGCAGAGCCCGCCGTCATGGGTGATGCTGCCCACCACGCCCTCGGGCCAGCGCGGGGCGCGGTCGGGGCCCGCCGGCACGGCGCAAGGCGGCAGGCCGAGCGCCGCCATCGCGCGCCTTGCGGCCAGCCGTCCGCCGGCGAACTCCGCCTGACGTGATGGGATCGCGCGGGCGACGGCGGCACGCTCCTCGGGGAAGAGGGCCCCGAGGTCGTCGACCGGCCCCGAGACCGCCCAGCCGAGCCCGGTGGGCAGGTCCAGAGCGGCCAGCGCCCTGTGGAGAGCCGCGACCGTCACGGCTCAGGCACTGCGCCGCGCCCGCATGGCACGACGGCGGGCCATGGCGTCGGAGCGGGCCTGCGCGCGCTCGACCGGGACCGGCGATGCCGCCCGGGCGGCGGGCTGCGCCGGGGCGCGGGCGGGCTCCTGGGTCACCGGCTCCGGGGTGGCGGGTGCCGACCTAGCGGGCGCCATCAGCGCCGCGACCCGCGCCGTCAGGTCCGCGAGCACCGGGAAGCGGAAGATGTCGGTGATCGAGAGCCCCGTGGCGCCCAGCTCATCGCGGATCGCGCGATGCGCCTGCACCGCCAGCAGCGAATGCCCGCCGAGATCAAAGAAGCTGTCGCGCCCCGAGACCTGTGCCACGCCCAGCACCGAGGACCAGATCCCGGCGATGCGCGCCTGCAGCCGGCCATCGTCCGGGACAGCCTGCATCGGCGCCGGCCCCGGTACGGTGGCAGGTGCCAGACCCGGCACGACGGCAGGCTCGGACACCGCGACACCGGGCGCGGCGGGGCGCCTGTGCTGCGGCTTCGGCAGCGCCTTGCGGTCGACTTTCTTGTTCGGCGTGAGCGGGAAGCTCTCGAGCCGGACAAGGTGCGACGGCACCATGAACACCGGCAGGTCCGCCCGCAGCGCCGCCCTCAGCGCGGTCTCGTCGAGCTCGGTCTCGGAGCTGTAGTAGCCCACCAGCCGGACATCGCCCGGCTGATCCTCACGCGCAACCACCACCGCCTGCGTGACGCCCGGCTGCGACTCGAGCGCCGCCTCGATCTCGCCCAGTTCGATCCGGAAGCCGCGCAGCTTCACTTGGTGATCGACGCGGCCGATGAAGTCGATTCGCCCGTCGACGCGCCGCCGCACGAGATCGCCGGTGCGGTACATCCGCCCGCCGTGGAACGGGTTGGGCACGAAGCGCTCGGCGGTCAGCGCGTCACGGCCCCAGTAGCCGCGGGTCACGCCCTCGCCGCCGATCCAGAGCTCGCCGGGCATGCCGATGCCCACCGGCTCGCGGTCGTCGTCCAGCACGTAGAGCTGCTGGTTCGCCAGCGGCAGGCCGATGTTGACCACCCCGTCACCCGGCCCCGCGGGCTCGGTCGAGGACCAGATCGTGGTCTCGGTGGGCCCGTACATGTTGGTCACGCTGGCCCCGGTGATGCGCCCGAACTCCTGCACAAGTGCGCCGGGCAGCGGCTCGCCGCCAAGGAACAGGTGCCGCAGCTTCGACAGCGCGAACCGCGCCTCGTCGTTCATGGCGATCATCCGCGCCATCGACGGCGTGCATTGCAGGTGGGTCACCCGGTGCCGCAGGATCTGTGCCGCGATGGAGAAATCGCCCGGGTCCAGCGCCGGCGCCACGTTGGCGGATTTCACCACCTGCGCCAGCGGCTTCAGCCCGTCCAGCACCTGCGCCCGCGGGATGCCGTAGTCGATCAGGCAGGCGATCTCGCCCACGCCGATGCGCTTGAGCTGCTCGGTCCGGTCCAGCGCGTCCTCGACCGTGCCGAAAAGCCCGCTGTCGTTGAAGTAGCGCTCGAAGGCGAAGTCGAGGATGGCGTCGAGTTCCTCGGGGGCGAGGATCTCGAGATCCAGCTCGAACGGGTTGTTGAGCCCCTGCGGCCGCTTGAACGCCGGGAAGGCCCAGGCGTATTGCTTGATGAGCCCGGCGGCCGAGCGCAGGTAGTCCTTCATCGGGCCGCGCGCCACCTCGCGCGCCTCGTCGCGGGTCGCGGCGAGGAAGGTGTGCAGCATCAGCGTGACGGTGAAATCCTTGGGGTCGTGCCCCGCCCCGCGCAGCGCCTCGTGGTAGAGGCGGATCTTGTCGGCGACTTCGTCGATGCTCTGGCCGAGCAGGTGGGTCAGCACGTTGCAGCCCGTCCGCCCGGCCTCGATCCAGGTCTCGGGATTGCCGGCGGTGGTGACCCAGACCGGCAGCTCGGCCGAGACCGGGCGCGGCTGCGTCACCAGCGCATGCGGCGTGCCGTCCTTGCGGGGGAAGGCCACGGCCTCGCCCCGCCACAATCGGCGCACCTGCTCGATGGTCTCGAACATGGCGGGCTTGTTGTCGGGAGGCGTGTTCTCGGGGCGCAGCACGAAATCGTCGGGCTGCCAGCCGCTGGCGATGGCGAGCCCGGCGCGGCCGTTGGTGAGGTTGTCGATCACCGCCCATTCCTCGGCGATGCGGGCGGGGTGGTGCAGCGGCGCCACCACCGAGCCCGCGCGCACCGCGATGTTCCTCGTGACGGCGGCGACGGCGGCACCGGTCACCGAGGGGTTCGGATAGGGTCCGCCGAAGGCGTGGAAGTGCCGCTCCGGGGTCCAGACCGCGCAGAAGCCGTTCTCGTCGGCGAATTTCGCGCCGTCGAGCAGCAGGCGGTACTTGTCCCGCCCCGCGCCGTCGTCATTGCCCCAGTAGTAGACCGAGAACTGCATCGTCGCATCCGAGAGCGGCATCGGCCCCCTGGAGATCAGCCCGCGGTCCTCGTCCGAGGTCAGCACCACGGTGAAGCCGCGCGCGGTGGTGTAGAAGAGCTCGAGCACCGAGATGTCGAAGCTGAGCGAGGTCACCGCGAGCCAGGTTCCCGCCGGCTCGTGCGGCACGTTGGCGTCCATGCCGAGATAGAAGTTCAGCACGTTGCGATGCTCGATCATCACGCCCTTCGGGGTGCCGGTCGAGCCGCTGGTGTAGATCAGGTAGGCCAGATCCCCGGGCCCGCTGGTCGGCCCCACCGGGCGCGAGGGTGCCTGTGCGAGCCGCGGGTCGGCGTCGATCACCAGAAGCTCGGCGCGGTGCTCGGGCAGCTCGGCGCGCAGGGCGGACTGGGTGACGATCACCGGCGCGCCGCTGTCGGAGATGTAGTGCTTCAGCCGGTTCGCCGGGTAGGACGGGTCGAGCGGCAGGTAGGCGCCGCCCGCCTTGAGGATGCCGAGCGCGCCGACCATCAGCTCGACCGAGCGGCGGGTGTGCAGGCCCACCACGGTGCCCGCCATCACACCCATGCCGCGAAGCACATGCGCCGTCTGGTTGGCGCGGGCGTCGAGCTGGGCGTAGGTGAGTCTCTGGCCCTCGAAGACCAGCGCGACGGCATCGGGGGTGCGGGCCACCTGCGCCTCGAAGGCCGCCTGCATGGTGAGGCTGCGGTCATGCGCCTGCGCGGTCTCGTTCCAGCGGTTGAGCACGAGATCGCGCTCGGCCTCGGGCAGGAGCGGCAGCGCGGCAAGCGGCGTGCCCGGCTGCGCCTCGCGGGCCATGAGCTCGAGCCGCGCCGCTAGCAGTTCGACCTGCGCCGGGGGCATGCGGCCGGTGTCGCCGTGCAGCACCGGGCCGTCGGCTGTCAGCTCGACGGTGAGCGCGGTGCCCTCGATCGGGCCGGCACCGAGGCTGAGGCCGATGTGCGGCACCGTGGGCGCGCCGGGCAGGGCCGGGTCGCGGGCGGGAAGATCGGTGGCAAAGCCGCACCGCTTGCGCACCGTGGCAAGCGCGCGCTCGACGTCCTCGGCCAGCGCCTGCACGCTGCCGCCGGCATGAACCCGCAACGGCACCCAGGGCGCGATGAAGCCGCCCTCGGCCAGAGCGGAGAGCGCCTCGTCCGCATAGGCGATGTCGCAGATTTCGTGACCGTCGAGCCGCGCCGCCCAGGCCGCGACCAGCGCGGCGGGGGGCACCGCCTCGCCCAACACCAGCGGCCGGGTGACGATCTCGCCGCCGCCCTTGCCGAGCCCCTGAAGCTCGGCGGGTGCGAGGTCGGCGAGGCGCTTGCGCCAGTGCCGTTCGTGTCGCGCGACGGCGGCGATCTTCGCGTCGATCCCGGCGCGCTCCTCGGCGTCGGCGAGCGGCAGCACCTCGCCCGCCCGGCCGACCCGCGCCACCAGCGCGGGCGCGCCGCAGGGCTGGGTGAAATGCGCCAGCCGCAGCGCGCCGCTGCCGCAGGCCACGGTCAGGTGGTCGTCGCTGGCCTCGAGCACCTCGCCCGGGGCCCCCTCGCCCGCGACCGCCACCGCGCCGCCCACCAGCCAGAGCCGCCCCCGCGCCCGGATCTTCGGCGCCGAGAGCGGGTTGGCATAGCCGCCATGATCCAGCGCCCGCACCAGCCGCGCCAGCTCGGGCGCCGGGCGGGTGAAGTCGAGCAGCCCATGCCCCGAGGGCCGGTCCGCCAGCGCGTGATAGCTGCGCTGCGACAGGTCCTGCCGGACCCGCCGCAGCCCGTGTTCGAGCTGCTCGATCAGGTCGCCGAAGCTGTCGATGGCGGCCTCGTAGGCGCGGGTGTTCAGGGTCAGCGCGGTGTCGGTGGGCGCGATGTCGAAGCCGCGCGACACGAGGATGTCGCCCTCGTCGATGCCGCCCTCGATCATGTGCCAGGTGATGCCGTGACGATGCTCGCCCGCGATCAGCGCCCAGACCGGGGCGTTGAGCCCGGCGTGGCGCGGCAGCGGGCCGTCGTGGAAGTTGACCGCGCCCCTGGCGGGCATGGCCAGCACCTCGGCGGGCAGCATGTCGAGATTGGCGATGCTGAGCAGCCAGTCGAAGGCCAGCCCCTCGAGCCTGCGCGCCAGCCCGTGCCCCGGCGCCACCACCGCAAGGCCGCGCGCCTCGGCCCAGGCGGCGATCTCGGGGGTGCGTGTCACCACGGCGCGGATCGCGTGCCCCGCGCCGAGCAACTTCTCGGCGCATTGCACGAGAAGGGATTCATTGCCGATCACCACAGTGGAAAACTGCGCCATGCCGTCTACTCCGGGTTGGCCTCGGGCGTGCGGCAGGCGGGACGCGGCTGCGCCCCACGCTGTCCCGGCAGCGGCCGGATCATCGCCCTGAGATCGTGTAAGAGGAGATCGCGCAGGAAGCGGTCGGGATCGGCCTTGGGCTTGCGCTGCAGCACGCGGCGCAGACGCCAGATCAGGCCGCCCGCGAGATGCGCGAGCGTCACCACGACCGCGTAGGGGCGGCCATGGTTCTTGGAATAATAGTGCCAGCGGCTGTCGAGCCAGAACCCCGGCACCCGCGCCCATGTCTTCATGCCCGTCGAGACCGAGCCGATGTGCACCACCTCGCTGTCGCGCACGTAGTGGGTCTCGTATCCGGCACGGGCGGCGCGCAGGCAGAGGTCGGTTTCCTCGAAATAGAGGAAGTAGGTCTCGTCGAAGAGACCGATCTCGTCCAGCACCGACTGCCGCATCATCAGCGAGGCCCCGGCCAGCCAGTCGACCGGCAGCGCGCGCTCGGGGATGTCGAGCCAGACGCGATGGGCGTCCAGCAGCCGGGTCACGGGGCCGAAGCGGGCGGCGGCCTCGAGCTCGGAGAGCGCCGAGGGAAAGCGGAAGGCGCTGTAATGGGGGGCGCCGTCCTCGCTATGGATGTAGCTGCCGGCAAGGCCTGCCTCGGGGTGGGTCACGAGATGCCGCAGCAGCGCCCGCAGGCTGCCCGGGCCGGGGAAGGCGTCGGAGTTCAGCAGGTAGACATAGTCGGGCCGGCTGCCGTCGGACCAGCCCGCGCGGATGCCCACGTTGTTGCCCGCGCCGAAACCGCCGTTGTGCCCGGACTGAATCAGCCGCACCGGCGCGCCGGCAGCCCATGGCTCGGAGGCGAGCGCCGCCTGCATGGCCTCGAACGAGCCGTCGCCGCTGTCGTTGTCGACGATCACCAGCTCGGCCTCGAGCCCCTGCATCTCGCGCAGCGCGTGCTGCACCGACCGCAGCGTCATCGCGGGAGTGCGGTAGTTCAGCGATATGACCAGAAGCTTCGGCATGGGCTACTCCGCCGCCCGGCGCGCGGGAAAGGCCACCAGCTCGGCGCCCCGCATCCGCGCCTCGGCATGGCCGATGGCCTCGCGCATCAGCCCCGCCAGCACCCGCACGTTGGGTTCGAGCACCATCGAGTCGTGGTCGCCCGGCACCTCGTGCACCTCGACATGCGGCACGAACTGCCCCCAGTCGTTGTCGTGCAGCACGTAGGCGCGTTCCGAGTTGACCATGCGCCCCTGTGAGACCTGCCATTTGCCGACGAGCGGCGGGCGGTAGAGCACCAGCGGCCCGTCCCATGGCGCCACCTCGTAGGCCGCGACGGCGGCGAGGAAGGCGGCCTCGATCTCGGCGTTGTGGAAGCTGTGCTGCGTCGCGGTCTCATCGCTGGCACGGCGGCGGGCGATCTCCCACCGCAGGCGGTTGCGGGCCCAGATCAGCGGGTAGAACGGCCCCTTTGCGCGGGCCTCCTGCCACTGGATCATCAGCCGGTCGCGCGGTTCGAGCGGGCGGCGCACCGGCAGCGGCGTGTCGAGCAGCACGCAGAGCGCCACCTCCTCGCCCGCCGCCTCGAGCTGGCGCGCGATCTCGAAGGCGGTGATGCCGCCGCCCGAGAAGCCACCGACCATGTAGGGACCGTGCGGCTGCACCTGCCGCATCTCGGCGATGTAGTCGCGCGCCATCTCGGCGATGCTGTCATGCGGCGCGGCGCCGCCGTAGAGCCCGCGCGCCTGCAGCCCGTAGAACGGCCGGTCGGCGCCCAGCAGATGCGCGAGGTGGCGCAGGTTCAGCACGTTGCCGAACATCCCCGCCACGAGGAAGAACGGCGTGCGCGGCCCGCCCTCGCCGTCGTGCATGGCGACAAGATGGGTGAAGCGCCGCTCGGGCGCGCGGCTCTCGGCAGCCTTCGGGCCCTCGGTCCCGGCGCCGGTCTGCGCGGCGATGAGCGCGGCGCATTTGCGGATCGTCGGCGCCTCGAACAGCACCGAGATCGGCAAGTCGATGCGCCACGCCTTGCGCACCATGGCGAAGAGCCGCACCGCGATCAAGGAGTGGCCGCCAAGGTCGAAGAAGCTGTCGTCGATGCCCACGGTCTGCACGCCGAGCAGGTCTTCCCAGAAGCCCGCGAGGGTGCGTTCGATGTCGTTCGAGGGCGCGACGTAATCGCCCTCGAGCTCCGGGCGGTCGAATTTCTGCCCTTCCTCGCGAGCGGCGCCCGAGGCCGCGGTCTGGCGGGTAAGCTGGTCGAGATCCATGGACGAGATCACCACCTGCGGCACACCCAACGCCAGCGCGCGGGCGAAGGCGCTCACCCCCTCGGCGGGCCGGATGCCCTGCGAGAGATTGTGAGCGAGGCGTTCCTCGGCGGGCGACAGCGGCTGGGCGGCGGCCTCGGGCGCGTCGGTCTCGAGCTCCGACGCCCCGAGCCGCGGCGGCGCCTGCAGCACCGCGGGGTCCGAGAGCTTGCGGATGGTGAAGCCGCTGATCTCGATCAGCACCGCGCCGTCCGGGGAGCAGAGCGTGATGTCGAAGCTCGCGGTCTGGCTCTCGGCGCGGTTCTCGGCGGCATTGCGCACCCAGCTCACGATGCGCCCGCCAAGCGGCGCGTGCACACGGACCCGCGCGTAGCTCACCGGCACCCAGAGATGGGTCGGCTGGTAGCCCGCGATGAGCTCCATCGCCCAGCCCGTCGCGATGTCGAGAAGCGCGGGATGCAGCAGGCAACCGTCGTCGCGGGCGCTGGCGGCGAGCGACAGGTCGGCGATGCCCTCGCCGGTGCCCAGCGCGCGGGTGTCGAGCACCTTCCAGCGCGGCCCGAAGGCAAGCTGCACCTCCTGCGCGGTGGCGAGCTTGCCCCCGCCCGAGGCCACGACCGGCCGGCCGCAGCGGGCGCGGATCGCGTCGAGGTCCAGCGGCTCGGGCCGCGCCATGGGCAGCAGCGCCAGCGTCGCCTGCGCGGTCAGCGCGAACCCGCGCCGGGGTCCGAGCGTGGCATCGGCCAGCATCTCGAAGCCATAGCCCTCGTCGCGCCGCGCCAGCCGCAGGCGCACGTCGCGCGACCCGCCCTCAGCCACCCGCAGCGGGCGCAGGAAGGCCATGTCGCGGATCTCGAACACCGGCGGCTCGCCCTGCGCGCGCAGCGCCTCGGCGGCCAGCGCGACATAGCCGGTGCCCGGCAGCAGCGCGTCTCCGGCCCGGGTGCGGTGCTCGTCGATGGACCAGTCCGCCGCCGAGTAGCGCGCGGTGAAAAGCCGGTTGCCGCGCGCGTCGAAGCTCTTGGCGTCGAGCATCGGCACGCAGGCGGGCTCGATGGGCGCCGCGGGCACCTCGCCGCGACGGGCGGCGACCGCCTCGGCCGCCATGCCGACCTCGTTCCAGATGCCCCAGTTGATCGCCACGACGCGGGTCGCGCCGCCCGCGCGGGACTGGGCGAAGGCGTTGAGATACTCGTTGGCGGCGACGTAATCGACCTGCCCTGCCGGCGCCGTCGCCGTCGAGGAGGAGGCGAAGAGCGCCATCCACTCGGCGCTGCCGTCGGGGAAGACCTCGGCCAGCACCTGCGTGCCGTGGACCTTGGGGGTGAAGACGTCCTCGACGCCCGCCGGCGATTTCGACAGCAGCGGACCGTCGTCGATCACCCCGGCGCCGTGCAGGATGCCGGTCACCGGGCCGAAGCGCGCCTCGACCGTCTCGCGCACCGCGCGCATCTGGCTGAGGTTGCAGACATCCGCGGCGAGGACCATGACCTCGGCCCCGGCCTGCTCCAGCGCCTGCACCGCGCGGATGCGGCGCGAGACCCGGTCCTGCGGCGCGTGGCGCAACAAGTGCTCATCCCATTGCGCGCGGTCCGGCAGGGGGCTGCGGGCGACCAGCGCGAGCCTCGCCCCGCGCGTGGCGAAATCCGCCGCCAGCGTCAGGCCGATGCCGCCGAACCCACCGGTGACGAGGTAGGTGCCGCCGTCCTTTGCGACCGGCGGAGCCTCGGGCAGCGCCACCGGCTTCATGGCGCATTCGAACCGCCGCGGCCCGCGCAGCGCCGCGATGGCGTTCTGCGGCTCGGAGAGCAGCTCCTCGAGCAGTTGCAGCACCAGCCCGTCGAGTGCCGCCTCGCGCCGCGCCTGCGCCGAGCGCCGGGCGAACAAGCCGCCCTCCGCGGGTGCGGGCAGTGCAATGTCCAGCGTCGAGACGGTGACGCCGGGCAGCTCGCGCGGGATGACGCGGGCGGGCCCGGCAATGGTGGCCTTGGCGGGACAGGCGAAGGGCTCGTCGCGCAGCCGGGCGGCGCCGTTGGTCACCACGGTCAGGTGCAGCGGGCGCGGCAGGGTCTCGTCCGAGATCGCCTGCGCGAGGAACAGCAGCGCGTAGAACCCCTGCTCCTGCACCCGGTGGAAGAAGCTCGAGCCGGGGCGATGGCTCTCGCCCTCGGTCACCAGCCAGAAATGCGCGATCCTCGCCGGCACGTGGCCGCGCATCGCCAGATCCTGCAGCAGCAGGTCATAGCCTTCGCGGCCGCGCTCGGGCGCCAGCACGTAGGAGGTGTCCGACAGCCGCGAGAAGCTGTCGCCCGGGCGCAGCTCGATCACCGTGTGGCCAGTCGCGGTCAGCCGGGCGGCGGTGCGCGCGGCGATCCCGGCCTCGTCCATGAACATCAGCCAGGTCTGCGGCTCGGCATCGGAGAGCCCGTCCGCGACGTCGACCTCGGTCTCGGCGGCCCGGGGGCGCCAGACCGGCTTCCAGCCCCAGTCCGCCACCTCGTCGGTGCGCATGAGATATTGCGGCGCGGGCTCGGCGCGGCTCTTGCCCGGCGCGATGAAATAGGGCGCGCGCTGGAAGGCGTAGGACGGCAGCACCACGCGGTTGCGCGGTGCATCGCCCCAGACCTGCCCCCAGTCGAACTCGGCGCCCAGCGCCCAGAGCCGGCCCAGCAACTCGAACATGTGCCTGTCGTCGGCGATGTCGTCATCGCGGTGGCGCAGCGACGACAGCACGTTCTGGCCCGGCACCCCGGGATGCTGCCGCGCCAGCGCCGACAGCGCCTTGCCCGGCCCGACCTCTAGGAAAATGCGGTTCGGCGCCGCCAGCGCCCCGATGCAATCGGCAAAGAGCACCGTGCCGCGCAGGTGCTCGACCCAGTAATCGGGCGAGGTCGCCTGCGCGTCGGTCATCATCGTTCCGGTGCGGTTCGAAGTCAGCGGGATCCGCGGCGGGTTCAGGTCGATGGTGACGAGATAGGCGCGGAACTGCTCGAGGATCGGGTCGAGCAGGCGGCTGTGCGCGGCGATGTCGATGGCGATGCGCTGGTGGTCGATGCCCTCGGCCACCAGCCGGTCCTGCAGCGCGTCGAGCGCCGCCTGCGGGCCCGACGCCACCGACAGATCGGGACCGTTCACGCAGCCGAGGTCGAGCGCCTCGCCCAGCATCGGGCGCAGCCGCTCGGAGGACAGCGACACCGACAGCATCCCGCCCGCGGCCACCGTGTCCATCAGCCGCCCGCGCAGGTGCACGAGGCCGATGCAATCCTCGAAGCCGATGACGCCCGCGACGCAGGCGGCGGTGTTCTCGCCCATCGAATGGCCGGCCAGCGCGGCGGGTTCGATGCCCCAGCTCATCCAGAGCTGCGCCAGCGCGTATTCGGTGATCATGATCAGCGGCAGCTGCAGCGAGGGGCGGGTCAGCGCGCGGTCGGCCTGCGCGGGGTCCTC
>Ga0208328_1000554_pt1 | contig 16662 bp, 16 predicted proteins | sample DeeseametaMP2633_FD_184170 | JGI IMG/M metagenome (GOLD analysis project Ga0208328, IMG submission 184170) | Marine microbial communities from the Deep Atlantic Ocean - MP2633 (SPAdes) | ecosystem: Environmental > Aquatic > Marine > Unclassified | place: Northeast of Antigua and Barbuda, North... | reverse complement strand
GCTGAGGCAATCGAAACGACCGCATCAAGGGAACCCGCCAGCGGGATTGGTTCTGTTCAGCGAAATCGCTTGACGGACGAGGACCCGTTACCGAAGTCCAGAGCCTAGTCAGTGCGGTCAACCATGGCCTATTCCCTCTCTTCTCGAAGAAATTCGGGTCGTCCAATTGTGCACAGAAATCCGGTTCGAAGCACCACATCCCGTCGCCCTCCATGAAGGCCATCAGGGAATATCCGCTTCGGTTTTCGGCATACTGGCCAATATCGCTCACCAGAAGCAGCCATCACGGGAGAAGAGTATGGGCGTTATTCCGATCGAACAGCGCACGGTCAGAGCCGGCGGTACGACATGGGAACTGGATGCGAACACCACGACCGACGACATGTCCAGGTCGGATGGTACAATCCAGATCCTGGTCAGACGAATGGGAGACTCTGAGTGGACACACTGCTGCCATGCTCCCGTCCAGCGGGCCGGAGACAAATTCATCAATAAGTTTGCGGACGCCTTCGCCGCAGATCAAGCCTTCCGAGACTATTGCGAACGCGCCGATCAATGGGAAGGTTCGCCTATCGACCAGGACACAGAATGGGGTCAGCGGCTCCCGAAGCTGCCGGCTGCGCCATCGTCAAAATCCCGCGGCCAGATCGCACGACTGATCAAGATGGGCAAGAAGGCAAAGTTCCGCGACTATGCCTCTCTGAAATCTGGTCGGGATGAGTTTTCCTCCAAGAAGGAACCCTACCTACGAGAACTTCTTGGCAGCGAGGCCAATCAACTCGACCACCTGGATGCACAGAAAGAGCAACCGCTCGAAGCGGCCGAGAAGGTCAAAGTGCTGCGCTGGATGGCTCGAGGTCTTCCTGCGAATATGGCGCATCGAAAGGTCCTGACAGATCTCGAGATTGCGAAGAACTCCAAAGGAAGAAAATAGCTCATCGATCGGAGGCCGTAGTGCCAGGATCTATGGAGGGGAAAATATCCCCTCCGCGCAATGACCATCAGCCTCCGGGCCATCAATCCAAGTCTACACAGCCTTCTCCACCAATCACCTCGGCCTTGGTCGGTCGCTCCAGACGGTAATCAATGCTCACCGTGGAGATCACATCCTCCCGGTAGCCTTGGTATCCCTTGACATATTTCCCAACCCTCGCCTGAAAGGCCACCTTGGCACCAGGCGCCATGCCTGACGCAACCCAGGTCTTGCCTGCGGTGAACCACAAGTGGTCAGTCACGACTTCTGTCTCACCGTCCCGTCGAATGTTTCGGAGAAGAACCGTCTTCTCCTCCCTTCCTTTCCAACCGCGCTTGACGCCGTAGCGCTCGATTTCTCCCGTGAATCGAAGCCGCTGACCGATCAGCTTCTTCAGTTCTTTTCGCATGGATCATGACTCCTCTTGCTATGGCTTCCATATTGGCCATGCGGAGAAAATCCGAAGCGAAAACAAACGTCTGCGTTCTCAGGTATAGGTGTGCGCCCCGGCTGCGGCCGCAGGTGTGTCCAGTAAGATCCGCGCTGGTCTCATGCGACCAGGGGCATGGGCGCGCTGACATGATCGTCGTCGCAGGCTGTCGATGACGAACCCAATCCTGCGAGGCAAAGGTGGCGGATTTCAGCAGCACTGCAGAGGCCGAGAAACTCTGGGGTAACCCAAAGGCGCCACCCATACCCACGCCATTCGTGGATCGCGGCGATGCCGAACATCATGCTCTGGAGATCCGCTGGGGAGACTTTGAACCATTCACCTTTCGAATGACTATGGCGTAGAGTGTCATGAGCTGATTTCTCCGCGGCATGTCGAAACGGCGTCTCTAGTGCAAACAGCAACTGTAGAGAACTCGGAGCCGCGGTCCGAGTGGTCAGTTCTGCAAGGCGTCGTGTGGGGTAGCGGCGGCTCTGGCCGACCTTGACGAGGTTCGGCACTCCTTCATACGCCGCGGCGTAGATGAACCCATGGGAGGGCTTTGGGGTCCGTGGTGTAATCGCGTAGCACCGTCCGGAGTCATAACTGTTTCGTCTGTCAAAGTGACACACCGCACTATCAAACATTTTCGTACCGAAGGCATCTGCGGCCTCCGCACCCGGAAGCAAAAGCGCGGTCGCGCTTTCTTCAACGGCCGGCCCTGGTAGGGGGTGCCGGTACCGAGTTGGTGTGCGGGATATGGTAGGTATCTTGGTCATGACCAGGAGGTCTGGTCGTCACGCAGAACTCAATAATTGGTTCGAATGACCCCCAGGATTGCGCCCGAGCGCCGTCTACTCCCCTTCTCTGATGGCGGCCGACACCGACTGCAACGACGCAACCAGGACTTCTCCGAGATCACCACTATACCCCGGAGGGCAGCATCCCTCGGCACTACTCCTCCACGACAACGCAGAGGAATCTGCGCTGTGCGGCGCGCAGGCTGCCCGCGACATCCCCTCGCTCGACCTGCGCCAGAGAGCTCCCGCACTCGGGACCAAATGGTCCCTGAAGCATCTCGTTCGCATCTACGATTGCGAGCGATACGGGTTGAGTTGAAATCTTGAAAGCGGCGACAAGCACAATGAGGAGGACACCCAGCGGAGGCAAAATGAAGGGCGTGTTGTTCAGGAATGCATGCCAGGCAGAACATAGCGTGAGCGCCGCCTTCCTTCCCACCCTCATGTTCAAGCCAGTATTCCCTCTCGTGCCAATCAGGCTCACATGCGGTGCCTTGAACTCCCTCAAGATGGGAGAACCCCAGGATCGCCGCCCAATTTGCGAATCCAATCTGTCATCCACACATAATATTTTGGCATGTGTTGTTCTATGAATGGCATGACCTGTGAGGCCTCAATCTCACACGAAACATCAAGTTCCAATCCCTGGTCTTTAGCCGCCCATAGGTGCTCCAGGACTTCGACAACACCAGGGTCATCATCGTAGTCCATCCATTCGAACTGACTGGCGAGCTCCCGGAATCCCATATCCCAGTGGTCGAGTAGAAAACTGTCGCCATCACACTCTCGGATCCAGTCCGAGGCGTCGACCTCCACCCTTTTTGCCCTGTCGCTCGTTTCCACGACCGCTTTTACCGTGAGTACGTCAACCATGCCTGCTCCGTCTGCGAACTAGTCTCAATGCTTCACTCGAAAATGGCGTCCATCAGTCCAGCAGGGAAGCCGTTCGCCGAAGTATCTCGACAATCCCTTCTCCTTCGCGTGCGCACTATCGTCGCGAGGAAAAGATGATCCTCGTGGGCTGAAACACGATCCCGGGATAGCCGTTTCGGAACTCTCGGCATGGTCTACGAGCCGAGAGATCCAATACGGTCTACCAACTGCTTGCGAAATGCTTGGCAAGGTCGTGGCCGGATAGACGCCCTGCCCTCGCAGAGAAATCTTTCCCCCGCAGAAACAAGATGCTCCGGAAGTCATTCCGTCGAGCTTCCCTCACCAATAACGATAGGAGAATAAGGCGATGAATCTCATTGATGATGCATGGATCCCTGCCCTTCGGAATGGACAGTCGACAACCATCGCCCTCCATGAAATCACGGATCCGGGCGTGACCGCGATCCACGGGCTCCCGGTCGATCTCCATGTCGGCCTTCTCGAGATGCTTGTCGCCATGTTCACCATGGCCATGACCAATCCCGACATCGACGATTGGCACGACCTTCTCGAAAGCCCGCCCAGCGCCGACGACATCAGGGTTGCCTTCGCACCCTACCGGGCCGCTTTCAACCTGCTGGGCGATGGCCCTCGCTTCATGCAGATGCCCTGCCCCCAGGAGCCCACGGACCTCAAGGCAGCAAACCCCATTTCGACGCTGATATGGGGCTCGGCCGGCGACAACACCGTGAAGAAGAACCTCGACATCATCGTTCACCGCGACGAGGAGGCCACCCTGGCGCCCGCCATGGCCGCGATTGCGCTCTACTCTGACCTCACCCGCATCCAGGGCTCCGGGGCAGGCAACTTGAGCAACATCCGCAAGAGCAACCACGTCTCATTCCTCGTGGATCTCTCCAGCCAATATCCCCAAGCACCTCTCTGGGCGACCATCTGGGGCAATGTGCCCTGCCTGGAACAAGGCCCGCTCTCGCCGAACTCCATGGAAGGGGCCCTTCCCTGGATGCGGGGAGATGCCATTGCGAGCAGCATCGCAGATCTCGGCAGTGCATCTCTGCAGACCGAGCGGCCGGATATCGAGCGCTATTTCGCAACGCCGCGCCGCATCTGGCTTCTTGAAAACGACGAAGGCAATGTGGCGAGCTTCCTGCGGAAGAAAAAGGGGTTCTTCTACGACGATACCGAATGGTCTCACCCGCACTCTCCGTACATCCAGGTGAATGTCTCAGGGAGCAAGGTTGCCCCTGCCCCTTACAAGATGGTTGCAGAGAACTTCCCCAGGATGGGGGCCTACGAACTGGTGGCCCAGTCCATCAAGCAGATTGAGCCCGAGGTCAGCGACAAGCAGACCGCCGTTCTCTCCATCCCTGCCATTCAACGGGCAAAGATCGAGGTCGAAACCTCAGGGTCCGACCTGCAGGTCATCGTTGTCCACCAGCTCGCCGACAACGCGGAGATGATGGGATTTTCGATCGATGCCGGAACACAGATTCCGGAAAACCCCGAGGAAGCACTCGCGCTCTTCGAATTCGACCGGGTGATCAAGCGGACCTATGCGGCACTGGAGGACAGCATAGGCCGCCTCCTGGCGGGGAACGAGAAGAAGTCGGTTCCGAAACTGCCCAGCGCCTTTTCCTTGGAGCAAGCGCTGATCCAGTTCGTTGACCGCACCAGGGAACGGTTCCGCAGTCTGCCGCTTGACGACATCGCCGCCCCTCAAACCCTCTCTGCGTGGAGCCGCTTCGTCGCCCGCACCGCGGAAAACACCTTCCGCGAAATGTTCTTCGATATCGCCCTCCACGGGCGCCCAGAGGAGCAGGAGGCACTCCTTTCCGCAGCCCGCGACCTTCGCCGGCTCTACCCCGCGAAAGAAAGACAGACAGACAGCCCCAGGAGGGCCGATCAATGAAGAGATTCAGTGCTTCGCACCGATCCAGAAACACCGTCATCGCAGAGCAGATCGCAACTTGGTGGCTCGCCAAGCTATCCGATGACGCACATGACTCCGGTGCCCATCGCAGCCTGCTTCGAAACGGATCCGACGCGACCGTCGTGACCTCCGGTCTCTTTCACGACTTCGTCTATCGTTTCTTGAACGCTCTCGAGCAGGAGGACGGCCTGACATTCGCGCCTCTCTCCTTCCGTGAGTTCGAGATGATCCTACCGTGGATACGGGCCCTGGCTCATCTACGCCAAACTGGCGTGAGCCATGTCTCTCTCTCCGGCGCTCTCGCCAGTATCCGGAGCTCCTATACTTCAGCCAGGGTCGAGAACCTCATGGGTTCTGAAGCCCAGGAGTCGTTCTGCACCTACTTCACTCGCCTTCTGCCCATGATGCAAGGCGGTGTCTCAGTGCTGGACGCCACCAAGGTCTACCTCGGCTGGGATGAACCACAACAACGCCAACGCCTCGCTTACGACGTCCTCATGAGCTCGGTCGACCTCGAGGCCGACGCCGAACCCTCGCCTGTCTACTGACGCTACCAAGGAACAAACCATGTCCTCCAAAATTCAAATGCACATGCTGCGCTCTCTCCCGTTCTCGAACCCGAACCGCGATGAAACAGGTCGGCCCAAGGTCGGAGTATTCGGTGGTGTTCCTCGCCTGCGTCTCTCCAGCCAATCGCTGAAGCGGGCTATTCGCGACAGCGATACTTTCCTGGCCACCATGGGCGGAAATCGGGAGTCGTTCCGCACTCGCACGACCCCGGCCCGGGTTGCCGAGGCCCTTGCGGATCGTGTTGAGCCCGAGCTTCTCGCAGTTGCTCTCCCTATCGTCATAGGCGCGTTCACCGACGTCAGCGCCAAAGGTGCGAAGCAGAGCGCTGAAGACTACCTGGCGTCGATCAAGTCGAAGACCCTGGCCTTCTTCCACGAGACCGAAGTGCAGCGCATGATCGAGCTCGTCGAGGCCGTCGCCACGAGCGAGATCAGGTACACCTCGGTCGACAAGAAGACCGGCAAGCAGGGGCCGAACTTCGTCGCCAAGGGCGATACGTTCGAGAGCAAGATGCCCAAGGACGGCGCGGCGCGCTCGGCCATGCAGGAGGACTGGATCAACCGCGTCATCATGCATGAGAACACCGGCATCGAGCTCGCGCTCTTCGGCCGCATGCTCGCGCAGATCGACACCACCCTCGGCTGCAATATCGACGGCGCCGTTCAGGTCGCGCACGCCTTCACCACGCACCGCGCAGCGCCCGAGGACGATCTCTTCACCGGCCTCGATGACCTCGACCCCAATGGAGCCGGCATGATGGGCAACCAGCAGTTCGGCTCCGGCGTCTACTACAGCTACGCGTCGATCGACGTCGAAATGCTGCGCGCACGCCTGAACGACGACGCCGAGGTCGAACGCGCCATCCGCGCATTCGTCACCGCCTTCCACCAGACGCTGCCGGGCGGAAAGAAGACGTCCTTCGCGCACAACGTTCTGCCGTTCTATGCGCGCGTTGAGGTCGGTAGCGGCGTGAACCGCTCGCTGGGCGACGCATTCACCGCACCTGTTCAGGGCGAGAACATCCCCCAGGCCTCCATCGAGCAGATCGAGGACTACGCCGAGAGGCTCGATCGGGCCTACGGCTACGCCTCGGTTGCCAAGACCATGGATGTCTACGCCCCCTCTACGGCCAGCTTTGCCGAGCTCGTCGACCACGCCGCCTCCGCAGCCAAGTGAGGATTTGATGCAGACGCTGCTCTTCGGATTCAACGCCCCGATGGCCTCCTTCGGGACGGCCAGCAAGGCAAAGCTCCGGGATACCGAGAGCCGCCCGACCAAGAGCGCCATCCTGGGGATGTGCGCCGCGGCACTGGGCTATGACAGGGAGGCGGCGGAGCAGCTCGGCGCCCTCTACAAACTGAATGTCGCAACCTGGTCGACCTACGGCAGCAAGATCTTCGACTATCAGACGATCTCCGCCTTCGACCGGGCCCGCGGCACCATGACCTCCTTCCGCCGGGCGCAGATGACGCGCCACGACATGACGACGGACAACAAGGTTCGCAAAATCTTCCTCACCGACGTCCGGGTCCGGGTCGCCATCTGGGCCGATGACGAGGAGGGCGAGGCCCTGCTCGAGCAGATTGTCCCTGCCCTGCGAGAGCCCGTATTCAACCTCTACGCAGGCCGGAGAAACTGCCCGATCTCGCTCATGGTTCCCGCGGAGATCGTCTCGACGGAAAATCCGGACGCCGCCATGCGAGACGCCTTCTTCCGAGAGGAGATCACTCCGACCGACGCTCCGCATATCGCCACGCTCGATCGGTCCTGGACCTTCTACAGCGACCTCTATGAGGGCGCATCCGGAACCCGGAAGACCGAGTTCGATCAACCGGTGCCGGGCACACCCGAAACCATGACACTCACCCGACACGTCGGCCGTGAGGTCCTGACCTACGACCACCGCTAATACGAGGCTGCCGCCATGACCGCATACATGTCTGAACTCACCCTTCGCAACGACACGAGCCTCCGTTCGATCCTGTCGCTGTTCGACCCGAATGCGGCAGACGCCAGCAATCGTACCCACAAGCTGCTCTGGTCCGCATTTCCCGACAAGGAAAAGGCGCGGGACTTCATCTACCGGGAGATCGACAACGGACGCTACCTTGTCGTCTCTCGCACTCCCCCGGCGGAGAACGACCTCATCAAGGTCCTTCGCTCCAAACCCTACAACCCGCATCGGTCTCTCAAAGCGGGAATGGAGCTCTCATTCGAAATGGTCGTCAGCCCGCGTCGCAACATCGCAAACAGCGAGACCAAAGGCGTGCGCGGGAAAAAAGTGTCCCTGGTCAAGTATGCCCGGGATACGGGTCAGGACCTCGACCTTCTCCTTGCCGACTGGATGAAGCGGCAAGGGCAATCCAATGGCTTTGAGATGATCGAGGTAGAGGAAGACGACGAGGACGACTTCGCCGTTCTTACCACCGCCCGTGCCCTGACGATCCAGAACGTGGGACGCGCAGAGGTGCGTTCGAAGATCAAGCAGGGCGCTATCGAGGCATCCGGGCGCATCAGAGTCACGGATCCCGAGGCTTTCGCAAAAGCCCTCGTGTCCGGCTTCGGCTCACTCAAGGCATTCGGCTACGGGATGATGACCGTTCGCCGATAATAGGGGAAGAACCCAATGTGGTACGCTAAGCGCCGGCAGGGCGAACACACAGTCCTGCAACACACCGTGGACACGATCCACGTGGCCTATGAGCTCATCGCCGCAAAGGGTTACTTCTCCAGGCTCTCCCAGGAGGCACGACAGGCAGTCTCCCTCCTGGTAGGACTTCATGACATTGGCAAGATCAGCGAGGAGTTTCAGGCTGATCTCGGATACTCGGAGGCCGCGCGCCTCAATCACATCTATCATACCGGGCTCACCTACCATCTCCTCTCGGAGAATGCGGATCTCATCGCCACTGCTCTCGGTATGGCATCCAAGCGCCCCCTCATGGTTCTCATTGGCGCCATTGCAGGTCATCATGGCTTCCCGGTAGAGAAGCCCTCCCGCGGGAAGGCTGACCAACACTGTGGGAGTGAGGCCCTGGACGCCGCCCGGTCCCTGATTTCTGACTGTCTTTCTTTCTTTCCGGACGCATCTCTCGCAGAGCTTGACGTCAAGGCCGCTCGCAGGATCAGCTACCAAGTCTCCGGCCTTACCAGTCAGGCAGACTGGATTTCGTCAGCGGCAGATCTCTTCAGCTACGGCAATCCGACCGAGGATATGAGCGCCTATCCCCTCGTATCCCGGGCCGCCGCACGCTCGGCGGTCGCCACGCTTGGGTTCACCCATACCAAGACCACGCCCTACCCAGGCAGCACCGCCTTTACCGGCGGGAACAATCTGCGCCCAATGCAGCAAGCGGCCAGCTCGGCCGAGGTTGGTCGCAACCTCTACCTCATCGAGGACCAGACCGGCTCCGGCAAAACCGAAGCTGCCCTCGACCTCGCGGCTCGGCTGATCAGTTCTGGTCATGCAAACGGACTCTACGTGGCGCTCCCCACCATGGCCCTCGCCGATGAGAGCGGAAAACGCATCCGAGACCTGGCGCATCTCTTCTATGAGAACCCCAGTATGCAAATCGTCCATCGCAATGCGCACATGTCCACAGTGGATGAGGCGGACACCGAGATGAGTCCGAATGCAGCCCACCCTCTCGGATGGGTGACGCAAGCGATCGAGAACGATCATCTCGGCGATGTTGCCCGCAAATCCCTCTTCGCCGACATCGGCGTGGGCACCATCGACCAAGCGATGCTTTCGGTCATGCCGTCGAGGTTCTTTGCTCTTCGCCAGCATGCTCTGGCCGACAAGGTGCTCATCATCGACGAGGCACATGAAGCCGACAGCTACATGCAGGAAATCATTTCCCAGCTGCTCTGGCTCCGCGGCTGGCTCGGCGTGCCCACGATTGTCATGTCGGCCACCCTGCCGATCGGATTTCGCGATCGGTTCATCAACTCGTGGAACCGGGGCGCCGGTCAATCTCCTACCCTGGCCGGGGATGATCCCGGGTCATTCCCAATGATGACCACGGTCACTCCCAAATCGGTGGATCACCGCGCGGTGGAACCCTTCGACACGGAACGTCTCTTGCCGTTCTCTCCGGTTCACAGCACCGAGGACTGCCTGGGCATTCTCGCTGATGCACACTCCCGCGGCCTCAACGCCGTCTGGATCCGCAACAGCGTGGACGAGGCGATTGCCTCCGCCCACGAGCTCTCAGCCCAGGGCCTCGAGGTCACGTTGCTCCACTCGCGCTTCACCGCGCCAGACCGAGCGCGGATCGAGGCTGGCCTGAAGTCCTGCATCGGAAAATCTGCGGACCTGTCCCTGCGCAGATCTCGGGCGCGCATTGTCATTGCAACTCAGGTCATCGAGGCCGGCCTCGATCTCGACTTCGACGTCATGATCTCCGACTTGGCGCCGATGTCGTCTTTACTGCAACGCGCTGGGCGCTGGCAGAGGTTCGACATCCCGGATCGAGACAGGCGTACCACGCAGACTGGTCTCCACATTCTCACGCCCGACCTCCAGAAGGTCGAGCCGGGAGACTGGCTTGAGAGCACCCTCGGCAAAGGTCGGCAGGTCTATCCGCAGGACAGGCTGTGGCGCACGGCGGAGCTGCTGTCCGCTCATCCGCCCGTCCAGCCTCACCTGGATACCCGTCATCTGGTCGAGGCTTCGCAGGATGTGTCGGGAGTGCCGGAATGGGTTGTGGCTCTGGGTCAACAAAGGCGGCGCGAGACTGCCGGCAACGCCCTCAAGGGCCAGCGCAATGCGCTGCTCAATATGCGTGGTGGATATGCGTCATGCTACGAGTCGATCGTGAGTGACGCGCGTGCGGCGACACGTATCGGTCCGCCGCAGTTGACCCTGACGCTACGCATCCAGGAGGGAGATCAGAGCAATCCGCTCCACAACGACGAGTGCGCGAGCCAGGTCAAGATCCCGCTCTACCTCTCGGGCCTCTCGGAGCAGCCCGAGCAGCCGATGAACATTGTTCTCGATGAGACGTCGGCAGGGCTCACTGGCTGTCTGAATGACCAGATCCTGAACTACAGTTCCTGGTCAGGCCTATCGTGGTCGAGGGTGGAAAGCGTCGCCGACAGGCAGGTCTCGGAAGCAGAGTAAAAGTTGGTAGATTCTGATGGACCAACTTTTCCTGGTTCCGACAATGCCTTACAGATGGAGTGTTCCCCGCAGGCGCGGGGATGAACCGCCGACGCATCCTGGTCGCTCGAGTGCGAGGAGGTGTTCCCCGCAGGCGCGGGGATAAACCGTGAAATGCCTGATGTTCGCATCACCCCGATCGGTGCTCCCCGCAGGCGCGGGGATGAACCGGATCCTACCCCCGAGAAATACCCCAAGATCCAGTGTTCCCCGCAGGCGCGGGGATGAACCGCCGGCGGAGCCGGCTCTAGGTATAAAGAGGGAGTGTTCCCCGCAGGCGCGGGGATGAACCGGGTGCTGTCCACGTTCTGAAAGGTGCCCGCAAGTGTTCCCCGCAGGTGCGGGGATGAACCGTTTCACATGAAGGTCGGCTGAAATACGAGTTTGTGTTCCCCGCAGGCGCGGGGATGAGCCGGCGCACAACGCGCATCTCCACATCACCGCGCAGTGTTCCCCGCAAGCGCGGGGATGAACCGAGGTGGAAGAGCTTCGCGCCACGCAGTGACATGTGTTCCCCGCAGTCGCGGGGATGGACCGTCGACACCCTTGTACTTGGTGCCGTCAAAATCGTGTTCCCCGCAGACGCGGGGATGAACCTACGAGCATGAAGATGATCGCGACTACAACAATGCGTTCCCCGCAGTCGCGGGGATGGACCGTGCTTGCAGAGCTGCGCATTGATCGTTGCGGAACACTCCCCGCAGATGCGGGGCAAAACCACTACTCGCAAACAACGCAAACACCAATCGGACGGGCCAGCCCCACAGGCCGGCCCGTCCGAACCCTTGCCCGGGGATATGTCCTGGTTTTCCAGAACGTGGGCGGAGATCACCCCTGGTGTTGCGGGGCCAGCGGTCTTCTGAACCACACCAACAACCCAATAAAACATTCGGTCTCAGATCGGCTTGACGGGTGCAGGCCACTTGCTAGAGATGGAATGTGAAGCATTTCCAGTCGGACAGTCCGCGGTCGATTGATGGTTGTCCCGATGTCCGCAAAAGTAGCAAGTTGAGGTAGTTTCAGGATGTTGAACGTCGGACCACCAGCACAGCTCAAATCCCCTTTTCGCGTCGATAAGCTTATCGCCTTCAGCGGGAAAAGGGTCGAGAAGGGCGAACAACTCGTTCTCATCACTAGCAGCGATGGCGAACTGGCGGTGATACCCGCTGCCGTTGATGGGACCGTTCATTTCCCGTCTACGGTGTATGAGGGCGCATCGGTAGCATATGGGAACATACTCTTCTCTATTGCTGGTCCAGCGGCGGACGCTCTTCAGCAGGGATCCACAGAAACCCCCGCTTCGGAATCGAACACTGGCCGCCGTGAGGGGCCAGCTCAAGCAAGGGGTGCGGATCCTCAAAACCCCAAGACCGGAAAGACCAGAGAGTCCGTTGCGGCGGCAAAAGAAGCGTCTCCATCTGCGTTTATGAGGGCGTTCTGGACGAAAGATCGTCCAGACGTCAGCTGGGGAGGGGTCGTGCCGACCATACGGTTCCTCGGGGTATTCTTCGCGATCGTGCTCGCCTGCAACCTCATACTACGGGCAGCCTTTCCTGACCTCGAGATAGAGCAGATGATATTTCCCGGCCTGGCTATAGTCATAGCCGCAGGGATATCCACCATGCGCCTCGCGGGCCGATGGACCAATCGCCCCTCGCCCGTAGGGCTGTCCGCATCGGCAATACTAATGGTGCCCCTCGGCCTGATGATCAGCATCCTGCCGGATGATGAGATGGAAGACCTGACAGGTCTACGGGTTGAACACGCAATCGAATTATTCCAGACTCCGAAACGTATGGCTCGTGCGGAAGTTCAGGACGCAACACCAATAGTGTCATCCTCGCGCGCCACAGAGCAGCCTGGTTCCTCGACACAGGCTTCAGCCGTTCAAACTCGGGAAGCAGTCGATGTCGATCAGGTCGCTGCCGTCCCTCTTCATGCGTGGCCGGATCACGATCCCAGGGGCCCGAGCTACATCAAATATATGGAGGGAACCATAGCCATCGGCGCAGACGTGGTTCGGCGGGATGGTCCATACGACAATGTATTCCTCCTCGAGTCGGGCGAGCGAGGAATGACCAAAGCCATTGTCTCGATGTGTGACATCGAAAATGACGAAAAATGGACCGAAATTGTCGAAGTGAAAGATGGACAACTCGCGACCTTGCGTCACCACAGCGACCGTTGTGCAGCCCCCTGCTCTGGGTGCGCGAACATCGGCGCCGATGTTATCTTACTCGATATCTTCGGTAGTGACTCCCAAGGCCGGCCGAAAATCAACAGAGAATATGCTGGGCCAGAAGGGGTTGTTAAGACGATAAGTCACAGCGGTTTCCAATCTCCATACTGCAATTTTGATTGGCGTATGTGCGACTAATCCAAGGATATTGAGCTGATCTCTTGTGTGAGCACACCCGGCCTCGGAGACGGGATCCCGCACACCCTACTGCCTACTTCCGTATCGCATACGGAATTTGGACCTGCTCAAGATACCAAATGATGTCGTCCCGAGATTTAAGGTCATTGGCTTCAATCCCAATGATAAAGCTGTTGGGATTTGAGGGGGTGCGATATCCATAAAGCCTGCCCTTCCCCAGAATTACCTTTGGGATATACCCGCGGATTTCTTCCGCGCGCTGAGATACTCCTTGGCGAGACGATGCATATGATAGCTCAATCCGGAGACTGGGCTTGGTCTCGACTTCGGCCGCACGCCTGTCGCCCCCTGCCACCTCAAAGATTCCACGAGCGTCAGTTCGCGGCTTCCGCACCTGCGACGCCGGAGCACTGCGAAGTTGCTCAACTTCCGAGGTCGGCATCTGTATTGAGGGTTGAGCCACGGACTGGACCGTCGGTCGGACGGCAGTCTCTAGTTCCGCCTGTTCAGCAATTTCACCGAGAACTTGCAAAGCCTGATTGCGCTGCCTGTCCTTCTCCAGCGCGTTCAGGTCAACGAGCCCGTCAGTCGCCTTGGGAAGGTCGGAGCCTCCGCCAAGCTCTTCCTCGATCTCGCTCGAAACAACGATGTCAGATGAGACAATGGGGGCTGCATCCTCAGACCGAGGAGAGCGCAACACCTCCTCTGTCTCCGCTACAGCGTCGATAGATTTTGATGCGTGCGAACCACTATAGCTATCCTTCTCCGAACCCATCTCCGACAGCTTCTCCATCAACCGCGCGCCCGGAGATGGCTCAGACGATGCGCCTGGTACCTGAGCAACCTGAATAGGTGCCGCAAGTAGCTGATCCAGAAGGACCCCAGCATCTGGTTGAGACACCAGGGATATGTCTCTCCGCAACAGATCCAGGTCAGGTCTGCCCTTGGGGAGCTTTTGCAGCGCCGGCTGCCCATCTCCACGAATATCAAAGGGACGCGCAAACGCGTCGTTCATGACAACACTCGCTATCTCAAAGTTCGGCGCCGCTGGCTCGACTCTTGGCTCGGAGAAAGCTCTCACGCCATCGTCGGCAAAACTCAGAACGAAGACGCGAGGAAGTGCGGTCTTCGTCGCCTCATCAATGCCTTCGATCTCAAGCTCGAGCCCTTGGTCTGTCTCCTCAACGCGCGTTTCGATCGGAGTTCCCGCCATCGCAATCTTGATATTCGATAGATCGTGCGGGATGGCCACTCGTCCGACTTGTGGCAAGCTGACCATGATCCTCGACGCGTCCTCGATTGAGAAGCCGTCGAGGCTTGCTGCGATCGTCTCCGCAGAGATCACTATCCCAAATCCATTTGAGAACAGAGGAATCGCGTTCTCGCGATCGGCAATGAAAGAAATCCCCCAATCCCCCAAGGATGCCTGCAGTTCGCCCTGCACTCCACCTGCCTGCTCGCCAGGCTCATTCAGCACCCATTCTCTTGAGAACGGAAGGTGGTCCTGAAGTCCAAAGTTCGGGATCGGCCTGAGCTTCGGTAGGGGCATCTGTTCAAGGACCACCAGAGAGCTCATCGCAGGCCGGAACACCGGAAGATCCATGCTCGGGAGCGAAGCCAATATCGTCATAGGAGGCCGGTAGGCCGGCAGCGGGTGGCGCTCCTCCATTGAGACCGACACGCTTGGGATTGGAACTCGCAGCCTCTCGATCCGGTCATACTGGACCGAGACATCCGGGCTCTCAAGTTCAACTCGCGGAGCGACCTCGTAGCTGATTTCCGGTTTAGGCCTCTCAACCTGCACAGATCGAGATTTCTCTTCGACAACCGTCGCATCAGTATCCACGTACTGCGACACAGTGCCTTTTCGATCGGCGGCGCCAGCGTCTTCAAAAGCTGGAGTCTCTGCCTCCCCAAACTCGGGCCTCGACATTGGTAGGCGCATGGTCTCCTGGCGAAGATCTTTCGTCGTTGCCACTGGCTTGGAGGGGAGCTTCTCCATTCTCACCGCACCACTCACGGGAACGAAGCGGTCCAGATTCAGCAGTTCGTCTTCATCGAACTCCGCACTCACGAGAGCAGCATCACCATTATCAGACATGATGAGACAAGCCTCCATCTGGAGGATTTCACAGATCCCCTTGGCGTGCTCTTCGTTCTTCAGGTTGATGAAGTCCATCCGGTAGACAATCCGACCGGCGCGCTCCGTTCTGGTGAACACGATCTCGGAGCCGACCAATATCGAGCCATACTTCTCACGAAGCGTAATCCCAAGCGTTACCAGGAGATCCCGATCCCGAGACTGGAGCGTTTCGACCGAGACCGGACTGACGGCGGTAGTGTTCAGGATCTCCGCAAGTCTGCGTTGGCTCAGGATTTCAGCGTCTACGCCGGCCGGATAGATCGCAAGCGCGATCGCCGTCACCATCACGGTCGTGTCTTTCATGTCCATCGCTCACAGGATGCTCTCATACTAAGGAGAGGTATGGACGAGCCGCCGTCAGGCGAAATTTTGCGAAGCTTTTCCGAGGGGTTCGGGGCTATCGTGCGTCATCTCTGCGTTCCGTTGTCTTTTCGGCAACACGACTGTCCAGGATATGCTGCGCATCTCCATACCTGACAGACATCATCAGAAAATCATCTCTAAGTTCGTCGGGGAGAGGTGATGCCGAGCGGCTCTCGGATTTTTGCATGGCCACCCTTTCCAGGGCTATCGCCATTCCGCCAGGTGTCATTGAACCGTCGTGCACGACCCTGGCGAGGGCCTTCATGCGAACCTTCCCGTCTTGATCTCCCGTCTCCAGAAGGCGCTTGGAAAGTAGCTCCGCATTATTATGCATGGCTTCACTTGAGGACATAGTGTTGATGAAGTCCTGCGGGTTTCTCTGCTCAAGCCGCATGTGAAGGGCAGCCTTGAACCGCGGATCGGCCTTGTCCATCCGGCCGATCTCGACCAAAGACCTCGCTGCGCTCAGAGGATCCTTGCCAGTCTTCTGAGACGTAGCAGCCAGTGATCCCCCCGTCTCCGAATAGACCCTATCAAGGCCCCTAACCGCCTCAGCGTTCCTTGTCAGTTCACTGATTTCAAGAGCATGCGTCATGGCCCCAACCTGCTTGAGGCCAATGTCCTTTGGGGTGGAAGGTTGCGATTGCTCACTCATGGCTTTCTCCAGGGCCGCGCGGGCGACATTTCTCTTATTCACTGGAGTTGGCGCCCGCTTGGTGCCTTCGCATTGAAAAATCGAAAACAAGTCGGAATTTCCTCATGGATGCGACAGATCCCATTTCATTGCGGCAGACGAGAAAAGCCGCACGAAAGGTATTCCGCACCATGATCAAGCACGTAGCACTCTGCGGGGCCCCAGAAGCCGGCAAGAGCGAAGTACAGAAAATCTTGGCTCGCATGTTTCATGTGTAACCGGCCGGTAAGGACCACAGCTCAAGCGACGGCCTTCGCCTCTTTGGATTGCGGCACCCAGTTCCACGGCAGCAGCTCGTCGAGGCGGGTGATCTTGTGGTCGCCG
>Ga0208328_1000553_pt1 | contig 16714 bp, 14 predicted proteins | sample DeeseametaMP2633_FD_184170 | JGI IMG/M metagenome (GOLD analysis project Ga0208328, IMG submission 184170) | Marine microbial communities from the Deep Atlantic Ocean - MP2633 (SPAdes) | ecosystem: Environmental > Aquatic > Marine > Unclassified | place: Northeast of Antigua and Barbuda, North... | reverse complement strand
CTTAGAACGACTAAACTTACCATTTTTATCTGCAAATCGCCTAAAAAATAGTCTCTGTCAGTGCCAAGGTCGAATGTTCAACACGCCCTAATATCACGGACTATCACATATTAGCTCACGACTATGGCGATACAGTGGCGCAAGAGCTGCTCGCCAGACAGCGTGAGGGTAGCGCAAAACAGCGTATCGCTAGTGTATGTTTATTAAATGGTGGTCTGTTCCCAGAAACCCATAAGCCGGTGTTAATCCAAAAATTACTACTCTCGCCTTTAGGGCCGTTAGTCTCCAAGCTTATCACTAAACGCAAATTCGCAGACAATCTACGGCGCATCTTTGGACCCAATACGCCGCCGACTCCTGAGGTTGTCGATAGCTTATGGCAGCTGCTCAATCATAATAACGGTCTTGCGGTGATGCATAAGCTCATTGACTATATGCCGCAGCGTCAGCAGCACCGTGAGAGGTGGGTTGAAGCCATTATCGAAAGTAATGTTCCGGTCAAGCTTATTAACGGTAGCAAAGACCCTATCTCAGGCCAGCACATGGCTCAGCGCTATCGGCAATTAATATCTAATGCCAGTAATGCTAATGATGTCAATGTCACTGAGCTGACATAGTTGGGTCATTATCCGCAGCTTGAAGATGCTGAGGCGGTGACGACAGCTTATCTGCAGTTTAGAGATAGTCTCAATCAGAGTTAGTAGCACTAAGAGATAGTAGCACTCAGAGATAATATCAATCAATGAGGGTTGGCTATTAAAAAGACGTCACGACAAGGACTCACTATGAAACGCGCCGCGCAACTACAGCCTTTATCTCGCCAACATCATTTAGGTCTCAACATCTCTCGCCATGCCAAAGAGTGCTCTGATAATCCTGAAGATATCAGTAAGCACTGGCACAAGCTCACTTCATATATTGATGATTTGCAAAGTCACTTTGCGATTGAAGATCATCTGATCGCGACGGCGCTATTGCCTTATAGTATTAGTAAACCCGAAGTCGCTTCCGCGCTTACCACGCTCAATGAGCAACATAAGTCTCTGCAGGCTCTCGTGAGCCAAGCCCAAGACTCTGCAAACTCTCAAAGCCATCCTATCAGCGCCGCCCAAGTCAAAGCGCTCGCCACTTTGTTATACGACCATATTCGTTTTGAAGAGCGTGACTTGTTTCCTATTGCCGAGCGCTACCTGACAACAGCAGAGTTAGATACGATTTATGCCGCCAGTCCTGATAATGTCAAAAGAGCAGATGAAAATCGTTAAAAATATTGCTGGCTTAGTCGATAGCAAGATTAATTACTGAACCGGTAGATAGCCGGCATCAGCAAAGTACTGTTGCCCAGCCTCAGAGCGTAGATACTCTGAAAATCCAGCAGCGCTAGGTCGCTCACTGAGCACTATACCGTCTTGTAATATCGACGGATAAGAATTCGGTGCTAAGGTATGAAACTGCGTAGGCTTTGCTTTGATAGCTAGCAGCTGTGCCAGCGCAACAAAGCCATAATCGACACTACCGGTATGCGTATATTGAAAAGCTTGGCCGATGTTTTCAGCTTGTATAAGACGTTTTTGAGACTTCATAGTCTCATAACTATTTTGGGCTTGTAGATAAGCTTTGGCAGAATTACCATAAGGCGCGAGCTGCGGGTTGGCAATAGTCACTTTAGTAGATTTCGCCATCAATAATGCATTTAAAGCCGCTGGTTTAATCTCGCTTAGCGGATGAATAACGCTATACAGCGCCAGTTGACCTTGAGTATAAGTGAAGGGCTGAGCGTCTTTTTGACTGTTCGCCTGATCAGTCGCTAGTGTTTCTGTCGCGAGCTTGGCCGGAAACGCCTGATTCGCAGATAAAAATAAATCGTATGGCGCGCCTGAGGTGATTTGCGCATAGAGCTTACCTGATGAGGCGTAAGTGATCTCAATTTCTTGGTTCGGTTGATTATTATCGGTTTTATAGCCTTCGACGACTTTCGGCAAGACGTCCGATAAGTTGGCAGCAGCAGCGATACGTAGCGTTTGAGACGATTCAGTATTCTCTGTAACACTGTCTTTAGCGCACGCTGTCAGCGTAACTGCTAGACAGCTTACGGTTATTATTATTGCTTTCATTACCACTCTAATTTTTAATTGTCCAACCGTCAGTGTACCTAAGAGCCGTCAGTTTTGAAAACGCTATTTCACCATGTAAAGATAAGTACGCTCGCTCATTAGCTATTGTTAAGTGTCGTCGATTTATATTGAGAGTCATGGCTTGCTATATTAGTCACCTTAGTAGGACTATTAGTAGCACTAGATTTATTTTTTAGTGAATTTGCCATAACACCAAATTAACACCGAATTAATTATGGTAATAATAATTATTATCATTTATAATACAGCTTTAGTGACGTTGCATTTATAACTGAACATATAAATATGATATTAAAAGGCGCTGCTGACGTAGCAGCCCGATGGCCTGTGTTGCACTGATTGCTCGCAAAACTCTCATCTTAATGTCATCAATATCCATAAGTCTCAAATGACTTATAACGTATAAGATGAATCACTCAAATACAATTTGATAGATCGTTATGACTGAAAGAACGAATAAAAAAAGTTTTCCAACCCTTTATACCGGGACATTTATCGCTGTCATCGCGCTGCACGCTATCACAGGTTGGGCACTTGCGAATGTCAAAACACCAGATGTGACTATCGCTGAGCCTAACGAGGTGTCGCCCTTAGAAATCGAAATGATTACACCGATTATCAAAAAGCCTGAAGTTGTAGAAGTTCAGCCAACACCGGAACCAGTCATTGAGTCAAAGCCTAAGCCTAAACCTGAACCTAAACCACCAGTTAAGACGCAGCAAACCCAGCAAGAAGTACAAGCCAAAAAAGCAGCAGAGCAAGCGCTAGCAGAAAAACAGCAGCAGGCGATAATAAACGCGCAAAAACAAGCAGAGCGACAAGCCCAAGAAAACGCCAAAAAGCAAGAACAAGAACGAATAAACGCACAAGAATTGGCAAAACAGCAAGAAATAGCCAGACAACAAGCATTGGCTAGACAGCAAGCTGAAAATGAGCGTTTAGCACAAGCGGAAAAGACTAGGGAAGCCGCTGCAGAACGTGCACGTGCAGCGCAGAAAGCGGCTCAAGCAAAAGCTGAAGCTGCAGCGGCAAATAGTGAGCCCGTAAGTTTTAGCGATAGTGATGCATCATGGGCGAGAGAGCCTAATTTTGAGGGTTTAACTCATGAGGCACTCACCTTAAACCTAAGGTTTAGAGTCGATAAGCAAGGTAATATCAGTAATATCACAGTTACGGGTTCAAATGACCGCCGGATAATTCGAGAAGCCAAACGTCGACTTGGACGTAGTAAATTAAACCCATTTATACAAAATGGCGTACCGGTTACCGGTATTGTGAATTTGTCTATTGCTGTTATATCTTAGGGGCTATCGTCGTATTCCCTAAAAAAGCGCTTTCATCACAGTTAAGAGCTGATAAATACTAACCACTATTTAGTTTGGGCAACCAAAAATAAGGAGTCTACAATGGACTTTGCAATCTACTGGCAATACAGCGATATGGTGACAAGAACTCTGTTTTTCTTGCTGTTAGCATTGTCGATACTCTCTTGGGTGACAGGTATCATCCGTGTTATTCAAAGCCGCAAATTAGCAGCGACGGTTGCTGACGACTTAACGCAGCAGATTCAGGCAAGCCGTGCTGAACTAGCGGCATCCGATAGTAAAGATCAGCGCCTCGTCACTGAGCAGACGCTGCTCAAACATATTGGTCGTTATCGCTTTGCCAGTGAGCGCGGATTACCAATCTTGGGCACGACGGCGGCCGTTGCCCCGTTTATTGGGCTGTTTGGTACGGTGTGGGGGATCTTTCATGCCTTGCATAACATTGGTACTACCGGGCAGGCGGGACTTGCGCAAGTTGCAGGGCCAGTAGGGGAGGCTTTGATTATGACCGGTCTTGGTATTGCCGTAGCGATACCTGCAGTGGTGTTTTATAACCTAGCTATCCGTATCAACCGCAAAGTTATGTATCATGCTAATGATCGCGCCCATGACCTCCTAGCGCAGTCTACGCGCGATGCACTACCAAAGACAGAGTCTACTCCAAGAGCTGTGACTAGTGAACGAGTTGATGCAACGACTTCTAACAAACAAACACAGCCTCAATATCAGCATTAGTACAAGCACTGAGGATAGTAGATCTGAGAAGAAGACAACTGAGAATAAGAGACAACTATGGCTTTTCAATTAGGTGATGACGACACACAAGGTATGAATGAGATGAACCTCATTCCGCTCATCGATGTCATGCTGGTATTGATGATTATCTTCTTACTGACGGCGACGGTACTTAATCCAACCGTACCGCTGAATCTGCCGCAAACCAGTGCTGAGATCAATGAGCCGCCAGTCGATCCCATTCAAATCAGTATCGACAAAGATGCAGGCCTGTTTTGGGATGATAAGGCGATTAGTATGGAAGAGCTTGAGTCGCGCTTACAGCAGCAAGGAGTAAGCGGCGATAACCCTTCTATTCAGCTACGCGCCGATAAGGACAGCCGCTATGACAATGTCGCGCAAGTACTAGCCGCTGCCAGTACCGCGGGCCTAACGAAGATTGCGTTCGTTAATGAGTAGCTCATTTTAGACTATAGTAAAAAATAATAATAACAATAAAGCTGGCAAGTACTTTACTCCACACCCTACTAGTGACATAGCTAGTAGGGTTTTCTTTTTCATAGTGATTGCAATAGTCATTGGCATTGGCGTTTTACGAATGACGCTATAAAATTCATTTTAAATAAATCTTATAAAGATACTCGTTTGTCATTCATGAATACGCAATTTATGGAGAGTATGGTCGATGGTCTTATGATGCTTGATCACAGCGTAGATAGTGTTCACTATGAGCCGTTTGGCCCTAAAATGAGCTTAGAGCTGTCTTGATTTTGACTTCAGTCCTCAACCACAACACTAAGTCTCATTTTGATTGTATTTAATAGCTCTACAACATCTTTTAGGAAGTGTTTGCCTAGTCAGCGCTCAACTGGGCAAACATTCAGCGTAAGAAGCGGTCTACTATTTTAAAAAGTCAGGATTCATATAAGCAGGATTTGGATAGCTATAAAATCCTTCGCCAGTTGCCGCGCCTAGTTTATTTTGATCAATCAGTTGCTCTTTTAGATACTTAACCGCCTTAAACCTCACAGGGCTTTGAGTCCGCTCAGCAGACATCTTAGTGATGTTATAAGCGGTGTTGATCCCTATGGTATCTAAGATACCAAACGGTCCGACAGGCGCACCGGTCACTATCATCCAAGTCTTATCGATGGTATGCGGATCAGCCACTTCTTTGGCTAGTAGTTGCAAACCTGCGTCTATAAACGGCGCTAATAAGCTATTCATAATATAGCCGGGTTGCTCTTTGTACAGCGGCATTGGCACCATACCGATATTTGTCGCAAACGCGACTACCTCATCAAATACTTTAGGATCGGTTCTAGGATGCCCCATGATTTCAGCGACGTTATGCATCCAGATCTTATTGGCAAAATGTAGCGCTAGGAACTGAGCAGGCCGTCCTGTTGATTCAGCAAATTGGCTCGGCAGTAAGGTTGAGGTATTGGTCGCAAATACTGTTTTTTCTGGAGCAAGATTGGCCAGTTTTTCATAAAATTCGATTTTAAGCTCTGGAATCTCAGGAATGGCTTCAATCATTAAGTCAGCGTCTTTGACTGCTTCTGCCAAGTCTGAAGTGTAGCTAAGATTATCAAACGCAGTATCCAACTGCTCTTGCGTCGCTCTTAAATCCTTTCTGAAGGCCTTACACATCCAATTAAACTTTGACTTAGCTTGCTCTAGCACCTCACCACTGATGTCATAAACGATGACATTAAAACCATGATATGCAGCTTGAAAGGCGATTTGATAGCCTAGGACGCCGCTTCCTGCGACAGTTACATTCTTATACGTCATGATGACTCCCTGAAATAATGACTATGATTTTAGAGTTATTATGTGGCTATTGTCAACGTACTGTCATAAATGCTCGGTAGACTTGAGCGTAACTTATATTGTTGTGGTGGATTTGATAAAGCCGCAACCCACCCTTTACGCCACTCTAGCCAAATAGCAAGGTGACTGAACATGACGTTATTGAACAAACCGCTCGCTCATGAAGCCGTAGAAGACTCAAACACGAGCAATAATATCGAATTTCAAACCATCATCAATCGCCGTATGCATCGTCGCCATATCTTAAAAGGCGGTACAGGGCTGACGGCGGCGGCGTTTTTTGGGGCGCTGCCTTTGGTTGGCTGTAGTGACGACGATGACGACAGCCCATCTCGCCTGCCCAGCGACGATGACCAAGCCGCCATCCCAGCACAAGGGAATCTCAAACGTCCCGACACCCTAAAATTCACTGCAGTGGCGCATTCGACAGCCGATACCATGAGTGTGGCGGAAGGCTATCAGGCAGAAATGATATTGCCACTAGGGACACCGCTGATGTCTGGTATCGCCGACTGGAAGGACAACCGTGAGCAGTCCGCTGAGTCGTTTGAGTGGCGTATGGGTGACAACCATGATGGCATGTGGTTTTTTGGCAAAAAAGGCAATACCTACGATGCCAAAGCCTCTAAAAACGGCCTGCTGGTCATGAACCATGAGTATGTCAATAGCAGCGAGCTTAGCCCATTTGGTTATCATGTCATCTCGGATAACAATGCGGCACCCATTTATCAAAACCGTCGTCTGGCCAGTGATGTGCGCCGCGAGGTTAACTGCCACGGGGTCGCTGTCGTTGAGATGACGCGCCGTGCCGATGGGATGGGTTATGAGATGGTCAAGGATTCAAAATACAATCGCCGTATCACCAGCAGTACGCCCGCCCAGCTGACGGGTCCTGTGGCAGGCTCTGATTTGGTCAAGACAAAGTTTGATCCAACAGGGTTGCAGACGCGCGGCATCAACAACAACTGCGGCGCAGGACTGTCGCCGTGGGGTACCTATCTGACGACAGAAGAAAATTTCTTGGGCGTATTTGCGCGTGGTCAAGACGCCGAGCAGCTAAGCGCAGGTCATAACTACGGGCGTGAGCGCTATGGGGCCAGCGAAAACTTCTCTGGCTGGGAGTATCTGTGGCATACGCCTTATGCCAAAGATGAAATCATAGCTGATGAGTTTGTCCGCTGGGATATGACCGCGACAGGCGCTGATGCTACTGAGGATTATCGCAATGGCTTTAATACCTTTGGCTATATCACCGAAATCGATCCTTTTGATCGGCACTCAGCACCGCAAAAACGCACGGCACTCGGTCGTTTTGCACACGAAAACTGTGCGTATGCGCCCGTCGAGTCAGGTAAACCTGTGGTGTTTTATATGGGGGATGATGCGCGTGGCGAGTATATTTATAAGTTTGTCTCAAAGGCGCGATGGTCCAATGCAGATATCGGCGGCGGCCTCAAAGCTGGCGACAAATACCTAAATGAAGGCACGCTGTATGTGGCGGTGTTTCACGAAGATGGTCGCGGCGAGTGGCGGCCACTGGTCCATGGACAAAATGGACTTGATGCGACCAATGCTGAGCTGCCCTTTGCTGGGCAAGATGAGGTGTTGGTCTTTGCGCGCGCTGCTGCCGATGCCTTGGGTGCGACCAAGATGGATCGACCAGAGTGGGTGTCGGTGAGCCCCATGACAGGCGAGGTGTATGTGACCTTGACCAACAACAAATATCGCGGCGAGCGTGAGGATCAGCCTCTCTCAGCAGCCAACCCGCGCAGCTACGAAGCGCGCGGCAAATCCCGCGGAAATGATAATGGTCATATCATTCGCTGGGCCGAAGCAGGCGGTGACCATGCGGCGACACGCTTTGAGTGGGATATATACTTGTTTGCCGCGCCCAGTGAGCTGGCGGCAGAGAACTTATCGCAATTAAACAAAAACAATGACTTGTCATCGCCTGATGGCCTGTACTTTGATCCGCGCGGGGTATTATGGATTCAGACCGATGATGGCGCGTATACCGATACCAGCAGTTGTATGCTATTGGCCGCGTTGCCTGGTCAGGTCAGCGATGGCACGCTGATCACCACATCTGCAGGCCAGCAAACCCGCGTCGGAATGACTGCTAGTGATGACAATATCAAACGTTTTTTTGTCGGTCCTGAAGGCTGTGAGGTGACAGGCATCACCATGACGCCAGATTTTAAAACGTTATTTATCAACATTCAGCATCCTGGCAACACATGGGGCGCGGTGGCTGGAGGTAGTACGCCGCGCTCGGCCACCGTGATGATTACTCGCGAAGATGGCGATGTCATATTGGCAGAATCATTTACTTAGAGCGCTTGGATGACTCGGCTACGATAGTGAAATGGCTGAAATAGTGAACGGCTGCGATGGTAAAGCGGCGGCACGGTGATTACAAATACGGATAGTGATGTTAGCTAAAACCGCAAGCGTGAACTGAACCCCATAAGTTGTGTTCAACTTATGGGGTTCAGTTCACGCTTGCGGTGTCTTTTAAAGTTGGACAGTATTATAAAGAGCTTGAAGCTAATCAAGATAATAAACTCACTGGTGGGCAGCAAGCAGGTCATATTTTAGCTCATACCTTACTAGGGGCAGCCGTCAGCTATGCTACAGGTAATGATGCAGTGACGGGCGGCATTTCAGCTGGTGCAGGTGAGGCTACAGCCCCTGTTTTATCAAAATTCCTCTACGGTAGTAGTGACCCTACTAAGCTAACTGCTGAGCAGAAAGATACGATTAGTGCTATTACTAGTGTTCTGGGTGTCGGTATTGGTGCGACTACAGGTAGTGCTAATGATGCCGCTAATGCCGCTGAGACGAGTAAAGTTGCGGTTGAGGATAATTACTACTATGCGGATCTTAAAAATATACATAAAGCTTCGAAAAAACAGGTAGAAAGAATATATAACATTCAGAAAAGCTCATTTGAAGGTAAATGCAGGTCTGCAGGTGGAGACTGTAATGATGTTATTCAGAAAATGATAAACTTTGTTGAAAACCCTTATGTTAAATCAAAGTATGGAGATTTAAGAAATCAGACAATTGCTAAACTAGAAAGTAATCCTGAGTTACTGATAACTTACTTTGATAGTTTAGCTTATAAATTTAATGCTAAAGATAGGAGTATATTGAATCGTTATATCAAGCCAACTCTAGAAGCTGGAGGTTGCGCTATAGGAGGAGTAGGGTCTATAGGCGGTGCAGTATATGCTTGTGGTGCGTCAGCTGGTATAGGATGTTATGCAGCAGTAGTAGCAGGCTCTGCAGGTTTGTCCAGTTCTAGTGATCATTTAATTACTGGTACGAAGAATTTTGGCAAGCCATTAAGTCAACAAGATCTAACTCAAATTGTTCAAACACTACAAGGATTGGGGTTATCCAAGGAGGCGGCTCAAACCCTCCAACTTGGTATAGACATTCTTGGTACTGGTGGCGTAGGCTTTGGGGTTGGCACGGTTGCAAAATCTGGGAAGTATGTGCCTACAGCTCAAGTCATTCCTAATAACTTTAATTTGTATGCAGGTCGAACTTTAATATACCATGATAATATAGGTGGTCATGCAGTTGCCAAACATGTGGGTAAAAGTGATCAACAGCTGATTGCAAGACTTTCAGCTGATGGCGGGGACGAACAAGGACTTGCGTCAAGCGGTCGCGGATGGCACATTTCGCGCGGATTTGTTTGCGCGCCTGAACACGTGGACGTTTTTTACCATCGCTAAAAGACCGTATCGAGGATTTGCCTGCCAATATCGACTATGAGCTGGCGCGTCTGGGCAGTGAGCAGCAGTATCAATACCGCTTTGAGCCTGCCGCACGCGCGTATTATGAAGCTTTTGCCATGAGTGCGGACGCCACGTGGCAGGGCAACTTTCGTGATTTAAGCGCCAGCATGACGCGCTTAACGACATTGTGCGAGGGCAAAGTGATTCGTATGCCCGATGTTAAGGCAGAAATCACCCGCCTTAAGCATCTGTGGGCATTACCCAATAGCGCGCAGCATCAAGCGGATAGGGCGTATGCGCCCAGCCTAACCGAGCAGCAAGCGCACGCGGACACGGTGCTGAGCCGCCATCTATCCAGCGACGACAAAGACGCGCTCGACCCCTTTGACGCGTTGCAGCTCGCGTATGTGATTGAGGTCTGCTATCAGCACAGCAGCCAAGCGGCAGCAGGGCGCTATTTGTACGCCAACTCCAGAAACCAGCTGAAAAGCAATAATGACAGCGACCGACTGCGTAAGTATTTAATGAAGTTTGGGCTGAGGTTTGATGAGCTGAAGTTTGATGGATTGGATAATGGCTTTAATCAGTCAGTAGGTCAATATAGATAATAAGCCTATAAAAGTACATGAAAAACGCTGCTAATTTCATTTCAAAAAACGATGACGTATTTGGTCGTATCGCTATCTAGAATGTCACAGAAAAATATTAAATCAGTCACCCACATGGGTGGCTTTTTTATGTCCAATAAAATGAGCGGCTTTAGCAGTAATACGCCTGTTTTTGCTCCAGTGAGGCTTGTAAATGGGCAACCAATAATTTGAGCTTTTGATCGGGCTGTTTTGATTTGGGATACACCGCAAACATCCCCATACGCTTGCGGGTAAAATCTTGCAAAATTTGGGTTAAAGTCTGGCGCTGAAAGGCTTTATACACTAGTGCTTGCGGCAAAAAAGCAATGCCCAAATCACTCAGCGCAGCATGTTTGATCGCGCTTAAATGATTGCTATGGAAGCGGCCACTGACGGGCAGCAGCAGCTCAGCACCATCCTCATATAACGGCCACAAGTCGCTACTGGTGTTATCAAATTTATAGATGAGACAATCATGATTTTGCAGTTGGGCGGGGGTTTGCGGCGTACCATATTTGTTGAGGTAATTTTGGGTGGCGCAAATCACCCATTGACTGTCTATCAGGCGTTTGACAATCAAGGAGGAGTCTTCAAGCTCCGCCGTTCGGATGGCCAAATCAAAGCCATCTTCGACCAAATCAATCAAACGGTTGGTGATGTATAGCTCTACGGTTATCTCAGGATATTTTTTACAAAATTCAGCGATAGCCGTGCTGAGTAGTAAGTCAGAAGAGACCACAGGGGCGGTGACGCGGATATGGCCTTTCATGTTTTCGCCATAGCCGATGACAGTATTTTCCGCTTCTTGAATGGCAAGCTGAGCCAATTTGGCTTTGTGATACAGCGTTCGGCCGGCATCGGTCAAGCTGAGTTTTCGGGTGGTTCGGTAGAGCAATTGTGCATTTAAGTTGGCTTCTAGGCGCGCGATACGTTTGCTCACTACAGAATTGGTCAGCGCCAGTTTGTCAGCAACTTTGGAAAAAGAGCCTTCATCGACCACCAAAACAAACAAAACCATGTCATCAGCTTTAATCATACCGATTCTCTAATCAGGGTAATATATTTCGTATTATAGCAAAAAAGGAAAATAACCTTGTCTGATCATGCCGTTTATCTTTGCACTTGTAAAGCGTAGAATTAGAGTGTGTGAATTCTACCCTAAGCACAATGAGGCTGTTGATCTGAGCGATTGAGTGTCTGTATGTAAGGACTGTGTTTAAGGGCGGCGTTTAAGAGTGGTGTTCAAGGATGCACAGACGATAACAGGGAGAGGAAATTTTGAATCAGACTGTCTATGGGCTACTTGCCCTATTGCCAATCATACTCAGTGGCGTATTTCTTATTGGTCTACAATGGTCGGCCAAAAAAACCATGCCGATCATTTTGGCGGTGACTGCCGCGCTCGCACTTTTTATTTGGGACATGACGTTTAACCGCGTGTCGTCCTCTATTCTTCAAGGGACTGTGATTACGATATCGGTATTGTGGATCGTATTTGGTGCCCTGTTCTTATTAAATACTCTAAAACACACGGGCGCTATTGCAGTGATTCGCGCAGGTTTTATCAACGTATCGCCTGACCGCCGAGTGCAAGCCATCATCATTGCATGGTGTTTTGGTACGTTTTTGGAAGGTGCATCGGGCTTTGGCACACCGGCTGCAATTGCGGCACCGCTGCTGGTCGCGATAGGGTTCCCTGCATTGGGTGCGGTGCTTATGGGGATGATGATCCAAAGCACGCCCGTATCGTTCGGGGCGGTCGGTACGCCGATTGTCATTGGGGTGAATAAGGGTCTAGATACCGTGGCCATCAGTGCGCTGCTGGCGCAAGAAGGCATGCAATGGGAAGAATTTTTACAACTGATTACCACCCAAGTGGCGATCATTCACGGTGTGATTGGGACGTTTATGCCGCTGCTGATGGTGATGATGCTCACCCGCTTTTTTGGTAAAAATAAAAGCTGGAAAGAAGGCTTAGCCATTTGGCCCTTTGCCATCTTTGCAGGGTTGGCCTTCACTGTACCTTACACTTTAACGGGTATTTTCTTGGGTCCTGAATTTCCATCGTTGATTGGTGGACTGGTCAGTGTGGCGATTGTCATTCAGGCGGCTAAAAAAGGATTTTTGGTACCAAAGACCACGTGGGACTTTGAAGCCAAAAGCAGCTGGCCAAGCGATTGGATGGGTAAACTGGTGGTCAGCAAAGAAGATGTGGCCACCCCAGCAGGCAAGACCATGTCTACGCTGATGGCATGGTTTCCTTACTTGCTAGTGGCGCTGTTACTGGTGTGTTCGAGAATGTTTGCTGACTTTAAGGACTTGCTCAGCAGCGCCACGCTAGACTTTAATACGATTTTGGGCGAGGCCGATATCAGTGCAGGTTTTAGTCCTTTATACTTGCCCGGCGGCCTGTTGTTAATCAGCGCCTTAATCGCAGCTTTTGTGCAAACTAAAAATCCAACGCGTGCGCTGGGTGATGCTTTGAGCGAATCAAGCAAAACCGTCTTAAGCGCTGGGTTTGTGCTTATTTTTACCATCCCTATGGTTCGGATTTTTATCAACTCTGGGGTCAATCTATCCGATGTCGCGAGTATGCCAGTTGCCAGTGCTGAGTTGTTTGCAGGCACGTTTGGCAGCGCCTTTCCGCTGATCAGCTCAACCATCGGTGCCCTAGGTGCGTTTATCGCAGGCTCGAATACCGTGTCAAACATGATGTTTAGTCAGTTCCAGTATGAAGCGGCCATGAGCTTGCACATCTCGCCCTCACTCATCATCGCAGCACAAGCGGTTGGCGCCGCGGCGGGTAACATGATTGCCATTCACAATGTGGTGGCCGCATCAGCAACCGTTGGGCTGCTTGGGATGGAGGGCGCGACGCTGAGACGCACCATCTTACCAACCATCTATTATGTGTTGTTCAGTGGCATCATCGTTATGGCAGCCATTTATCTCTTTGGCGTTCAAGGACCGCTAACCTTATGAATGCACAGTAAAAAAAAGAGCAAGTAATGAACCGTTATCGATCGACCGCCTCCTATACAAGCCAGCTACCATCAGATCAGGTGTTGGTTAAATTGACCAAAATACTGGGCGCTGCCAATATACAGGCAGATCCAGCAAAAAATGAGCACTACCGCATGGGCTGGCGCTCAGGCGGCGGTAGCGCGCTGGCAGTGTTGTTTCCGCAAACGCTGCTTGAGATTTGGCAATGTCTGGAAGTGTGTGTTGAGGGCAACTGTATCATCATCATGCAGGCGGCCAAAACAGGTCTGACAGAAGGCTCAACGCCCAGCGGTGATGACTACGACAGACCCGTGGTAGTGATCAATACACTGGCGATAAATAAGCTGTATTTGATCAATGACAATGAGCAAATTATCAGCCTACCGGGTACGACTTTGCATCAACTGCAAAACGAGTTAAAAGCGGTCAATCGAGCGCCGCACTCGGTGATTGGCTCATCGACTTTGGGCGCGTCAATCGTCGGCGGTGTTTCCAATAATTCAGGCGGCGCGCTGGTCAAACGAGGCCCTGCTTACACGGAGCTGTCGCTGTTTGCTCAGATTAATGAACACGGTCAGCTGGTACTGGTGAATCATTTAGAGGTCGATTTGGGTGATACGCCTGAAGAAATCCTCACCAATTTACAAAACGGCTATTTTGACAAGTCACAGTTATCTCAAAGCAACAAACTGGCCTCAGACAAAGAGTATGTCGCCCGAATACAGGATGTCAATGCCGATACGCCGAGCCGCTTTAATGCGGATAAGCGCAGGCTGTATGAAGCCAGTGGCTGTGCAGGCAAGTTGGCCGTTTTTGCCGTTCGTCTGGATACATATCCCACCGCAACCAAAGAGCAAACCTTTTATGTCGGTAGCAATAGTGTGCAGGAGTTGGCACTACTGAGACGACAAATATTATTAAGCTTTAAAAATGTCCCTGAAGTGGGCGAATATATGCACCGCGATATATTTGATGTGTCTGCCAAGTACGGCAAAGACACCTTTTTGAGCATCAAGCATCTGGGTACCAATGCTTTGCCCAAGCTGTTTTCTATCAAAGGCAGTATTGATGCCAAACTGAGTAAATGGTCATGGGTGCCTAATCATTTGACCGATAAAGTTATGCAAATGATCGCCCAAGTATTGCCGCAGCATTTGCCCAAGCGCATGCTGGAATACCGCAACCAGTATGAGCATCACCTGATTATCAAAATGAGTGATGAGGGCATCTATGAGGCGCAGTCTTTTTTAGAGTCTTTTTTTGCAGATTCAGAAACGGGCAGTTATTTTACCTGCACGCAAGCTGAGTCAGACAGCGCCTTTTTGCATCGCTTTGCTGCCGCAGGGGCCGCCATACGTTATGAAGTCATGCATGAAGAGACCGCCGGAGAGATACTGGCGCTCGATATTGCTATCCCGCGTAATACGCTTGATTGGCTGGAAAATTTGCCTGAGAGCATCACTCAGCACTTAGAAAAAAAGCTGTATTACGGTCACTTTTTTTGTTATGTGTTTCATCAAGATTATATTTTAAAAAAGGGCAGTGATGCCAAGCAGGTCAAAAAGATGATGCTTGAGCTATTAAACAAGCGCGGTGCCAAATACCCTGCTGAGCATAATGTCGGCCACTTATATGAAGCCGAACCTGATTTGCAGCAGTTTTATGAGCGCCTAGATCCTACCAATACTTTTAACCCTGGTATCGGTCAAATGCCAAAAACCAAACGCAACTGCGCGTGTTGTTTATAGCCATTTATAATGGTGATGAGGCTTGAAGTGACAGTCGCTTACTTTTACGCATCACCACCGCCAATCCGCTCCGCCAATGCCTGCAACTTGGGTACAATCATCGCAGTATAGTCATCCACTGCCCAGTTGGCGCTTGGCACACTGGCATTGAGCGAATAGACGTATTGCCCCGTGGCGATATCATAGACGCCCACCGCGACTGCCAATATATCAGTAGAAAACTCTCCATCAGAGACGGTATAGCCGTATTGCTCATAGTGCTCTGCCGCGCAGGTTAGGGCGCTTTTTGCATGAGTAAACGCCTCATTAGACAAACTTTCTTTTAAATTGCTAATAATGACCGCCTGCCTTGCCCGTGAGCTTGCTGCATAAAATGCTCGCCTAATCGCCGTGCGTGCCACGGGTACCGCTGAGCCGACTTGCAGGTTGACCGATAGGCGCGCGGGGCTACGGCAGCAAGCATGATAGCGCATCTCTCCTTCCACCTCGGTTGCTAGATTCACCGATACCTCATTTTCGCTAGCAAACTGTCTCAGTAATGGCTCAGCGTACGCCACCATGTCATGGCGACTCCATGCCGTGGCACTCAAGCGCACCGCATTACTGCCCAATTGATACTGTCCTTATTCATTAGTACGCAAAAACCCGAGCGTAACCTATACCATGTCAAGGTAGGTCGACGAAAATGTAAGAAGTGATGTTATCTTACATACATTGATTTTACTGGCCTATAGTTATTAAATAAGTAAAAAAAATAGGAAGTAAATTACTATAATATAAAATTTAACTCGTATTTAGGCACTATATTTTTATAGTGTTTTTACCTCTACTCAAGCCCTTCTCAGAACAAAAAAACTATGTTTGTTCGTTGAGAATCTATTCTTATTACGTCTGCTATTGTCGTTTTTGAATCTCTACGTATTGTTTCTACTGCTTATTCTCTGCATAATATAAGGAGATTACTGTTCTAATCTCTGCATATCTCTGGGGAACGTATGAAGCATACTACTTATATTCATGAACATCCAAACTGGACTGAATGGCAATGGTCGGACAAAAAGCTATTGCCACTCGTCAGTCGTGTGCGGATATTACAAGGCCGTTTACTAGGAAAGCTGCTAACACTAGGGTTCGATCTGAACGTTGAGGCACAATTAGATGCGGTGACCTTAGAGATTATCAAAACTTCTGAGATAGAAGGTGAGACACTAAATGATGAGCAAGTTCGTTCTTCAGTTGCACGGCATTTAGGGTTAGATAATGCCAGTATGCCAACGACTACTCGTGAGATCGATGCCGTGGTAGAGATGATGCTAAGTGCCACCTATCGTTATCAACAGCCGCTATTGTTCGATGACTTACTCGGATGGCATCGAGCATTATTTCCAGATGGATATAGTGGGCTTTATCGTATTCAAGCAGGCAGTATCCGTGATGATAGTAAAGGGCCTATGCAAGTAGTGTCTGGTAGGTATGGTCGCGAGCAGGTTCATTTTGTTGCACCCAGTGCGGATAGGTTGCCAGATGAGCTAGACAAATTTTTATTATGGTTTA
>Ga0208328_1000552_pt1 | contig 16748 bp, 11 predicted proteins | sample DeeseametaMP2633_FD_184170 | JGI IMG/M metagenome (GOLD analysis project Ga0208328, IMG submission 184170) | Marine microbial communities from the Deep Atlantic Ocean - MP2633 (SPAdes) | ecosystem: Environmental > Aquatic > Marine > Unclassified | place: Northeast of Antigua and Barbuda, North... | reverse complement strand
CGCGTATGCTGAAGGAGCGCGCCGCGAGGATCCCCCTGGGCCGCGTGGCCGAGGCCGCCGAGTCCGCGGCCGACGCCGCGGCGATCCTGCACGAGCGCGAGGCCGACCTGTCGCAGCAGACCGAGGACGTGGCGCGGCTCGCCGCCCGCCACCAGTCCGCCCACCGTTTCCTTGCCGATGCCCGCAAGACGCTCGACCGGCACGAGAGGGCCGCCGATGGCGCCCGCGAAGCGCTGAGCTCTGCCAGGGAAACGCTGGAAGAGGCCACCGAGACCGTCTCCGAGGCCCGCGCCCGCGCCGAAGAGGCCGAGGCCATGGCCGAGCGCGCCGAAGCGCTTCTGAACGACGCCGACGAGGCCCGCGCCGAGGCCCAGTCGCGCGAGGCCGAGGCCCGTGCCGGCCGCTCCGAGGCCGAGGGCGAGTTCAACGCGCTGCGCGCCGAGGTGACGGCGCTCTCGCGGCTCTTGGAACGCGACACCGCCGAGGGCGGCCAGATCCTCGACCGGCTGCAGGTGGAGCAGGGCTTCGAGAAGGCGCTCGGGGCGGCGCTCGCCGACGACCTGCGCGCGCCCGAGGTCGAGGCCGACGGCCCCACCGGCTGGACCGTGCTGCCCGAGTACGACGCGACGCAGCCGCTGCCGCAGGGCGTGACCGCGCTCACCCACCACGTCTCGGTGCCCGAGGTGCTGGTGCGCCGCATGGGCCAGATCGGTCTTGTCGCCGCCGAGGACGGCGCGCGGCTGCAGCCGCTCCTGAAGCCCGGCCAGCGGCTGGTGAGCGTCGAGGGCGACCTCTGGCGCTGGGACGGCTACCGCGCCTGGGCCGAGGATGCGCCCTCCGCCGCGGCGCTGCGGCTCGAGCAGCTCAACCGGCTCGAGGCGCTGAAGCAGGAGATGGCCGAGGTCGGCGCCCGGGTCGATGGCATGCGCGCCGCCCACGAGGCGCTGGTGTCGCGGCTCGCCGATCTCACGCGGGCGGACAAGGCAGCGCGCGAGGCGCGGCGCGAGGCCGACCAGCAGCTCAACGACGCCACCCGCGCGATGAATCGCGCCGAGGCCGACCGCAACATGGCCGAGGGCAAGCTCGAAAACCTGTCGATGACGCTGAAGCGCCACGAAGACGAGGCCACCGCCGCCCGCCAGCAGCTGCTCGAGGCCGAGCGCGCCGTGGCCGAGCTGGGCGATCTCGAAAGCGCGCGCGCGCAGGTCGAGGACATCAAGATGACCGTCGAGGCGGCGCGGATGACCATGATGACCCGCCGCTCCGCCCATGACGAGCTGCGCCGCGAGGGCGACGCCCGCAAGGGCCGCGCGCAGCAGGTGGCCAAGGATCTCTCCGGCTGGCGCCACCGGCTCGAGACCGCCGAGAAGCGCAGCGCCGAGCTCGACGAGCGCCGGACCGCGGCGGAGGCAGAGCTGCGCGAGGCCTCCTCGGCACCGGCGGAACTGGCGGCAAAGCGCGACGAGCTGGGGCAGGCCATCGAGCTCGCCGAGGCGCGCAAGGACGCCGCCTCCGAGGCGCTCGACCGGGCCGACACCGCGCTGCGCGAGGCGATCCTCGCCGAACGCGACGCCGAGCGCGCGGCCTCCGAGGCCCGCGAATCCCGCGCCCGCTCCGAGGCCCGCGTCGAGGCCGCCCGCGAGACCGTGGACTATGCGGCCGAGCGCATCGAGGAAGAGCAGGAGACCACCCCCGCCAAGCTCCTGGCGCGGCTCGAGATGTCGACCGACGACATGCCGCCCTCGGAGCAGATCGAGGCCGAGGTGAACCGGCTGAAGCGCCAGCGCGACGCGCTCGGGGCGGTGAACCTGCGGGCCGAGGAAGACGCCCGCGAGGTGCAGGAAGAGCACGACCAGCTGCTCTCCGAGAAGCTGGACCTCGAGGAGGCGATCAAGACGCTGCGCTCGGGCATCGCCTCGCTGAACCGCGAGGGGCGCGAGCGGCTGCTGACCGCCTTCGAGCAGGTGAACAGCAACTTCTCGATGCTCTTCACCCACCTCTTCAACGGCGGCGAGGCCAATCTCGTGATGGTCGAAAGCGACGACCCGCTCGAGGCCGGGCTCGAGATCATGTGCCAGCCGCCGGGCAAGAAGCTCTCGACCCTGTCGCTGCTCTCGGGCGGCGAGCAGACCCTGACGGCGCTGGCGCTGATCTTCGCGGTGTTCCTCGCCAACCCCGCGCCGATCTGCGTGCTCGACGAGGTCGACGCACCGCTCGACGATGCCAACGTCACCCGCTTCTGCGACCTGCTCGACGAGATGTGCCGCCGCACCGAGACCCGCTTCCTGATCATCACCCACCACGCGGTGACCATGGCCCGCATGGACCGCCTCTTCGGCGTCACCATGCAGGAACAGGGCGTGTCGCAGCTGGTGTCGGTCGACCTCAAGAAGGCCGAACGCATGGTGGCCTGACCGGCGGGGGTCCAGCCGACCCGGCAAAGCTCAGTGGGGCGCCACCCCGAGGGAACATGGCGCCTCACAGTTGCTGTCGGTCAGCGTCAACTAGATCAGGTGCATTGCGGCGTGATCAGCCAGCATCCCGGTGCATCCGCCAAACGCCACCGCGGCATCACCTTGAAGGCGCAAGGCATCTCGCGCTCACGCCCGACCTCAAGTCAACCGGACCGCGTCAGGGCCGGACCAAGACCACCACCCGAGCCCGCAAAGCTCACCGCCCGCGCCACCAGACAGGAATAACTCACCTTGCGGCAGGTGTCGGTCGAACCAGCCAGGGCCGAGCATATGGTGGCCCGCGCCCCCTTCCACATCGGCAAACCTTGAGGAAAGGGCGCGACGCCCCTCCTTCATCTTGCCAAGTAAACTCCGGGGGAGTCCGCGTCAGCGGACGGGGGCAGCGCCCCCTCCACCCTCGGGCCTCGCGATACCGCCACACGACATCTCGCCCCAAATCCCCCACCACGATGTCCCACACCCGGCAAACAGCCATCGCAAGGCGGGCAGGGCCCCCTGACCCGGATCGCACCGATCACCCCTCGGAAATCCTGTGCCGCCGCCGCACGCTGCCCGGGCGGTCGGGGAGGGTAAGACGCGCGTCGTTGCGGGCCTGCTGCGAGACCAGCCTGCCCTTCGCGATCACGCAGAGCCGGTCCGGGCGCAGCCTCAACGCCTCGATGGCGCTGCCGGCGTCGAGCACCACCAGCGAGGCCGCCTTGCCGACCGCCAGCCCGTAGTCGTCGAGGTGCATGATCTTCGCGTTCTCCTCCGTCACCATGGTGAAGCAGCGCTGCATCTCCTCAGGTGAGGTCATCTGCGCCACGTGCAGCCCCATGAAGGCCACGTCGAGCATGTCGGCGGTGCCAAGCGAATACCACGGGTCGCGCACGCAATCCTGTCCCCAGCCCACGGTGATGCCGTAGCTCTGCATCTCCTTGACCCGGGTCAGCCCGCGGCGCTTGGGGTAGGTGTCGTGGCGCCCCTGCAGGGTGATGTTGATGAGCGGGTTGGGGATGGCGGCGATCCCGGCCTCGGCGATCAGCGGCAGCAGCTTCGAGACGTAGTAGTTGTCCATCGAATGCATCGAGGTCAGGTGCGAGCCCGCGACGCGCCCCTGCAGGCCAAGCCGCGTGGTCTCGGAGGCCAGCGCCTCGATGTGGCGCGACATCGGGTCGTCGGTCTCGTCGCAATGCAGGTCGACGAGCAGGCCGCGCCCGGCGGCGATCTCGCAGAGCTCGCGGACCGAGGCGGCGCCATCGGCCATGGTGCGCTCGAAATGCGGGATGCCGCCCACCACGTCGACGCCCATGTCGAGTGCCCGGATCGTGTTCGCCCGCGCCGTCGGGTCGCGGTAGAACCCGTCCTGCGGGAAGGCCACGAGCTGCAGGTCGAGGTAGGGCTTCACCACCTCGCGCACGTGCAGCAGCGCCTCGACGCCCTTCAGCGTGTCGTCGCAGGTGTCGACGTGGCTGCGCACCGCGAGAAGGCCCATGCTCACCGCCCAGTCGCAATAGGCCAGCGCGCGGTCGACCATCTCGTCGACGGTGGCGACCTGCTTCAGCTCGCCCCAGAGCGCGATGCCCTCGAGCAGGGTGCCGGACGCGTTGATCCGCGGCGTGCCGTAGCTCAGTGTCGCATCCATGTGGAAATGCGGATCGACGAAGGGCGGCGACACGAGGTCTCCGGTGGCGTCGATCACGGTGCCGGCCTCGGCGCCGGTGAGGTCTCCGAGGGCGGCGATGCGGTCGCCCGCGATGCCGATGTCCTTGACGGTGCCGTCGGGCAGGGTGCCGCCGGTGACGAGGATGTCGAAGCTGGCCATGTCAGCGTTCTCCGCGGTTGAAGGGGGTCATGAGCGCGGCGGGGACCTCGGCGCGGCGCGACATGAGCACCAGCGCGAGGATCGAGAGCAGGTAGGGAATCATCAGGAACACCTGGTAGGGCACGACCTGTCCCATGCCGGTTTGCTGCAGCCGGATCTGCAGCGCGTCGAAGCCGGCGAAGAGCAGCGCGCCCAGAAGCGCCTTGCCGGGCTTCCACGCGCCGAAGACCACGAGCGCGATGCAGATCCAGCCGCGGCCGTTCACCATCTCGAAGAAGAAGCTCGAGAAGGCGGACATGGTGAGGAACGCCCCGCCCACCGCCATGAGGCCCGAGCCCATGATGACGGCGCCCATGCGGATGGCGCCCACCGACAGGCCCTGCGCCTCGACCGCGTGCGGGTTCTCGCCCGCCGCGCGCAGGGCGAGCCCGAGCGGCGTGCGGTAGAGCACGAAGCTCACCACCGCGACGCAGGCAAAGGCCGCCCAGGTGAGCGCGGTCTGCGAGAACAGCGCCTGCCCGATCCACGGCAGGTCCGACAGCACGGGGATGTCGAGCGGCTGGAACGGCGCGATCCGCGGCGGGTTGGTGACCTCGGGCAGGGCGAGCCGGTAGGCGTAGTAGGCCGAGGAGGTCGCAAGCATGGTGATCCCCAGCCCCACCACGTGCTGCGACAGGCCGAAGGGCACCGTGAGCAGCCCGTGCAGCGCGCCGAAGGCCATGCCCGCCAGCATGGCGACGGCGACGCCGGTCCAGAGGCCTCCGCCCGCGTAGACGGTCATCCAGCCGGAGAAGGCGCCGATCACCATGATGCCCTCGATGCCGAGGTTGAGCACGCCGGCGCGCTCGCAGATCAGCTCTCCCATGGTGGCGAAGATCAGCGGCGAGGCGATGCGCAGCACCGCGGCCCAGAAGCTGGCGGAGATCAGGATATCGAGGATCTCGGTCATCCGCGCACCACCCGGAACCGCGTCAGGAGGATGGCGAGCACCATGAAGAGCAGCGCCGCCGCGAGCAGGATGTCGGCGATGTAGGTGGGGACTTCCGCGGCGCGGGACATGCTGTCGGCGCCCACGAAGATGCCCGCCACGAAAAGCGCCGAGACCACCACGCCCAGGGGATGCAGCAGCGCCAGCATGGCGACGACGATGCCGGTGTAGCCGAAGCCCGGCGACAGGTCCGAGGTCAGGTTGCCCTTGAGCCCCGCGACCTCGGAAAAGCCCGCGAGCGCCGCGAGCCCGCCCGAGAGCAGGGCCGTTTTCACCAGCACCCGGCCCACCGGGATGCCGGCGAAGCGCGCGGCCTGCGGGTTCTGGCCGACGGCGCGGATCTCGTAGCCGAGGGTGGTGCGGGTCTGGATCAGCCAGACGCCCGCGGCGCAGATCAGCGCCAGCGCGAAGCCCCAGTGCAGCCGCAGCCCCTCGACGATGCGCGGCAGGCGGGCGTCGCGGGGCAGGGCGGGGGATTTCGGCCAGCCCATGCCCATCGGGTCCTTGAGCGGGCCCTCGAGCAGCCACGAGATGAAGAGCGCCATGATGAAGTTCAGAAGCAGCGTGGTGACCACCTCGTCGACCCCGAGCCGGGTCTTGAGCAGCACCGGGCCGAGCAGCACCAGCGCGCCGGCGAGGATGGCGCCGAGCGCCATCAGCGGGATCGCCAGCGGGCCTGGCAGGCCGAGCTGGGTGCCGATCACCACGGTGACGAGGGCACCGGCGTAGAGCTGCGCCTCGGCGCCGATGTTCCAGAGCCTGGCGCGGAAGGCCACGGCCACAGCGAGGCCGGTGAAGATCAGCGGCGTGGCGCGGTTGAGGGTCTCGAGCGTCGCGAACTTGGAGCCCGCGGCGCCCTTCACGATGAGGCCGAAGGTCTGCAGCGGGTTGGCGCCGGCGAGCGCCGCGAGCAGCGCCGCGAGGGCGACGGTGGCGGCGATGGCGAGCGCCGGCAGGCCAAGCGTGCGGGCGGCGCCCGGCGCGGGGATCGATTCAAGACGCATCGGCGGTCGTCCAGGGCTGGAGGGCGGGGAGCGGGCGCTGCCCCCGTCGCCTTGCGGCGACTCCCCCGGGATATTTGACGCCATTGGAAGATCGGGGCGCGGCGCCGGGGGAAAGGTCACGCCGCATGGTCGAACCCCTGTCCCGCCATCCACTGGCCAAGCTCGGCCGGGGTCTTTTCGCCGCGCGCGAACTCGGGCGAGAGGCGGCCGTCGGAGATCACCCGGATCACGTCCGAAAGGGTCAGGATCTCGTCGAGGTCCTCGGAGATCAGCAGCACCGCGGCGCCACCGTCGCGGGCGGCGATGAGCTGTTTCTGCACGTAGGTCACGGCGCCGATGTCGAGCCCGCGCACCGGCTGGTTGGCGAGGATGATGCGCGGCGCCGCCTCGAGCACGCGGCCCAAGATCAGCTTCTGCATGTTGCCGCCCGAGAGCAGGCGGATGCGGGTCTCGGGGCCGGGGCAGCGCACGTCGTACTTGGCGATGATCGCCTCGGCGTCGCGGCGGGCGGCGCGCCAGTCCATCCAGCCGCGGCGCGAGGCGGGCGCGTGGTCGTAGCTTTCGAGCACAGCGTTCTCGGTCAGGCTGAAATCGGCGATGGTGCCGGTGCGGTGGCGGTCCTCGGGGATGCGCCCGATGCGGGCGGCGAGGGCCTCGCGCGGGCTCCAGGCCGCGGGCGCCTTCCCGGCGATGCGCAGCTCGCCCGAGACCGGCGTCTCGAGCCCCGAGACGAGGTCCGCCAGCGCACCCTGGCCATTGCCGGAGACGCCCGCGAGCCCGAGGATTTGGCCCGCGCGCAGCGACAGGTCGACGTTGCGCAGCCCGGGGCGGTTGCCCTGCGGCGCGGTGCTCACACCTTCGAGCCGCAGCAGCACGTTGCCGGGGCGGGCCTTGGCGGGGGCGGGGGCGGCGATCTCGGCGCCGACCATCATGGTGGCCAGCGCGTGGCGGCTGGTCGTGGCGGTGGCGGTCTCGCCCACCAGCTTGCCGTGGCGCAGCACGAGCACGCGCGAGGCAATCGCCATGACCTCGTGCAGCTTGTGGCTGATGAAGATCACCGACAGCCCCTGCGCCACCATCTTGCGCAGGGTGAGGAACAGCGCCTCGGCCTCCTGCGGGGTGAGCACGGCGGTGGGTTCGTCGAGGATCAGGATGCGGGCGTCGCGGTAGAGCGCCTTGAGGATCTCGACCCGCTGCCGCTCGCCCACCGAGAGCGTGCCGACCCGGGCGTCGGGCTTCACCGCCAGCCCGAAGTCGCGCGCCAGCGTGCGCACCCGGCGCCGCGCCGCGGGGCGGCCCAGCCGCGGATGCCAGAGCGGCTCGGTGCCGAGCAGGATGTTCTCGAGCACGGTCATGTTGTCGGCGAGGGTGAAATGCTGGTGCACCATGCCGACGCCCGCCGCCAGCGCGGCGCCGGGCTGGCCGGGCGGCAGGGGCTGGCCGAAGACCTCGACGCTGCCCTCGTCGGCGGTGTAGTGGCCGAAGAGGATGTTCATCAGCGTGGTCTTGCCAGCGCCGTTCTCGCCCAGCAGCGCCACGACCTCGCCCCGCGCCAGCGCGAAGCTGATGCCGTCGTTGGCGGTGAGCGACCCGAACCGCTTGGTGATGCCGGAGAGGCGCAGGACGGTGTCGCCCTGCGCCGGGTCTTGCGTGGTCATCAGGAGGAGGTGGGCTCGCTGTCGTCGATCTCGACCTCGAAGTCGCCCGCCCTGATCGCGGCCTCCTTCTCGGCGACCATGTCGAGCGCGTCCTGCGGGACCTTGCCCTCGAAGGTGCCGAGCGGCGCGAGCGAGCAACCGCCCTCCTTCATGAAGCTGTAGAGCCCGTAGTTGTCGGCCTCGAAGCTGCCCTCGGCGATCTTCGCCAGCGCCGCCTGCAGCGTGGGCTCGAAGTGCCAGAGCGCCGAGGCCACCACGGTCTCGGGGTAGTCGGCCTGCGTGTCGATGACGTTGCCGATGGCGAGGATGCCCTTCTCCTGCGCCGCGTCCGAGACGCCGAAGCGCTCGGCGTAGAGCAGGTCGGCGCCGTTCTCGATCATCGCGAAGGCGGTTTCCTTGGCCTTGGGCGGGTCGAACCACGAGCCGATGAAGCTCACCTGGAAGGTGGCGTCGGGCTTCATCTCCTTCACCCCCGCCATGAAGGCGTGCATGAGGCGGTTGACCTCGGGGATCGGGAAGCCGCCGACCATGCCGATGTTGCCGGTCTCGGTCATGGCGCCGGCGATGATGCCCGACAGGTAGGACGCGTCCTGGATGTAGTTGTCGAACACCGCGAGGTTCGGGTAGGCCGGGTCCGGCATGAAGGACGAGCCCATCAGGAAGGCGGTGTCGGGGTAGTCGAGCACCACCTCGCGGGCCTCCTGCTCGACGCCGAAGATCTCGCCGACGATGAGCTTGGCGCCGCTCTCGGCATATTCGCGCATGACGCGCGGATAGTCGGTGTTCGCGGTGTTCTCGGAGAAGGTGTAGGTGATCTGGCCATCCGCCTTGGCGGCCTCGGCGGCGAGGTGGATGCGGCTCACCCACTGCTGTTCCACCGGCACGGTGTAGATCCCCGCGACCGAGATCGGCTCCTGCGCAAAGAGACGCTGCGGCAGGAATCCGGTGCTCGCGGCGGCGGCGAAGCCGGCGGAGCCGATGAGCATCCTCCGGCGGGTGAGATGGGCGAGAAGCGATCGTCTGTCTGTCATGTGTCCCCCTGTCTTTCAGCGATCAATTTTTGACCAAACGGTAAGGGACGGACCCCGTGTCTCACAAGAGCCAAGGTTGCGGCGGCGGAAAATCCCGCACGGCGCCGTGCGGCGCGGGACGCGCTGCCCATGAAACAGGCGCCCGCCGTGTCATCGTTGCGGAAAGGCTCGGAAAATCCGTCAGCCGATGGCGTGGCGCCAGCTCGCGGAATAGGCGCCGGTGACGTGGTGCTCGAGCTGGCGCTCGATGTCGCCGAGCAGGCTCGAGGCGCCGAAGCGGAAGAGATCCGGGCGCAGCCAGCGGTCGCCGAGCTCTTCCTTGACCAGCGCGAGGTAGTTCAGCGAATCCTTCGCCTTAGAGATCCCGCCCGCCGGCTTGTAGCCGACGCGGTAGCCGGTCTCCTCGTGGTACTCGCGGATCGCGCGCATCATCACGAGGCTGACGGGCAGGGTGGCGTTCACCCCCTCCTTGCCGGTCGAGGTCTTGATGAAATCGGCACCCGCCATCATGCAGACCATCGAGGCCCGCGCCACGTTCTGCAGCGTGCCAAGCTCGCCGGTGGCGAGGATCGCCTTCACATGCGCCTCGCCGCAGGCCTCGCGGAAGGCGCGCATCTCGTCGTAGAGGCCTTCCCAGTCGCCGGTCAGCACCAGCCGGCGCGAGATCACGATGTCGATCTCGCGGGCGCCGGCCTTCACGCTTTCGCCGATCTCGGCAAGGCGCAGCGGGAACGGCGAGAGCCCGGCAGGAAAGCCCGTCGAGACCGCGGCCACCGGGATGCCCGTGCCCTCGAGCGCCGCCACCGCGGGCTCGATCATGTCGTGGTAGACGCAGACCGCGCCCACGGTGAGCCCTTCGAGCCCGAGCGCCTCAAGCAGGTCGGCGCGCACCGGCTGCTTCGCCTTGGCGCAGAGCCGCGCCACCCGTCCGGGGGTGTCGTCGCCCGCCAGCGTCGTGAGGTCGATGCAGGACACCGCCCGGGCCAGCCACGCGGCCTGGTGGTCCTTCTTGACCGACCGCCGGCCCGGAAGCGTCGCCGCGCGCCGCTCGATGGCCGAGCGGTTGGCGGTGGCCCGCATCACCCGGTCCATGTCGAGCGCCATGCCGGGGTTCCGCGGCTCCGTGGTCTGCGGAAGCTGGGTCGCGATGTCGGGTGCCTCGGTGGTGTGGGCCATGTGGTGTCCTCCGTCGCGGCGACCGTCGCACGCTCCCCGCCCGCAGGCAAGGGAGCGGCGCGGCTCAGCGGATGCGGTTCGAGATCCAGCGCAGGATCGGGTTCTTCTGCGGTCGCAGCAGCTCGAGATGCAGGATGCGGGCGCGCGGGGCGTCGGACCAGATCAGCTCCGAGGCTTCGAAGACGCGCTTGTTGAACTGCGGCGGGAAGACGTAGAAGCGCACGTCCGAGCGCCACAGCACTTCGCGGAACGACGGCTGGTCGATGCCCATGCCCGAGGCCGCGAAGGTCTCGGCCCAGTCGCGGAAGAAGTCCAGCACCGCGGGCGTCTTGCGGTAGAGCAGCACACCGGTGTTGATCTCGGGGAAGGTCTCGGGCAGGTCCAGCGCGATCTTCTTGAGATGCCGCGGCCGGTGCCACAGGATCACCTGGGTGCCGCACATCTCGTACTTGCGCAGCAGGTCGAAGAACGACCCCAGCTCCGCCCGCACCACCGTGTCGTTGTCGAGAAACAGCGTCTCGTCGAAGGGGCTCTCGCCCAGCACGTTCACCTTGGGCCGTTTCAGCCCCTCGGGGATGAAGAAGGCGTGGTCGAAGCCGCTGGTGTCGTCGCCGTCCTTGCACCAGATCGCGGTGCCGAGCCCCGGGTTCCAGCGCTTCACGCTCGCGGCCGAGCGGCGCGCCACCTCCACGTGATCCTTGCCCCAGGCCACGTAGACCACACCGCGCGACATGTCCGTCATCTCGTCAAACTCCATTGCGACCCCCCGAATACGCGGCCCCCGAGGGGGTGTAAATCGCCGGGGCGCAATATCCCGGCCCGATTCCGCCACTCCACACGCGCGGCGCGCGCACCGTCCCGGGCCATCCCCGAATTCCCGGCGCTTGGAAAAGCCCGCCCCAGCGGGCAGGATGCGACGTCAGGAGGACAGCCATGATCGCCATCATCTTCGAAGTCGTTCCCGCCGAGGGCCGCCGCGACGACTACCTCGACATCGCCGCCGCCATGCGCCCAATGGTCGAGGAGGTCGAAGGCTTCCTCTCGGTCGAACGGTTCGAGAGCCTGACCAACCCGGGCAAGCTGCTGTCGATCAGCTTCTTCGAGGACGAGGCGGCGGTGGAGCGCTGGCGCCGCCTGACCGCCCACCGTGCGGCGCAGCGGGCCGGGCGCGAGGGCATCTTCGCCGACTACCGGCTCAAGGTCTGCCACGTGCTGCGCGACTACGGCATGACCGAGCGCTCGGGCGCGCCGCAGGACAGCCTCGACACCCACGGCTGATCCTTCATCTTGCCGGATAAACTCCTGCCGGAGGCATCGGCACGGATCCCACCAGCCTGACCGCACTCAAGCGCGTCACGCCGCCACGGCCGCCGCGACGACGGGCAGAGCCCGGCGGTGCGAAAACAAGAGCGGGGCCGCAAGGCCCCGCTCCGCATCACGAAAGGTCGAAGGGCTCAGACGCCCGACTTGACGATGGCCTCGGCCAGCAGCGGCACCGTGGTCTTGTTGAGACCCGCGATGTTCAGGCGCGAGTCGCCCACCATGTAGATGCCGTGGTCGCGGCGCAGCGTCTCGACCTGCTCGGGGCTGGCGCCGAGGCGCGAGAACATGCCGCGGTGCTGCGCGATGAAGTCGAAGCGGTCCGAGTTGGTCAGCCGCTTCAGCTCGTCCGCCAGCTGCTGCCGCAGCCCCAGCATCGAGTTCCGCACCTCCTCGAGCTCCGCCGCCCAGTCGGCGCGCAGTTCGGGGGTGGTCAGGACCATGGTCACCAGCCGCGCACCGTGATCCGGCGGGAAGGAATAGTTCTGCCGGTTCAGATAGTTCAGCGTGCCCTGGTTGAGCTTGCTGCGCGAGCTGTCCTTGGACACGGTCATCAGCAGGCCGGTGCGCTCGCGGTAGATGCCGAAGTTCTTCGAGCAGGAGGCCGCGATGATCACCTCGGGCATCTTCTCGGCCACCATGCGCACGCCGATGGCGTCCTCGTCGAGCCCGTCGCCGAAGCCCTGGTAGGCGATGTCGATCATCGGCACCGCTTCCTTCTCGAGCAGCAGCTCGATCACGGCCTTCCACTGCGCCTGCGTCAGGTTGGCGCCGGTCGGGTTGTGGCAGCAGCCGTGCAGCAGCACCACGTCGCCCGGCATCACCGCGGTGAGATCCGCGATCATGTGCACGAAGTCGACGCCGCGGGTCTCGCTGTCGAAATAGCGGTAGGGGGTGAACTCCATCCCCATGTGCTTGAGGATCGACAGGTGGTTCGGCCAGGTCGGATCCGAGACCCACACCTTGGCCTTGGGGTTCGCCATCTTCACGAGGTCGAAGCCCTGGCGCACCGCGCCGGTGCCGCCCGGGGTCGCCGCCGCCGAGACGCATTCGCGCGGGACGGAATCGCCCAGCACCAGCGACACCATCGCGTCGGCAAAGCCCGGATCACCGGCCAGCCCGGTGTAGGACTTGGTGGTCTCGGTTTCCCACAGGGTCTTCTCGGCGGCCTTGATGGCGCGCATCACCGGGGTGTTGCCGCTGGCATCCTTGTAGACGCCGACGCCGAGGTCGATCTTCTGCTCGCGCGGATCCTCGCGGTAGAGCTGCATGAGCTGGAGGATCTTGTCTGCGGGTTGTTCCTTGAGGGTCTCGAACATCAGTTCTCTCCGGTGGCGACGGGCAGGGTGGGGAACTGTCCCCACTCGGTCCAGGATCCGTCATACAGGGAATGGTCGTCCTTGCCGATGCGGGTCAGGGCAAGGTTGATGATGGCAGCGGTCACGCCGGAACCGCAGGAGGTGATCACCGGCTTGCCGAGGTCCACGCCCGCCGCCTCGAACGTGGCGCGCAGGGCGTCCGGCGACTTCATCGTGCCGTCGGCCTCCTGCAGGGTCTTGTACGGGATGTTCTTCGATCCCGGGATGTGGCCCGCGCGCAGGCCCGGGCGCGGCTCGGGCGCGTCGCCGCGGAACCGCTCGGCGGCACGGGCGTCGAGGATCTCGGTGTCCTTCAGCTTGGCGGCGGCCGAGACCTGCGTCACGTCCTTCACCATCTGGTTCTGGCGGCGCACGGTCATGTGGCGGTCGCGGATCACCGGCGGCATGTCCTCGGTCTCGCGCCCCTCGGCCTGCCATTTCGGGAAGCCGCCGTCGAGCACCGCGATGTCGTCCTGCCCCATCAGCTTGAAGAGCCACCAGACGCGCGCTGCGGAAAAGATGCCCTGGCTGTCGTAGACCACGATCTGGTGGCCGTCGCCGACCCCGAGCGCCCGCATCCGCGACATGAACTTCTCGACCGGCGGCACCATGTGCGGCAGCTCAGACCGGTTGTCGCTGACGTCGTCTAGGTCGAAGAACCGTGCACCGGGGATATGCGCGGCCTCGTACTCGGCCTTGGCGTCCCGGTCGGAGCCGGGCAGGAACCAGCTTGCGTCGAGCACCCGAAGGTCGGGATCCTTGAGATGCTTCGCCAGCCAGTCGGTCGAGACAAGCGTCTTGGGGTCTTCGTGCATCGTGCGGAGTCCTCCCGGGGCAGTCGGTCGGGTGTTTTCCTAAGCGCTGGGGGGCTTGGGCGCAAGGGGAGGGTGGGGTGCGGGGCGCCGCCGGCCCGCAACTTTGGGCCGATGGCGCGCCCCGCCTCCCCGGTTTTCTTCCCGGTCGCGTCGCCGGGCGTGGCTCAGGGCTTCGCTGCGTCCTTGTCCGCCTCGGCGAGCGCCGCGAGGGTCTCGCGCGCCTCGCTGATCTCCGGCAGTTCCGTCCCGCCCGCCAGCGTCACCGCGGTGTCGAAGGCCGAGCGGGCCTCCTGTTCGCGCCCGAGCCCGGCATAGGCCAGCGCGAGATGGGCCTGCACCACCGGCTCGGACGGCAGCCCGGCGGCCGCCTGCGCGAGGTACTCCACCGCGGTCTCGTAGTTGCCCTGTCGGTATTCGATCCAGCCGTAGGTGTCCTGGAAGGCCGGGATCTTGCTGCCGCGCAGGCGCTTGGCGATGGTGGAGGCACGCTCAAGGCTCTCGGGCGTGCCGCCATGGGCGGTGAGCAGGCTGGCGAGGTTGTTGGCGACGTAGATGTTGCCGCTGTCTTGCGCATAAAGCTCTTCGAGCGCCGCGATCGAGGCATCGAACTGGCCGTCACGCTCGAGCATGTTGGCGCGGAGCCCCACGAGGTTGACCGCGCCGGGCATCCGCTCGATCGCCGCTGCCAGCAGCGTCGCGGCCTCGGCGTGGCGGCCCGAGGCACTCAGGATCGACGCCAGCTTGCGCACGGCGGTCTCGTTCTCGGGGGCGTCGGCGATCAGGTCGCGGTAGCCGCGCTCGGCAAGCTCCGTCCGGCCCATGAGCGCGTTCAGGTCCGCATCCAGCAGCCGCAGGTCCAAAACGTCGGGCGAGCGCGCCAGCACCTCGTCGAGATAGGCGCGCGCCTCGTCGACCTCGCCGTCGCGGATGTGGGTCTGCACGATCAGGATCACCGAGCGCACGGCCTCGGGGTCGGCCCCGGAAACCTCGCCGTCCACTTTGGCCTCGAGCATCGCGAGGCTGTCGGCGGTCCGGTTCTGGCCCTGCATGATCGCGGCCTGCAGGGGCAGGGCGGCCTGCCGTGCCTCGTCGGTGTCGATGGCCTGCACGGCATCGAGCACCGCCCGCGCCTCGGACCACGACCGGTCGCCGAGGTAGAGGTTGGAGAGCAGCAGCAGCACGTCGAGGTTGCCCGGGTCGCGCCGGCGCAGGTCCTCGAGCATCGCGGCCGCCTTCTCGCTCTGGCCGTCGCCGAGCAGGTAGCGCGCATAGCGCAGGGTTTCGGCGGGGGCGGCGTTCGAGGCCTCGTAGGCCATGGCGAGACGGTCGCCCATCAGCAGGGCCTCGCCGTTGCGCTCGTGGGCGCGCGCCATCTCGGTCAGCGCATCGGCGTCCTGCGGGTTCTGCCCGAGCGCGGTGCGCAGGGCGAGGATCGCCTCCTGCGGCTGGTCCGCGTCGATCAGCCAGCGCGCCTGCAGCTTCAGGGCCTCGGCATTGGCGGCGTCGGCCTTCAGCACCCCGTCCACCAGCGTGCGCGCCTCGGTCTCGTCGCCGCTGCGCAGGAGCATCTTCGCAAGCGTCACCCGGTGCTCGCGGGTCTGCGCGCTTTCCTCGGCACCGTCGAGCGCGACGCGCATCCCGGCAATGCCGTCCTCGGTCTGGCCGGCCTCGAACGCCATCGAGGCGACCATGGCGGCGTAGAAACGCCCGAGCTCGGTGCCCTCGTTGGCGGCCTGCAGGCGCTCGAGCTCGGCGCGCGCGGCCTCGGGGCCCTTGGTGGCCTGCAGGAAGTGAACGACCTTGACGTGGCCCTCGCTGTCGCCGGTGTCGGCGCCGGCCTCGGTGCGCAGCAGCGTTTCGGCCTCGGGGTAGTTCCCCTCCATCACGTGCCAGCTGATCAGCGCCTGCCGCAGCTCGGCGTTGTCGGGGTAGAGCCCGACCATGCGCTGCAGCTGTGCGCCGGTGGCCTCGGTCTGGCCGGTCTGGGTGAGGATGCGCAGCTTCAGCAGGTTGAGGTCCTCGGCCTCGGGGTCCACCTCGAGCGCGGCATCGATGGTCGGCAGCGCGATGGCCGGATCCTTGGCAGAGGCCTGGTTGTCGATGACGATGCGCAGCAGGATGTCGCTTTGCGGGGAGCCCTCGGTGCGCTGAGCGTCGGTCAGCGCCTGCGCCTCGGCGGCGAGCCGGGCGCGTTCGGCGTCATCGCGCTTGAGCGCGGCGGCGTCGTAGTCCAGCGCCAGCAGGATCGCGCGGGTCCGTGCATCGTCGAGCGGCCCGTTCCGGAGCGCCTCGCCCTGCCGCCGCGCCTCCTGCCAGTTGCCGGTGCGGATCGCCATTTCGGCCAGCGTCACGCGCACGTCCATGGCATCGGGGTTGCGTTCGACCAGCGCCATGTAGGAGCCGAAGGCCTCGCGCATGTGGCCCTGATCCCGCATGATGTCGGCATAGGCCCGGAGCGCGTCCTCGTGGTGTTTCTCGTATCGGAAGACGTTGAGGAATTCGACCAGCGCGCGGTCTTCGTCGTTCTGTTCGAGGAAGGACATGCCGGAGCGGAAATGGATCTCGGCCTTTTCCTCGGCGCTCTTGCAGCCGGTAAGAAGCAGGCCTCCGCACAGCAAAAGGGTGACAATACGACTCGGGCGAACGCGTTCGATGCAAAACGTCATGCTAGCTAATCACTATGTTACAAAGAGGTAATTGGGCGGCAAAATAATCTAATTCGATGATATATCGCGGTTGTCTTAAAATGGGCAGTACCGATTTTGTGCCAGCCGGTCACATGCGGGGGTTGGGCGGTCTCACAGGGGCGGTCTCACATGGGCGGTCCGGGGGGGGCCATATGGCGTCCGCGGTGCCTTGGCCTGCCGGGCAGGGGAACGGTCCTTCGCGGGGGAGGTGATGGGGGCGGGCGGGCTCATTCCGGAACATAGGTCGGCAGGCGCGGCAGGATCTCGACCATGAAGCGCTGGAGCCGTTGGTCGGCATCCGCCTCGGTCTCGTCGCGGGAGATCGGCGTCACGAAGCGCACCAGTGCGCCGTCGGTGCGGCCGGTGGTCAGGCTGTCCCAGACCACGTCCGCCTTGGCGAGGTAGTCGTTGGTGAACCGGGTGCCGCGCTGTT
>Ga0208328_1000547_pt1 | contig 16823 bp, 12 predicted proteins | sample DeeseametaMP2633_FD_184170 | JGI IMG/M metagenome (GOLD analysis project Ga0208328, IMG submission 184170) | Marine microbial communities from the Deep Atlantic Ocean - MP2633 (SPAdes) | ecosystem: Environmental > Aquatic > Marine > Unclassified | place: Northeast of Antigua and Barbuda, North... | reverse complement strand
GGCGAGCGGTACGGCAGCGTCGGCGTCGTGGTCGGCGCCACGCTGAGCGATCCGCCCGATGTGAGCGCCCTCAACGGGCCCGTACTGGTGCCCGGCGTCGGCGCCCAGGGCGGCCGTCCGGAGGCGCTGGCCGGTCTCGGCGGCGCCCACCCCGGCCAGGTGCTGCCCGCGGTCTCGCGCGACGTGCTGCGCGCGGGTCCCGAGGTGGCCGATCTGGCTGCCGCCGCCGCACGCATGCGCGACGCGGTCGCCTACCTGGCCGAGTAGTGATACCGGCGCCCTAGCCGCAGGTCAGAGATCTACGACACCGTCGCGGCGCCGTTCCGACCGGCCGGATCGCCGCGTCCGGCGTTGCCGCGGGCCACGTGCGGCGCAGCGCGTCTGCCACGACACGCCCGACACGCGATGACCAGCGAAAATTTCTCGACGAAACCCCTCGCGGACCGGGTACGAGGACGGCCGCCGTGTCACGTCGATCGCCCGGGATTGCGGCGATCGGCGAATGCCCTTGATATGCAGGCTCTTTGGCTGCAAACGGCGTTGCCGCGACGGCGACGCGGCGTTGCTGGGAAAACGCTGTGACCGCGCCCTCGCGCCCTACACGCTGGGCTTTTAACCAGGTAACCGGGGGGTGGGGTTAGCTTTCGTCAGTCCACGTGGGTACGGTCGTCCACGCTGGCTGGTTCGCGACGGACCAGTCGAGACAAATCAGTTGATGGTGATGAATCGGAGGATCCCGTGGCCCTTCCCCAGTTGACCGACGAACAGCGCGCGGCAGCGTTGGAGAAGGCTGCTGCCGCACGTCGAGCGCGAGCCGAGCTCAAGGACCGGCTCAAGCGCGGCGGCACCAACCTCAAGCAGGTGCTCCAGGACGCCGAGACCGACGAGGTCTTGGGCAAGATGAAGGTGTCAGCGCTCCTCGAGGCGTTGCCCAAGGTCGGCAAGGTCAAGGCTCAGGAGATCATGACCGAGCTCGAGATCGCCCCCACCCGCCGGCTGCGCGGCCTGGGTGATCGTCAGCGCAAGGCCCTGCTGGAAAAGTTCGACTTCTCGTAAAGGGAGGTCGTGATCGAAGGCGGAGGGCCGGACCGCGGCATCGGGGCGCTTCAGGCTCCGGTGGTCGTGCTGTCCGGCCCGTCTGCCGTCGGGAAGTCCAGCGTGGTGCGCTGCCTGCGGGAACGGGTCGCTGACCTGTACTTCAGCGTGTCGGTCACCACGCGGGCGCCGCGACCCGGCGAGGTGGACGGAGTCGACTACACCTTCGTCACGCCCGAACGATTCCAGCAGCTCATCGACGACGGTGCGCTGCTGGAGTGGGCCGAGATCCACGGGGGTCTGCACCGGTCGGGAACACCCGCCGAGCCGGTGCGCTCCGCGGCGGCGGCCGGTCGACCCGTGCTGATCGAGGTGGATCTCGCCGGCGCGCGCGCGGTGAAGCAGGCGATGCCCGAGGCCGTGTCGGTGTTCTTGGCGCCGCCGGACTGGGTGACGCTGGAGAAACGGCTCATCGGCCGCGGCACCGAATCCGCCGACGTGATGGCCCGCCGGCTGCAGACGGCGCGCGCTGAATTGGCCGCTCAGGGTGATTTCGACGAGGTCGTCGTCAACAGCCAGTTGGAATCGGCCTGCGCGGAATTGGTATCCTTGCTGGTGGCCCACACGTCGGTGCCGCGCGACCGCCTCTGATCGCCCCCCGATGTGTTCGTGACAAGCCTAACCGCCAAGCGCCAGGAGACCTTCTACGTGAGCACCCCGCACGCCGACACGCGGCTGGCCGCCGTCGACACCGACACCGCCAGCGCCTACGACACGCCGCTGGGCATCACCAACCCGCCCATCGACGAGTTGCTGGACCGCGCGTCGAGCAAGTATGCGCTGGTGATCTACGCCGCCAAGCGCGCGCGCCAGATCAATGACTATTACAACCAGCTGGGCGACGGAATCCTCGAGTACGTCGGGCCGCTGGTCGAGCCCGGACTGCAGGAGAAGCCCCTCTCGATCGCCATGCGCGAGATCCACGAAGACCTGCTCGAGCACACCGAGGGCGAGTAGCCACCGCTGATGCAGCGCAAACGGATCATCGTCGGTGTCGCCGGCGGTATCGCCGCCTACAAGGCGGCCACGGTGGTCCGTCAGCTCACCGAGGCGGGTCATTCGGTCCGGGTGGTGCCCACCGAATCCGCGCTGAAATTCGTCGGAGCGGCGACCTTCGAGGCGCTCTCCGGTAACCCGGTGCACACCGGGGTGTTCGACGACGTGCACGAGGTCCCGCACGTGCGGATCGGCCAGGCTGCCGATCTCGTCGTGGTCGCCCCGGCCACCGCCGACCTGCTGGCCCGCGCGGCCGTCGGCCGCGCCGACGACCTGCTGACGGCGACGCTGCTCACTGCCCGCTGCCCGGTGTTGTTCGCCCCCGCGATGCACACCGAGATGTGGCTGCATCCGGCCACCGTCGACAACGTCGCCACGCTGCGCCGACGTGGCGTGGTGGTGATGGAACCCGCTTCGGGTCGGCTCACCGGCGCCGACACCGGCCCCGGTCGGCTGCCCGAAGCCGAAGAGATCAGCACGCTGTCGCAGCTGCTGCTCGCCCGCCCCGACGGGCTGCCGTTCGACCTGTCCGGCGTCAAGGTGCTGGTCACCGCCGGTGGCACCCGCGAGCCCATCGACCCGGTCCGCTTCATCGGCAACCGCAGTTCGGGTAAGCAGGGTTACGCGATGGCGCGGGTGATGGCCCAGCGTGGTGCCGACGTGACCCTGGTCGCGGGCAACACCGCCGGTCTGATCGACCCTGCCGGTGTGCACGTGGTGCACGTGGGTTCGGCTGCGCAGCTGCGCGACGCCGTCTCCAAGTACGCGCCGGATTCCCATGTGCTGGTGATGGCCGCCGCAGTGGCCGACTTCCGGCCCGCCAACCAGGCCACCAGCAAGATCAAGAAGGGCCCCGTCGGCGAGGGCGAGCCGACCATCGAGTTGGTGCGCAACGACGATGTTCTCGCCGGAGCGGTGCGGGCCCGCAGCGACGGGCAACTGCCCAACATGAAGGCCATCGTCGGTTTCGCGGCAGAGACCGGCGACGCCAACGGCGACGTGCTCTTCCACGCCCGCGCGAAACTGCAGCGCAAAGGGTGCGACCTGCTGGTCGTCAACGCGGTGGGAGAGAACCGTGCATTCGAGGTCGACCACAACGACGGTTGGTTGTTGGCCGCCGACGGGGCGGAGTCGGCGCTGGAGCACGGTTCGAAGACTGTGATCGCCAGCCGTATTGTGGACGCGATCGTGGCGTTCCTGCACAGCGGCGCCCGTTAGTCCGGGGGCCATCGGTTCGGGTGTGAACGCCACCCGGTAGAAGTTGACTGAGCATTGACCTGCATGACCTCAATGGTGCGAGCGAGAGGAAAAGGAGCGGACGTGAGCGAAGCCCGGCTGTTTACCAGTGAGTCGGTGACCGAGGGACATCCCGACAAGATCTGCGACGCCATCAGCGACTCGGTGCTCGACGCGCTGCTCGCAGACGACCCCCGATCCCGGGTCGCGGTGGAGACGCTGGTCACGACCGGCCAGGTGCACGTCGTCGGTGAGGTCACCACGACGGCGAGGAACGCCTTCGCCGACATCACCGACACCGTGCGCAACCGCATCCTCGAGATCGGCTACGACAGCTCCGACAAGGGCTTCGACGGCGAGACCTGCGGCGTGAACATCGGGATCGGCAAGCAGTCGCCCGACATCGCCCAGGGCGTCGACACCGCCCACGAGACCCGTGTCGGCGGCGGCTCCGACCCGCTGGACCTGCAGGGCGCCGGCGATCAGGGCCTCATGTTCGGTTACGCCATCTCGGAGACACCCGAATTGATGCCGCTGCCGATCGCGCTGGCGCACCGGCTGTCGCGCAAGCTCACCGAAGTCCGCAAGGACGGCACGCTGGGCTACCTGCGACCGGACGGCAAAACCCAGGTGACGGTGCAGTACGACGGCAACAAGCCGGTCCGGCTCGACACCGTTGTGCTGTCGACCCAGCACGCCGACGGCATCGACCTCGACAACCAGCTCTCCCCGGACATCAAGCAGCACGTCATCGACGCGGTGCTCGCCGAGCTGGGTCACGACACCATGGACACCTCGAAGCCGCGACTGCTGGTCAACCCGACCGGCAAGTTCGTGCTCGGCGGCCCGATGGGTGACGCCGGGCTGACGGGCCGCAAGATCATCGTCGACACCTACGGCGGCTGGGCCCGCCACGGCGGCGGCGCATTCTCCGGCAAGGACCCGTCCAAGGTGGACCGCTCGGCAGCCTACGCGATGCGCTGGGTGGCCAAGAACGTCGTCGCCGCCGGTCTCGCCGAGCGCGTCGAGGTGCAGGTCGCCTACGCGATCGGCAAGGCCGCTCCCGTCGGCCTGTTCGTCGAGACCTTCGGCTCCGAGACCGTCGACCCGGTCAAGATCGAGAAGGCCATCAGCACGGTGTTCGACCTGCGGCCCGGTGCGATCGTGCGCGATCTGGACCTGCTGCGCCCGATCTACGCGCCGACGGCGGCCTACGGGCACTTCGGCCGCACCGACATCGAGCTGCCGTGGGAGCAGCTGAACAAGGTCGACGACCTCAAGGCCGCGGTCTGACGCTGCGACGAAAGTCACAGCGGCACAGCATCTGTCGAGCTCGGGACGGCTCGGAGGGTGTTCCGGACGCGGCAGGTCAGTGCCGTCGGCCGATTTGGGCCTGAGCGCCAGTATTGTGGGCCGCGATGGCTCGAGATCGATCAACCAGCACAACCCGCCTGAACCGCGGTCTGATGGCTCTGCGCGGGCGGCGCGACCCTGCGCCGCTCGCCGGTCAGCGCAGTCGCGCCGCGAACGCGCTGGGCGACGTGCACACCCGCAAGGTCCTGGACCTGACCATCCGGCTTGCCGAGGTAATGCTCTCGTCGGGGTCCGGTACCGCCGACGTGGTGGCCACCGCCCAGGACGTCGCCCGCGCCTACCACCTGACCGACTGTCTCGTCGAGATCTTCGTGACGACGGTGTTCGTCTCAGCTCCGCCGACTGCCGACGGTCCGCCTCTGACGATCGTGCGGTCGGTGAACGCCCGCTCCACCGACTACACGCGGGTGGCCGACCTGGACCGCCTGGTCGGCCGGATCACCTCCGGTGGTGTCACCGTCGACGAGGCCCACCAGATGATGGACGAGATCTCCGAACAGTCGCACCCGTATCCACGCTGGCTGGCGACGATGGGCTGGGCGGGTTTCGCGCTGGGCATCGCGTTGCTGTTCGGCGGCACGTGGCTGACCTGCCTCCTGGCGGCGGTCACCGCGGCCGCGATCGATCGGGCCGGCCGACTGCTGAACAAGATCCGGACCCCGTTCTTCTTCCAGCACGTGATCGGGGCGATGATCGCGACCCTGGTCGCCGTCGCGGCCTATTTTTTCTTCGGTCTGGGCCCGACGACGCTGGTGGCCACCGGCATCGTCATGTTGCTCGCCGGCATGACGATCGTCGGCGCCATGCAGGACGCCGTGACGGGTTACATGCTCACCGCGGTGACCCGGCTGGGCGAAGCGCTGTTCCTCACCGGCGGCATCGTCGTGGGCATCCTGGCCGGACTCCAGGTCGCCGAAATGATCGGTGTCCGAATCGAACTGCATGTCGATGCCACCCGGACCTTCATCGTCCCGAATCAGCCGCTGCCGATCGCGCTCGCGGTGTTCGGGGCCGCCTTCGCCGGCCTGTGCTTCACCATCGCCAGTTACGCGCCCCTGCGGTCAGCGCTGACCGCCGGGGTCGTTGCCGGGATGGCCGAGATGGTCCTCATCGGGTTGGGCCGAGCCGGTTTCGGTCAGGTCGTCGGCACCGGCATCGCCGCAGTCCTCGTCGGTGTGTTCGCCACCGTGATCTCGATCCGCCGCCAGGCGCCCGCCCTGGTCACCGCGACCGCGGGCATCATGCCGATGCTGCCCGGCCTCGCCGTGTTCCGGGCCGTCTTCTATCTCGCCGTCGAAGAGGACTTCGATGACGGTATGCAGCAGCTGTTCTCCGCCGCGGCCGTGGCGCTGGCCCTGGGTGCCGGCGTCGTCCTCGGTGAGTTCATCGGCTCGCCATTGCGTTACCGCGCGGGCCGGCTCGGCGAGTTCCTGCGTGTGGAAGGCCCCCCGGGCATCCGCCGCGCGGTGGGTGCCGTGGTGCACCTGCAGCCCGCCGGCGAGGGTGTGACGCTGCGCACTGAGAGGCAACGCTCGCGAAGCGTGGCGATGGAACCCGACCTCGGCGGGGACAGGAGTGCCGACGACCCGCCCGAGGACGAGGGGACGTCGTCGGAGAACGGCAGCCACCCGGATTGACCGCGGGCCGAACGCGCGGTCGGTCGCGCTGGCCCGTCAGACGCTGAACGCTGACCCTTCAGACGCTGAATGCTGACCCTTCAGACGCTGAACGCGTAATCGCCGAGCGGGAATCGCCGACTGCGCCAATACGCCTCCACCGTGGTGGTCGGCCGCAGCGGCACGTCGCCGTGCTGGTCGAAGTAGTAGCTGTTCGCCAGTCGGCAACTGTCCTGCCAGAAGATCTGGCGGTGCCGCTTGCGCATCATCTCCGCGAAGTAGCGGTCGTTGGCCTCACGGCGTACCTCGACCCGCGTCGCACCCTTGGCCCGCGCAGCGGTCACGCATCGCACGATGTGATGGCTCTGCGCTTCGATCAGCGCGAAATACGACGAACCGACATAGCCGTAGGGACCGAAGACGGTGAAGTAGTTCGGAAAACCGGGCACACTGACACCCTCGTAGGCCTGCAGACGGTTCTCGCTCCAGAACCGGTCCAGGGATGCCCCGCCGGGGCCGACGACCGGGTACGTCGCCGACGAGTCGTCCTGGCCGGAGAACACCTTGAACCCGGTGGCGAGGATCAGCACCTCCACCTCGTGGTGTGCGCCGTCGGCGGTCATCACACCCGAGCCGGTGATCGTGGTGATCGGCTCGGTGACGAGGTCGACGTTGTCCCGGTTGAACGTGGCCAGATACGTGTTGTGGAAGCCGGGCCGCTTACAACCCACCGCGTAGCGTGGCGTCAACTTGTCCCGCACCACCGGATCGTGCACCTGCCGGCGCAGATACGCCCGTCCGGCCGCATCCATCCGCCGGGCCAGCGGGTTGACGGTGAAGTACTGGGCGGCCAGCGGAAACGTGAACTCCACGTAGGCCTGGCTGAGCAACCGCTGCACGGCGCCGCCGAGCGGCAGCCGCATCAGCCACCGCGCCGCCGGCGGCAGCGGCACATCGAGTTTGGGGAAGCACCAGATCGGTGTGCGCTGGAAGACCGTCAGATGGTCCACCAGCGGGGCGATCTCGGGGATCACCTGGACCGCCGACGCGCCGGTGCCGATGACGGCCACCCGTTTTCCGCGCAGCTCCAGTGCGTGATCCCAGCGCGCGGTGTGGACCGTCGTGCCGCCGAACTCCTCGACGCCGGCGATGTCCGGCAGGTTCGGCACCGACAGCACCCCGCAGGCGTTGATCAGGAAGCGGGCGCGGACCTGCCTGCGCCCGCCCGCCGAGTCGAGATCGAGAACCCAGACGTTGTCGGCGTCGTCGAACGTGGCGGCCTGCACGGTGGTGCCGAAGCGGATCTTCGGTCGCAGGCCGTACTTGTCGACACAGTGAGCGGCGTAGCCGGCCAACTCGGTGCCGGGCGCGTAGGTCCGCGTCCATTCGGTGCTCTGCTCGAAGGAGAACTGGTAGGAGAACGACGGGATGTCGACCGCGATCCCGGGATAGGTGTTCCAGTACCACGTGCCGCCCGGTTGCTCGCCGGCTTCGACGATCAGGTAGTCGTGCATCCCGGCGCGGTCGAGTTGGATCGCGGCGCCGATGCCGGAGAACCCGGCACCGACGATGACGACGTCGTGGTCTGGTGCGCGACGCGGTGCGGCCATCGTGATCCCTAATTCGACGTCAGGCCAGCATCGGCTTGCGTAGGCCGGCCCGCAGCGCGGCCAGCCCGCGGTCGGTGGCTTCGGCCGCCGCGGGGACCACCGCAGCGAAGTTGACGAACGCGTGCACCATCGTCGGCGAGTTGTACAGCTCGACCGGCACTCCGGCGGCGGCGAGCAGTTCGGCGTAGCGCGCACCGTCATCGCGGATCGGGTCGTGTTCGGCGGTACCGATGTAGGCAGGTGGCAGCCCGGACAGGTCGGCGGTGTTCGCCGGAGCCAGCGTGGGCGGCAGGGATGCCGGTTCGGTGATGTCCATGCCGGCCGGCAGATACCAGTGCAGGAAGGCGGCGACGACGTCGCGGTCGAGGATCGGCGCGTCGACGTTCTCCGACATCGACGGCAGCGACATGTCCGCGGTCGTCGAGGGATACCACAGCAGCTGGAACGCCAGTGCCGGGCCACCGTTGTCGCGCGCCCGCTGCGTCACCACCGCCGACAGGTTGCCGCCGGCCGAATCGCCGGCCACCGCAATGCGTGCCGGGTCGCCGCCGAGTTCGGCGGCGTGCTCGGCCACCCACTGCAGCGCCGCCCATGCGTCCTCGACACCGGCCGGGAACGGGTTCTCCGGGGCAAGCCGGTAGTCGACCGACACGATGATGGCCTCGGCGCCGATCGCGTGGGCGCGTGCCACGCCCTCGTGGGTGTCCAGGTCGCCGACCGACCAGCCGCCACCGTGGTAGTACACGACGACCGGCAGGTCATCGAGCTGGTCGACCGGCGGCCAGTAGATGCGGACCGGGATGTCGGTGACATCGGCGAAGCCGACCGTACGTTCCTCGATCCGCATCGGGGGCAGCGATTCGGGCGGCGGCGCGAGCACCCGGAGCTTCTCGCGCGCCACCTCGACCCCATCGGCCGCGGTGAAGTGCAACGGAAACGCGTCCAGAATGTCCTTCAGAGCCGGATCGATCTGCGGTCGCTGGGTCACGGAGTCCGTCATGGCCTCACGTTAGCGCGGCACGCAAGCGGGCCAGGCCACGATCGGCGGCCGCGGTCGCGGCCGGCACCACCCCGGCGTAGCCCAGGTAGCCATGCACCAGCGACTCGGCATTGTGCAGTTCGACAGCCACCCCCGCACCGGCCAGCAACTCGGCGTAGCGAATCCCGTCGTCACGCAGGGGGTCGTGCCCGGCCACAGCGATGTAGGTGGGCGGCAGCCCGGCCAGATCACCGCGCGCGGGCACCAAGGTGGCCGGCGGGGCGGACATGTCGACGTCGGCTCCGCTGAGGTACCAGCGTGTGAAGCCACGGCACGCGGCCGCGTCGAGCACCGGCGCGCCGGCATTCTCGGCGAACGACTCCAGCGACGTGTCGAAGGTGGTCGACGGATACCACAGCAGTTGGTAGCGCAGCGGTGTCCCTGCGTCGCGGGCCAACTGCGCCATGACGGCGGCCAGATTTCCTCCCGCCGAGTCACCGGCCACCGCGACCCGGCCGGGATCGGCGCCCAACTCGGCGGCGTGGCGCAGTACCCACCGGGTGACAGCCCACGTGTCGTCGACCGCGGCGGGGTAGGGATGTTCGGGGGCCAACCGGTAACCGACCGACACCACCAGCGCGTCGCCGCCCGCGGCGTGCATGCGGGCAGCGCCGTCATAGGTGTCGAGATCGCCGACCGACCACCCGCCGCCGTGGATGAAGACCACGACCGGCAGGACTTCCGCCGGCGTCGGCGGCCGGTAGATGCGCACGGGGACGGGGCCGGCCGGTCCCTCGACGGTACGGTCGACGGCGCTCACCTCCGGATGTACGGCCTTGCGGGGCAGATCGGCGAATCGCTGCCGGGCCGGTTCGGGTCCGCCGTCGGTGGTGAGCTGGAACGGCACGGCATCGAGCACTGTGCGCAGAACCGGATCCACTGTGGTGCGGGCGACAGCCATGACAGGCAGGGTAGCCCCCCACGGCGGAGCCGTTTCGCCGACAATCGGTCTCACCACACCATGACATGGGCCGACACCGGCCGACATGGGGCTGACATCGACCACGTGAGGACACCCGGGTGAGACTTCTGCGCCGCCACGCCACACCGGAAGCCGTTCGGACGCGACCGATCACGCTCGCCCCGTTGACGGTGCTGGAACTGGGTCCGCCCGAACTCGTCGCCTGTGCAGCCGAAGCCGGTTATGACGGCGTCGGCTTGCGATTGATCCGGGCCACCGAGCAGGAGCCGGTGCGGCCCACTGTGGGGCAGACGCCGACCATCCGCGAGACCCGCCGACGACTCGACGCCACAGGCCTTTTCGTCCTGGACGTGGAGGTGCTGCGGCTGCGGCCCGACACCCGCGTACGCGAGGAGTTCGGCGCTGTCCTCGAGACCGCGGCCTACCTCGGCGCGGGTCAGGCGTTGGTGACCGGGAACGACCCGGACCATTCCCGCCTGGCGGACAACCTCGCCGAACTCGCCGATTTCGCCGCGCAGTTCGGTGTCCGGGCGAACCTGGAGCCGATGCCGTGGACCGACGTTCGGGATCTCGCGGAGGCGACGTCGATTCTGCGGGCCTGCCGCGCCGGCTCGGTGGGCGTCCTGGTCGACGCGTTGCACTACGACCGGACTGCGACGACACCGGATGACCTGGCGGCACTGCCGGCCGACTGGATCAACTACGTCCAGATCTGCGATGGTCTGTCACCGCGGCCCACCTCGGTCGACGAGCTGCGCTTCCAGGGCCGCAACGCCCGGCTGCTGCCGGGGGAGGGATGCATCGATCTGGTGGACATGTTGCAGGCGCTGCCCGGTGTCCCGGTGAGCATCGAGGCGCCGGTCCAGTGGCGCGCGCCTGCGGGAGTCCGGGCCAGGGCGGCGTTGCGGGCCGCGCGTCAGGTGGTCGGGCGCGCCGACGCCGACCGCGTAACGCTGTCGGCGTGACCGTGCCTGACCGGACATCAGTTTCGACGTTGTGACCGCCGGTTCGACGGTGTTGCGGCCCTTACGGTCCCGGCGATCGGCGCGCGCGGCGGTCGGTGTCGCCGGCCTGCTGCTGCTGGCCTGCGCGACTGTCGGGGTCGGTGCGCACTTCCTCGGGCCGGTCAGCACTGTGGTGACGTTGGCGGCATCGTTCACCCCGTTGTGCGTCGCCCTCGCGGCGGTGGCCACCCTGATGTTGGTCGCTGCGCGGTGGCGATACCCGGCGCTGGCAGGGGTGCTGGTGGTCACGTTGGGGGTGGCGTCCCAGCTGCCGCTGTATATCGGTCAGGCCGGGCCGGTCTCCGACCAGGCGCAGCCGGTGCTGCGACTGTTCCAGGCCAACATCCGGCTGGGTGAGGCCGATGCGGCGGCGCTGGCGCGGACGGTGCGCTCCGAACGCATCGACGTGCTCACCGTGGCCGAGCTGACCGCACCGGCTGCCGAACGCCTGGCAGCGGCGGAGCTCGAGCGGACGCTGCCCTACACCTACCTGGAGCCCAAGGAAGGCGGCGGCGGCGAGGGCATCTACTCGCGACACCCGCTGACCGAAACCGCGAAAATACCCGGTTTGCAACACAACAACCTGCGGGCGACGATCGACGTGCCCGGCGCCGGGCCGGTCGCGATCTATGCGTTGCACCCGGTTCCGCCGTATCCGTTACCGGCGTGGCGATGGGCCACCGAGCTGGACCGGATCGGTGACGCCCTGGCCGCCGAGACGATGCCGCTCGTGGTGGGTGCGGACTTCAACTCCACCTACGACCACGAGCGGTACCGGAACCTGCTGCGCCTGCGCGGCCCGGGCGACGCGCCGCTGGTGGATGCCGCCGAGTATCTCGGTATCGGCATCGTGGCCACCTATCCCGCCGGGCGGTGGTATCCCGCGGTGCTCGCGATCGACCGGATCCTGGCACGCGGGGCCACGCCGATGTCGATGCGGCGGGTGGACATCCCGGGATCGGATCACCACGGCCTGATCGGTGATCTCGGGCTGGACAGCGTTCAGCACTGAAGACGGGCTGCGGCGATCAGCTCGCAGACGCGGCCGATGTGCGGCTCGCGGATCACCGAGTCGTGGTCGCAGTTGATCCGCTCGATCTGCAGCCGCCCGGTGAGCAGGTGGGGCCAGACCCGGGCGTCGTCGCTGTTGAAGGCGCTGAGCACCAACAACGTCGGCCCGGCGTAGGGCCGTGGCCGGTGCAGTCGACCGACCCGCACACCGACTTCCCGCAGCGCCTCGATCCTGCGCTCGGGCCTGGTGCCGGCGATACCCGCCAACGGCAGCCACAGCCTGCGCCGCCACAGCACCGAACGGGGGATGGGAGCCTGCTCGAACAGGGCCGACGTCACCTCCGGGAGGAACTTCCGGGCTGCCCGAACGGTCCGGGCCGGCAGGAATGGATCCAGCATGGCAACCAGGTCGACCCGGTGGCCGAGCTCGGTCAACCGGTTGGCCACCTCGGTGGCGATGAACGCCCCCAGCGAATGTCCGACCAGCGTGTAGGGCCCCTCGGGTTGCGCGGCGAGCAGTTCTCGCAGGTGCCGCCCGGCCGCCCGGCCGACCGTCCAGTCGGGAAAGGCGCGGTTCTCCAGACCCTGCGGTTGGAAGGCGACCACCGCGGTGTCGGTGCCGACGTGCTCGGCCAGCGGCGCGAAGGTCAGCGCGGAGGCGCCCGCACCGGCGAAGCAGAACAGGGTCCGGGAGGTGTGCGCAGAAGGGCTGCGCAACACCACTGTCGTCGGCGCGGGCCGGACCGCGGTTGCGGTCACGCCCCCGCTCCGGCGGGTCGCGAGACGCTCGGCCAACTGCGCAACCGTCGGTGCCGACGCCAGCTCCGAGGGGCTCAGCGTCACCCCGTACCGGCTGGCGAGAACTGCGGTCAGCTGCGCGACGTTCAGCGAATCACCGCCCAGCGCAACGAAGTTCTCGCTACGTCCGACGGCGTCGAGGCGCAGGATGGCTGCCCACTCCGCGGCGATCTCGGTCTCCAGCCCCGGCCGTGGCGGTTCGATCGGCCCTCGTTGCGGCGCAGGCAGATCCTGACGGTTCACCTTTCCCCGCTCGTTGCGGGGCAGTGCCTCCACCAACACGATGTGGGTGGGCACCATCCAGGCGGGCAGCCGGCTGTGCAGCTGTGCCCGGATGTCGGCGACGGCCGGTGTCCGCATCCCCGGGGTGGGGGCCGCGTAGCCGATCAGCACCGGGGCGTCGGAGCCCCCTCCGGCGATGACGAGTGCCTCCCGGATGCCTGGGCACCCCAGCAGCGCCGTCTCCACTTCGGCAGGCTCGACCAGATAGCCGCGGATCTTCACCGCGGCGTCCATCCGCCCCAGGATGACCAGCGTCCCCGTCTCGGTGATCCGCGCGCGATCATTGGTGACGAACGTTGTACTGCCGTCGCTGTTTCCCACGAACGTCGTCGCCGCGCTGTGCGGGTTGAGGTAGCCCGCAGCGAGGTAGCGCGAAGTCACCGTGAGACGGCCGTCCTCGTCCACGCCCAACGTCTTGTGGGGGACGGCGATTCCGGCTGGGACCACCCCGGCGGGCACCTCGTCGTCGGGCCCGATGTCGTAATGGGCGATGCCGAGAGTCTCCGACGAGCCTGCCCAGTTGGTCACGACCGCGTTCGGTGCCACTCGGCGAGCAGCTCGGACGACGTTGCTGTACAACGATTCTCCGGTGGTGACGATGCGCCGGACCCGGTCCAGGGGCCGGCGGCCGTCCCCGGCCTCGGCCAGTGACTGCAGGAATGACGGGGTGCACATCACGACCTCGGCCTCGGAGTCGGCGAGGCGTGTCAACACATCGTCGGCAGTCTGTGCGCGGGGATCGAGCGCGATGATCTCGGCGCCGGACAGCAGGGCCCCGATCGCCACGTTGAGCCCGGCGGCGAAACTCACCGGCATACACAGAGCGACGCGGGCGCCCTCGACGATGCCGAAGCGGTCACGATGCAGGATCCAGTCGCTGAGCCAGGTGCCGTGCGCATGCAGTACCGCCTTGGGCTCACCGGAGGACCCCGACGTGAACTGGATGCTGGTCACCGTGTCGACAGTCAGGGTGGCGAACTCGACGGGGCCGGTCAGCGGTGGCAGCTCGCGGCCGGCCGGCCACACCCGGGTGCCGGTGATGGACAGCGTGGGGGTTTCCCCGCCGACGACGACGGTGTCCAGCACCACCCCGCGTGACCTCAGGACATCGACGAGCTGTTGCATGCGGTCGTGCGGCAGGTTGGCGTCCAGCGGAACCAGGGGGGTGGCCGCCGCGAAGCTGCCGAGGATGACGGCTGCAGTGTCGGTGCTGAGGTCCCCGACGAGCGCCACCGCGGCGTCGGGGTCGTCGCGGAGGCGCAGCTGCGCGGTCCAGCGTTGGGCCGCGGCGCTCAACTCGGCGTAGGTGACGGTGTCGCTTCCGCTCCGCAGGGCGATGCGGTCGGAAAGTCGTTCGGCGACTTCCCGAAACCGCTCGGTCACCGACTGGTATGCCAGGGCGCCTTCACCGGTGTCGTCAGGACCTGCGGACGTTCGATGGGCGGGCGCTGGGGTAGCTGACGGTTCCGTGGGCGGCGTCGACGTGGACCCGAAGCTGCGCACCAGGGCGATGGTGGGTCCGAGCAGGATCGCCGTGCAGACGAACTCGGCGACCAGGTAGGTGTAGCCGACGCCGTCGATGCCCCAGCGTGGGGTCGACAGGATCGAACCCGCGACGACGACGACGCCGAGCACCACCTGCGACGTGACGGCCAGGCGCAGCCGGCGCTGCAGCCGCGCCAGCGCCGTGTAGATGGTCATGACCGCCAGCGCGGGCAGCGTGAGCGCCATCAGGCGGATCAACCGGGTGCCTTCCTCGGCGTACTGCGGTCCCAGGATGCCCAGGATCAGGGGGGCCGCGACGAGCAGGCCGAGGCAGCTGGCCGCGGCCGCGCCGCCGCACATCACCACGAATCGCCGCGTGCACGAACGCAGGTCGGCGCCGGGCGTCGACGCGGTGGCGATGAAGGGCGCGGCGGTCGCGCCGATCAGTACACCCAGTGTGTTGACGACCAACCAGCACATCGAGAAGTACGCGTTCATCTCGGTACCGAGTTGGGCGACCACGATCAGCGGCACCAACAGCGGCACGGTGACGTCGACGGAGTTGATCGCATACGAGCTGGCGAAGAAGTGGAACAGCTCCCGTCGCGGCGGCAGCGCCGGCTGTCCGGCCCGGCGTCGCGACTCCCGCCTGATCACCACCACGGCGATGACCCCGGTGATGACCGCGGCCGGCAACACCCAGGACCAGACGATGGCGGCGCCGGTGGCCACCGGGATGAGAGCGATCACCGCAAGCAATTTGGTGGTGGACTGGCCGATGTTCTTCGTCGCGATCATGCGGGCGCGACCGAGTCCGACGAGCACCTGGTCCTGCAGTGCGTAGACCGACAGCACCGCGACGGCGACCGGGAACAGCGCCATCTCCACCGGGTGGGGGAACAGCTCGTCGCGCGGCCCGACCAGGACGAAGACCACGCCGAAGAGCACTGCGGCGCCGAGCGCGAAAGTGGTGCCGTGGCGCACCAGCCGATGGGTGTCCCGCCCGGCCAGCGGCAGGAAGCGCTCGTACAGATTGCCGAGGCTGAAATTGGCCAGGATCGCGATCAGCGTTGCGGAGGAGATGATGGCCGACGCGCGCCCCACCTCGGCGGCGTCGTAACCACGGGCGGCGGCGGTCCAGAAGGCGAACCCGAGGACACCGGTGGCGGCGCTCGAACTCATCACCGCGAGGATGTCCATCCCCAGTGCCCGGCCGTGCAGTCGGCGCCGGTCGGACGCCGGGGTGGCGGCCGTGCAGTTCGCTGCAACGCCGCGGATGTCGAGTTCCCCGTCGGTGTCGTGGGTGAAACCGTCAGCCGCAGAGCCTGTTTGGCCACTGCGGTGGCCGGGCGCCCGGCTGGTCGTCGACATGGGGTCCTCACGGGAGTGTGCGTCCGGGCGTCGGGTGACGCGTCCGGGGTGGTGCGGGTGTCCGACGATACTAAAGTCCACAAAGAATGGTTAGGCTATCCAAACCTGTGAGCCCGGTCATAGCCGGGATGGAGCGCACCGAAGAGCGGCGTCATGCATTACAGTGACTTCCCAGCTAAGGTCAGCCTAACCTTAGCTAACGCTGCAAGACCGTTCGCCGGGATTCCGGGGCGGTGCATCAAAGCCACACTCCAACAGGAAGTTTCGCTACGTGACGGATATCGCGCCAGACCCGAAACCTTACGCTGAGGCAAACATCGGGCACTTTCGGCACGACATGCACCGAAGCGTCGGCGCCACGGCGACATCGGTGAACCACCGCGCCGGTGACGGTGGGGTCGCCGGGATGGGCCGGCCCCGGGTCACCGTGGTGCTCCCCACCCGCAACGAAGCCCGTAATCTGCCGCACGTGGCCGAGCGGATGCCACCGGTCGACGAACTCGTCGTCATCGACGGCGGCTCGCAGGATGGAACCGCTGAGGTCGCGCGCAGGTTGTGGCCGCAGGCCACGGTGATCGAGCAGACCCGCAGCGGTAAGGGGAACGCGCTGGCCTGCGGGTTCCGTGCAGCGACGGGCGACATCATCGTCATGATCGACGGTGACGGCTCCACCGACCCGGCCGAGATCCCGCGGTTCGTCGAGGCGCTGATCGAGGGTGCGGATCTGGCCAAGGGCAGTCGATTCTGCCGGGACGGCGGCAGCGATGACATCACCCGGTTTCGCAGGCTGGGCAACTACGGCTTGAACTGGCTCGTCAACCGTATCTTCCGCACGCAGTTCAGCGACTTGTGCTACGGCTACAACGCGTTCTGGCGGCGCAACCTCGACTGTCTCGACCTGCCATGCACCGATCTTCCCGAGCCGCAGTGGGGTGACGGGTTCGAGATCGAGACCGTGATCAACGTCCGTGCCGCCAAGAGCGG
>Ga0208328_1000541_pt1 | contig 16882 bp, 15 predicted proteins | sample DeeseametaMP2633_FD_184170 | JGI IMG/M metagenome (GOLD analysis project Ga0208328, IMG submission 184170) | Marine microbial communities from the Deep Atlantic Ocean - MP2633 (SPAdes) | ecosystem: Environmental > Aquatic > Marine > Unclassified | place: Northeast of Antigua and Barbuda, North... | reverse complement strand
AATTACGCTAAATAACTATGTACATGAGCCGTATACGAGGCCCGTATGTACGGTTCTGTGAGAGGGATGAGGCGGTGACGCCTCACCCTACTCGATGTAGTTCTACCATTTAAATTTTTACACTAGAACCTTACAAGTTTAAATTTTTTCTTTTTTGGAGTAGTTTAATCCAATTAGGATTATGCATTTTTTAGTCAAAAGGGAATTTATGTCGTATTTCAAAGAAACCGCAGCCAATATCGTCGGAAATAAGAAGCTTAGAGCACCACAGTTACAAGCTTATCTACGTATTCAGGAGTTTTTCTCTACCCCAGAAAACAAAGAAGCATTAGTCGTTTTACCCACAGGAACAGGTAAGACTGGATTAATATCGATTGCTCCGTTTGGGGTGAGTGAGGGACGCGTTTTAATTATTACTCCAGGTCTGGTCACCAAACAGAGCATTCAAAAAGCACAAGAGATTCTAGAAGACAATTTCTGGGTTAACTTTGACATAATTTTTGACCCAATGGACCTACCATCGTTAAGTGAATACAGTTCTTCAATATCGATGGAACACTTAGAAGCTAGTAATATTATTTATTCTAACATTCATCGACTTACAGGTGATAATCCTAATGCTCTAATCAATCGTGTGGACCCCGACTTTTTTGATTTGGTTATCGTTGACGAGGCACATCATGCACCGGCTAATAGTTGGAAGACGACTTTGGAGTATTTTAATAAAGCGAAAGTTTTACATTTAACTGGAACCCCATTTCGCGGGGATAACCAAGAGGTGCCCGGCGTCAAAATTCACGAGACTTATTTATCTGAAGTAATGAGAGATAAATATGTTAAATGGTTGCGAAAAGAGTCTGTCAATGCGACCGAATTGTATTTTTCCATGCCTGATGCACCGGGACGTAAATTTACTAAAGATGAAATACTGGCGTTTAAGGAAAAGGAATGGATAGAGAAGAGCGTTGCGTTGTCAAAGGATTGTTCCTTAGAAGTTATTAAGCATAGCGCTGAAAAGCTAGCTGAACTAAGAACATCTTCTCCAAATGTACCGCATAAAATACTAGCAGTGGGTTGCAGTATCTCTCATGCAAACGATCTTTTGAATTGGTATCGAGAGGAAGGTTTGATCGGCGTTATCGTTCATAGCCAAATGTCAAAAGAGGATATAAGTCTATCCTTTTCAGTGATTGACAACAATGATTGCGATGTTGTTATTTCGGTCAACATGCTAATGGAAGGATATGATCATCATTATCTTTCAATTTTGGCCTTATTTAGGCCATATAGAAGTTTAAACGCTTTTGCCCAAGTGGTTGGGAGAATATTGAGAGCAATACCAGATGATTTAACTACAGCATTTGAAGTAGACAATAATGGTTTGGTTATTTATCACAAAGAAACTGGCTTAGACGAGATGTGGCAGTCTTTTCAAAGAGAGACCGATCGAGCAAGACATCAACGGACGCGAGAGTATGCAATTTCTGACAGAGAATACGTAGAGCGAGACTCAACATTATCAGATGTGTTTTCAGGTGAATCATTTATTAGTGGAAACGAATCATACCTTGACGATATTGACTTTAATGAAATTTTCAAAAATAAACGAGCTGAAATTCAAAGGCTGGTCGACGAAAAATTGGAGTCAATTAAGGGAAGCTCAAGCATTAATGAGGAAGACTTAGAGTTAATTAAGTCTACACTTATAAAAAATGAAACAAGCAAAGCAGCAAGGGAAATCGATCCGAACCTCATTGAAAAACGTCCAGATTTAGCAAGAAAGAAACTTAGAGAGTTATTAACCAAAAATGCTCAAGATTCCGTGGCAGATTTATTAAGTGATTTGAGGTTAGACGAGAAATCAGCAGAATTGGCTCCATCGTTTATGGGTGTACTTCCTTACTTAAAGGCAACTGATCCCAATGACGGTGTGTTAGTTAGATATATTAACTCTAAACTGCAAAAGCGATTTGGTTCCGTCAATCAACGAGATAATAAAGGTCTATCTCAGTCAATAGATGCTATACCTGAAATTATTGAAGAACTCAGGAAGATGATACAATGATAAAGAGTAACAAAAGAATTCAAGGTTTGTTAAATAAAATCTCAGATCTTCACTTAACTTTTGGCGTCCAACCAAATGAATTAGTAGAAGCTGCATTCAATGAGAATTACGGTTCATTTGAAGTAAGAAAAAATGCTACGTGCCTATTCCTGCTGATGACATTTTATGAATACGACGGGAACGATAAGTCAATTATTAAAATGCGTTACAGTTATAGCTTGGATAAGAGGTTGATAAGAGTAGAGCAGAAAGTCGATAATTCACAATATAAAAAGCAATGGGACAGAATAGAATGCATGGACAATTTCATTAAAGAGTTAGCGTCTGAGCTATCAGCATTGAACGAAAGATCAGCAGTTGAAGGAATTTTAAATAGGTTGCCGAATGATTTGTTAGGTCGAGTAATGCCAATGTTAACTATTGTAGCATAGCGTTTTTTTAGGGACTCTAATTATGTTATTTGGCGAGACTAAATATTTGGTAGATCAAACGCGGAGCGCATAAGGATGTGCTACTAGCATGCAATTTAGAATATTATCTGCATTTATCATTTTTCTGGGTTCATACCTCCCACTTGCGCTAATCCTCGCTGTACAGGATATAGACATATCTTGGTGGCAACAGGATATTTGTGGATTTGATAGCATTGCAAACTGTGTCTTTGATCCATTTTCAAATCCACATTTAGCTTCTAGTTTCTTAATTATAACTCTACTTGCGGTATATTTATCGGACAAGTCTCTAAGTAAAATTGATTATCCATTTACTGCAACTGTTACAAAGTCAAAGAGCATTCCGAATGACATAATTAACTATGTATTTCCTTATGTAGTGTCATTTATGGGGATTAGTTATGATGAACCAGAGAAATTGCTAGGCTTCGCAGTTTTCTTGATTTGGATGTTTGCAATTACCTATAAATCAGGGCAAATAATAATGAATCCATTATTATTAATGTTTGGGTGGAAACTGCATGAGGCTTCGATAAAAATTGATGACCATGACCGCGATGTGAGGATACTTGTGAAAGGACCGCTAAAGCCAGGTACATATAAAGTTCAGAGTATACAAGACTTTTATATTGCAAGGAGCAACGATGAGTGCTGATTTTGATAGTCTAACTAATTTTGATTTTTCTAACTCTACAGTGCAACTTTGGGTATTTAAAGATAGCACTACAGATAAGCGATTTAGGGCATTTTACGTACAAATGGACGATAACTTAAATCAGCAGCTTAAAAATATCGTTCAAGCTAATGTTTCGCGTATAACTGAATTCGATACATATTCTTATATATCCCAGACTAATGAAAATAGCTGCTTAACAATTAACAAGAGCGATACAGATTTTCCTACCCTTCAAACTCTCGTGGATCAGGTTGCCTCCGAACATAGGGTAACGGATAAAAAAGACCTAGTAGGAGCAAAGGGATATGTAGTTAAATTTACTTTCGACGGCGAGACCGTATATGCTGTTAAACGATCTACGTCAACATGGAAGACGGCTTACTCAAATAAATTTGTAAACATGGTGTTTAAGAATGGAGAGTTGTCAGGTATTCAAGACCGAAGCTTTTCTATTGAGAAATCTTTTGATTTTTATGTAATTAATGAGACTACCTTTATTTCAAATAAAAGAGGGTTTGAGTCTGCGATGGGACATAGCGAGTCATTTAAACAAGCATTTTCGACTCTGCAAGCGTCACCCCAATTCAGTAGCTTGTTTTCAGATATGGGCCCAATAATAGAGTATGTTGGCACCAACTCTATGCAACTAAGACGGATGGCACTAGTTGAACAAAAAAATATCTATTCCAGGCCCAATTTCATATCTAATTTGAAATCTGTTAACTCAGCCAGAAATTGGGGGTTGAATTTTGAGAGCGATTCAAATCGGATAGTGCCTTGCGAAGCAACAGTTAAAACTATTATACAAGTACTATTAGATCACAGATTACTAAGCGAAATTACTGCAAATACGTACGATGTTCCGGATGCAAAGCAGGTGTGAATTTGATCGTGACTATATGACAATCTCTTTCCTTAAATTCTCAATTTCATGCCTAGAATACTTCAAATACCACGAAGCTATACCTCCGACCTATTAAAATACTTCTTCTTGAAATAGCTTAGTATTTTCCTTTGGATAGTGAGCTAATATACCGTATATCGTCTGGTGAAATATTGCCATTTAATAAATCTCTGCATATTTATATTAAAATATTTCGTCAGCTATTAACTAATCATAAACCCATTAACTTCTTAAATATTTTATCACTTCTATACTTTAGTCTAGTGTTTTTTATTTTGAGACGGTTGTATAGAAAATACAATTTTAACAGCTCATGAAACGGCACTTGAACTCTTTTTTTCTTGCCTCAGGCTCGACCTCTGTGAGCCCAGTGCAGCGATGCGCTGCATGCGCATCCCATCCTAACGGCCATCGTTTAAATTCATGTTGATAACAGGCAGGACAAGAACGCTTATAACCTTCATTGGAAACAGGCTGCTTTTTCTTTTTTGTGGGTTTAGGCTTTGTCGGTGGCCCTGCCTTTGTACTGCTTAACGGCTTAACTTTAGGTATCCAGATAGCATCGCCTTTCTCTCGGTCGCCAAAACAGATGCATTCCTGTTCAGGCAAGCTTGCTACCCATGCAGCACTGTATGCGTCCACTTTATCATGCATGGTGCCAAGGCACATATTGCTTGCTTGAGGCCAATCATCGTTAGTTTTAGGCCAACCAGTATGATGGGAAATAGCAAACAGTTGTAGTTCAGCCTGATTTCCTTTGCTTTTGTGGGTGTCAGCGACACCTAGTTTTTTAGCTGTCGCGTGTGGATATACCTCTATGCATTCGGCGATTTTACTCAGTCGCTTATTCAAAGCGAAACCTAACAGCATAAAAATTTGGTGGGCATGTGGAAGGTTTTGTATTGGTTTATCTGATTGTAGGTGAGCAATACCTTTCGCCTTGATGGCTTCGAAATCGGCTGTAGAAGGTGTGGTGTAACAGCTGATGCCTGCTTTATCGAGTGCCTGTTCCGCAAATCTTCGACTAAGGCTATCATTTCTAGGCCGGAGCGGAGAGTCGATACCTATTCGGATCGGATTTAAGTGAAATGATTCACACACCGTTTCAATGTAATTCGCGACATCATTTGCAAATGCCGAATTTACCTCGTCATGCAATGTTAATGCATTGCCTAATCCTCTAGGTGGTTTTATTGGGTAATGGCCTAATGGCAGAGGTACTAAACGTCCATTCTCTTGACTGCACATCACTATTGGCAGGTATTTACCTTTCGCACAAGCGACATCAATGCCGATAAATACATCCATGTTTACCTCTCCATTTCTCAAAAAAATTTACGGCTTCAGGTTAAACAATACTACATAAGTAGAATTAATACCCAATCAAGACATTGATTAGGTTAATATTTAATTCTATTCAACAAGGATGTTCGATTATGCCTAGAAAAAACACATCTTTTGCTGACCTTCTTTTCCAAGCGCCATGGTGGGTTTCAGTTATAACATCGGCAATTACCTATTTGTTAATTGGCCATTTACTACCTTCTATCGGAACGGATAATCAGCTAATCAATATGGTATTTAAGGCGCTCGCTGTTCCTGCGCCTTACTTTGCAATTTTCATATTACTCATTGCTCCATTTTCATTTTTTAATGCTCGACGCAAGGCCAAGCAATTAGATACTCAAAAGAGCATTGAAACTATACGTCAGCTGCACTGGCGCAACTTCGAAGAGCTAGTGGCAGAAGCCTTTCGTAGACAAGGGTATCGAGTAACCGAAGGTGGGTTTGGTGCTGACGGTGGAATTGACCTAGAGCTTAGGAAAGGTGATGAACGAGTCATCGTTCAGTGTAAACAATGGAAAGCGCAAAAAGTTGGTGTCAGTGTGGTACGCGAGATGCTTGGCGTGCTCACTGCCAGCAACGCAGCCAAGGTTGTCGTAATTTGTTCGGGTAAATTCACCCAGCAAGCTATAGATTTTGCTTCTGATAAGCCCATTGTACTCATTGATGGAGGCGAGCTGCTTTCACTTATCCATGATTTGCAAGCGGAGCCAAAGGTAGAGGAGATAAAAAAGACCGCTTGCCCTAGGTGCGGAAGTGATCTTGTTGAACGGCAAGCAAAGCGTGGAGCCCATGCAGGCAATACCTTTCTAGGTTGTTCTGCCTTTCCTAAATGTCGTTACACAGAATAAGTATTTTTAAGGATAAAATTGATGAAAGACTTGGATGTTCACAAAAAAGTAGCGGTACTAATTGATGCTGATAACGCTCAGCTGTCGAAACTTTCTGCTATTTTGGATGAGATATCAGCACACGGCCATGTTCTCATCAAGCGTGCCTACGGGGACTGGTCTATTGATGCGTTGAAGAACTGGAAGACGCCTCTTAATGAATTAGCCATACAGCCGATTCAGCAATTTGCTTATACAACGGGTAAAAACGCAACAGATGCGTCGATGATTATTGATGCAATGGATTTACTCTATTCTGAAAAAATAGACGCATTTGCTTTAGTATCCAGTGATAGCGACTTTACTAAGCTAGCGTCACGTTTGAGAGAGTCAGAGAAGTTTGTGTTTGGCGTAGGTGAGAAAAAAACACCAGTGTCATTTCGCAACGCCTGTGATGACTTTATATTCACCGAAAACCTAGAAGCTGGTCAGGTTTCTAAATCAGGTAAACCTAAACAGGAGCAAAGTAGCGCTGGTAATGGTGCAGAAGAGCTAATACCAGCAATGCTTAAAGCTTGGGAGTTATATCAGAATGATGATGGTTGGGTGAATGTTAGTCCAGTCGGTAATTTTCTAAAGCGTGCAAAACCTGATTTTGACCCAAGAACTTATGGTGCAGCAAAAGTGACCGATATTGTTTCCAGTCTGCCTACAGTCTTTGAAATGACGAGACAGAAAGGAAAAGGGACGACACAAATTATCTTGTACCGTCCTATCTTCGCGACCACTTAGCCTAATCTAATTCCCAAGGAGGAAGATCAACGTTATCCATATTCGGCTTTAAAGGTTTCTTTTGCTTGGTTTCACGTTTTGCTTTGAGCACTATTTTGCCGCCGTCCAGAAAGCGTCTGTAGGCGCGTTTTGCCTCTGCTAGTGACGCGAAACCTTTGTAGCTGCTTCCTGAATAGCTATTCACTTGGACTTCAGTTTCTTTCCACGTTTTGTAAACTCCCGGCTTTCGGCCTTTAAATACTACGTAAGCGGCATATCTGCTAGTGATGTTGTAGTTGGAAAAGCATCTCGACATGATTACCTCCTTTGGTTTGTCAGCTTTCCCAATGCGTTTACACTTTTATGTTTTGTAGCTACTCGGATACCGATATCGAGAAGACATCTAATTCCAGCCAGTAATGTAAGAAGTTACCTTCCCATATTTGGTACATATCGGTTGCCTGCTCAATAGGAAATAAACCAAACAAGTTTTGAAAAACACCTGCATCGAAATCAAAGTCGAGGTCTTTTGCTAGCTCTGCATAAGGGCCGCTTCCTAGACAGGCGAAGTCGGTGACGTAGCAAAAGTCCCATGCGTTATTGCGCTTCTCCAAACGAATCTCTACAGGGTGAAAACCACCATTTTCAGCTGAACAATTAGGGTCTCTAAAGTTAATTGTTACTCTTGGCTGTGACATGCGATGCTGCACAAGTAAATCGACCAGTGCTTTTGCAAATCGCTTTGAGACAGGCAAAGCGAGTCCCTCATAATGAATATGCATGATAAAAACTCTTCTAATTGAAATCTATGAATGTGAGCGCTGCCTAGCGCGTCTGTACGATGCTTTCAAGCAGCTAAGCAAAGTAACTGACTAACAGTTTGCGGTGTCTTCTACGTCGCTTTCAGTAGCGTTATTCGTTATGCTTCTGAAACGCTAGTGCGACTTACTTTTATAAAATAGACAGCACTCGATTCTTGGTTCGCTATCGTTGTTCGCGCAATCAAGCGATAAGGACGATAACTGATGAGTAGAGCAGGGGGCTAACTACGATTTTGCTAACTTTGCGTTGGCCGGAGTTTTCCCCTTGGTTTCAGTCTTTGGCGGCGATATGAAGAACTCATCAAGCTCTCCTTTTTCTACCGCGCTTATCAAAATGTCGATGACCTCGGGAAGCTTTTCTTTATCGCCAACATCTATGGCTGGTTTCCCCTTTTGTAACTCGATTGCTCTTATGCCCACTTTAACCTCTAGGAAATAGTGGTTATCGGTGTCGTAGTACCAAGGACGAACGGTGGCCTGCCAACGCTTTTTAATTCGCTCTCCTGTTTCTGGATCTTTGACTGTTTTTTCTTTGTATGCCACGAATGGTGTGCCTTCAAGCATACAAGTGGCGAGCTTTTTTTGCTGTTCAAGTCGGTTGATTAGCTTCATACGCTTGTTCAATACCGGTGGCTTTTGCTTGATTTCAGGACGAGCGATAACCTTGAGCGAACTCAATAAAGATGTAGTCATAATGTTTACCTTTAAATGTTAAGGGCGAATAAAGCCCATTGGTGTGTGTTTCTGCTTACGCAGGTTTTCGTCTGCCAACAGGTTGATGGCAAAGTCACGAATTTGAATTTTGGGTTGAAACTTCTTTCGACGAGCCAATAGAGCGAAATCACCGGGTGTAAGGTTGCGCAGTGAAGATAGCTTTTGTGTCTCAGCTTCCTTGAGCGTTCTAACTTTAGTGAGTTTTTTGTACAACTCTACTACTTGAGTAGATGTAAGGTATTGGCAGTCTAGTTTGAAATCGAACCGACGTAACACGGCTTTATCAAGCTTGTCGGAAAAGTTAGTAGCAGCGAATAAAGGCTGTGTGAAACACTCTATTTGCGTTAAGAACTCATTAACAAGCTGATGTTCGTGATGAGCAGTGAGCGCTTCACGTGAGCTTAGTAAGCTATCCACTTCATCAAGCAAGATGACTTGCTCCTCATCATGAGCGCGCTGAAATAGCTCAGCCACCTTTTGCTCACTTTCACCCACCCATTTACTTAAAATATCAGAGCATTTAACACGCAGCAGTTTCCTACCATGTAGCTCTGTCAAATAGTGCGCGAAAGCGGTTTTTCCTGTACCTGGAGGACCTGAAATCAATGTTCTCGCTGGCTGGTTGTGTTTAAGTGCGAACGCTATCTCGTTGAGATACTCTTTTGACTGCTTAATATTTAAGTAGCTCGTATCGAAAGGTAGCTCACTTTTGTACTCAAGTTTATTTTGCCATTGCTCCGTTGCTCTTAGTGACGTTTCGACAACTTGACCGATTACAGCTTCTGCGCGAGCACGTTTAGCGTTTACAGCGTGAGCGACATGTGTTGCGTTAGCAACAATTGCTGGCGTAATGTTCTCTGTTTGACTAATCATTTTTCGTGCAGACGAAGAAACGCTTAAGCCGTGATAGTAAGGTCGCGTTATCTGTTCGATTTCTTCTGCTCTTAACGTAGGAACGTCTAATACGAGCTTGAATCTCCTGATAAAGCTTGGTTCGAGATATTGGATATGATTTGTGATCCAAATACAGGGAATTTCGTTTTGCTCAATGAATCGCTGTAGATGTTCTTTACTGTATTGGCTGTCAGCACAATCGAATAAACTCTCGCATTCATCTACCAGCAACATAGCGTCCGCCTTACACGTCAGCAATGATTGGAGTAAAGCTAAATAACGAAGCCTTTCTTTGTTTGGAAAGCGGCTATTGAACTCATCTTCAGAGAAATTGCTAGCAAGTGCAGTAGAACGAATTTCGTAAAGTGTTCTATCGCAGTATTTGGCAAGTGTCCTCGATAACTCTGTTTTACCTGTTCCTGAAGCTCCATAGAGCAAAATGCTTGCTCCAGACTGTCTAGACTTACTAGCAGCAGTGAGATATTGCGACAAAAGCGCAGTATTCACGTGAGGAAAATCATCTAATGTAAAGCTTGCATCGGGCGAAGGATGCAGCAACGGTGCTATAAGTGTTTCCCTTGAGGTAATTGTTTCACTTAACAGCGTTCGAACAAGTGCTTTTGGCATTGCACCATACTCGAAGGACAAAAAGTCTGTATCAGGCAGAAAACCATAATGATTGAGCTGCGCAGTTGCGTGAGAAAATAGTTCGTCACTGATGCCTGAAATGTCTTTGAGGATTTCGTTTAACGAAAGGTGGCTTGTTTGCATGTGCACCTCAGAAGAAAGCGCTCTAATCCACTTGTTAACCTGCGAGAGTAAGGCGAACTGAATCAGTAACTCGGTTTGCTTAGGCAAGTCCATCACGGTTCTGATATAGCGACAATTTGCTAAAAAGGTTTTCGTTACCTGAGGCTGAGTATCAGTAATAGTGAGGCAAGCTTTGTAATTGACGTTTTTGCTTCTACCTATGAAAAACGATTGGGTAGATACCTTGCTACCACGTAAGTTACTGGCAAGACTTTTACCGAGTATATCGGTATCGACTAAAGGCAGATAGTTGAGTAATCGCTTGCCCCATTCACATGCAAGGTAATTAAGCTCACTCGACTTATTGAGTACTTTATATGACATGCTAGTGCCCCATTATTGATAGGAAAGTAGAGATGCAGCCTCTTGCATCACTTTTTCATTTCGCTTGTCGTACATGATGGTTGTACTGATATCCTCATGCCCTGCCATTTGGCGCACAGTGTTTATATCTACATTTTGTTCAAGTAATCGTGTGATAAACGTTCGTCGAAGGTCATGCGGCGAGACTCCTTCTACGCCAATTGATGCTAGCGACTTTTTAGTGAGTGAATAAATAGAGCAAGATGACAAAGCGGTGTTGGGTTTAATATTTCCACCTTTTGCGACACGAACAAATAGATGACCGTTACTATCACCTCGAAGTGCTAGCCATTGATTCAGTGCAAGTTGCGTCCATGCTGGCAGATGAACAGTTCGGCTCTTGTTACCTTTTCCTTTTCTGACGATCAGAGCAGTACCTTCGATAAAGTCTTCTACCAAGAGTGCTACTAGTTCACTTCGTCGTAACCCTGTGCCTAATAGAGTTGAAATTAATGCATAGTTTCGAATGCCAAGAATAGATGTATCGCGTTGTAATTTTATCAACAGCTTATTGACCTGCTCAGTTGAGAGAGGCTTTCCATTATGTTTGCCGTGATTCACTTTGCTGATAGCCCGAAGCTGAATTGACTGCATTTCTGGTACGAGCCCAGACAGTACAGCTATTTTTACGATACTTCTGATTGCTATCATTGCTCTGTTGATAGATCTAGCTGACCAACCCTGAGTAATAAGTTTCGTTTTGATATAGGTAGCTTGTTGAAAGTCGATATGATGATATTTATCTGTTCGCTCTTCATCAGTCCAACCCATCATGTCTGCGATGCTATTTAGTTGTGAAGCAATAGAGCGCTGACTATTAGGCGCAAGTCGACCTAAATACAGCGCATAGGGGTAAGCTGCATTCATAAAATGCTCCGAATTTGAAGTTAAAAGTATTGAATTTGAATGGAAGTGCTTAGAAAGCGAAGAAGATAATATCAGGCGATATTAGTTATTTGTATGGCTGTTTTGTCCCAGCAAAAAATAGTTATTTTGTTGATTTCCCCCAGCGCTTAGTGAGATCTATTTTGTTGAACCGCTCATTGAGGCGGATGTGTACCATCTTTGCGTCTTCAGACAATGAAACTTCCTGATATCTATATTCAAACCCTATCCTATTTACAGCAAGGTTCTCTTCACATAATTCTGTACAAGTTATGTAGAAGAAACTGTGTAGTCTATTGAGCAAACTAATAAGATGTGATGTATCTATGTCCAGCCGACATTTATTAGCAATGTCTAACAGACTTTGCTTTTCCAAAAAGTCATATCCAAACTCACAGTTGCGAGTGCCGTGAAAGTAGAGCACCCCATTCTCTCCAATTTGTGACATATGGAAGTCAGACATTGGTATGAGAAGAAAGCTTTGGCTTCCTAAGTTGTGCTCAAGTAAATCAAACAGTAAAAAGCCGAGCCGAATATCGTCAGCATCAAGTCTCGGATTTCTGACTAAATTTTTTAAGTAAAGGTCGAAAGCTTGCTGCGGGGATTTCATTCTACTTAGTTCAATATTTACATCGCCACTACGACCAAGCCCTGTCGCTTGTTCTAACGCCTCACGTTTAGCGTTGTCTGGCACCAGTCTGATTCGGCTTTCTTCCGTTCCTAATTTCATAATCATTTAACTCCGAACTATTGGAAAGTTTTTTATTTTAGCTTTCTCAGCCTATCAGTTTTTTTTGTCAATAAGAACAATAGCTTAAATAGATAAATTTTCCCTAGTATAAAGATTGACTAGCACACTTTTAAACGTGTCAGAAGAAAATAGAAAAAAGGCACGGTCTGTTATTTTTAAGTGTTTGATATTATTTAACTTTTTTCTTTTTTTATTGGCTTCTTAATAGGCTCTTTTCACTGAGGACAACACTGCTACACATCCGGAAAATAGGTTTTGATTTTACACACCGTATGGTCATCGAGTTAATTTTTTGGAGCAAAAATGATGAAGAAAGTAACAAATATTTCTACATTAAAAAGAATGGGGTTTAAGAGCATCAAAGACCTTTACGAGCTAATTGAAATAACTGAAATGGATTCAGCAGAATTAATTTACTGCGTGCCTGATGGAAGTACTAGAAATGTCAGGCAAAAGCTAAGAGTAGCTGAGGGCTTAAAATGGTTAAAAGATGAAAATAATGAAGGGAGAAAAGCCTTTGTTAAAAACAATAAGTGGCTGGAACGAAGAAGAGTAATAGGGATTCAAGGCTCATTCAATCTCGATAACATTGAAGAAATACAATTTTTGAGAAAAGTGTCTTATGCCTCTGTCATCAAAAAAGTTGGGTTAACGAAGTACAGCGTTATTTGGTTCGTCTTTCACGAAGATGAGGAGCTGCATGAAAAGTTAACCAATGCCTTAATAGCAGAAAATGAAGGCTGTAAACATGCGAAGGTTATAACCTATTTTCCGATTCAAATTTCGGGCTCGAAGAACTGGGATAGAGGCGAATTTGCGTATGAGCAATGGTATAAGTATCAGCCACTCACGCTAGTAGAATTCGTTCTTAAGAACAGTTTAAACGTGTGGGTGCCGCCAGCTGAATTAAACCTATATGAGGGTAGTAGCGAGGCATTGCCTATTGATGCATTACCTAAATTAATGCAAGAGACTGTAAAAAACTTTAGCAAAGCCTATTGTTGCCCCCCTGAGTTTGCTTTCGTTCCACTTGTAACGATGATTGGTTCAGTCATCGGTCATAAAATTCACGTTAAACCAAGAAAAAATAGTGACTTGGTGATTGCGCCAAATTTCTGGGCTATATCAATAGGAGACTCAGGAGCTGGTAAATTTCCTGTTCATTTGCGGATGCGGGAATTTTTTGGCCCACTCAATGATAAAGCTTCGATGGACTACGAAGATGCCAATAAGCGGTATGGAGCGCAGCAAAAAATAGAGAAAATACGTGAAAGGATAAGTTCACAGCATATCAAACAGCGCATTATTGCTATCGATAAAATCTTAGACCCTATAGAAAAAAGAAAGATGGAGGAATTACTAGCATCTGAAGTAACTGAAAACTCAAGACAGCCTCAAAAACCGTCGTTAGTACGTTATACAACCAACAAGGCAACATATGCCGACTTGCAACGCACACTAGGTGAAAATCACAATGGGATTTTGATGGACCTAGAGGATCTAAAAGGATTTATTCATCAGCTTCGAGGCTCCAAGGGATTTGAATATCGTTCATTCCTATTGGAGTGTAATTCGGGGTTTGGTCAGCATGATATTGATAGGTTAAACACGGGCACTACGTATGCCAGTAACATGCTCTTGTCGATTTTTGCAACCACCAAACCATCTGTTGTTTATCCACATATTCGAAATACTTTAAAGGGAAGTGAGGAAAATGATGGACTGTGGCAGCGCTTTAACATTCTTGTTCATCCGAAAAATACTGACAAAGTTTCATCTGCTTCCGGAGAAGTGGAAGTATCATTAATTTCGAAAGTACAGAGTCTCTTTTGTTCAATCAATCAATGCGATTTCGGCTTCCAGCCAAATCTTGGCCTGAAAGAACGCAGCGTTTGCTTGTCAGAGCAAGCATTGGGTGTTTATAAACAGTGGTACAGAGAGATTACTTCCTTCAAAAGTAAGAAAGACGTCAATGATGTGTACCAAAACTACCTATTAAAATATAAAACGCTAGTGCCTAAACTTGCACTGCTTTTTGAAGTGGTTGAAAGTTTTGACGATGCCAATCAAGTTATCGGCCCTATAAAAAGCGTTTCCGAAACCTCAGCTAAAAAAGCCGTCAGAATTGCAAAATTTTTGGAATCTCATGCTCGCCACGTTTTTGACGTTAGAACAAATGTTGATACCGCTAATGCGATACTGATTTTAAAACGGATAGATCGACTCCCGCCCAAATTCTCGGCTCGTGACATAGCGCAAAAGAATTGGAGTGGGCTAAACACAAACACCGATGAAGTGAACCGAGCCATTATGGTTTTAGAGTCTGTGTTAGTGGTTCGAAAGGCTACAAATTGTAGACAGAAACCATTGTGGGAAGTGAATCCTTATATCACTGAAGCTGGTTCTCAATGATATAAACCTTAGTAGTTGTTAGAGGTGCATTTTTAGTTCAACAAAATGCACACTCAACACCTTCACTTTTAGTTGTTAATCTCTGTAATACCACTGTAACTATCTATTAATACACACTATTAATATAGGGTATAGGCAGACACTTCTACGTATTAAAAGAGTGTTTTTATGGCAGATCGCAAAAATACACAGTCATGGATTCGTAGCACTTTTGATAAGTCTCGCTATGAACTTATTAACGACAAATACAATTCGCAGCTGTTGGCACTGCTTGATTTGGCTAATACCGAACCAAGTTTTAAGCAAATTAATAACGTTACAGCAAAGCTTCAAGACAAAGCATTATGTCGATACCAGGCCATGTTACTGCAAATATATTGTAATGAACCGCAGCGATATCTGAGATTAGATTGCGACCAAATCACACTGACAGTGAGGTGTTCAATAAAGGATATCGATTCACTACTCAAACCTATTGGTGCTAAAAATAAGTCTCGCATTTATAAAGCAGGGACAGCGGCAAAGCCAGCAGACTTCACAGTTTTTCCTACCTCGACCTACGAACTCAATGGTGGAGGCTCTGGGCTTATTTACGGCAAACCATTTTATTCACACGGATTCGAGTTTCGGTTCAACGGTGATAGTTATAAGTCCCTGTTCTTATATTTAGAAGGGAACGAAAAGGAGTCCGGTAAGTATTCTCTACGATTATCGTTTAATCCAAATAAGCTAACACGGGATGAAATAAAGCAGGCGTTAATTCATGTTCAAAAACGTATTGGCGGTGAATACCGGTATACGCAATTATTCAGTAAGGCAAAGGTGACAAGAATCGACTTCGGCATTCTATTACCTGGTGTTTCATCAGCGTTTGTACAAGCGTTCAGAGACAACGCAAAATCTATAAAGTCACATTGTATACCGTTCAATGGACAACAAGTTGTCGAAACTACTTATCTAGGTAGCAAGTCTAACGCTAGTCACTGCATCGTGTATGAAAAACTACTCAAAGAAAGTAAGTGTTATCCAGAAGTTAAAACAGTAATCGATAGTTTAGCTGTCACTACGCGTATTGAGGTGCGTCACCTTTTATATAAAGAGAGGCACGAACTAGATGTAAAACAAATGCCAGAGTTTCCTTCAAGGTTGAAGCAAGTCAGGATTATATCGCCTAGACATTTTCACTTACTGAATAACGAGATGTTACAAGAATTGCTTACTGACAAGCGACAGGAAAGTGTAAAAATTATGCGGAAAAGTATTCGTAGCGAGCTTATAAAAAGCAGAAAAAGATTGAGAGTGCATAAGATTGATCAGAGGTGGTTGGAAGAAGAACAAACAATAGTAGCGAATTCCTTGATGAGTTTAATAATAAACCCAAATAGCTGAACGCTAATTTTCCAAGACTTACTTACTCTTGATTTAGCTTTTAAATACTAATTTATCAATATCGAGTAATCTCCAATATTTACTAGTGAATTGATATTAAGTAACACTGATAAAAAGCATCGCAAAAAGTTAGCTTTTTGACTTGCCTAAGATAGGTAGCGTAGAGCTTATTAACGCTACCTTTACCTACTATAACCTAAAGAACTAAATGATTAGAAATATAGCTACGATACTGCGAAACTCGCTTTTAGCTAATGCTATTCAACCATAGCGTCTAGCTCTGCGTGTGTTGTATACAAGCCTTTATGAGTACCATCCAAAATATCGTTTAACGAATTACGTAAGGCCGTATATTTCGCATCGGTTTCAAACTTTGCAGATGTGAGGTGAGTAAACAAATTGTAAGGCTTATCTTTTTCCGGTGCTTCATTGAGATAGAACCCTTCAAAATCAGGGTTGTGTACCACTGTTTGCACACGGCCATTTGCTTCATCTGCTAGAGTCCTAATCTTCAGGTTTATTGACCACATTGCGTTAGCCTTTCCAACCTTATTCAATTTCGTGTCGAGGTCATGCACAGCGATTGCGTTTGCGTTGAATTGATCAAATATTTTAATAAAGGTTGGAATATTAGCTTTACCTCTACAATTTATAACGCAGTATTGAGCCTCTAAACCACTTTTCTCAATAATATACTGATATGTGCATGTTCCGGCCCATTCCGATCACCCATTTCGGTTCAATCCGATCACTGATTTCGGTCTAATCCGATCGCCTATTTCGGAGTTATCCGATCAAAAA
>Ga0208328_1000538_pt1 | contig 16949 bp, 16 predicted proteins | sample DeeseametaMP2633_FD_184170 | JGI IMG/M metagenome (GOLD analysis project Ga0208328, IMG submission 184170) | Marine microbial communities from the Deep Atlantic Ocean - MP2633 (SPAdes) | ecosystem: Environmental > Aquatic > Marine > Unclassified | place: Northeast of Antigua and Barbuda, North... | reverse complement strand
CTGCCACTCCACCAGATCGACGCCGGTCACCAGCTCGGTCACCGGGTGCTCGACCTGCAGGCGGGTGTTCATCTCCATGAACCAGAACCCGTCCGGACGCAGCCCGCGCGAGCCGTCGACGATGAACTCGATGGTGCCCGCGCCCTTGTAACCGATGGCCTCGGCGGCGCGCACCGCCGCAGCGCCCATGGCCTGCCGCATCTCGGCGGTCATGCCCGGCGCAGGCGCCTCCTCGATCACCTTCTGGTGGCGGCGCTGCAGCGAGCAGTCGCGCTCGAAGAGATGCACCGCGTTGGTGCCGTCGCCAAAGACCTGCACCTCGATGTGGCGCGGCTTCGAGACGAACTTCTCGATCAGCACCGCCTCGTTGCCGAAGGCGCCGCGAGCCTCGGCCTGCGCGCTCTTCAGCGCGTCGGCAAAGTCCCCGGGGCGCTCCACCAGCCGCATGCCCTTGCCGCCGCCCCCGGCGACCGCCTTGATCAGCACCGGGTAGCCGATGGCCTCGGCCTCGCCGGCAAGGAAGCGCGCGTCCTGCTCCTCGCCGTGGTAGCCCGGCACCACAGGGACACCGGCCTCGTGCATCAGCCGCTTGGCCGCGTCCTTGAGCCCCATCGCCCGGATCGCCTTCGCCCCGGGCCCGACGAAGACCAGCCCCGCCGCCTCGACCGCGTCGACGAAATCGGGGTTCTCCGACAGGAACCCGTAGCCCGGGTGAATCGCCCCTGCCCCGGTGGCGCGCGCCGCCTCGATGATGCGCTCGCCGCGCAGGTAGCTCTCGGCGGGCGCGGCGCCGCCGATGCAGACCGCCTCGTCCGCCATCGCCACGTGTTTCGCGCCCGCATCGGCCTCGGAATAGACCGCGACACAGCGCAGCCCCATGGCCCGTGCCGTTTCCATCACCCGGCAGGCGATCTCGCCCCGGTTGGCAATCAGCACCGTGTCAAACATCTCCGACCTCCCCGGTCCCAGTCTCTTCATCTTGCCCGGAAAACTCCGGGGGGAGCGCGCCCTGGCGCGCGGGGGGCAGCGCCCCCCATGCAACATCCGTCATCCCGCCAGATCCTCCACCAGCTCGACGCGCTCCAGCATCATCGCCACGTCCGGCGCGAACCGCCCGGATGCCATCATCACATCCGGAACACGCCAAAGCGGGTCTCCTCGATGGGCGCGTTGAGCGTGGCCGAGAGCGACAGCGCCAGCACCGCGCGGGTCTTGCGCGGGTCGACGATGCCGTCGTCCCAGAGCCGCGCCGAGGCGTAGAGCGGGTGCGACTGGCGCTCGAACATCTCGATGGTGGGCCGCTTGAACTCGGTCTCCTCCTCGGCCGACCATTCCCCGCCAGCGCGCTCGATGGCGTCGCGCTTCACGGTGGCGAGCACGCCCGCCGCCTGCTCGCCGCCCATCACCGAGATCCGGCTGTTGGGCCAGGTCCAGAGGAAGCGCGGCTGGTAGGCCCGCCCCGCCATGCCGTAGTTGCCGGCCCCGAAGGAGCCGCCCACCAGCATGGTGATCTTGGGCACGTTGGTGGTCGCCACCGCGGTCACCATCTTGGCCCCGTGCCGCGCGATGCCCTCGTTTTCGTATCTCCGCCCGACCATGAAGCCGGTGATGTTCTGCAGGAAGATCAGCGGCACGCCGCGCTGCGAGCAGAGCTCGACGAAATGCGCGCCCTTCTGCGCCGCCTCCGAGAACAGCACGCCGTTGTTGGCGACGATGCCCACAGGCATGCCCTCGACATGGGCGAAGCCCGTGACCAGCGTCTCGCCGTAGCGCGGCTTGAACTCGTCGAAGCGCGAGCCGTCCACCACGCGGGCGATGACCTCGCGGATGTCATAGGGCGTGCGCAGGTCGCCCGGCACCACGCCGAGGATCTCGTCGGGATCGTAGGCGGGCGCCTCCGGCGACTGCATCGCCACACCCGGAGTCTTCACCCGGTTGAGCCCGGCCACGGCGCGGCGTGCCAGCGCCAGCGCGTGGGCGTCGTCCTCGGCGAGGTAATCCGCCACCCCCGAGAGCCGGGTGTGCACGTCGCCGCCGCCGAGGTCCTCGGCCGAGACCACCTCGCCCGTCGCGGCCTTCACCAGCGGCGGGCCGGCGAGGAAGATCGTGCCCTGCTCCTTCACGATGATGGTGACGTCCGACATGGCGGGCACATAGGCGCCGCCCGCGGTGCACGAGCCCATCACCACTGCGATCTGCGGGATGTTCTTGGCGCTCATCCGGGCCTGGTTGTAGAAGATCCGTCCGAAATGGTCGCGGTCGGGGAAGACCTCGTCCTGGTTCGGCAGGTTGGCCCCGCCGCTGTCCACGAGGTAGACGCAGGGCAGCCGGTTCTCCTCGGCGATCTCCTGCGCCCGGAGGTGCTTCTTGACCGAGAGCGGGTAATAGGTGCCGCCCTTCACGGTGGCGTCGTTGCAGACCACCATGACCTCCTGCCCCGAGACCCGGCCGATGCCCGCGATCACGCCCGCACAGGGGGCCGCGCCGCCGTACATGTCATGCGCCGCAGTGGCGCCGATCTCGAGGAAGGGCGAGCCCGGGTCGAGCAGGTTCGCCACCCGCTCGCGGGGCAGCATCTTGCCCCGGGAAAGATGCCGGTCGCGGGCCTTGGCGCCGCCGCCCGCGGCGGCCAGTTCCGCCGCCTCGCGCACCACCTCGAGCGCCGCCAGATGGGCGTCGCGGTTGGCGCGGAAGCCCTCCGAGGACGGGATTGCTGTGGATGCCAGTTTCATGAAACCTCCCCGGCCGCCTCGGCCGTCCGTTCCGCGGCCGCGATGGCCTTCAGTTCCTTGCGGATCACCTTGCCGGTGACCGTCATCGGCAACGCGTCGAGAAACGCGATTTCCCTTGGATAGGAATAGGTTGCCAGCCGCTCCTTGACCCACGCCTGAAGCTCCGAGGCGCTGACCTCGACGCCCTGGCGGCGCACGACATAGGCCTTCACCAACTCGGTGCGCAGCGGACAGGGCTTGCCCACGACACCCACTGTCGCCACCGCCGGATGGGTCATCAGGCAGTCCTCGATCTCGGTCGGGCCGATGCGGTAGCCGGCGCTGGTGATGACGTCGTCCTCGCGCCCGACGAAGCGCAGGTAGCCGTCCTCCCAGGTGCCCCGGTCGCCGGTCACCAGCCAGTCGCCCCGGAACTTCTCGGCGGTCTCCTGCGGCTTTTGCCAGTATTCCAGCAGCATCGAGTCCGCGCCCCGCCGGATCGCCACGTCGCCCTCGCCGTCGGTCTCTTTGCCATCCTCGTCGATCACCGCGATGTGGAAGCCCGGGGCGGGCTTGCCGATGCAACCCGGACGGGCCGGGAACAGCGCGCCGCAGGACGAGGCCACCATGTTGCACTCGGTCTGGCCGTAGAACTCGTTGATCTCGACGCCAAAGGCCTTGCGACCCCAGGCCAGCATCTCGGCCCCCAGCGGCTCGCCGCCCGAGGCGACCGAGCGCAGGCCCGGCAGCTCGGCGCCCTCGGACTTCAGCATGCGCAGCGCAGTGGGCGGGAAGAACACATTGCGGACAGCGGCTTGCTGGCAGATCCTCAGGCACTCGGAGATCTCGAACCGCGGTATCCGCGCGGCCACGACCGGAACACCGAGATAGAGCCCCGGCATCAGCACGTCGAAGAGCCCGCCGATCCACGCCCAGTCCGCCGGGGTCCAGAGCACATCGCCGGGCTGGCCCAGCAGGTCGTGACTCATCTCGACGCCGGGCAGATGGCCCGTCAGAACCCGGTGCCCGTGCAGCGCGCCCTTGGGTTTGCCGGTGGTGCCGGAGGTGTAGATGATGATCGCCGGGTCCTCGGGGCCGGTGTCGGCGGCAGGCTCGGTCGCGCCGTCCTGCGGCAGCCCGGCCTCGGTCACCACCGAAAGCCCGAAGGGCGCCAGCATCCCGGCCCCCTCGTCGTCGCTCACCACCACCCGTGCGCCGCTGTCGCCCAGACGGGACTCGAGCGCGTCGTGCTTGAAGAGCTTGAAGAGCGGTACCGAGATCGCGCCCATGCGCCACGCTGCGATATGAGCGGCGGCGCAGAGCGGCGACTGCGACAGCAGCACCCCCACCCGGTCGCCACGTTTCACGCCCTGTGCGCGGAACCACGCCTCGACCCGCCGCGACAGCGCCTGCAGCGCGCCGTAGCTCACCACCTCGGGCGCGCCGCCTGCGCGCATGTCGAGGATCGCCGGCCGCCCGGGCTCGCGCGCCGCCCAGCTGTCGCAGACCTGCTCGGCCATGTTCGCCCGGGCCGCCCCGGGCCAGCGGAACCCCTCGCGCAGCGCGTCGTAGCCTGCCCCCTCCGCCAGCGTCCGGCGCCGTGCGGTCTCCTCCGTCGAAAGGCTCATGACGCGGCCCTCACGCGCGGTTCAAGATGCAACCCAGACTCCTCATATGATGGATTTGCAACAGCCCAAGTCCCTGAGTTCAAAGCTTGACTCAGATCAACATGCGAATCTGCCCGAGCGCCCAAATGGCCCCACGTGCGATTTGGAAAGGGACTAAGATGAACACGACCAAACTCGTCTCCGCCGCGGCCGTACTGGCCGTCTGCGCCACCGGCGCGCTGGCTCAGTCCAAGGGCGACATGACGGCGGGGATCGGCTTTGCCTGGGTGAACCCCTCCGACGACAATGGCAGCCTCGCCAGCGGTGCACTCGACATGGATGTCGGCGAGAACACCCAGCTGTCGCTCACTTTCGAGTACTTCATCGCCGACAACCTTGGCATCGAAGTGCTGGCCGCCACGCCCTTCACCCACCAGGTCAAGGCCAACGGGTCGGACATCGTGAAGGTCAAGCACCTGCCGCCGACCGTGACGCTGAACTACCACGTGCCGACCAACACCGCCTTCACGCCCTTCTTCGGCGCCGGTGTGAACTACACCACCGTCCTCGGGCTCGAGGACCAGAAGATCTCGGGTCTCGACATCAAGGACAGCTGGGGCCTGTCGGGCCACTTCGGCGTGGACTACGCGATCAACGAGCGCTCGGCGCTGCGCGTCGACGCCCGCTACATCGACATCGATCTCGACGTCGAGCTGAATGGCGAAGACATCGGTACCGTCGAGGTCGACCCGTGGGTCTTCGGGGTGTCCTACATCCTGCGCTTCTGACCGCGCCCCGGGCCTCAGCGATTGAGGCTGTAGAAGAACTCCACCGCCCGCGCGGCCGTCAGGTCGCGCTGGCATTCCGCCCCGTAGATCACCCGGATCGAGCCGCCGCCCGCCTCTTCGTAGCGCCGGGCGCATTCCGCGTCCCGATCCTTGATCCACTGGCGCTGAGCGGCGAGCAGACTGTCCCAGCTGCCATTCGCCTGGGCCCGTGCCTTCATCGGCGTCCACCACGCATTCAGCAACTCGTCCCAGCCACGCTGCTCGCGCATCATGCACTCGGCGATGCCGATCGTCGTGTCGTCCTTGCAGCTCGGTTGAAACATGCCGACGCATTTGCCGAGCACTCCCGATTGCGGCCCTGAAGCCGAGGATTCGACGCAGCCCTGAAGCTTGGCCGCATCGCTGGAGGCCGCTGCCGCCGCGACGGGCAGCAGCAGGCAAAGGCAGATCGCAAAGGTCTTCATGGCAATGACATGCTCCGAAATGACGTCGTGACAATGACGCCACCCTAGCAGGCCACCGCGATTCCCCCAACCGCATGGCTCAGCTCATCGCCGCCATGAGTTCGCGGCCCACCAGCATCCGGCGGATTTCCGAGGTGCCGGCACCGATTTCCATGAGCTTGGCGTCGCGGAACAGCCGTGCCACGGGCGCATCGGCAAGGAACCCCGCCCCCCCCATCGCCTGCACCGCCTGATGCGCCTGCACCATCGCCTGCTCGGAGGCATAGAGGCAGCAGGCCGCCGCGTCCTGACGGGTCACGTCGCCGCGGTCGCAGGCCTTGGCGACTTCGTAGACATAGGCGCGGGCCGAGTTCATCGCCGTGTACATGTCGGCGATCTTGCCCTGCATCAGCTGGAACGACCCGATGGCCTGCCCGAACTGCTTGCGCTCGGCGAGGTAGGGCATGATCTCGTCGAGACAGGCCGCCATGATCCCGGTGCCGATCCCCGCGAGCACGACGCGCTCGTAATCGAGGCCCGACATCAGCACGCGCACGCCCTTGCCCTCTTCGCCGAGGATGTTCTCGAAGGGTACTTCCACGTCGTCGAAGATCAGCTCCGCCGTGTTCGACCCGCGCATCCCGAGCTTGTCGAAATGCGGGCTGGTCGTGAAGCCGGTCATCGACTTCTCGATCAGGAAGGCGGTGATGCCACGGCTGCCCGCATCGGGGTCGGTCTTGGCATAGACCACCAGCGTGTCGGCGTCGGGGCCGTTGGTGATCCAGTACTTGCTGCCGTTCAGCACGAAGCGGTCGTTCTTCTTCTCGGCGCGGAGCTTCATGCTCACCACGTCAGACCCCGCCCCGGCCTCGGACATCGCGAGCGCGCCGACGTGCTGGCCCGAGACCAACCCGGGCAGGTATTTCGCCTTCTGCTCCTGCGTGCCGTTCAGCTTGATCTGGTTCACGCAGAGGTTCGAGTGGGCGCCGTAGGACAGCGACACCGAGGCCGAAGCCCGGGCGATCTCTTCCACCGCCACCACATGGGCAAGGTAGCCCATGCCGGCACCGCCGAATTCCTCGGGCACGGTGATGCCCAGCAGGCCCAGCTCGCCCATCTCGGTCCAGAGCTCGTTCGGAAAGGCATTCGAACTGTCGACCTCGGCCGCCATCGGCCTGACCCGCTCCTGCGCCCAGCGATGAACCATCTCGCGCAGGGCGTTCACATCCTCTCCCAGGTCGTAACGCATGACCGCGTTGAACATTCCTCGCCCTCCTCCGACGATTATTGAACGCTTGTTCATATCTACGCTCAGGCTCACGCTTGCGTCAAGAGGCAGGAACAGGTCGGCGGGTCGCGGCGTTTCAGGAGGGACACAAGGAAGAACCCAAAGGAGGACACCATGTCCAAGGATCTCAAGTCCGAATTCTGGAGCCAGCTCAAGGATGTGCGCGCCGGCCTGCTGGCCGCCGACGGCGAGCGCCCGGTGCCGATGTCGCCGCAGGGCGATGCCGACGAGAACGCGATCTGGTTCATCACCGCGCGCGGCACCGCCGCCGAACGCGCCGCCAAAAGCGGTGGCGAGGCGTCGTTCCACATCGCTGATTCCCGCGCTCACCTCTATGCCAACGTGTTCGGCACGCTGACTTTGGTGAACGATCCCAAGAAGCTCGACGAGCTCTGGAACGCCTTCGCCGCCGCGTGGTTCGAGGATGGCCGCGACGACAGCGCCGTGCAGCTGGTGAAATTCACCCCGCACGAGGCCGAGGTCTGGGCCGGTGACGGTGGCGCGAGTTTCCTCTACCAGATCGCCAAGGCCAATCTGACCGGTGACACGCCCGACGTGGGCGATCATGGTCGGGTCGTCTTCTGAACAACGACCAAAGGATTCGCCCGATGACCCTGCCCCGCCTCGCCGCGCTGCTCGCCTGCGTTCCCCTCATGTCGCAGGCCGAGCAGGTCGGTGAGGTCGGGGTGGACTGGACCGGGAACGACATCATCATCGAGGCCGTCCCCGATCCCAAGGTCGAGGGCGTGACCTGCCACATCGCCTATTTCGACCGTGGCCTCATCGACCGGCTGTCCAAGGGCAACTGGTTCGAGGACCCGTCGAACGCGTCCATCGCCTGCCGCCAGACCGGGCCGATCACGGTCGGGGACATCGACAGGTCGGAGGATGGCGAGGACGTGTTTAGCGCCTCGCGCTCCATCGTGCTCAAGAGTTTGCGGGTGAAGCGCATCTTCGACGAGGCCAACCAGACGCTGATCTACCTTGTCCATGCGAGCGAGCTGGTGGACGGCTCCGCCAAGCTCGCGGTCTCGACCGTGCCGCTCTACCTGCCGGATCAGGCCGCGGCGGTGACGTCGTGGCCGTAGATCCAGTCGAACTGCTGCAGCATCCGCTGCGGCATCAGCCGCCCCGCAAGACCCAGCCCGCGATGCGCGACTCCGCGCACGAGAGGGTTGCGCAGGTGGTACTTCCACGCATTGCCATTGGCCGCGGAGACGATCCGCTCGCAGCGATTGCGACGGCGCGACTGGTAGCGCTCGAGGGCCCGCGCCTGATCGGCGTCGGCCGAAAGGCAGGCCGCCAGCGTCCACGCATCCTCAAGCGCCATGTTGGCCCCCTGCGCCATGAAGGGCAGCGTCGGGTGGGCGGCGTCGCCCAGAAGCGCCACGCCCTCGCCGTGCCAGCTGCGCGCCACCGGGTGGCGGAACAGCCCCCAGAGCCCGACGCGCTCGACCGAGGCCAGCATCTCGGGCACCCGCCCGCCAAAGCCCGCGAAGGCCGCGCGCAGGTTCTCGGGCGCATCCTCCTGCGCCCAGCCCTCGTCGACCCAGTGTCTGCGCTCTTCCACGGCCACGAGGTTCACCGAGCTGCCGTCGCGCAGCGGGTAGCTGACGATGTGGCGCCCCGGCCCCATGTGGACCTGCGCCTCGGCCGGATGGGCGGAGATGTTGGGAACGATGGCGCGCCACGCGACCTGCTTGGTGAAGAAGGCGCTGGCGTTGCCGTTGAGCGCCCGGCGCAGCACCGAATGCAGCCCGTCCGCGCCGACCACGAGATCGCCGCCCACGCTGTCGCCGTTGCAGAGTTCGAGCGACGGCGTCGACCCGGGGACCACCGAGCGGACCTTCTGCAGGAGCCGGATCCGCACACCGGCCTCGCGCGCGGCATCTGCCAGCAGCTCGACGAGGTCGGCACGGTGCACGAACTGATAGCCCTGCCCCTCGGGCAGCTGGCCGAGGTCCAGCCGCAGCACCTGCTCGCCGCTCAGCCCGTCGCGCAGCACCACCGCGCGCGCCTTGCAGGCGCGGGCCGCCAGCCCCTGCGCCAGCCCCAGCGCCTCGATCACCCGCAGGCCGTTGGGGCTGACCTGGATCCCGGCACCGACCTCGGTGATCGCCTCCGCCTGTTCGAGAACCAGCACCTCGGCGCCCCGCTGCCGGAATGCCAGTGCCGCTGCAAGACCGCCGATGCCGCCACCCGCGACCACGATCCGCCTGCCGTTCAGAGCCATTGAGTTTGCGCTCCTACGCGTCGTCCGCCCCGGCCTCGCCGGGAAAGCAAAGCGCCGGAGCCTACGCCCCGGCGCTTTGGTCGTCACTGCCGATCCGGGAAGACCCCCGGCATGGGCTTAGTCGTCGCGATGCACCTTCTCGCGACGCTCGTGACGCTCCTGCGCCTCGAGGCTCATCGTCGCGATCGGCCTGGCGTCGAGACGCTTCAGCGAAATCGGTTCGCCCGTCACTTCGCAGTAGCCGTATTCCCCTTCGTCGATGCGACGCAGCGCGGAGTCGATCTTGGCGACGAGCTTGCGCTGGCGGTCGCGCGTGCGCAGCTCGATGGCGCGGTCGGTCTCCTCGCTTGCGCGGTCGGTGACGTCGGGAATGTTGCGGGTCGCTTCCTGCAGGGCCTCGATGGTGTCACGGCTCTCGGCAAGAATGTCGTTTCTCCAGGCAATCAACTTGCGGCGGAAATACTCGAGCTGACGCTCGTTCATGAACGGCTCGTCCTCGGCGGGACGGTAGTCGTCCGGAAGGAAGGTTTCGGGCTTCATTTCTGCTCCCTCTGAAAAGCCGGCCCATCGTGCTGGTTAACCCCTCAACGATCCCGGCACCCCTTGCGAGGCTGCAATTATCCCAAGGCCAACACGTTGTCACTACACAATGCGGGAGCGTGCGGGCAAATTTTGGGCATCGCGGCGACAGGGGTATGAGAGCACCGCGAAACAGGGTCATCCGCCCGGGACCACAGGGGTTTTTGCCCGCACAGGATGGCATTTCCCCCTGCCCGAGCGGGTCCGGGCAGGGGGAACCATTTTGATTAAATTCTACGCATTTTTGCCACCACGCACGCCTGACGTTGGGTCAGGCGCCGCGCACTCTCAGGTCCCTCCAGGACCCGGTGACCGCTTTCCGGGCGCGGGCCGCGCGGAACGCCACGGCACGGCGACGGACCGGCGGCGTCGCTTGCAGATGCCGCGCCGCTTGCGTATCCCGGGTCGTGGAGATCCGCAGGGAGGCTGGAATGCGTTTTGACGGCACCGACACCTACGTCGCCACCGACGACCTGACCATGGCGGTCAACGCCGCGATCACGCTGGAGCGGCCGCTGCTGGTCAAGGGCGAGCCCGGCACCGGCAAGACCGAGCTGGCGCGCCAGGTGGCTGAGGCGCTGGGGCTGCCGATGCTCGAGTGGAACATCAAGTCCACCACCCGCGCCCAGCAGGGCCTTTACGAATACGACGCGGTCAGCCGGCTGCGCGACAGCCAGCTCGGCGACGAGCGCGTGCACGACGTCTCCAACTACATCCGCAAGGGCAAGCTCTGGCAGGCCTTCGAGGCCGACGGCAAGCTGGTGCTGCTGATCGACGAGATCGACAAGGCCGACATCGAGTTCCCGAACGACCTCCTGCAAGAGCTCGACCGGATGGAATTCCACGTCTACGAGACCGGCGAGACGGTGCGGGCGCGGCAACGGCCCATCGTCATCATCACCTCGAACAACGAGAAGGAGCTGCCCGACGCCTTCCTGCGCCGCTGCTTCTTCCATTACATCCGCTTCCCCGACCACGACACGCTGCGCCGCATCGTCGAGGTCCACCACCCCGGCATCAAGCCGGCGCTGCTGACCGCAGCGCTCACCCAGTTCTACGAGCTGCGCGAACAGCCCGGGCTGAAGAAGAAGCCCTCGACCTCCGAGGTGCTCGACTGGCTGAAGCTGCTGCTGGCCGAGGATCTCGACGCCGAGGACCTCAAGGGCGACGCCGCCAACGCCCTGCCCCGCCTGCACGGGGCGCTGCTGAAGAACGAGCAGGACGTGCACCTGTTCGAGCGGCTGGCCTTCATGGCGCGCCGCCAGCGCTAGGCCGCCTCAGGCGTTCATCCGCGACAGCAGCGCCTGCCGGTCCCGGCGGGTGCGGATCTGGTCGGTCAGGACGTTCTGAGGCCGGAACCGCATGCGCCCGCCGGAACAGTCGATCTCGTAGCGTTTCCGCCCGCCCGCCAGCCGGTGGGCCTGCTGCGCCGCGACCACGACGGTGATCTCCACCGCGCGGCAATCGTCGAGCGAGATCTCCTCCTCGATCTGGCGGGCGGCGCGGCTGACGATGTTGCGCAGGCTGCCGATGTCCAGCGCCTCGCCACCGCGCAGGGGCCCCTGGTTGGTCTTGTCGCGGAAGTCGCCGCCGACCGGATCCTCGTCCTCGACGCGGTCGGTCACCGGCGCGAGGCGGCTCCTGTCGCCGTCGTCGAGCCCCACCATCACCGCCAGCACATAGGCCGTATCCGAGCCCATGTTGGTGACGAGGCAGCGCGCGTCCTCGCCACTCTCGGAAGCCATGCCGATGTGGATGACCGTGCGGTTCGAGCGCCGGAAGCTGACGAAGAAGAGCTGAAGGTAGGCCAGCCAGATCAGCAGCATCGCCGCGTTCAGCCCGACGTTCAGCCCCGAGGCGTTCGATCCGATCCAGTCCCACATGGCGGGCGCGCTCCTTCCGTCTGGCCTGCGTTCCCGGGGGCAACGCAGGCCAGACGGAAGGTGTTCCAAGATCGGCGGCGCCGGGCGTCAGCCGTCCGGCGTGCAGACCCGGATGCGGTGGCCGTCGGGGGCGAGCGCCACGAAGGTGCGCCCGAATGCCGCCTGCAACGGCGCCTGCTCGACGCTCACGCCACGGGCCACCCAGTCGTCGTGCATGCGGTCGACCTCGGCGTCGCTCGGCACCATGAAGGCAAGCTCCGAGCGGTGCCCCTCGCCGCCCGAGACGAAGTCCTGCGCGGCGGTGGACCAGAGCCCGAGGCTCAGCCCGTTGCCGAAGGACAGCGCCGCGTAGTTCGGGAAGACCGCCTCGGGCTCGGTGCCGAGCAGGTCCGCGTAGAAGGCCGCGCTGCGGGCCGGATCGCTCACGTAGAGCAGGATGAGGTTCGGGGTCGTCATGGCAAATCTCCTGTGTCTTGACGCCCCATGGCTACCCGCAGATCCTGACAGAAACCGGCAGTGGCGCGCGCCGTCCCCACCGCTTGACCCGGCCCCCAAACCCGCGCAGGGTGCGCCGGTATACCATTCCGGTCCAAATGCTTCACATTCTCATCCACGACATCCTGCCGGTGTTCTCGATGCTGGCGCTCGGCTACCTGCTGGGCTGGCGCGGCGTCTTTTCGCGGGTCGAGGCGGGGGCGGTGAACCGTGTCGCCTTCCTTCTGCTGCAACCGGCGCTGATCTTCCCGCTGGTGGCCTCGGTGCCCTTCCCCGAGTTCGAGATGACGGCGCTCGGGCTCTACGCGCTCTGCGAGCTTGTGGCCTTCGCCGTTGCCTACGTGATGGCCCGCCGCCTGTTCCGGCGCGAGCGGCCCGAGGCATGGCTGCTGGCCATGGCGGTCGTCTTCGTGAACTCGCTGCTCTACATCTGGCCGATCTCGTTCCTGATCTACGGCGAGGCGGCGGCTCTGCCGGTGACCGCCATCGTGGCCTGGGACGCCTCGGTGGTCTTCGCGATCTTCATCGTGGGCACCGACCTCATGGTGCAGCCCTCGGCGGGGATCGGCAACGCGGCGCGGCGGATCGCGTCGAACCCGGTGCTGATCTCCATCGCGGCGGGGGTGGTGATGAACCTCGCGGCGCTGCCGATCCCCGCCCCCGTGCTGACCGCGGCGGAGTTCGCCGGCGCCGGAGCCGCTCCGCTGACGCTGTTTGCGCTCGGGGTGATCCTGTCGCAGCAGAACCTGCGCCCGACACCGGTGGTGGCGGCGATCTCGGCGCTGAAGCTCGTGGTCTTCCCGGCGCTGGTCTTCGTGGCTCTGGCGGGCGCCGGGGTCAGTGCGCGCTGGCACGAGCTCTTCACCCTGACAGCGGCGGGGCCGTCCGGCGCCATGGCCTTTGCGCTGGCGCTGCTGCATGGAGTGCGCACCGATGCCATCGCGCCGGTGATCATCTGGACCTCGGTGCTGTCGCTGCTGTCGCTGGCGTGGCTGGCCTGAGCCTGCGACTGAACCTGCGTCTCAGGCGGGAAAGACGAAGCAGCGGTCGCGCCGCACGGTCAGCCACATCGGCGTGCCGGGCTTGGGCAGGAACACGTTCGGCACCGTCGCCTTCAGCACCTCGCCGTTGAAGTCCATGCGGTATTCAACAAGGCTCTCCGACCCCATGAACCGCGCCCGCTGCACCACGCCGCGCGCAGGCGTGCCCGCGAGTTCGGTGGCGTTCGGGCCACGGCCGTTGCGGTCGAAGTCGAGCCCGATGTGCTGCGGGCGGAAGACGATGTCGACCTCGGAGCCGTCCGGGATACCGGGCGCGAGGAACTGCCCGAAGGGCGTCTCGGTGAGTGCGCCCTTGACCGTGCCGCGCAGCACGTTGACGTCGCTGAAGAAGGCCACCGCCGCCTTGTCCACGGGGCGGTTGTAGATGTTGTAGGGCGCGCCGCGCTGCACGATCTGGCCGCCGCGCATCAGCGCGATCTCGTCGGCCATGCGCATGGCTTCCTCGGGCTCGTGGGTGACCAGCAGGACCGAGGTCCCCTCTTCCTTGAGCAGCGCCAGCGTCTCGTCCCGGATGCCGTCGCGCAGCCGGTTGTCGAGCCCCGAGAACGGCTCGTCCATGAGCATGATCCGCGGCCGCGGCGCCAGCGCCCGGGCCAGCGCCACGCGCTGCTGCTCGCCACCCGAAAGCTGGTGCGGGAATTCGTCGATGAAGCGCGAGAGCCCCACCCGCTCGAGCAGCTCACCGGCGCGGCGGCGCTTCTCGGCCTTGCCGTCGCGCAGGCCGAAGGCGACGTTGTCGCCCACCGAGAGGTGCGGGAACAGCGCGAAATCCTGGAACATGAGACCGATCTGGCGGCGCTCGGGCGGCACCCGGAAGACGGTGTCGCAGATCAGCTTGCCGTCGACGTAGATCTCGCCCTCGTCCTGCATGTCGACGCCCGCGATCATTCGCAACGTCGTGGACTTGCCGCAGCCCGAGGGGCCCAGCAGGCAGGTGACGTCGCCGGGCTGAATGGTCAGGGACACGTCATCGACGACGCGGCGGCCGTCGAAACGGCGCACGATATTGCGGATTTCCAGCCGGGGTGTCTGCACGGGCCCACCTTCTCAGTTCCCGACCAAACAGATCGGGATAACGGAAAGTGAGTAGCAGCCCCCCGTTTTCGCTGCAAGACCACCCCCGGCCCGCGGCGGCAAATCGCGGCGATTGCGCGCAGCCCGGACACGGCAGCGGCCCATGCGGCGGTCAGAGATCCTGCGGCCCGTGCCAGGCGCGAAGCGGACCGAGCCGCGGGGATTTCTTGGAATAGTGCCGGTCCATGCGGCGCAGGATGCGGGCGAGGAAGGCCACCGCTTCGGCGGCGTGCGGCCCCTTGTTGAGCATCACGCATTCGGCGCGCTGACCCATGGCGGCGTCGGTGGCCTCGGCGCGGCTGGGGTTGCCCTGCTTGGCCAGCCCCTCGAGCACCTGCGTGGCCCAGACCACCGGCACGCCCGCCGCCTCGCAGATCCACAGGATCTCTTCCTGGATCTCGGCCAGCCGGGCGAGCCCGATCTCGACCGCGAGATCGCCGCGTGCGATCATCACCGCCACCGGCCCGGCGCCGCCCGCCATGACGATGAGCCGCGGCAGGTTGCGGATGGCGCGCTCGGTCTCGATCTTGAGCACCACCGCCGGACGCGGCGCGCCCTCGGGCAGCCGGACGTCGAGCGCGGCATGCAGGGCGCGGATGTCGGCGGGCGTTTGCACGAAGGAAAAGCCCACCGCGTCGGCCAGCGTCACCACCGTGTCGAGCGCGGCGAGGTCGGCCTCGGCCAGCGCCGGGATCTCCATGTCGACGCCGGGCATGTTGACGCCCTTCTCAGGCGGCAGCCGGGTGCCGCCGTCGCGCGCCGTCTCGACCTGCATCAGCGCGTGGTCACCGTCGCGCTCGACCACCACCGCCGAGAGCTTGCCGTCGTCGAACCAGAGCCGCCCGCCGGTCACCGTGCGGGCCAGCAGCTCGGGGTGGCTCAGCGTCGCCTCGGGCAGGTCCTTGGCCCCCGAAAGCTGACGCACCAGCCGGAAACGGTCGCCGGGCAGCAGCAGCGCCCCCATCTACAGCGGGTCGCGCCCGGCCTCGCGCATTCGCTTGACCCGCTTGCGCTTTTCCCGCTCGAGGAAGGCCTTGGGCATATGCACCTGCAGGGTGCGCACCTTGGGCCCGGCGAGGTCCATCAGGATGCGCAGATCCCGCCCGGTCGCCGTGGCGGCGTCGCGGGCGTAGCCCGCCATGCTGCGCCAGGCGGCGGGGGTGTCGTGGGCGCAGTTGATGCGTACACAGGTGGCGCCGGCCTCGATCAGCCCGCGTACGAGGGCGGGATCCTCCGCCGCCTCCGAGGGCAGCGTCACCATGATGCGGGTCTCAGGGCCCGAGGGATCGGCGCCGAAGATGCGGTCGCGCTCGTGCTGGACATGGCGCGCCAGCGCGGCCTCGGCCACGGGCTGGCGCCCGGCCAGCGGCGCCCCGCCCGCCAGCGCCCGCAACGTGGCGATCACCGCGTCGAGCGTGGCCATCACATGCGCCTCGGAGCGGCCCAGCGACGACAGGCCAAGCGCCGAGAGCGCCGCCTGCTCTGCGGTCAGGTCCTGCTTGCGGAAGGCGAGGTAGACGGCGAGGTTCTCTGCCCGCGCCCGGAAGGCCGCGCCGCCGCTGAGCGCCGGCTCCCAGCCTGCGAGCGTCGCCGCCGCTTCCTCGGTCACAGTATCGCGCAACGTCTCGAGCCGCTCGCAGAGTTCCGCGGCGAGCCCCGCCGCCGCGATCCCCGGTCGGAGAAGGTCCTGCATGTCAGAATGTCCCGCAAGCCATGGCACGGCCGCAGGATAGGGAGGCTGCATGACAGGAATGAGACAGCCCGGCCCCGACGACCCGGAGTGCGGCGGGATGTCACCCGGCGGCTTCGAGCGCCTTGCCCAGACGCGGCAGCCGCGCCTTCTTGAGCAGCCCACGCATGGTCCAGTCCTCGCCCGAGAGCCGGCGCGCCTCGGCCAGCACCGCCTCGCAGGCGTCGCGCACCCGGCCCGGCTGGGCCTCGAAGAGCCCGCGCAGGAAGCCGTCTGCATCGACCCGCGACAGCCCTTCCTCGGCGAGGATGCCGCGCGGAAAATCCTTGGCGTTCTCGGTGACGATGACGTCGGCGTAGCCCGCGATCGCCGCCGCCAGCACGTGCAGGTCGGCGGGATCGGGCAGCCAGAGCCGCGACTCGAGCGACGGCGGGAAGCGGATCTCGGCCTTGGGCCAGGCGGCGCGCACCTGCGCGATCTCGCCGCGCGCCTGCACCTCGCCCATGGGGCCGAGCTTGCGGGCGGCGAGCGCCCATTCCTCGAGGATCCGCTCGGACCAGAGCGGCTCGTAGACACCCTGCGCCGCGACCCCCAGCAGCACCTCCCGCATCACCGTGGGATAGAGCACGCAGGTGTCGAGCAGGACCTTCACAGCCGGAACGCCAGCGCCTTGAGATAGCCCGACTCGGCCAGTTGCGGCATCAGCGGATGGTCCGGCCCGGCGAAACCGGTGCGCAGCAACTGCGCGCGACGGCCGGCCCGGCCGATGCCGCGCAGGCAGGCGCCGGTGAAGCTCGAGAGATCGGCGGCGTGCGAGCAGGAGCAGAGCACGAGGTAGCCGCCCTCGGCCACCAGCGGCGCCGAGAGCCGCGCCACCTTCTCGTAGGCGCGCAGGCCGGCGTCGAGCGCGGGCTTGGACGGCGCAAAGGCGGGCGGGTCGCAGATCACCACGCCGAAGCGGGCGTTCTCCTGCCCGAGCGCGTCGAGCGTCGAGAAGGCGTCGCCCTGGCGGATGGCGAAGCGGTCGGCGGCGCCCATGCGGCGGGCGCCCTCCTCGGCCAGCGCCAGCGCCGGCGCCGAGCCGTCGACCGCCAAGG
>Ga0208328_1000536_pt1 | contig 16977 bp, 13 predicted proteins | sample DeeseametaMP2633_FD_184170 | JGI IMG/M metagenome (GOLD analysis project Ga0208328, IMG submission 184170) | Marine microbial communities from the Deep Atlantic Ocean - MP2633 (SPAdes) | ecosystem: Environmental > Aquatic > Marine > Unclassified | place: Northeast of Antigua and Barbuda, North... | reverse complement strand
ACGGGGGTGTACTTCTTCCGCTTGCCCGACATACCGACATCCTTCCCGCGGGACCAGCAGTCCCACCAGTCAGGTGTCCACCATCAGGGGTCAACTGAGAACCGTCGCCACCGGCCTAAGTTTCGACCGTCGTCAACATACGCCACCAAACACCCCTGTCACGGGTTCCGGCGTGCCTGGGCGGCGCTGCGCTACGACGAGCGCCGTGAGGTCAACAAGAAGAAGATCCACCGGCTCTGGCGTGAAGAGGGCCTGCAGGTCAAGATCGTGTCCCCGCGCAAGCGGGCGGGAGTCTCGTCGGTGCTGCCGCTCCTCGCTGACGCGCCGGGCGTGGTGTGGGCGATCGATTTCCAGTTCGACTCCACCGTCGATGGCAAGGCCATCAAGATCGCCTCGATGATCGACGAACACACCCGCGAATCGCTGCTGAACCTGGTCGAGCGCTCGATCACCGGTGAGGCACTCGTTGCCGAGCTGACCAAGGTCTTCGCCACTCACGGCGGGCCACCGAAGGTGCTGCGCATGGACAACGGACCGGAGATGGTTTCTCAAGCGCTGCAACAGTTCTGCGCGAACAAGACCGGCATGGTCTACATCCCGCCGGGTTGCCCCTGGGACAACGGCTACATCGAATCGTTCAACAACCGACTGCGCAAGGAGTGCCTCACCCGCAACTACTGGAACACCCTGTTCGAGGCCCGCGTGGTCATCGGCGACTTCAAGCACGAGCACAATCACCGGCACCGCCACTCGGCCCTCGGCTACCGCACACCGGCCGAGTACGCTGCGGCATGCCGGTGCACCCACACCCCGGTGAGCTGCAGCATCAACTGAGAACGGATCCAACCAACCCGACTCTACGACCGGGTGGACTCAGTATCGGGGACTCGCCAGCTGGATGTAGCGGTTTCGTCTGACGGGTGCTTGCCCGCTGACCGCACGTTCGGCCTTGCGGACCTGCTCGTCGATGCCGCGCAGGGTGCGGTCGGCGCGGAACTGGTAGTAGATGACCCGGTCCGGGATGCCGCGGGTCTTCTCCGCGCTGGTGGCGGGCCAGGGCTGGGTCAATACCAGGCCGTCGGGGGTCGCTTCGCCGGGGTGGTTGTCGCGCCATTCGCGCACTACATCCAGAAGCTAAGTTGTAGCCATTGCCGGGCTAGGCCTTGAAGTTCTGCATAACATTCGCACGCTGAATGAAAAACTGAGTTAATTACCCTGTACGTGTCCAGAACAGTTTTCGGATCCGTTTCACGAGGTCAGCGACCACATAGACGGGGAATAACACTGTCACTCCATGCTTCTTCACGAAGCGAAGGTGTGACGCTGGGCCGTGGGGGAAGCCGAACAATAATTGCACCCTATTTCTCAGTGTCGAAGATCGTATCCGTTGATCCAGGTGAGGTCCTCTTTCGCACAGACCGACCGGAATCCCAAAGATGAATGAGTTCACACCCAAGTCTTTCGCGCGCAAGCCCAAGTCGATATCACCGTAAGCATGGGTAAACTTCGGATCTAGCCCATCGAGGCGTTCAAACACAGCTGCAGGCACCAGAACTAGATTTCCGTTGAACGTATCGATGGGTACGCGCAGTCCCGTGAGCCCAGGCTTAGCGAATGATGTAGGACGTAGCTTTGAGGTCCTCAAGTAGCCGGAATAGCTGATATCTCCAGTCGACGGCTCAAGGAAGGCGCCAACGAGGATATCCTTATTGTGCTCCCTAAAATGGCGCAGAAAGTCGCCGAACTTTTCCGATAAGTATATATCGTCGTTGTACAGCATATAAGCATCGAATTTCGCTCCTTGCCGCTGAGCGGCTTTGTAGGCCAGCACCATTCCGCGGTTCCAATATAATGTCCCAGAGCCGTTCGTCAGACTAATGTTGAGAGGGAGTTCGCGAACTCTCGCGCTAGTGCCATCTGTTGACCCATCATCGACGAGATAGATATAGAAAACAAACTCCTCCGATAGTTCTCGCGAGAGCTTCCCAAGTTGGGTAAGCCCCTTGACCGTGACATCCGCGCGGTTATGCACGGTCACCAGCACCGCGATCTTCATTGGTTCCAATCCTCAGCTCCTTCGGGCTCTTAGATAGACGACGATAAACGCGATGAACGCAAGGAGGGTGCCGCAAACGAAGATGACGGTTGCTTGAGTGGCAGAACTAGGATTGTATGAGATAAGCAACGCAACCGCTAGGCTAGCTAGAATCAAGACCGCGACCGCATTAGCAAAACTTTTCAGGAAAGGAATTTGGGGGAGGAACGAACGAGATACGAATCCGCCCACCGTGAAGGCGGCCGCGTAAGCGGAAACCACAATAGGCGTCGACTCTACGATCCTACCAAGTAGGCCAAATCCAACATTAACGATAGCCATAATTGCCTGCAGTTTTATCAGCGGTGCCAACGTACCGCTGGTAAATTGCCAATAGTAACCAGCGATGCCCATAGTATTTGCAGCGTTTCCAGCCGCAAGAATTCCAAAAATCGTTATGAACAAGGCGTCAATAAAGCCCAAACCCGCGAGTTGAATAGCAGGCGCTGCGGTGACCTGAGCGAGTAAGACGATGACGGACAAGATAGATAGGATTCTGTCATTGCGATTGAAAATCGAATGAACTGCCGCTTCGCCGCTTTGATTGCTGCGAGCGCCGAGTACCAGAAGTGGTTGAAGCGCGGACTGGAGGATGACGCGGATCTGCGTGGTCACGCGGAGCGCTAACTCGAATTGGGCGATTACAATCAAGGGCGCGTATAGGCTGAGGAGCAGCTTCGTGACCGGCTCGAACGAGAGCCGGATAACGGCAATACCGCTGAGGTGTAAATTCTCGCGCCAAAGCGCTCTTGCGTTTTCGATCACAGCCGAAGCGCGGACTTTCGGCGCATGTGCGGCCAGCATTGCGACCCGAGTAATTCCAAGCAGCAATTGAGTGGCGGACATGACTGCGTATGTCCAGCCGATGCCTGCCGGCCCAGCTGCATGTAGCAGCGGCCCGATGGACATTACACCCACTGCATTGGCCAGAATGGTGACAGTACTTTTATAGTTTAACTCAAACGCACCCTCGCAGATCGCGAGCAGAATATTTGATACTGCGGTAATGATTGAGGTTAGTAAAGCTAACCAAACGAGTGTCCACAGTTGGTTGGAGGGTAGGTCGTTCTCGAACTGATGGGTGATGTAGATTCCGATCAAGGGAGCGGTTGCAAGCGTTAGCGCTATTGACGGTCCGCTGGCGATCAACAGGGACGCAACGGAGAAGTTTCGTAGATCTAGCTCCAAGCCTTCCTTCATACGCAAGGCGATTACTCGAGATATGTTGTTGCCCGCTCCAGAGTCGCTGACTCGCGCTACAAGAAACAGCCCTTGCAAGAGCGACCACGCACCTATCCAGCTTGCAGTCACTGCTTCTGCAGTGACTCGAAAGACGGCGAACAACGCAAGAGCGGTAGTTAGGGACGATGCGACCAGCAAGATCGTTGTCCGGCGCTGATAGCCGGCGATGTCTCGATTCACGTCTGGAGTGGACGAACGATGTTCATGATTCCAGCCATTGGCTTTGTCCGCGTTGCTTACTTTGTCGGAAGAAGGTGGTGCTGGCTAGTGGGTGCGGCCGGTTTATAGCCACGTCTTGGCGAATGACTTAGCTCCCTGTAGATCTACTTTTTGTCGGGCGGCCGAACCGCGGTCCAGACGTGTTCGCCAGGCGAGGGCGATGAGTGCAGCAATCGCGCCATATTGTTGAACTATGGAGACAATGAATGTCCATCCCAACGTGCCCTGGCGGAAGAGGTGGAAGATCACGACGAGGCCGATCGCAAAAAGTACAAGCGACATATCCGACCAGTCTGAACGCGCCAGGCGCGAGTCGAATCGTCCAGTCAGATAGCCAAAGGCGAACATGGAGCAGATGACAAGAACTACTCCACCAAGTATGTAGGAGGTACCTACCAGAGTGGATGCGTATCCCACTGTCGGATCCTCGAAAGAGGTGTCTCCTAGTACTGCGCTGACACCGTAGGAGAGATCATAGAACACGGTCGGTTTATCTGGCCATAGGGCCCTTGGCACAGAATAGAAAAACGGTTCGAAATTGGTCGTAGCGATTGCGCCCCAGGCTCCGCCGAATAGATCCGTGATCTGGGACCTCGACTCCATCGCTACCGATATCATCTCTAGTGAGCTAAATTCGAGCGAATATAAATAGAAACGCACGATGGAACCGCCGGAGTATTCGATCCGGTCGAGCTCAAGTGCGTAGCCAACAACGGAGGCTGGTAGAAACGCACGGGCCATAAGTGTCACGAACCCTGCACCAACTGATAGAGCAAGCACTGGGATCACTAGACGTGTCGTAAGTGGACGTCGATAAAGATGCACGCCGAGAAGTATGCATATTACTGGCAGCAACAACACCAGCCTTTTACCTATTGTTATGTAGCTGAGAATTAATGTTATGGCCAAGATGGCGAGCCACGGCGTTAAGCGGCGCCGATTCTTTATCGCTTGTAGGACGCCCCAAGTCGCGGCACCGTCGGCGATGCCCGAAAGTGTACGTAGCAGGATGGCATCGGCCTCGAGATGGCCAACGCCGGAAAACTCCCTCGCGTAGCCCGAGAACCTAGTGATCGAATTGTCGATTCCGCCGGTCCAGATGATTAGCGCAATTTTAAGCGCGATCCCTAGGATTAGCAGCGTAATCAGTAGAGTGTCGGTCGATGTCGCACGTGATGCTTGATGTAATTCCGGTTCTGGAGGTCCGGGCGTTGCCCGACTGGCGTCGCGCTGCGATTCTCGTCTTGGGCGGGCTAAGGAATTGCCGTATACGAACGCGATCAACGCGGCGACACTGAGCCAGATTGCGCGCGAGAAGCTGTCTTCCGTATAGTAGCCGACCGCCCAGGTATAGGTACCTGAAGTCAGTACTAATAAAGCGGGTAGAGCGATGTATAGGGCGATCGCGATCAGCGCAACGACAAAGCCGGATAGGATTGGACGGTTCCCGCGCCAATCGCGAGGGGCGTTTAGAAAGCTCGTTAATAAGATAAAGAAAAATACGATAACCCCGAGTACGGCCATGCTAACTCCGAAGATATTCCTGCGCGAGCCGCGCGTAAGAACAAGGTGTGCGGTCGCAAGTGGGCGTCGTTGATGTCACTTTGGATCCGAACATAACCTCAATTCCACCAGCTCTTCCGGTGCTGTGCGCAGATCGGACCGTGCGCAAGCCCCCCCAAATCATATTTCTTGCGCGTCAGACGGAACACCGTGTGAGGGAACAGCGCCCTGTGGCGCTTCACCCGCGGCTCCGCATCTTCCGAGTGGACTTTATCTCAAAGCGGCAAGGCTCGGCTCGAAAACCCACTGAGGTCATGAACGGTGGCGGTGGTTGGCGGCCCTCCAAGTGGCCAACCACCGGCACGGATTTCTTGGACATTCGGCCCTGCCGCTGCGAAGATCCTGTGGCCAGACACCCATCCGCACCTTGCCCTGGTTGGTGGTGCGGTCGGCTTTGGTGCAAGCTAGGCAGCGGGGACGGGGTTGCTGTCTGTCGGATGGTCTGAGTGGCCAGCGAAGGTCGGTTATCGCACGGGAGGTGAAGCGATTTGAGCTTGGTGGGAGAATTCGCGCTGGTACGGGTGATGGTGGGGCTGAAGTCGGGGGTCGACGGCGGCCTGATGTGCAGAGTTCATCCGCGCCTTTCAACAAGCGACGAACCGCTCTGGGTAACGCAATGAAGTCTAGACTAAGGGCTTTCCAAGTGAAGCAGCGTTTTAGCGAGTTGGGGCTCGACCGCTGGCGGGCGGAAGCTGGGCTGTTGGACGAGACCGAGCGTGCGATATTGCGGCGTCGGGAGAGACTTTTTATCGCTTGGAAGGCTGGCAAGGGCATTTTGTTGCTACCGCTGTCAACTTTTCGCCAGTTGCTTAATCTCGTTTTTTTGCTGGCCGATGTTGAGCGACTCCATGGTGCGCCTCGGCGGAGAATGATCGCGGGCCGCGGCTGCGTGATTGATCGGCAGACATGGTTAGTTAACGGCGACAGTATCGAATTGGGCGACCATGTTAAGGTATCTGCCTTCTCAGCACTCGTAGCAGGTGCTGAGGCCAAAATTATGATTGGGGACTATACGATTTTGGGGCCAGGCGTGTTCGTCGTCGCCGCTAATCACGGAATCGCTAAGGATGGTGGAATTCCGATTCGATATCAAGCCTGGAACGAGAAGCCCGTACATATCGGCAGTAACGTTTGGATAGGCGCAAATGCCGTTATATTGCCTGGTTCTAGGATCGGTGACGGAGCTGTGATAGGGGCTGGGGCAGTTGTAAGGGGGGAGGTTCCGCCAGGCTGTATAGCTTACAGTCGAGGCGCCGGCCTCAATGTTCGAGAGCGGCAGTGATGGTGATGTCGGACCTCTGCGAGTTCTCTTGTCCTGTATGCGGATACAGATCGACGGCGGAATTAGTTGACGCTGTACGCGATCGGAGAAAAGGGTTGAGCGGGAGTTGGCGCATCGTCCGATGTCAAAGTTGTCAGACGATGTCGATGGATCCGATGCCAACAGATGCGGAACTATCCCAATACTATGCCGCATACACGAAAGGCGAGCAGGTGGAGGTCCGGGCAGGTTTGGGTAGTCGTCGGCCATTAGTGCGTCGTATTTATCACTGGCTATCGGGCGATGTGGATCCAAGAGACTTTGTTCGAATTCCCCGTGGCGCGAAAGTGCTTGACTATGGCAGCGGCGGGGCGACTTACCTTTCTTACTTTGACGCGATCGGCGTCGACATCGTGGGCGCCGAAATATCAGACACTATGATCGCGGCTTGCGATAAAGCGGGTTTGAAGGTGCATCGAGTTCATAATTTCGATGCCATTCCGTTCGACGACGCCGGATTCGATGTGGTCTACCTCATGCAAGTTTTCGAGCACGTGCGGAGCCCGCAGTCCTTTATGGCTGAACTCGGCCGAGTGTTGCGACCCGGCGGTACGCTCTACTTGGCGGTGCCAAACGCGGCAAGTTTATGGCGAAGAGTATTCCAAAGCAATTGGGTAAGCGGATGGTTTGCGCCTTTCCACCTTGCGCACTATACAGCCGAATCACTCGCCGATCTTGGCGCTCAGTGTGGCCTAACGGTTGCCAACACATGGAGTCGCACTCCCGAATCGTGGTTCAGGCTAAATTTAAAGGCTGCGATCTATCGGAGCGATAACGAGATCGAATCGAGGCGCACCTTTGTGGACGCCCCTGTAGCTAGGGTGATGTTGATGACGTTGCTTCGAACTTTTGAACTTTTTGTGCGGGAGCGCGATTGTTTAGTTATGAGCTTTGTTAAGAGCTGAACTTTATCTAGCCCACACCTCGTCGAAGTCGAAGACAACTCCTGCTGGTCTTGTGGCACTATACTGTTGCCAAAAGCCCCAATTGCCTACTAAATCAGCAGTAGGGACTCTCGTCGAGACCTCTTTGCCTGGGACTCGGACTGTTACTTCATCGTCTACTGCTTCGACCTCGAATCGGTAGTCGCGGTCGAGTGATAACGTCGGTTGAAAATTTCCACCTGCAATGGGTTCAAACTCCCCGTCCGGCCGCCGTACGGTCAGTTCCCATACTCCTCTGTTGGCGGCGAAGTGAACCATCTCAGCGACTAACTTGTTATTTCTCGATATGGCCATCGCCAAAGTGGTTTCGGACCCGTCCCTTTTACTGCGCCAACGTCCAGAGGTGCCGAGGCGGTGAACCGTCCTGGTGAAATGCCGAGTCGCGTAGACTATGTGATCTCCGGCGTAAGTGTAGCTGCCGTTGCTGATAAACCCATCTTTGGCTGGGGGAAGAGGAAACCCATCAACGTATGGGCCCCGCATATCCCACCCGCCCCCTAAGCCTGCTGAAGTATTCGGCCGGTCAAAGCCGTCGTAGAAAGGTAGGTCGGTGTCTCCTGCGTACGGTCCTCCGCTGCAAGACAGCGTAACGGTGGCGATGATTGCCATTGCAGCACTTAGCTTCACAACTCAACCTTGCCATAGGTGTAGCGGTCCTCAGGCCCAGCAGCCTCGATGCTCATCAACGCGCGGGGATCATTAGGCTAGGTCGGGTAGCGGCTTCGATGGTTACAGCGGTGATCTTCTCAATCGCCGGACGCAGGTCCGATCGAGTGCAGTGAGAGTTGACGAATACCATGGCGCGCCGGCATCGGCAGTTCTTCAATGGGCCCGCTTCGACGGGGAAGGGATCGATGATTGGCTGTCACTATCTCCGGCAACTTTGTGCGAGTGTCGTCAGTGCGCTGGTTGCCCTCTAGTTCAGAGGATTGAGCTTCCGATTCGCGCGGGTCTTCGCAAGCTGTCACTCACTCACTCACTCACCACGCTAGCTAGCCGTTGGAGCCGTGCGGGCCGCTTGGTTGCAGCATAAAGGGAGTGCTGTGATTGTGGCGCACGCCTGCATAGAGGGCGCCGTTCGAGGAGGTAGGACCTTTGCGAGTGCTATTCGTCTGCACCGGCAACATCTGCCGGTCACCTATGGCGGAGCGCCTAGCCGTGGCGTTCGGCGAGTCGCGGCAACTTGCCGACTGGACTTTCTCCAGCGCCGGAACTCGGGCGGTAATAGGAAGTCCTATTCACCCTAAAGCGGCTTCGGTGTTGGAGCGGTTGGGCGGCGATCCGACCGCCTTCGAGGCACGCCAGCTGACGGCGAAAACCGCTCAACACGCCGATCTCTTGCTAACTATGACTGAGCGGCATCGTGACTACCTGCTCGAACGGATGCCGTCGCTCCTCCGGCGATGCTTCACCTTGTCTGAGGCCTCGCTCATGGCCTCCGGCCAGAGGATTGAGTCTTTGGACTGTTTAAGTGACCTGCGCTCGCATATCCCTGCCGGTCGCCGTGGCGACGTAGTCGACCCTATAGGCCAAAACGATGAGGTGTTTGCATCGGTCGGGCTCCAGATCGCGGAGTTGCTAGACCCAGTTCTCCAGCTTTGCCAACGCTGCTCCATTGAGTAGCTCACGAAGTCGTCAGGCTGGGGCTGCAGGCTCCGCATATCCTCCTGACCAGCGGAGTCCCACTGCCCGGTTGGGGGTCTCCGCACACCTCACCTGCTGTGTGCAGGTGCCGAGCGAATGTCACAGTTGGGTTGAGGAGTCCGCAGAGTTTGGGCTAAAGTTCCAGCACAAGGGGGACAACGTGTGGGGGGACGCATGACCGCATTCTATGAACAGCTAAGTGTCGCAGCAAACGTTTCGCCACCGCCGGGAAAGGTGTCTGCCTGGCAGCATGCGTACGCGCGCCGACTGGCGGCGAGCGATCTCGCGGGCGTCCTTCTTGCCGTCGGCGTAGCACATTGGGTGCGTTTCGGCGGGCTCGCTGAGGCTGTCGTGACGTATCGTTACATCGATTACACGATGGTCTCGTTGGTCATAGCAGTAGTCTGGATGTTCGCGCTGTCGATCAACCATTCGCGGTCTACGCGGATCATCGGATCTGGGGTGGAGGAATACAGGCGAGTTCTTCTAGCCACATTGGCGGTGTTTGGCGGCGTGGCGATAGTCTCAATGCTCTTGAAGCTGGAGATTGCTCGCGGCTACCTAATAGTCGCATTGCCGGCCGGCATCTTCTTCCTGACCTTGTTCAGATGGATTGCTCGTCAGATCGTGGTGAGAATTCGTGAAAATCACGGTCGGTGCATCACACGAGTACTCGCGGTGGGCAGCCCGTCGGCGGTGCGTGACCTAACTTCCTCATTCGCAAGAGATCCGCGATCGGAGTACCAGGTCGTTGGTGCTTGCATTCCTGGCCCGATTCCACGCCGTAAGATTGAAGTTCCCGGGGTAGGAGAAATACCCTCTTTTGGAGACGAATCAAATGTCGTTCACGCGGTCCGGAGTACTGGCAGTCATGCGGTCGCAGTCACTGCGACCGAGCGGCTCAACGGGCGGGGAATTCGTGACCTGTCATGGGAACTTGAAAGGCTGGACATCGACCTCCTCGTCGCGCCTGGTGTCGTCGACATCGCGGGTCCTCGCCTTCAAATGCGACCGGTCGCAGGGCTCCCCCTCATTCACGTCGAGAAGCCGCAGTATCACGGCGCCAAGCGATTTCAAAAGCGTTTTTTCGATGTTACTTTTGCAAGCGCAGTATTGCTGCTAGGTTTGCCGGTATTGCTTTCTGTCGCTGCTGTAATCAAACTCACCAGTAGGGGACCCATTTTCTACCGTCAGGAGCGAATTGGGCTCGACGGCAAGCCATTCGAAATGGTCAAGTTCCGCACCATGGTGGATGGCGCGGACAAAATGGTTGACAAGCTTGCGGCCTTTAATGAAAGCGACGGCGGTGTTCTCTTCAAGATTCGCAATGATCCACGGATTACGCCAGTCGGCAAGTTTCTGCGAAAGTACAGCATCGATGAGCTGCCGCAATTCATCAATGTTCTCAAGCGCGATATGAGTGTGGTCGGTCCGCGTCCGCCGCTTGCGAAAGAGGTTCTAACCTACGACAACCATGTCAAACGGCGTTTGTTAGTCAAGCCCGGTATAACGGGTCTGTGGCAGGTCAGTGGCCGCTCGGACTTATCATGGGAGGACTCTGTGCGGCTCGACCTCTTCTATGTTGAGAACTGGTCGATGATTTCCGACCTGTTGATTGCCGTCAAGACGGTCAAGGCACTTGTAAGCCACTCAGGCGCTTACTGAAACGAGGCGGATGCGATCCTGGCGACCACCGCGTCGGTCGGTAGGCTGCTCACTTGACGATATGGCCGCGCCGTCGCGGCTCCGCACACGGTGGGGGATAGACATCCATGAGTAAGCGCGCATTAATTACCGGCATCACTGGCCAGGACGGCTCCTATCTCGCCGAGCTGCTCCTCGGCAAGGGCTACGAGGTTCATGGTCTGATCCGACGCGCGTCCACGTTCAACACCTCCCGCATCGACCATCTGTACGTAGACCCGCACACGCCGAACGCCAAGCTCTATCTGCACTACGGCGACCTCAGCGACGGTGCCCGACTGGTGACGCTGCTGGCCGGCATTGATCCGGACGAGGTCTACAACTTGGCCGCGCAATCGCACGTCCGGGTGTCTTTTGACGAGCCTGAACACACTGCCGATACGACGGGTACCGGGACCATCCGCATGCTCGAAGCGGTTCGTCTGTCGGGTATCAAGACACGGTTCTACCAAGCCTCGTCGTCGGAGTTGTACGGGGCGACCCCGCCGCCACAGAATGAGGACACGCCGTTCTATCCGCGCTCGCCGTACGCAGCAGCCAAGCTGTACAGCTACTGGATCACCAAAAACTACCGCGAGGCCTACGGCATGTTCGCAGTCAACGGCATCCTGTTCAACCACGAATCACCCCGCCGCGGCGAGACTTTCGTGACTCGCAAGATCACCCGCGCCGTTGCTGCCATCCAGGCCGGTGTCCAGGACTACGTTTACATGGGCAATCTCGACGCTGTGCGTGACTGGGGGTACGCGCCTGAGTATGTCGAGGGTATGTGGCGCATGCTGCAGGTCGACGAACCGGACGACTACGTCCTTGCCACCGGCGTCGGCATCACCGTTCGCGAGTTCTTGCAGATCGCCTTTGCGAGGGTGGGCCTGAACTGGGAGGACCACGTTCGCTTCGATGAGCGCTATCTGCGCCCGACAGAAGTCGACGCGTTGATCGGGGATCCGACTCGCGCCAAGACGAAACTGGGCTGGGTGCCCACCGTCGACGGCCGTGAGCTCGCCCGCTTGATGGTGGATGCCGACGTGGAAGCGTTGGAACACGCGGGGCGTCCTTGGATCGACCGGGTCCAGCTGGACTCCTGGCGGACACCGACCGCCGACACACTGGTCACGCCGTGACCGACAACGTTGACTTCAGCCCGGGAAAACTCGACCGCGGCGCCACCTTCTATGTTGCCGGGCACCGCGGTCTGGTCGGCTCGGCGATCGTGCGGCGATTGGAATCGGCCGGCTTCGAGAACATCATCGGCAAGACCTCAGCCGAACTAGACCTGAAGGACCGGGATTCGGTGTTTCGGTTCCTCGCCGAGTCCAAGCCGAAGTACGTGGTCCTCGCCGCCGCGAAGGTCGGTGGGATCATGGCCAACAACACCTTCCCGGTCGATTTCCTCAGCGACAACATCCGTATCCAGGTCAACGTCCTCGACGCAGCGCGGGAAGTCGGCGTCGAGCGTCTGCTCTTTCTCGGATCGAGCTGCATCTATCCCAAGTTCGCTGAGCAGCCGATCCGCGAGGATTCATTGCTCACCGGGCATTTGGAGCCGACCAACGACGCCTACGCGATCGCGAAAATCGCCGGAATCCTGCACGTGCAGGCGGTACGCCGACAGTACGGACTGCCGTGGATTTCGGCCATGCCGACCAATCTGTACGGACCCAACGACAACTTCTCGCCAGCAGGGTCCCATGTCCTGCCCGCTTTGATCCGACGGTATGACGAAGCCGTCGCCTCCGGAGCGGAGGCCGTGACCAACTGGGGTACCGGCACGCCGCGTCGAGAATTCCTGCACTCCGACGACATGGCCGATGCATGCCTCCACCTACTCGAGCATTACGACGGCCCCCAACAAGTCAACGTGGGAAGCGGCACCGACGTCACCATCGGCGAGATCGCCGAGACCATTGCGTCCGTGGTGGGGTTCACCGGTGAAACCCGTTGGGACACCTCAAAGCCCGATGGGACACCCCAGAAGCTTCTCGACGTCTCCAAGCTCCGCGAGGCGGGCTGGACAGCGAAGATCGGTCTGCAGGAGGGTCTGGAACGTACCGTCGCGTGGTACCGCGACCACGTCACCGCCCTGCGCAGCTGAGTAGCCACGCCGCCACCAGCAGCAACGCTAGCGGCGGTGCAAAAGGCGATCTGCGAGCTGTTTGATGCGAGTCAGAAGATCGATCTCCGCCTGCAGGAATCGGGCGCACTCGCACAGGGCGCAATCCGTCCCGGCCCGGTAGTGCTCGTGTGCTGAGCGGTCATGCCCGCACCTGCATTCAGCCCCCTGCACGGAACCAAAACTACGCCGTCGCCGAGCGCCACCCACTTCGTTCGGCGGAATGTAAACCCGGCATCATCAAGATCGCCATTCCGCGACGTGGCCATGCGGTCGCAGTACAGTTCTCCCGTGGGCTACCCGGAGAATGTGCTGGCCAAGGACGAGCACGTCGTCCTGCACCGCCACCCGCACTGGGGGCGGCTGACCGTCCCCGCACTGCTGCTCATCGTCGCCAGCGCCGCCGCCGCATTCATCGCCGGCTACGTCAACACCCTGAACTGGGAGTACAACGCCAAGAACACCGTGCACCTGGTCATCGCCGGCATCTGGCTGATCCTGGTGCTGTGGCTGTCGGTGTGGCCGTTCCTGAACTGGTGGACGACGCACTTCGTCATCACCGACCGCCGCGTCATGTACCGCCACGGCCTGGTCACCCGCCAGGGTATCGACATCCCGCTGGCCCGCATCAACAGCGTCGAGTTCAGGCACAGCCTCATCGACCGGATGCTGCGCACCGGCACGCTGATCATCGAATCCGCCGCGCAGGACCCCCTGGAGTTCGAGGACATCCCGAACGTCGAACGGGTGCACTCACTGCTCTATCACGAGGTCTTCGACACGCTCGGCTCCGAGGAAGCCCCGAGCTGACGCTTGCGGTGCCGCGTCAGCAGCGTGATCGCCACCAGCAGCAGCCCCAGCACGACCACCCCGGCGATCGCCACCCACACCGGCCAACCCTGCGCATCTTGGGCGACGGGCGGCTCGGCGTCCTCGACGCCGACGGTCAGATTGGTGACGGTGCCGCCCTCGCCGGCGGCCAGCACATTGCCCTGCAGGCTCGACCAGTTGTCGGGCTGCGCATCGATGTAGCCGAACAACGGATCCAGCAGTGACCATGCCCCGCTGGTGCTCACCAACACCACGGTGCGGTCGCGCGATTCGTCGGCGAACACCTGGATCGATCCCAACCCGTTGGGGATGTCGGCGCGCAGTGCCTCCGGCAGATCGACCTGCACCGCCGCGCTCTCCCCGCCGACCGGCGGACGCAGCGACGTCTGCTGCAGCGTCGAGGCGTTCGCGACGATCAGCGCCCCGGTCTCGGCGTCGGCGGCGTCGTTGACCGCCACCACCCGCGGCGTCAGCGGCGTGCTGGTCAGCCGCGCGATGTCGGCCACCACCTGCGCCGCGTAGTCCAGCTGATTGGGGCTGGTGCCGTCCATCGCCACCAGAAACTCCGGGCTCAGCGCCGACGGCACGGCGTCGAACCCGCCGGGCGTTGGGCCGCCGCGGCGCACCGTCACCGTCGACTGCGGGTCGAGCTGGAAGGTCAGCGGCGCGATCATCGGGTTGCACAGCTGACGCGGGCTGTAGGTCAGTGCGAACTCCATGCCGATCCGCTGCCGCAACAGCTCACCCGGCACGTCGAACGTGGCATCCAGCTCGCCGCTCGAACTTAGCGGCGCGCTGTACACGGCCTGCCCGTTCACGCTCACCATCACCGTCGCGGTATCCAGGTCGGCGACCGGGGTGTGGGCGGCCTTCAGGTTCACCGTCATTCCATCCACCCGGTCCGCGCCGAGTGCGGCACGGTCCACCCCGACGGTCAGGTCGGCGGTCCGCAGCACCGACGCCTCACCGCTGAGGTTCAACTCCTCGAAGGTGAACTCGTCGGTCTGCGGGCCGGCCGCTGATCCCGGTTGGTCGACCCGGACGGTGGGCCCCTGCGCCAGCGACTGCAACTGGTTGACCACCAGTGACGCCTGATCGCTGAGCTGACCGCCCCGGCCGGTGACCCGCAGGAACACGTCGGGCTGGTTTGCGTTCACCAGAGCGATTCCCGCGTCACCGCTTTCGACCACCACCGCACGGGTGAACTGCGGCGCTGGCGGGGGAGTCGCGCCGCGGGACTGCTTCACCACGGTGATTGCTGGATTCTGTGTTCCGTACGCGCGTGCCACCGCAGAGGCCAAAGTGAGCACCGCCTGCGCTTCGCTGTCGTCGGCCTCGATCGGCGTGTAGATCGTCAGGCGCTGCAGCACAGGGGGAAAGAACTCGGCGATCGTCGTTGGCGCGGCCTCGGTTCCGGCGAACAGCACCGACAGGTCGCTGATCTCGACCGACTCACCCAGGCCGCAGCGTTGCTCGGCCGCGATGCCTGGCTGACGCACTGTGAACGACAGGCGCAGCGTCGACTGGGTGACCTGGGCGGCGGCGATGTCGACGTCGAAGGGGACGACCGCCTGCTGCGGTGTCACCTCGGGCAGGTCGACGGTGGCCAGGAATCGTCCGGTGCCGTCGGTGATCTCGACGAACCCGGGCCCGAAATCGACTGGGGCGTGGATCAGTCCGCGCAGCCGGAGCGGCGCGAGACCCGCCGCGACAGGCAGGCTGAACTCCTGGGAGGTGTTGGCGCCCAACAGCGTCAAGCTGTCGGCGGCCCCGAGCGTCGGCCAGGGCAGCGTGACCTCGTTGTCGGCGCCGGGCTCGGAGTTCAGCGGCTCGCCGTGCGCCGACGGGGCGCCCAGCGCGATGACCAGCAACAACGACAGCATCAGGCTCACCGCGGCGCCCGCCCCGCGCTGTATCGCCGCCCGTCGGTGTGGTCGCGCCGCAACGACAGTTGCCGCGACAGCAGATGTGCGCACAGCAGACACTATCGCGTGCGGCGCCGCGGATTGCCTCCGAATCCGGCCCGCGCGTCGCAAAAGCCCAGCAAATGAATTCTGGTGTCTGGCGGGGCCGCGCGGCCGCACCCCCTTACGATGTGGAGGCATCGAACGGGTCAGGACGGAGCGTCGAACAGTTGTCAGCCACCGTGTCGAAGGTTCCGCCGTCGGCGACCGCGACGATCTCGGCGCTCGAAACCCGCTTCGCGCGGACGAGGATGCTGATCGCCGCCCTTCTCGGCCTTCTCGTCGGAGCACTTCTGGGCGGGCTGGCGTTCGCGGCCATGCCGGCCGACTCCACCGCCACCGCGTTTCTGCGGCTGCAGAACCCTGTCGACCTCACCGCGATCGCCGGCGGCGCCGACCAGATCACCCCCGACAACCAGGACAACACCGGCACATTCGTCGCCGGCGAGATCGCTTACCTGTCCGGTGAGGGTTTTGCGCAGGCCGTGGCGCGCAAGATGGCCGAGGACGAGCCCGCCGAGCTGAACATCGCCCAGGCCAACGAATCGGCGATGGTCACCATCAGCGTCACCAGCCCTACCGAGGGTCACGCCGTGCGCACCGTGCAGGCCGCGATCGACCTTTACACCGCCGAACTCGAGCAGCGCATCGACGAACAACTGCGCACCATCCTGCCCACCGTGACGCAGTGGCAGCAGACCGGCACCGAAGACCCGCTGCGCATGCAGGACCTGCAGCGGCTGCGCGAAAGCGTCGAACTGCAAGCAGCCGAGGCGGCCACCCTGATGGTCGTGCAACCGCCCACCCCCAACTACCCGAGTTCGCAGCGGTGGCTGATCGGGGTGATGCTCGGGGCCCTGGTCGGTGGAGCCGGCGCCGCGGTGTTCGTGCTGGCCCGGCAGCGGCGTGCGGGACGCGGCACCGTGGTCGACACGTTGACCGACTGCGTCGACGGTGTGCTCCTGCCGGCCGTCGACCTCGACCTGCCGCCCCGCGAACACTGGGGTGAGGACCAGCTGCGCCTGGCCCGCACCCTCTACACCCAGGTCCCTGTGTCCGGCAGCGCGACGACCATCCTCGTCGTCGGCGCCACCGGCGCGTCCGGCGGCGCGCAGGTCGCCGAACTGCTCGAGGCGGCCGCCACCGAAACCCGGCCCGCCACCGCTTCGACCGGACAGCACGCGTCGCCGCCGGACCCGACCGGCGCCCGCGTCGTCGCCGGTGGCGCGGTGGGCGATCCGACCCTGACCCCGGATGCCGTCGCCGAGGCCACCGCCATCCTGCTGGTCGCGCGCATCGACACCGACACCGCGGCGCAGGTATTGGCGCTGCGCTCG
>Ga0208328_1000535_pt1 | contig 16989 bp, 13 predicted proteins | sample DeeseametaMP2633_FD_184170 | JGI IMG/M metagenome (GOLD analysis project Ga0208328, IMG submission 184170) | Marine microbial communities from the Deep Atlantic Ocean - MP2633 (SPAdes) | ecosystem: Environmental > Aquatic > Marine > Unclassified | place: Northeast of Antigua and Barbuda, North... | reverse complement strand
GGCCGTCGTCCTCGCGGCGGGCCGCGACGATCTCGGCGCACTCGGAGACGACCGAGAGCCGTTGCGTGCGCGCGGCCGCCCTCACGAATGCGGCGAGCCGGTCGCGGTGCTGGCTGGCCTCCTCGAAGCGCTCGTCGTCGGCGAGACCGCTCATCTTGTGGTTGATCGTCTCGACGACGTCGTCGGGTCGCTCGAGCAGTGCCCGGCGCAGGGCCCGCACCACGGCGGCGTACGTCGTCTGGTCGGTGCTCCCGTCGCAGGGCGACAGGCAGCGGCCCATCTCGGCCAGCACGCAGGGTTGCCGCCGCGGCGCTGCACCGAGCCGGTCGGTGCACTGGCGGACCGGGAAGGTCTCGTGCAGGGCGTCGAGGGTGCTCTGGGCGGCCTTGCGGGACCCGAAGGGGCCGAGGTAGTCGGCGTCGTCGTCGAGCACCTTGGTCACCAGCGACAGCCGGGGCCACGGCTCACGGGTGAGCTTGAGGAAGTGCATCTTCTCGGGGAAGCGCGAGCGCTTGTTGTAGCGAGGCTTGTGCTCCGCGATCAGCCGCAGCTCGCGGACGCGGGCCTCGAGGGGAGTGGCGCACTCGATGCCGGTCACGGCGCTGGCGAGCCCCACCATCTCTCCCATCCGCGAGCGGGTCTCGGAGGCGGTGAAGTAGGTGCGCACGCGGGTGCGCAGGTCACGGGAGGTGCCGACGTAGAGCACCGAGCCGGCGTGGTCGCGGAAGAGGTAGACGCCGGGGGAGTGCGGCAGGCCCTCGGCGAGGTGACGCTTCTTGCGCTGCGCCTGGCTCACGCGTGCGGTGAAGGTCTGCAGCTCCTCGAGGGTGTGCACCCCGAGCCCGCCGAGACGCCCGATCAGGGCGAGCAGCACGTCGACGGTGGCGCGGGCGTCGGAGAGCGCCCGGTGGTTGGGCGTGGTGGTCGAGCCGAAGGCACGCGCCAGCGAGGAGAGCTTGCAGTTGGGTGCGTCGTCGCGGGTGATGACCCGACGCGCGAGGCGAGCGGTGTCGACCACCTCGAAACGGGGCCACGGCCGCTGCTGCTGGACCGCGAAGTGCTGCAGGAAGCCGACGTCGAACGGTGCGTTGTGCGCCACGAGGACCGTGCCGGCGGCGAACTCGAGAAAGGCCGGGAGCGCCGACTCGATGGTCGGGGCGCCGCTGACCATGGCGTTGCTGATGCCGGTGAGCACGGCGATGAACGGCGGGATCTCCGTGCCCGGGTCGACCAGGGTCTGGAACTCGCCGAGCACCTCGCCGCCGCGCACCTTCACCGCGCCGATCTCGGTGATCATCGACCCGCCGGCCGCCGAACCGCCGGTGGTCTCGAGGTCGACCACGCAGAACGTGATGTCGCGCAGCGGCCGACCCAGCTCGTCGAAGCTGAGCTGCGTCGCCTCGGCGGCGAGGGTCGAGGACCGCGTCATGGGAAGCACCGTAGGCAGCGCCGCCGACAGCCGGTCGGCGGCGCGCGGGAGACCTAGGCTGGTGGGCATGGGACGAGACCAGGGGCACTCCGCGGCCGACCTGCCGGTCGCGCTGCTCGAGCGGGTCCTGGCCCGCGCCGCGGCCGCCCTGCCGGACGTCACCGGCCTGCCCGCCGAGCTGCGGCGGGTCGCGGCGTTCACACCCACGAAGCGAGCCCGGCTCGGACGCACCGCGCTGCTCGCAGCGCTGGCCGACGACGACGTCAGGGAGCGGGTGGGTCACCAGGTCGGCTCGGCCGCCCACGACGTCACCGCAGGATCCATGGACGAGGTCGCGGTCGCCTGGCTGACGCGCGCGGACGGCTGGCGAGAGCTGGTGGACGCCGCCGTCGCCGCTGAGCGGGTACGCGACCACGAGGCCGAGGCCGCCCAGGCAGCACGGGACGAGGAGCGGGTCAGCGCTCTCGAGGCCGAGCTCCGCGCGGAGCGCGAGAAGCACCGCGCCGAGGTGGAGTCACTGCGGGCCGAGCTGCACGAGATGCGGCAGAAGGTCGGTCGCGCGCGGTCCGAGGGGCGCGAGGAGCTCCGGTCGCTGCGCGAGCAGGTCGACGCCGCCGAGCGCGGGCGGAGGCTTGCCGAGGAGGACGCCGCCGCAGCGCGCCGGGAGGAGGCTCGACTGACCACGGCGCTCGACCGGGCTGAGAAGGCACGCGAGGAGGGACGTCGTACGGAGCGGGGGGAGCGGGACCGCGCGACGCTGCGCGCCCGGGTCCTGCTCGACACGGTGCTGGAGGCGACGGCCGGACTGCGCCGGGAGCTGGCCCTGCCGCCGGCCGAGGGCTCGCTCGAGGACGAGGTGCACGAGCGGTGGGCGGTGACCCCGGGATCGGGCGCGCACGCCACGGAGATGACTCCGCAGATGCTCGAGCAGCACCTGACGATGCCGCGCGCCCGCCTTATCGTCGACGGCTACAACGTCACGAAGTCGATCTGGCCGGAGTCGTCGCTCGAGGCCCAGCGCACCCGCCTGCTCAAGGCCCTGGCTCCACTCGTCGCCCGGACAGGAGCCGAGACGACCGTCGTCTTCGACGCGGCGGACGCCGACACCCGCGCGCCCGTGTCGGTGCCCCGCGGGGTGCGGGTGCTCTTCAGCCCGGTCGGTGTCATCGCTGATGACGTGATCGTCGACCTCGTCGAGGCGGAGCCGGACGGGCGGGGGATCGTGGTCGTCACAGACGATCAGGAGCTCCGCCGCCGTGCGCGAGGTTGTCGTTCAGTGTCACCGCGACGGCTCTTCGACGCCATCGCGTGAGGACGCCCCCTCCGCCGGGATGACGCGGGAAGGCGGACCCCAACGCGCACCGACGACGCGGCCAGCGATGACTCCAGCGCATCCGACCAGGAGCCACAGCGGAAGCAGCCAGGGGCGTTGCTGGAGCTCGATGACGAAGGCGTTGGAGGTCCACACGACGTCCTGACCGATTCCCGGACTGTCGGTGACCGCGCCCAGGGCGATCATCCCGACCATCAGTGCTGTGACCCCGCCCGCGTAGCGCCGCGCGCGGGAGCCGGTCCAGCAGATGCTGTGGGCGAGGAGAGGGAACGAGCACACCAGGATCTCGAGCATGAGCCGATAGCCGTAGAAGTTGTCTCCGCCGTGGAAGACGTTCATGAAGTTCTGCACGATCGTGTAGGTCACACCTGCGAGGAAGAGTGCTCTGCTCCAATCGGGTTGGTGCCGCCAGGACCGGATGCAGGCGAGACCGAGGACGAGCAGCACGGGCGTCCACACGAGCAGTCCGCGGTCGGGGGACAGCAGGAGGCCGAGTGGGTTGAGCAACTGCATGTCGGCCTCGCGAGCGACGGCCCGAGACGCGTAGGCGTCGACCTGCGAGTAGCCCCCAGCAGGATCCCATTGGCCGTAGAGCCACCTGCTCCAGGCCGCGCACAGCCCGACGAAGGGGAGGCTCCCTGCGGCAACGAGAGCGGTGACCCGGGCGTCTCGTCGCGCAAGCCCCATTGCCACACCCACGACAGCGACAGCCACTGCGAGATGGAGGCGCCCGCACAACCCGACACCCCCCAAGATCCCGACCAGGAGCCATCGATCCCTACTCGCGGCCCAGGCCATGCCCGCGATCCCGAGGACGGTCAGGGTGTGTGGCCAGAAGCTGTCGGCGGCAACGGACCAGACCGGCGTGCCGAGTGCGAGTACACCTGCGGCGATCGTCGCCCATGCCTCACCGAGCCGAGGGCGGACAGCACCCCAGAGCAAGAGGACACTCAGCCAGGTAAGAAGGGCCGCCAGCAACGAAGCGGGGAGGACGGAGAAGGCTGCGGGAGACTCGGCTGCGAGCAAGTAGGCAGGGACCGCCCCAGCAACTGCCCCGGGCGAGCGATAGACGACCAGGTGTCCATCACTGTTCGTGCCGAGCCAGATGCCTTGGGTGCTCGTCTCGTACCCGAGCTCATCGAGGTCGACGTCCTCCAGCCACGGCTCCCCGGCGGTGGCGATGCGCCAGGACTGCAGGTTGGCTGAGCCGACGTCGACCGACACGCTGGATGCCGCCGTGACCATGAACACGACAAGCAGTGCTGCGGCCAGAGCGGCCTTCGCAGAACCCTTCATGAGCAAGCTGTCCTCCCCGGTCTGCAGGATCGCACCGCTTGGCTTTGCGACGCAGCCGTTCGGAGGGACTGTCGGTGGCCGCTGTCACTCTGCGTCGCATGACGACACGGATCGACTGCGACACCTGCGTGGTGCGCGGACTGGCCTGCCACGACTGCGTGGTCACGGTCCTCCTAGGACCGCCGCCCGAGCTCACCTTCGACGAGGACGAGCGTGCTGCACTGGACGTGCTGGCCGCCGGTGGGCTGGTGCCACCGTTGCGACTGGTGACGTCCTCGGACTCCGGAGGATCCGACCCGCGCTGCGAGTCGGCCTGACCGGACACGGCAGCCTCGGTCGTCGAGGAGAGAGCGTCTCGAGCGACGGGTGTGACTGGCGTGGCGAGCACCTCACAAGAAAGCGCGCGACATGCTGGTGAAGACTTGGTGCCGGCCCAGACCAGCACGTACCGTCTTCGCGGTGCTCGTGGCAGTGGGCGACCTCGTCCATGCGAGCACTTCACCGCGATCCGGCTGATGGCCGGACCGGGAGCAGGCCCAGGCAACGTCGCCGAAGGGCCGGAGCCCATGAGCGGTGACCTGAGACCCGAGGGAGAGCCTTCACTCGTGCTGCTCGGCCGCAAGCGCATCGCCACGCTCACCACCGGAGCCGTGCTCGCCGGCGTCGTGGGCCTCGTGCCCACCACCCCCGCCGTCGCAGAGCCGGACATCGACGACGTCAAGGCTCGGGTCGACCGCCTCTTCCGTGAGGCGGAGGAGGCCTCCGAGCGGCTCAACGACGCCAAGCTCGAAGTGGCAGACCTCCGGTCCGACCTCCGCGCGCTGCGCGCGGACCAGAAGCAGCAGGACCAGCGTGCCAGCGACGCCCGCGCCCGCGTCCGCGACGCGATCGTGCGCAGCTACCAGGGAGACCGTCTCTCGGCGGTCGGCCAGGTCGCCGCGTCCGACGACCCGGGATCGCTGGTCGAGCAGCTGTCGACCATGTCGGCCTACGACACCCTCAACGACGAGCTCTTCGACACCTACGCAGCCGAGGCGAAGGCGCTCGAGATCCGTCGTCAGGCGACCCAGCGACGAGTCGGGGACCTCGAGGCCGTGCGAGAGCAGCTCGCCGACGAGAAGGCCACGATCGAGGACAGGCTCGAGGACGCCGAGGCGCTGCTCGACGAGCTCGAGGAGGCCGAGCGCGAGGAGGTCGTGAGTCGCGACTCCATGACCCCTCCGGCGTCGGTCCCTGCTTCGGGTCGAGCCGCGGCCGCTGTGCGCTACGCCCTCGCCCAGGTCGGCAAGTCCTACGTCTACGGTGCCGCCGGCCCGTCGGCGTTCGACTGCTCGGGCCTGACGATGATGGCCTTCCGGCAGGCGGGGATCTCTCTCCCGCACTCGTCGCGAGCCCAGTTCTCCTCCGGCACGCGGGTCTCAGCGTCGCAGCTCCAGCCGGGTGACCTGGTCTTCTACTACAGCCCGATCAGCCACGTCGGCATCTACATCGGCGGCGGGCGCATCGTCGATGCTGCCAACCCGGGGACGGGAGTCCGAGTGACGGGGCTGCACTCCATGCCGTTCGTGGGCGCAGTTCGCCCAGGATGACCGCTGCCGCTCTGTAGGCACGCAACAATGTTCCGTCTCAGCCGGTAACTCTGCGCTGAGCGGGAGCCACCGCGGTGGATCACCGCGCGACAGTGCGGTCGAGTCGATGGTCAGCGAGCCTGAAATACGCGAATGCCGCTTCCGAGTATCTCGGAAGCGGCATTCGATGGAGTAGGTCAGCTGGTACGACCGCTGGAGATGCTGTTCTCCACGTCGTCGAACGCCGACTCGACCTGACCGCCGAGAAGAAAGACCACGGCGACGATCACCGCGGCGATGCCAGCGACGAGCAGGCCGTACTCGACGGCGGAAGCGCCGCGCTCCTCGTCACGAGGAAGGTGCGGGGCGAGGATGATGCGCAGGTAGTCCAGCATGATGTCTCCCTTGAGTGGTTCCGGTGGGGTCCGGGGGGCCGATCTCCGAACCCCGATGGCCCCATCCTCTGACACCCACCGCGGTCGACGGATCGGGAGTTGGTGTCGAGCCGCATAGCCCGTTCGGACTACTGAGCAGGCGGCTCAGGACCCCCGCGGCGGCCGTTGCACGGTCGACAGCAGGCCGATGCGCATCGCGGTGACGAGCGCTTGCGCTCGGTTGGCCGCGCCGAGCTTCTGGTAGATGCGGGCGATGTGCGACTTGGCCGTGGACTCGCTCATGTAGAGCTGCTGACCGATGGCGGCGGCTCCGAGCCCGTCGGCCAGCAGCACCAGCACCTCGTGCTCCCGGTCGGTGAGTCGCGTCGACTCGGCGCTGCCACGACGCATCATGGCACCGACCAGTCCGCTGCAGACGAACGACCTCGGCGACACCTTCGCCGTGCGAGCAGCCTTGACCACCTCGGTCGAGGGCGCGTCCTTGCCGACGAAGCCGGAGGCGCCTGCCTCCATCGCGGCGAAGATCTGGTCGTCACCGGAGTGCATCGTGAGCACGATGAGCCCGAGCGACTCGTGATCGCGGCGCAGCGCCCGGACGATGTCGAGCCCGGTGCCGTCCTGGAGCTGGAGGTCGGTGACGACCACGTCCGGGCGAGCCGACTCGAAGATCTCGAGGGCCTCCTTGACCGAGCCGGCCTGCGCGACGACCTCCATGTCGTGATGGAGGTCGAAGACGCCGGCCAAGCCGGTGCGGATCAGCTCGTGGTCGTCGACCAGCATCACCGTCGTCGTGCTCATCTCGCTCCTTCGATCAGTCTGCTTCGACCAGCATTGTCCTCGGTTGGTGCGTTGCTGGTCACCCTCACGGCCACCCCTCCGGTGGAGGAGGGCGCGATCATCAGGTGTGCCCCGACCAGTCGGGCTCGTTCCTGCATGATGCGTAGCCCGTAGGAGTCCGTCCGGGCGTCCCCGAGCCCGCGGCCGTCGTCACTGACCTCGATGGAGAAGGAAGGTGCGGTCACGCGGCAGTGCACGCGGATCGTCTGGCACTCAGCGTGCTTGACCGCGTTGTTGAGGGCTTCCTGGACGATGCGGAACAGCTCGGACTCGACCTCGGGGCTCAGACGCTGCGGCGTCTCGTCGAGCACGACCTCGATGGCGATGCCGGAGACCTGGGCCAGGTTGCGCGCGACCGAGCCGACGGCGGAGCCGAGACTCTCGCTTCCACCGACAGAGGTGCGGAGCGTCATGACCGAGCGGCGGACCTCGGAGACGACATTGGTGATCCGTTCGCGCAGCAGGGTCAGCTGTCGCTCCTGCGCCGCAGACGAAGCGGTGGCGAGCAGGGCGTCGACGACGTACCCGAGAGAGGCGATGTCCTGCGCAACGCCGTCGTGCATCTCCCGCGACAGCCTACGACGCTCGTCGGCGGTCGCGTTGTCACGGAACGCAGCGAAGAGGAGCCCGGTGTTCAGCACGTGGGCCTCGTCGGCGAGGTGCCGCTGGGCCGACCGGACCAGTCGAGGGAGATCGAGATCTGTCGTGGGCGAATGGGCCGCGAGCTGGCCTCCGATGATGGCGACGACGAGCTTGTCGGCCCTGAGGGCGAAGCCGAAGGCGTGGTCGTCCACCCACACCGCGTCGGGATCGCTGGTCCAGGCACGTGTGGCGGCGTGCGCACAGACAGCGAGGTCGCCCCCGTCGTAGGTCTTGCTGACCAACGTCGTGAGGCTGTCCCCGTGTGGCACGTACAGCCCCACCGCGGCGGCGGGGAGGTGGTCCCTCAGCTGGCTGAGCACTCGACCACCGACCGAGCGGGGTTCGATCCCGGACGACAGGCCGGCGGTGAGGTCGTTGAGCTCTCGCAGCAGGTGGCTGGCATGCCGGTAGGGCGCCACCTCGTCGTCATTGGCGAGCGCCCGTCGGAAGAAGCCAGCCACCAGGCCCAGTCCGAGGCCCAGTGTCGTCCAGGTGAGCAACGAGAGGCTCGCGTCGGCCGTGAGTCCGCCCTGAGTAGCGACAGACGTGGCGACCGTGGCTGCGAGCTCTGCGGCGAGGACGAGTCCGACGCCGCGCAGGCTGGTGCGCAGGCCGGCGACGAAGGGTGGGACCGCCAGCACACCGAAGAGAGCGACCAGCTCGGGGGTCAGCCCGCAGACCATCCCGACAACGGCGCCTTCCAGCGGCAGGAGCCGGGCACCCAGGTCGGGGCGGCGCAGCTCGAGGCTGAGCAGCAGTGCCCACACGACTGTGACTGCTGCGAGTCCCTGCACCCCTGCGACGTCCCGGCCCCACAGCACCGGCGCACCCACCGCAAGGAGGACGAAGACGCGGGCAACCGCGACCTGACGGAACTCGGTCGGCAGCGTCACGCAGCGCTCACAGGTTGTCCATCATCGAGATGGCAGCTGGTCCCATCACAGCGACGAAGAGACACGGAAGGATGAAGAAGATCAGCGGCACGGTGATCTTGACCGGGACCTGCTGTGCCTTCTCCTCCGCCCGCTGGCGGCGCTTGACCCGCATCTCTTGCGACTGCACACGGAGCACCTGGGCGATCGGGATGCCGAAGCTGTCGGCCTGGATCATGGCGCCCACGAAGATCTGGAGGTCCTGCAGGTCCGTACGATCCGCGAGCGACCTCAATGCGTCGGAGCGTCCCTTGCCCAGCTGCATCTCCCGGAGGACCCGCGAGAACTCGTCGGACAGTGGGCCCGACGTGTTGCGAGCAACCTGCTGGACCGCTGCGTCGAACCCCAGACCGGACTCGACACTGATGGTCATCAGGTCCAACGCGTCTGGGAGCGCCTTCTGCAGTTGCTCGGCGCGGGTATACGCGACTTGGTAGAGAAAGAGGTTCGGAGCGAAGAACCCCAGCACGAGTCCGCCCAGCGTCATCAGCACGCGCACAGGCGTGCCGGTGCCGAAGAGCAGCGACAGCAGGAAACCGAGCACGAGCCCAACGACCGCAGCGACGACCTTGCTCGAGACGACACGGTCCACGCTCCAGCCAGCCGGGTTCCCGGCGAGGTCGAGCTTGCGCTGGATGCGCTGGGTCGAGTCTGCGCCGGACAGGCGCCGGCCCAGACCCACGGTCCGAGCTTGGAGCGGCTCCAGCACGCGCTCGGAGAAGGAGCGATCGACTTCCTTGGTCAGCTCGTCAGGCGCCCGGGTCATCGCCTGGAGGACGGCGAGGGACTTGCCCACGCCACGTGCCTCGGCCTCGGGGACGGTCGCCGACGCCACGAGCAGCAGAGCGATCGTGACCAGCAGGAGGCCGAGGATCATCAGCAGGACCATCAGATCTCCACCTTCACGAGCTTGCTCATCCAGAACGCCCCGATCGCAAGCCACACGGTGGCTCCGATCAGCATGATGATGCCGCGGGGGTCGTTGAACAGGACGCTGACGTACTCACGGTTGGTCGTGAAGAGGTAGAGCATGAACACCGGCGGCAGTCCACCGAGCACGAACGCCGACAGCTTGCCCTCAGCGGCGAGCGCGGCGACCTGGCGACGCAGGTAGGCCCGCTCGCGCATCGTGGCCGACACCGTGTCGAGCAGCTCGGCGAGGTTGCCGCCGACCTGGCGCTGGATCTTGATCGCCATCACGACCCAGGCGAAGTCCTTGGAGTCGAATCGCTGAGCCACACCCTCGAGCGCGTCCTCGAGGTCGACGCCGAGACGGGTCTCGACCAGCACGCGCTTGAACTCCGACGACATCGGCTCGCCGGCCTCGCGGACGACGGTGTCGACAGCCTGGTTGAGCGAGAGGCCGGCGCTGAGTGCGCCGCTGATCAGCTGCAGGGTGTCGGGGAGCGTGTCGTTGAACTTCTTGCGGCGCGAGGAGCGGCGGAGTCCGAGGAAGAGCCACGGCCCGACGGCACCGAGAGCGATGAAGAGCAGGCCGAGGACGATGTTGCCGGCGCCGATGAGCAGACCCACCAGACCGACGGCGACGACGATGCCGGAGTGGATAAGCAGCCACTCCGCCGGCTTCAGCTCGCTGCCGGCGGCGTCGAGCCGCTGGGCGATGCGTGCCTCGAGACCCTTGCTGCGCTGGAGCACCTGGGAGGCGGCGTCACGGGCCTGGTTGAGCGCCTGGTCGGGGTCGAAGCGGGCAGCGGGCTCGGTCTCCGCCGGGTTCTTGCCGAACGCAGCAGACGTGTAGGTGTCGATCCGGTCGGCCGCGGAGGGTGCCGGTCTCGCCTGAGGCACCAGCAGCACCAGCGCCACCAGCAGGCCAGCGGCCACGGCGGCGATGCCGACGTACATCGCCCAGGAGGGGAGCGTGAAGCCGCGCTCCACGACGAGCTGGTCGTCGAGGCCGGTGCCACCGGCCACGGACTCCGCGACGGTCGCGAACGCCTCGGCGGTGACCGGGCCGGCGCTGGACTCCATGCCCACGACGACGGTCTGCTCGACCGAGTCGAGGTCGGCCGGGATCGCGGCGGTCACGAGAATCTGGCGGTCGAGCAGCTCCGCCTCGTCGGCGAACGCGGCGGCCAGCGCCTCGGCGGTGGCGGGGCGGACCTCGCCGCCACCGGCCTCCGCGAGCGAGGCGAGCGCGTCGCGCCCGCCCTGCTCCAGCGAGATCACGTCGAGGATCACCTCGGACGCCTCGACGACACCGGTCACGTCCTCGAGCACGGTGTCGGTGGTGTCGGCACCGTCGGAGAGCACCAGCAGCTTGCGCTGGCCGTCGGTGCCGGCCACGTCGACAGCGGCGAGTACGCCGTCGTACAACGCGGTCTGCACCGAGAGGCTGAGTCCGTCGATGACCGCCAGCGCTGCGTCACGGTCGGTGGTGGGCGCCAGTGGGGTGTCGACGGTGCCGGCGAAGGTCACGATGCCGACCGCGACGTCGTCGGGGACGTTGTCCACGAAGGCGCTCGCCGCGGAGCGGGCGGCCTCGAACTTCGGGCCCTCCATGGAGTTGCTCGTGTCGATCGCCAGCACGGCCGTGCGGGTGACGACGTTGCTGCTGTTGGCCGGAACCGCCTCGGCGTCGACGGCCTGACCGCCGATCGTGACCGAGACCGTGCCCAGGTCGGGCACGCTGTCGGGCGGCAGCGAGACCAGGATGCTCACGGTGTCGGCCTCGGGCTGCACGTAGGCGATGGCGCCGTCGGCGGCCGAGGCCGCGGGAGCCGCGACCAGGCCGAGGACGACCAGCAGCCCGAGCAGGGCCCCCAGCGCGCCGAGGCGCCGGGAGGAGGGGGACAGGTGGGTCATCGCTACATCCGGTCCGCGGCGAAGATCATCGGGTCAACCGTGACGTTGGCGTAGGCCATCTTCTCGAGGAACTTCGGCCGCAGCCCGGTGGGTCGCATCCGGCCCAGCGACCGGCCGTCGGCGTCGAAGCCAAGGGTGCCGTCGTACTTGAAGATGTCCTGGAGGGTGATCACGTCACCCTCCATCCGCTCCACCTCGGTGATGTGGGTGATCCGACGCGTGCCGTCCTTGAGACGGCTCTGGTGCACGACCAGGTCGACGGCCGAGGCGACCTGCTCGCGGATGGCGCGGATCGGCAGGTCCATGCCGGCCATCAGCACCATCGTCTCCATACGGGCGAGCGTGTCTCGCGGACCGTTGGAGTGCAGCGTGCAGATCGAGCCGTCGTGACCGGTGCTCATCGCCTGCAGCATGTCGAGCGCCGAGGCGTCACGGACCTCACCGACGATGATCCGGTCGGGGCGCATGCGCAGGCTGTTCTTGACCAGGTCGCGGATGCTCACCGCGCCCTTGCCCTCGATGTTGGAGGGCCGCGACTCCAGCCGCACCACGTGGTCCTGCTTGAGCTGGAGCTCGGCGGCGTCCTCGATGGTGACGATCCGCTCGTCGCCGGGGATGAACGACGACAGCACGTTCAGCGTCGTCGTCTTGCCCGCGCCGGTGCCGCCCGACACGATCACGTTGAGCCGACCGCGCACGCAGGCCTCGAGGAAGTCCGCCGTCTGCGGGGTGAGCGAGCCGAACGAGATCAGGTCGAGCACCGTCAACGGGTCGGCCGAGAACTTCCGGATCGTCAGTGCCGACCCGTCGACCGCCAGCGGCGGCACGACGGCGTTGACGCGGCTGCCGTCGGGCAGACGCGCGTCGACCATGGGGGAGGACTCGTCGACGCGACGGCCGATGCGGGAGACGATCTTGTCGATCGTGCGCCGCAGGTGCGCCTCGTCGGCGAAGTAGGCGTCGGCCGGGACGAGCTTGCCCTTGCGCTCCAGCCAGATGTCGCGGTGGCCGTTGACCATCACCTCGGACACGTCGGGGTCGCGCAGGTAGGGCTCGATGGGGCCGTAGCCCAGGATGTCGTCGCTGATCTCCTGCGTCACCCGCGACCGGTCGCTGCTCGACAGCGGCCGGTCCTGCGAGCTGAGCACGTCGGCCAGCACCGAGCGCACCCGCTGGTCGAGCTCGTCCTGGTCCATCTCGGCGTTGTAGAGCTGCGGGCCGAGCTGCTTGAGCAGCTCGCCGTGCACGCTGGCCTTGAGCTCCTCGATGCGCTGGTCCTGCGAACCACCGAGGCGTCGGCTCTTCCCCGTCGCCGGAGGAGTACGACGCTGTGCCAGCGTGCCGCCCCCGCTGCTCGGTGTCGGCGACGGAGGCGCCGCGGGCGTGGCGGGTGCCGGCGCCGCGGTGGTCGCTGCGGTGGAAGCTGCGGAAGAGGCTTCGGCGGCGGAGCCGTCGGCGGAGTCCGTGGTGGCGGACTCGTCGTCGGTGGTCGGTGCGGCGGCCTGACGGGCTGCGGCGAGACGGTCGGCGAGACTCATGGGTGCTACCTCCTGAGGCGGAAGCGGCCGCGCTTGGACGCGGTGCCGGGCTGCGGGTCGGCGTCGGCGGGGGAGCCGCTGTCGGCGCCGTCGCTGCCGGGTGCGGAGACGGGAGCCCCGACGATGGTCGAGGCGAGGGAGCGCACGGCGACGCTGGACTGGTGGCCGGGGCTCTCGAGGACGATCGGGTTGCCGGCGTTGGTGGCGGCCGCGATGTCGATCGAGGTCTCGACCGACGCCCCGACCTTCATGCCGAGGATGGCCTCGACCTTGTCGGGGCCGAGGCCGACGGCGTCGTCGGCGCGGTTGAGCAGCAGGTGCCGGTGGCCGACGGCGACGTCGAGCATGTCGAGCGTCTCGAGGGCGACCTTGACGTTCTTGAGCGTGGGCACGTCGAGGGTGGCGACGATGACGACCTCGTCGGTGTCGTCGAGGGCGGTGAGCACGTGCTCGTCGAAGGCCGGGGCGGTGTCGACGACCACGAAGTCGAAGCTCTCGCGCAGGGTGCGCAGGACCTTGGTGACCAGCTGCGGGGTGATCCGCTCACGGGCGTCGGGGTGGGTAGGTGCGGCCAGCACCATCATCGAGTCGGCGTGGCGGGTCAGCAGCAGGTCGAGCTGACCGACGTCGAGGGAGTCCTCGGAGCCGACGGCGTGCTCGATGGAGTGCGTCGGGAAGAGCTGCATGGTGATCGCGACGTCGCCGAAGGCGAGGTCGAGGTCGACCAGGCAGACCTTGCGGGCGCCGCCCTCGGTGAGCGCGAGCGCGAGGTTGACCGCGGTCGTGGTCTTTCCGACCCCGCCCTTGGGGGAGAAGACGGTCACGACGCGGCCGAGCTGCTGGGCGCCGCCAGGGCCGCGCAGGGCGACGAAGAGCTGGTGGGCGCGGGTGACCGCGTCGGCGACCGAGGCGTCGTCACCCTCCTTGACCAGGTCGCGGGCCCCGGCCTTCATGGCGCTGCCGAGCAGCATCGCGTCCACCTCGGGGCGGACCATGACGACGCTGACGGTGGGGCGCTGGGAGCGCAGGTCCTCGCAGACCCGCAGGCACTCCTCGAAGGCGAGGTTCGGGCCGAGGACGACGACGTACTCGTCGCCGTGCTGCCCCAGCCAGGCGCGCATCCGGTCGACCGAGTCGACTCCCTGGCTGCCCGGGGGCATGGCCGAGAGGAGCTCGGTGACGACGGTGCTCTCGTGGTCGACGGCGACAGGCATCGCGACTCAGCTCTGGAAGAGGTCGGCGTAGGTGGTGCCCGGGCTCTGGCGGATGTTCGACTCCTCGTCCAGCAGGGCGAAGGACAGCGAGCCGGCCGACTGTGCGAGCAGCACCCGCTCCATCTGCTTCTGGCTCACCGAGAGCGTCAGGAGCGTGCGCGGCAGGGACTCCACCACCTGCTGGTCCTGCTCGCCCTGGCCGCCAGGGGTGGTCGTGGTGGTCGTGACCGGCGTCGTGGAGCCCACGGCGATCACCTTGACCTTGGTGAGCAGGATCTTGGCGGTCGGCTGACCCGTCTGGACGTCGGCGCCCTGGAAGAGGATCGCCACGTCGGAGCCCGGGTTGACGAAGCCGGCGACCCGCGCCGGGTCGGTCAGGTTGATCGACATGGCGACGTTGCCCTCCTCGGTGATCGTCAGCCGGGACTGGTCCTCGGCCGTGGCACCGAACTTCTGGGGCACGATCTGCTCGCCGGCGAGGATCGTCGTGAGGGCGACGGACTCCGCGATCGGCTCGGTGGTGTCGAGGGCGCCGGGGATGATCGCGCCCTGCGGCACGGCCTGCTTGGCGAGCTTGGCGTTGGCCAGCGCGTCGGCCACCGACTCGCCGGCCTCGATCTGCTGCGTGGCGACGAGCACCTCGCGGGTCTCGAACCGCTCCTCGGCGCGGTTGTCCGCGCTCTGGACGTAGAGGAACACCATCACGGCGCCGAGGGCCGCGACCAGCGCCGCGACCACCAGCAAGATCCTGCGTCGATCCATGTCGACCTTTCCTGCGTCACCTAGTCGGGTGCCAGCAGGCACCCTGCTCCCAGCGGAATCGTAGGAGCCCCACGGCCCCGCGCGTGGCTTTTCGCGGCAAAGAGGTGACCTCGGTCCCGCAGGCTCGAGCCGGTGCGCCTAGGGCGACGCCGAGAGGACGCCCAGAGGACGCTCCGCGCCGTGGAGGCACGACTACCGGTACAGGTCCTCGACGTCGTCACGCACCTGCCGCAGGACGACCGAGCGCTTGAGCTTCAGGCTCGGCGTGAGCTGGCCGTCCTCCTCGGACCAGGCGCCGGGCAGGACGCGGAAGCGGCGGATGGCCTCGGCACGGGAGACCGAGGTGTTGGCCTCCTCGACGGCAGCCTCGAGCTCGGCGCGCAGGTCGTCGTCGTCGACGAGGCGGTCGAGGTCGGCGGACTTGCCCCGGCCCTCGGCCCACAGGGCCACGGCGTCGCGGTCGAGCGTCAGCAGGGCGCCGATGAAGGGGCGACCGTCCCCGACCACGAGGCACTGGTCGACCAGTGCGTGGGCGCGCACCCGCTCCTCGAGCACGGCCGGCGCGACGTTCTTGCCGCCGGCGGTCACCAGGATCTCCTTCTTGCGGCCGGTGACCCGCACGAAGCCCTCGTCGTCGACCTCGCCGACGTCGCCGGTGTGCAGCCAGCCGTCGGCCTCGAGGATCTCGGCGGTGGCCTCCTCGTCACCCCAGTACCCGGCGAAGACCTGACCGCCGCGGAAGACCAGCTCGCCGTCGTCGGCGACCCGCACGGTGGTCCCCGGCAGCGGCCGCCCGACGCTGCCGATCTTCATCGCCTCGGGCAGGTTCACGGTGAGGGCAGCGGTCGACTCGGTCAGCCCATAGCCCTCCAGCACCGTCAGCCCGATACCCCGGTAGAAGTGCGTGAGCCGCTCGCCCAGCGGGGCACCGCCGGAGATGGCGAGGCGGCAGCGACCGCCCAGGGCCTCCAGCACCCGTCGGTGCGCGGTGCGGGCGAAGTAGGCGTGCTGGGCTCGCACGCGCACCGGCACCCGGCCGCGGTCGAGGCCGCGGGAGAAGGCGATGGCGTTCTCCGCGGCGCGGTCGAAGGCGGCCCCGTTGCCCGCGGCGGCGGCGCGCTGCGAGGAGGTGGTGAAGAGCCGCTCGAACAGGCGTGGCACCCCGAGCACGAAGGTCGGACGGAACGACCGCAGGTCCTCCGAGAGCGACCGGACGTCGCCGCTGTGGGCCAGCCGCGTGCGGGTGCGCACGCAGCCCACCTGCACGATCCGGGCGAAGACGTGGGCGAGGGGGAGGAGCACCAGCGTGGAGGCGTCCTCGCCGGCGAAGAGGTCGCCGAGCTCGTGGGTGGCGGTGGCCAGCTCGAAGGAGAGGTTGCCGTGGGTGACCATGCAGCCCTTGGGCTGACCCGTGGTGCCGGAGGTGTAGATCAGGGTCGCGAGGTCCAGCGGCGTCGCCGTCGTACGCCGTCGCTCGAGCTCGTCGTCGGGCACGTCGGCGCCCAGCCGGGTCAGCACGTCGACGGCGTTGTCGTCGATGGTCCACACGTGGTGCAGGTGCTCGAGCCGGTCCTCGCGGGCCTCGTTGACCTGGGCGCGGTGCGCAGCGGTCTCGGTGAGGACCGCGCAGGCCCCCGAGTCCTCGAGGATCCAGGCCAGCTGGTCGGTCGAGGAGGTCTGGTAGACGGGCACGGTGACGGCTCCGGCGAACCAGATCGCGTAGTCGAGCAGCGTCCACTCGTAGCGGGTCCGCGACATCAGGGCGACCCGGTCACCCGCGGCGACGCCGGCGGCCACGAGCCCCTTGGCGACACCGGAGACCTCTGCGAGGAAGGCGGCGGCGGACACGTCGGCCCAGCCGCCGTCGCCGTCAGGACGGGCGAGCACGGGTGCCTCGGGAGCCTCGGCCGCGTTGCGCACGACGTCGTCGGTGAGGTTCCCGGTCGCGGGCACGTCGATCCGGCCCAGCGGGCTGGAGTACTCGCGCACCGGCGCTCCTCCCTGTCCGCGGACGGTGTCCGCACTGGTCGACCCTGACCAACGACTCTGACCTGCGACGGGGACGCTACCGCTGCCCGCCGCGTCCGGGGAGCACCCGGTCCGGGCCGCCCCGCATCTAGTTGTACTCGGCCTGGAGGTTGGTGACACCTGGCGTGGGTCGTTGACTGGAGAGGGACCTCCCGGTGCGGTTGGAGATGTCTGACGTCTTCATCCACATCA
>Ga0208328_1000534_pt1 | contig 16993 bp, 19 predicted proteins | sample DeeseametaMP2633_FD_184170 | JGI IMG/M metagenome (GOLD analysis project Ga0208328, IMG submission 184170) | Marine microbial communities from the Deep Atlantic Ocean - MP2633 (SPAdes) | ecosystem: Environmental > Aquatic > Marine > Unclassified | place: Northeast of Antigua and Barbuda, North... | reverse complement strand
GGCGTACCCTTCGTGGCATCGCCGATGCACAAGCAGCCCTACCGGCTCAGCGACGGCGTGTGCCTCGACGACGAGGCGGTGCGGGTGCCGACGTACGCCGTGCGCGTCGTCGACGGCGTGGTGCAGGTCGGCCCCCGTCGCTCCTGACCCCGTGCTGCTGGAGAGTCCCGAGGAGGGTGGCGTGACCGGACCGCTCAGCGGCTTCCACGTCGCGGTGACGGCCGCCCGCAAGGCCGACGAGCAGATCGTGCTGCTGGAGCGTCGCGGTGCCACCGTCGAGCACGCTCCCGCGCTGACCCTCGACCCGCACCGGGTCGACGAGGCGCGGCTGCGCGAGGCGACCGAGCGGGTGATCTCCGAGCCGCCCGACATGTTCCTGGCGACCACCGGCATCGGCATGAGGGCCTGGATCACCGCCGCGGAGGGCTGGGGGCTGCGTGACGCGCTGGTCTCCGCGCTCTCGTCGGCGGAGATCCTCGCCCGCGGCCCCAAGTCGGTCGGCGCCCTGCGCCGGGCCGGGCTGCGCGAGCTGTGGGCGCCGGAGTCCGAGCTGTTCGAGGACGTGCTCGACCACCTGCGCGGCCGGGACCTCACCGGGCGCCGGATCGTCGTGCAGGAGCACGGCCAGTCGCTGTCGATGGTGGCGCACGCCCTGCGACGTCAGGGGGCGCAGGTCCAGAACGTCACCGTCTACCGGGTGATCTCCGCCGAGGACCCCGCGCCGATGTTCGCGATGGTCGAGCGGATCGCCGACGGGGAGGTGGACGCGGTCACCTTCACCTCCGCCCCGGCGGTCGCGACGATGATGGACTGCGCCGCCTCCGTGGGTCGCCGCGACGACCTCATCTCGGCCTTCCAGGCCGACGTCGTCGCGGTGTGCGTCGGCCCCGTCACCGCGGCCGCCTTCGAGATGTGGGGCGTGCCCTCGATCTACCCGCCCGACCGGTCACGGCTCGCGGCCATGGTGCGGTTGATGGAGACCGAGCTGCCGTCGCGCCGGTCCGGGCTGTGCGTCGACCTCGTCGGGGGTCGGCAGCTGCTGCTGCACGGCGACCAGGTGCTGCTCGACGGGGTCGAGGTGAAGCTCTCTCCCGCCCCGCTGTCGGTCCTGCACGCACTGGTGGCCAACCCCGGCAACGTGATCCCGCGCCCGGCGCTGCTGGCGATGCTGCCCTCGGGGACGGCCGCCTCCGAGCACGCGGTCGAGATGGCGGTGGCGCGGCTGCGGGCCGCACTGGGCACCCGGTCGGTGCAGACGGTCGTCAAGCGGGGCTACCGGCTGGCGGTGGAGCGATGACCGACTCCGCCGGACCGTCGCTGGTCACCGTCGCGCACGGCACCCGCCGCGCCGGTGGCAACGAGATCGCCCGGCAGATCACCCGGGGCGCCGGTGTCGCCCTCGGGGTGGGGTCGACGGCGGCGTACGTCGAGCTCAGCGAGCCGCTGCTCTCCGACGTCGTCGCGGGGCTGGCCGGCCCGGCCGTGGTCGTGCCGCTGCTGCTGTCGACCGGCTACCACGTGCGCACCGACCTGCCCAGGGCCTGCGCCGGCGGCCCGGTGGTGCTCGGCCGGCCGCTCGGCCCGGACCCGCTGCTCGCCCAGGCCCAGGTGGCGCGGCTGGTCGCCGCCGGGATCGAGCCGGGCCGGCCGTTGGTGCTGGTCGCCACCGGGTCGACCGACCCGCTGGCCTGGCGCGACCTGCGCGCCGCCTCCCACCTGCTCGCCGACAGCTGGGGGGTCAAGGTCCGCACCGCCACGCTGGGCGGCCTCGGCCCGCGCCCGGAGGAGGTGCTGACCCCGGACGACGCGGTGTCGCCGTACCTGCTCTCGCCGGGGCTGTTCTCGCGGCGCCTCGCCGAGCAGTGCGAGGCCCTCTCGGTCCCCTGCGCCGACGTCATCGGCCCGCACCCGCTCGTGGTCGACCTGGTGGTCGAGCGCTACCGCGACCTGGCCGGCGGGGCCCGCGCGACCGCCTGAGGGCCCGCGTGACGTCATACGCCGTGCGTCAGCGGACGTCCCGTCCGTATGACGTCCCAGGAGGATCAGCCGCGGTCGAGCGCGACGGCCTCGGGGGTGTGCAGGCGGACCATGAAGCGGGTGACGTGCGTGGGGACGGTACGCCGGGTGGCCAGCGAGACCACGACCATGACCAGCAGCGCGAGAGGGACCGACCAGGCGGCTGGGCGGCGCAGGAGGACGTCGAGCCATCCGTCGTTCTGGGTGGTGTAGAGCGTCAGGAGGGCCGCCAGGCCGGACCCGAGACCGCCGGTGAGCAGCCCCGCGAGCGCGCCGGCGGTGGTGAGGCCGCGCCACCAGATGCCCAGCAGCAGCAACGGGCAGAAGGTCGAGGCGGCCACGGCGAAGGCGAGCCCGACCGTGGTGGCGACCCCCACGTCGGAGTCGCTGAGCGCCACCAGGGCCGGGACCACGACGGCGACCACGGCGCCGGCCCGGAAGCCGGTCACCCCGGAGAGCCGGCGCCCACGCCAGGGCCGGGTGAACACGTCCTGGGAGAGCACCCCGGCCACGGCGATGGCCAGTCCCGAGGAGGTGGAGAGGAACGCCGCGAACGCGCCGCCGACGACCATGCCGGTCAGCACCTGACCGCCCAGCCCGCCGAGCATCAGCCCGGGCAGCTCCAGCACCAGGGAGTCCGAGCCGGACGCGGCCAGCTCGGGGGCGTAGACCCGGCCGAGCGCGCCGTACACCGGCGGGATCATGTAGAAGAAGCCGATCAGCACCAGCACCAGCAGCGTCGTGCGGCGGGCGGCGCGGCCGTCGGGGTTGGTGTAGAAGCGCACGACCACGTGCGGCAGGCCCATCGTGCCGAGGAACGTGGCGATGATCAGCGAGTAGGTGAGGTAGAGCCCCTGCGGGCCCCCGGCGGCGAGCGGGTCCGACCAGGCGACGACGTCCCCGGGGAAGGTGTCGCCCGCCGGGGTGGTCGCACCGGGGCGGCCGTCGCCGAGCCAGACCATCAGCAGCACCGCGGCCGGCACGAGCAGGGCGGTGAGCTTGAGCCAGTACTGGAAGGCCTGCACCAGGGTGATCGAGCGCATCCCGCCGGCGGTGACGTTGAGCAGGACCACGACACCGACCACCAGCGAGCCCAGCCAGTCGGGCCCGCCGACCGCGCTGGACAGCGTGATGCCGGCGCCCTGGAACTGCGGCAGCAGGTAGAGCCAGCCGATGCCGACGACCAGCAGCGAGCAGGCGCGTCGGACGGCCGTCGAGCCGAGGCGGGCCTCGGCGAAGTCGGGCAGCGTGTAGGCCCCCGAGCGCCGCAGCGGCGCGGCGACCAGCACGAGGAGGACCAGGTAGCCGGCGGTCCAGCCCACGGGGTACCACAGCATGTCGGCGCCGAAGGTGAGCAGCAGCCCGGCGACCCCGAGGAAGGAGGCCGCCGAGAGGTACTCCCCGCTGATCGCCGAGGCGTTCATCCGAGGACCCACCGCGCGGGAGGCCACCATGAAGTCGCTGGTGGTGCGCGAGAGGCGCAGCCCGTAGGCACCCAGGGCCAAGGTGGCCACCGTGACCAGCACGATCGCGACCATGGCGGGGGCGGCGTCCATCCCGGGGGTCACGCCCGTCGCCCCCCGCTCACCGCTCGACCTCGTCCATCAGCTCGGCGAAGGCGGCCTCGTTGCGCTCGGCGCTGCGGATGTAGCGCCACGCCAGCACCACCAGCAGCGGGTACGACGCCACGCCCAGCACCAGCCACGCGACCGGCACGGGGCCGACCCGGACCGAGGCCAGCCCCGGCGCCACGTGGAACACCACGGGCAGCGACCCGATCGTCACGACGAGCAGGGCGAGTGTCCGCACGGCCAGCCACAGCTGCTCGCGCAGCAACGACCCGACGTACACGCCACCGAGCCGGGTGTCCGCGTCGACCTCGCCCTTGCGGGCCATCGGCGGGCGACGGCGTGGCGGTCCGGTGACGCGCACCCGCTGCGGGGTCGGACGCTCGGACACCGGACCCCGGCTACTGCGCGCGCCGCAGGAGCAGGTCGCGCAGCTCGCGGGTGTGCCGGCGGCTGACCACCAGCTCGGTGCCGTCACCGACGACGACCGAGCAACGGCCGGACTCCATCCGCACCTCGCCGACGTGGGGCAGGGCGACGAGCAGCGAGCGGTGGATGCGCAGGAAGCCCGCGGAGCGCCACTCCTCCTCCAGCGTCGAGAGCGGGGTGCGGACCAGGTGGGACCCGGTGGGGGTGTGCAGCCGGGCGTAGTCACCCTGGGCCTCGACGTGGGTGATGTCGCTGCGGTTGACGAAGCGGGTCACCCCGCCGAGCTCGACGGGGATCTGCACCTCCTTGGTGACGACCGGTGCCTCGGCGCCTCCACCGATGCGTCGCACCGCCTCGGCGAGCCGCTCGGCGCGCACCGGCTTGAGGACGTAGTCGACGGCCTGCAGGTCGAAGGCCTCGACGGCGTGCTGCTCGTGCGCGGTGACGAACACGATCCGCGGCGGCTGCTTGAAGCGGCTGAGGATCTGGGCGAGCTCGAGCCCGCTGAGGCCCGGCATCGAGATGTCGAGGAAGATCGCGTCGACCTCGGTCTCCTGCAGGGTGCGCAGCGCCTCGGTCGCCGCCGTGCAGGAGAGCACCTCGCCGATGCGCGGGTCGCGCTGCAGCAGCCAGGTGAGCTCGTCGACGGTCGGCTTCTCGTCGTCGACCACGAGGACGCGCAGGGCGTTCATCAGGCGTGCACCCCCGGGGCGAACTTGGGCACCCGGACCACGACCTTCGTGCCGGCCCCGGGAGCGGTCTCGACGACCAGACCGTACTCGTCGCCGTAGACCGCGCGCAGCCTCCCGTCGACGTTGCCCAGGCCCACCGAGTCCACGCTGCGGTCGCCGGCCAGCACGCGCCGCACGTGGTCGGGGTCCTCGCCGGCCCCGTCGTCCTCGACCTCGATGAGGCACTCGTGGTCCTGGTCGCGGGCGGTGATGCGGATGTGCCCGCCGGCCTCGGCGGTCTCCAGCCCGTGCCGCACGGCGTTCTCGACCAGCGGCTGGATGCACAGGAACGGCACCGCCACGGGCAGCACCTCCGGCGCGATGGACAGCGTGACCTGCAGCCGCTCGCCGAAGCGGGCCTGCTCGAGGAGCAGGTAGCGCTCCACCGACTTCAGTTCCTCGGCCAGCGTCGTGAACTCGCCGTGGCAGCGGAAGGAGTAGCGGGTGAAGTCGGCGAACTCCAGCAACAGCTCACGGGCGCGGTCGGGGTCGGTGCGCACGAAGCTGGCGATCGCACCGAGGGAGTTGTAGACGAAGTGCGGGCTGATCTGGGCGCGCAGCGCGCGCACCTCGGCCTCCATCAGGCGCGTGCGCGAGGAGTCGAGCTCGGCGAGCTCGAGCTGGCCCGACACCCACTGCGCGACCTCCTCGGTCGCCCGGGCCAGGCCGGCGGTCGAGATCGGCGCGAAGGCCTGGAGGGTGCCGACGACACGGTCCTCGACGAACAGCGGGCTCACCACCGCCGTACGGGCCGGGCAGCCGGACTCGACGCAGTGCAGGTCCTCGCGGCCGAAGGCCCGGGACCCGGTGCGTTCCAGCGTGGCCTGCACCAGCGCGGGCACCCGGGCGGCGTGCTGCTGGCCGGCGCCGTCCCACGCGAGCAGCCCGCCGGTGTCGGTGAGCGCGACGGCCGAGGAGCCGAGCAGCGCCCGCAGGTGGCGTACGGCGCGCTCGGCGCTCTCCCGGGTCAGGCCCGCGCGCAGGGCCGGTGAGGCCAGCGCCGCGGTGTGCAGCGTGCGGAACGTCGCCCGGTCGGCGTCGGTGCCGAGGTGGTCGCGGCGCCAGGGCCGCCAGGGTCGCCCGGTCGCACGCAGCACGTCGACCTCAGCGGAAGTCGATGAGCAGCATGGCGGTGTCGTCGTCGAGCACCGAGGCCGGTGTCGCCTTGGCGACCTCGACGTCGATGCGCGGGATGCTCCCGGTCGTCACGAGCATGGGGGAGTCGTGGACCTCCGGCGCCGCCTCGGCGACCGCCTCGGTCGTGCCGGCGGTGCTGGGGCTGCCACCGGGACGGGGTGCGCGCTCCTGCTCGACCATCCGGGCGCGGTAGCAGCGGGTCAGGTAGGGCAGCTGCATGCCGTCCATGCCGCGGCCGTAGTCGTCGTAGAAGGCCCGCACCTGCGCCAGCTTGGCCTCGCGGCCGCGCTCGTCGAGCGTGGCCACGCTGCTGCGGGACAGGGCCAGGTCGAGGACGCTCTCGCGGTCGATGACCTGGCGGTGCTTGAAGGTCTCCTCCTCGACCCAGCCGAACAGGCCGCTGTGCTCGAGGGGGTCGGCGAGGTCGGTGCGCTGGTCCCGGTCGCCGAGCAGGGCGCCGAGGCGGCGCACCCACGGGACCCGCTCGTCGCGCTGGTTCCACACCAGGGCCAGGTGACCGCCGGGGCGCAGGACGCGGTTGATCTCCGGCAGGGCGCGCTCGAGGTCGAACCAGTGGAACGCCTGGCCGGCCACCACCACGTCGACACTGGCGTCGGCCAGCGGGATCTCCTCGGCACCGGCGACGGTGGCCCGCACCAGGGGCAGCCGGGCGCGCAGCCGCTCCAGCATGGCGCTGTCGGGGTCGGTGGCGTGCACCTCGTGACCGAGCCCGACCAGGACCTCGGTGAGCTTGCCGGTGCCGGCCCCGAGCTCGAGGACGGTCGCGGGCTGCTCGCCCACGAGCCAGCTCGCGGCCGGGGCGGGGTACGACGGGCGGCCACGGTCGTAGGCGTCGGCGACCGACCCGAAGCAGCTCCTCGGGTCCGCGCCAGGCTGGAGGTCGGTCATCGGGCCAAGACTAGGTGCTGGATAGCCTCCGGGACGTGAGCTCCGACCCGATGTCCTGGCTGGTGTCGCTCGAGGGAGTCCCGAGCGCGTTCGCGGCGACCCGTGACGGCATCGACGCCCTGCTGCGCGACCGCGGCCTGCGGCGTACCTCGCCCGAGCAGACCGCGGCCTCGCTGCTGCGCGGGGCGCACGCCTCGGCGGTGCTGGAGGGGTCGTCCTCGACGTTCGAGGAGGTCGCCGAGGGGGCCGGGGACGCGATCGCGGTCGACGCCGTCCGCGTCTCCACCGAGCTGCTGTCCCTGGTGCCGGTCCTGGGACGCTCGCCGCTGCAGGCGCTGGCCCGCATCCACGCCCTCGCCTCGGCGAGCTCCCTGCCCGAGGAGCGTCGTGGCCGTCCCCGGGACGCCGCCTCGGCCGACCGGCTGCGGTCCCTGGCCGAGGTGCTGCTGGCCGAGACCGAGGCGCCGGCGCTGATGGTGGCCGCGCTCGTGCACGCCGACCTGGCGACCGCCGCCCCGTTCCCCAGCCACAACGGCATCGTGGCCCGGGCCGCCGAGCGGCTGGTGCTGGTGGCGCGCGGTGTCGACCCGGCGTCGCTGACGGTCCCCGAGGCCGGTCACCTGGCGCACCGGGCGGCCTACGAGTCCAACCTGCGCGGCTACGCCTCCGGTGACGACTCCGGCATCCACTCCTGGCTGCTCTACGCCCCCGAGGCCTTCGCCTCCGGGGCCGACGCCTCGCCGTTGCGCTCCTGAGGGGCCGGACATGCTGGTGGCCCCCGGGGACACGCCCCGGAGGCCACCGCTGACACGAGACACCGCCGGCTACCAGGCGTGCATCATCAACTTGCTGCCGCGGGAGCATCCCGACTCGACAGGCACCCTGTAGGAAGGGTAGATCGCCGCGTGGGTACCTCGGGCCTCGTGTACGTCTGTGGAGTTGTCGTGCCTCATGTGTACGCCGATGTGACGGGCGACACAACCCCTCTCGGCGAGTCTTGGTGTTGGTCGACCGGTCCACCCGCGGGGGCGCATGGCGACCGGTGCGGACCAGGTTGCGCGGGGCGTCCGCGCGTGGCAGGGGCCCGCGTCGGACCGGGGCGCCCGGCGGGTCAGGCGCCGGCGGCGCGCTTGCGGGCGCCGGCCCAGATGACGCCCCCGACGGCCACCGCCCCGCCCACGGCGAGCGCGGCCAGGGTCGGCCCCGACGGCACCGGGACCCGCGAGCGCAGGGCCACGGGCTTGTCGAAGACCAGGACCGTCCAGCCGCGCTCCTCGGCGATGCGGCGCAGCTCCTTGTCGGGGTTCACCGCGAAGGGGTGGCCGACCGCCTCGAGCATCGGCACGTCGGTGACCGAGTCGCTGTAGGCGTAGCACTTCGAGAGGTCGAAGCCGCGGGTCTCGGCCAGCTCGCGGATCGCCTTCGCCTTCTCCTCGGCGTAGACGTAGTAGGCGATCTCGCCGGTGTAGCGGCCGTCCTCGACCTCCAGGCGCGTGGCGACGACGGAGTCGGCCCCGAGCAGCTCGCCGATGGGCTCGACGACCTCGGTGCCCGACGCCGAGACGATGACGACCTCGCGCCCCTCGAGCTGGTGGGCCTCGATCAGCTCCACGGCCTCCTCGTAGACCAGCGGATCCACGATGTCGTGCAGCGTCTCGGCGACGATGTCGCGCACGGTCTGGACGTCCCACCCGGCGCACAGCTGGGACATGAACTGCCGCAGCTTCTCCATCTGGTCGTGGTCGGCGCCGCCCACGAGGTAGACGAACTGGGCGTACGCCGAGCGCAGCACCGCCCGTCGCGAGATCAGCCCGCCGGCCTGGAAGGGGCGGCTGAACGCGAGGGTGCTCGACTTGGCGATGATCGTCTTGTCGAGGTCGAAGAAGGCCGCTGCCGGCATGGGGCGAGCATACGGCCCCGCACGCATCCACAGCGGCCGCGTGTCGCAGCCTCCTCCACAGCCCTCGGCGTACGCCGCCGGGCCGGCGTGCCCGCGGGACAGGCTGCCCGCATGGACCGACCCGCCGTGCTGCTCGCGACCGCCGACCCGCACCTGCTCGCCGAGGTGCAGCGACTGGCTGCCTCCGTGGGCATCGGGGTGGTGCCCGTGGTGGACGGGGGTGGGCTGCTGCGCCGGTGGCAGACCGCGCCCCTGGTGCTGCTCGGGGCCGACCTGGTGCCGTCGACGGCCGACCTGAGGCCGCCCCGACGGTCCGGGGTGGTCCTGGTGAGCAGCGGGCCGGTCCCGTCGGAGCTGCTGCGCCCGGCGCTGGAGCTGGGGGTCGGGGAGGTGGCCGAGCTGCCCGTGGCCGGCGGCTGGTTGGCCACCGCGCTCGCCGACCTCGAGCACGCCACGGCCGACGGACGGGTCGTGGGGGTGCTGGGCGGCGCCGGCGGGGCCGGCGCCACCACCTTCGCGGCGGCGCTGGGCCAGGTGGCCGCTCGCTCCGGCGGCACGCTGGTGGTCGACGCCGACCCCTTGGGTCCCGGGGTCGACCGGGTGCTGGGCTTGGAGCAGGTCGACGGGGTCGGGTGGGAGCAGCTGGCCGGGTCGCACGGCCGGCTGGCGGCCCGCGACCTGCGGGAGGGCGTGCCACGCCGAGGTCACCTCGGCGTGCTCACCTGGCGCCGGGCCGCGGTGCCGCGGCTGCCCGAGGCCGACCAGGTGGGGGAGGTGCTGGCCGCGGCGCGCCGCGGTCACGAGGTGGTGGTGGTCGACCTGCCGCGGCTCGGCTCGGCGCGCGACCAGCTGGCCGCGCACTGCGACCTGCTGGTGGTGGTGGTCCCGGCGACGGTGGCCGGCGTGGCCTCGACGGTGCGTGCGGTGGCGGGGCTGGACGACCCGTGCCGTGCCGGTCTGGTGCTGAGGGGGCGCTCGGCCGACGAGCACGCGGCGCACCGGGCCACCGGGCTCCCGGTGCTGGCCGCGATGGTCTCGCAACGGGGCATGGACGAGGCAGTCGACCTCGGGATGGGGCCGGTGCGCTCCTTCCGGGGGCCGCTGGGCCGTGCGGCCGGGACGGTCCTCGACCGGCTGCGCCTGCAGGGCAGGGTCGCGGCATGAGCGAACCCGCCGTCGCGCTGGTCGAGCGAGCGCGGGCGCACCTCGCCGCAGCCGCCGCCCCGCTCACGCCGCACGCGGTCGCGGAGGCGCTGCGCGGAGCCGGTCCGGTCGGTCACGACACGGTGCTGGCGGTGCACGCCCGCCTCGTGCGGGACGTCGAGGGCGCCGGCCCGCTCCAGGGCCTGCTGGCCACCCCCGGTGTCACCGACGTGCTCGTCAACGGGTCCAGCGGGGTCTACCTCGACCGCGGCTCCGGGCTGGAGCGGGCCGAGGTGCACCTCCCCGACGAGGAGTCGGTGCGGCGGCTGGCACAGCGGTTGGCCTCCCTGGGCGGTCGCCGGCTCGACGACGCCTCCCCCTGCGTGGACCTGCGCCTGCCCGACGGCACCCGGCTGCACGCCGTCCTGGCCCCCGTCGCCCGGCCCGGCACGACGATCTCCCTGCGCCTGCCTCCGCGGCGGCCCTTCTCGCTGCCCGAGCTGATGGCCGCCGGTCACGCCCCGCCGCAGATGGAGCGGCTGCTGACGGCGCTGGTCGCCGCCCGGGCCGCGTTCCTCGTCACCGGCGGCACCGGCACCGGCAAGACCACCGTCCTCGCCACGCTGCTCGGCCTGGTCCCGCCCACCGAGCGGATCGTCGTCGTCGAGGACGCCGCCGAGCTCGCGCCCGCCCACCCGCACGTGGTCTCGCTCGAGGCCCGTCCGGCCAACCTCGAGGGCTCGGGGGCGTTGCCGCTGCACACGCTGGTGCGCCAGGCGCTGCGCATGCGCCCCGACCGGATCGTCGTCGGGGAGGTCCGCGGGGCCGAGGTGGTCGAGCTGCTCGCCGCGCTCAACACCGGTCACGAGGGCGGCTGCGGCACCCTGCACGCCAACACCGCCGCCGACGTCCCCGCCCGGGTGGAGGCCCTCGCCCTCGCCGCCGGGCTCGACCGGGCGGCCGCCCACAGCCAGCTCGCCGCCGGCGTGGAAGCCGTGCTCCACCTGCGCCGCCACCGCGACGGCACGCGCCGGGTCGCCGAGCTGGCCGTGCCCTCCCGCGACCGCGACGGCACCGTCCGGATGCTCAGCGCGGTCCGGGTCGAGCACGGTGCCCTGGTCCCCGGGCCCGGGGAGGACCAGTTGGCCGATGTCCTGGCGCGGGCGTGAGCGCCCCGGTGCTGGCTGGACCCGTGCTGGCAGGGTCGGTGCTCGCTGGACCGGGGCTGGCTGGACCGGTGCCGGCCGACCCGGTTCTCTCCGCGCTGCTGGCGGGGGCGGCCGCTGCGCTGCTCGTGCCGGGTCGGGTGACGCCCCGCGCCGGCCGGTCGCCGGGTGCGGCGGTGCTGCTCGCAGGCGCGACGGGAGTGGTCCTGCTCCTCGGGCCCCCGGCCCGCGTGCTCGTCGCGGCCGCGCTCCTCGGGCTGCTGGCGGCCAGTGCCGCCTGGATCCTGCGGGCCCGACGACAGGCGTCCGCGGCCCGGGCCACCGCCGCCCGCGTGCGCGAGAGCTGCGAGTCCCTCGCCGAGGAGCTCACCGCCGGCGCCGGCCCCGACCGGGCGCTGGCGCGTGCCGCCCGGGACTGGCCGTCCCTGGGGCCCGTGCTCGCCGCGCACCGGGTCGGGCTCGACGTCCCCACGGCCTGGCGTCGTGTCGCCGAGGCCCCCGGCGCCGGCGGGCTGCGGCTCGTCGCCGCCGCCTGGCAGGTCTCCGGCCGCACGGGCCAGGGGTTGGCGGCGGCGCTCTCCCGGGTGGCCGAGGACCTGCGGGCCGGAGAGGCCAGCCGCCGGGTGGTCGCCTCCGAGCTCGCGTCGGCGCGCGCGACCGGTCGGCTCGTGGCCGGCCTGCCGGTGCTGGCCTGGCTGATGGGATCCGGCTCGGGCGGTGACCCGCTCGCCTGGCTCCTGGGCGGTCCTGCCGGCTGGGCCTGCCTCGCGCTCGGTGGCGGGCTGCTGCTCGGCGGGCTGGCCTGGATCGAGCTGCTCGCCCGGTCGGTGGAGCGATGACCGCGCTGGCCGCCGTGGCCACCGCGCTCGCGGTGCTGCTCGCCCACCGGCCGCACCGGCCCCCGGTCACGGTGCGGCACCGGCCGCGGCCGCCCACCGACGTACGACGGCAGCGGGGGGTGGCCGCTGCGCTGGCCGTCGTCGCGGGGCTGACGTGGGGTCGCGACCTGCTGGGGCCGCTGCTCGGCCCGGCCGTCGGGCTGGTCGCCGGCGCGGCCGTGTGGACCGCGGCCGGCAGGGGCGAGTCCAGCGAGGAGCGACGCGCGGCCGCACAGGCTCGCACCGACCTGCCCTACCTGGTGGGTCTGGCCGCCGACGCGGTCCGCGCGGGCAGCGACCCCACCCGGGCGCTGCGGCACGCGGCCGACGCGCTGCCCGGCCCGACCGCCGACCGACTGCTCGCCCGTACCCACGCCCTGGCCCTCGGGGCCGACCCCGCGGCCGTGTGGCGCGAGCTGGCCCACGACCCGGCGCTCGCACCTCTCGGCCGGGCCCTGGCCCGCGCCCACGAGAGCGGGACGCCGGTGGCCGACGCGGTCGCGCGCCTGGCGGTGCGGTCGGCGGAGCAGGCCCGTGCTGAGGTGGAGGACCGGGCCCGTCGCGTGGGGGTCCGCGCCGCGGTGCCGCTCGGGCTGTGCCTGCTGCCGTCCTTCGTCGTGCTCGGCATCGTCCCGCTGGCCGCCGCCCTCCTGGCCGACCTCTGGTGACCATCCCCCGCCGAGCCGGCGCATCGTTACGCCGGTTCGGCCCGCCGGTCCCGCCGAGCCGGCGCATCGTTACGCCGGTTCGATCTGTCGGTTCCGTCGAGCCGGCGCATCGTTACGCCGGTTCGACGCCGCCCGGGCCCGGCAGCCGTCCACATGCGGGGTCCGATCGGGCCCCTCCCCAGCCCGGCCCACGGCGCCCCCACGCAGGCCCTCCGGCGACCAGCCTGGGTGCCCTCGGGCCGCATCGGGTGGCCCCGGACCCAGGAGGCACCATGCCCCGTCCCCACGTCCTCACGACCCGTGGTCGTCCGCGGCACCGCGCCCAGGACGGCATCACCACCGCGGAGTACGCCGTCGGCACGGCCGCCGGCGCCGGGCTGGCCGGTCTGCTCTACACGATGCTCACCGGTGGCTTCGGCGACCAGCTGCTGACGACCCTCTTCGACCACGTGCTCGGCCTGCTGGGCGTCGGATGAGCCGGGCCGGTCGTGGCGATCGGGGAGCGGTGACCGCGGAGCTGGCCATGGTGCTGCCGCTGCTCCTCGCCGTCACGGCCGGGCTGGTGTGGCTGTTGGTCGTGGGGCTCGGTCAGCTCCGGGCCACCGACGCCGCGCGCGAGGCGGCGCGCGCCCTGGCCCGCGGGGAGGACGCCGCGGTCGCGACCGATCTCGCGCTCACGATCGGGCCACCGGGCAGCACGGTCGCGGTGAGCGACCGCGACGGGCTGGTCGTCGTCACCGTCAAGGCCACGATCGAGGGGCCGGGCGGCGCGCTGGCCGTGCTCCCCGGGGCGGAGGTCAGCGGCGAGGCGACGGCCGCGCGCGAGCCGGCCGCCGGGGGGCCGGCGCCGAGCGGGTCCGTCCCGTGAGGCGGCGTACCGACCGGGGTGCCGACCGGGGTGCCGACCGGGGCGCCGACCGGGGCGCCGCCACCACGGCCGCGGTCGCCTGCCTCGGGCTGCTGCTGGTGGTGGGTCTGGCGCTCGGGGAGGTGGGGGCGTGGTTCGCGGCGCACCGGCAGGCGCGGGCGGCGGCCGACCTCGCCGCACTGGCGGGGGCCGCCGCCCTGACCGGGGTCCCGGCGGGCGCGGCGGGCCTCGACCCGTGCGTGGCGGCCGCCGAGGTGGCCCGGCGCAACGGTGCGGAGGTCACGTCGTGCCGCGCTGTCGGCAGCGCGGTCGAGGTGGTCGTCTCGGTGGACGCACCGAGCCGGTGGGGCCCTGAGGCCGCACTCACCGGGACCGCTCGGGCGGGTCCTGCGTGAGCGGGTCCGGCCTCAGCGCTCCTCCTCGCGCTCGTGCTCGCGCGCGCGGTCGAGCTTCTCCGACAGCTCGGTCAGCTTCTTGTGCTCACGGCGGGCCTGCATCGCCTTGCGGGCGCCCAGCTTGGCCAGCGAGAACCCCCACAGCACGGCCGCCGCCGCACCCACGCCGAGCAGGAACAGCGTCACTGCCGAGACGTCGATCCCGAGCACCTCCGCGCCGGTGCTCGTGATATCGGCGGTGAGCACGCCGACCAGGATGACGACGACACCTGCGAGGAGCAGCAGCAGACCCAGGACGACCATGGCCCGAGCCTAGGGCTGCGCGCTCCCCGCCGACAGTGCCCGCCGACACGGGCCCGGCGGTCGGTGTCAGTCGAGCGGCGCGTGGGCGAGCAGCAGGTCCAGGAGGACCAGGGCCCAGGCCTTGTCGAGGGGGTTGTTCTGGTTGCCGCACTTGGGCGACTGGATGCACGACGGGCAGCCCTCGAGGCACTCGCAGGAGGCGATGGTCTCCCGCGTGGCCCGCAGCCAGGCGCCGGCGGCGTGGTAGCCGCGCTCCGCGAAGCCGGCTCCGCCCGGGTGGCCGTCGTGGACGAAGACCGTGAGCGTGCCGGTGTCGGGGTGCAGGGCGGTCGAGACACCGCCGATGTCCCAGCGGTCGCAGGTCGCGAAGAGCGGCAGCAGGCCGATCGAGCAGTGCTCCGCCGCGTGCGCGGCGCCCGGGAGGTCGCCCGGGTCGAGACCGCAGCCCTCGAGCTCGGCGGACGGGATCGTCCACCACACCGCGCTGGTGCGCAGCGTGCGCTCGGGGAGGTCGAGCGGCTCCTCGCCGAGCACCTCACCGCCGGGTTGGCGCCGCCGCAGGAACGAGACCACCTGCTGGGAGACGTCGACCTGGCCCAGCACCAGGCGGCACGGGCCCCACCGACGGCTCTCGCGCTCCTCGACCACCGAGATGTCGGTGAGCTCGCGGGCGGAGGTGGAGTAGTCGGGGTCGTCCCGCTCGAGGACGGCCACGTGGTCCTCGAGGTCGAGCTCGCGCACGAGGTAGGTCTCGCCGCGGTGGACGTAGACCGCGCCGGGGTGGGCTGTCCCGTGCGCGCGCCCGCCGTCGACGGTGCCGACCACCCGACCGGTGCCGGCCTCGACGAGCTGGACCTGCTGGCCGCCGCTGGAGCGGATGTCGGCGAGGTCCGCGGCCCGGCTGCGGTCGGTCCAGAACCAGCCGTGCGGCCGCTTGCGCAGCAGCCCGCGCGCGACGAGGTCGTCGACGACCGGCTCGGCGCCGGGCCAGTACGCCGCGAGGTCGGCGCGCGTGAGCGGCCGCTCCTGTGCGGCGGCCGCGAGGTGCGGCCCGAGGACGTAGGGGTTGGTGGGGTCGAAGACCGTCGCCTCGACCGGTCGACCGAACAACGACTCCGGGTGGTGCACGAGGTAGGTGTCCAGCGGGTCGTCGCGCGCCACCAGCAGCGCCGCCGCGTCCTGCGCCCCCCGGCCGGCACGCCCGACCTGCTGCCAGAAGGCGGCGCGGGTCCCGGGGAAGCCGGCGACCAGCACCGCGTCGAGACCGCTGACGTCGATGCCGAGCTCCAGCGCGTTGGTCGCAGCCAGGCCCAGGAGCTCCCCGGAGCGCAGCCGCTGCTCGATCTCACGGCGCTCCTCGGGGAGGTAGCCGCCTCGGTAGGCCGCGACCCGACCCGCGAGGGACGGGTCGACCTCCTCCAGCAGCGCGGACGAGGTCATCGCGACCTGCTCCGCACCGCGGCGCGAGCGGATGAAGGCCAGGCTGCGCACGCCCTCGACGACCAGGTCGGTGAGCAGGTCGGCGGTCTCGGAGGAGGCGGCCCGCCGCACGGGCGCGTCGTTCTCCCCGAGGTGCTCGGTCAGCGGAGGCTCCCAGAGCCCCACGGTGACCCGGCCGCGGGGCGAGGCGTCGTCCTCGATCGCGAGCACGTCGAGCCCGGTGAGCCGGTGCGCGGCCGCGGCCGGGTCCGCCACGGTGGCGGAGGCCAGCACGAACGTCGGGTCGGCGCCGTACGACGCGCACACCCGCCGCAGGCGGCGCAGCACGTGCGCCACGTGCGCCCCGAAGACCCCGCGGTAGTGGTGGCACTCGTCGACGACCACCATCGACAGCGACCGCCAGAACCCGGTCCAGCGCTCGTGGCCGGGCAGCAGGCTGCGGTGCAGCATGTCGGGGTTGGTGAGGACGTACTCGCCGTGGTCGCGGGTCCACTCACGCTGCTCGCGGCTGCTGTCGCCGTCGTGCGTCGCGAGCCTCACCCCCAGACCCAGCTCGTGCAGCGAGGAGAGCTGGTCCTGGGCGAGCGCCTTGGTGGGGGAGAGGTAGAGCACCGCCGCGCCGCGCTGCCCGCGAGCACCACGCGAGGCCAGCACCCGCGAGAGCGCCGGCACCTGGAAGGCCAGCGACTTGCCCGACGCCGTCCCCGTCGAGAGCACCACGTGCCGGCCGTGCCAGGCGGCGTCGGCCGCCGCCACCTGGTGGGCCCAGGGCTGCACCACGCCACGCCCGGCGTACGCCGCCCGCACCTGCTCCGGCACCCACCCCGGCCACGGGGCAGCCACCGCCGCCCGGGGCGGGAGCTCCTCGACGTGGGTCAGCCGGTCGGCGCGCCCGGGGGCCGAGGCCAGCCGTTCGAGCAGCCCGGTCACGGGTCGGCCCGTCGGCGTGCCGCTCGGGGCGAGCTCGCTGGTGGTCGGGCCGGGCATGGTCCCGATCCTCGCAAACCGCACCGACACCGCCGAGCCGGCGCATCAATGCGCCGGCTCGGCGGGCTGGGTGGTCGAGCCGGCGTATCAATGCGCCGGCTCGGCAGGGGACAGCCACCTGAACGGGTGAGCGGGCACCGTTCGGGTGTGGCGCGGGAGGCCTGTCGTCTTTACCTTTCTGTGCGCGCCTCGGGGCGTCGTGGTTTCATATCCTGTGGTCGATCCGTGGGACGGGGGGCGTTCCCTGCGCTCCGGCCGACCTGGAGTACCTTCGACCCACCCCCAGCCGACAGGGAGCAACACGTGGACCTCACCCTCGCCACGCGCGACGTCGACGGTACGACCGTTGTCACCGTCGGCGGTGAGATCGATGTCTACACAGCGCCGAAGTTGCGCGACAAGATCACCGAGCTCGTCGCCGCCGGCGTCTACGACCTCGTGATCGACATGGAGGC
>Ga0208328_1000532_pt1 | contig 17016 bp, 12 predicted proteins | sample DeeseametaMP2633_FD_184170 | JGI IMG/M metagenome (GOLD analysis project Ga0208328, IMG submission 184170) | Marine microbial communities from the Deep Atlantic Ocean - MP2633 (SPAdes) | ecosystem: Environmental > Aquatic > Marine > Unclassified | place: Northeast of Antigua and Barbuda, North... | reverse complement strand
TCGTGTCGACCGGGCCGGGTCTGCAGGTCTATCGCAACGACACCGGCGCGGGCACCTTTGTGGGATGGCACGGCGATGTGCTGTTCGACGACGTGGCGTTGCTGAGCGCATCGATGGATGCCTTGCCGGAGGGGTTGATCGTCCGCACCCGGCAGGAAGGCTATTCCTACAAGGTCGCGGCCCCTGGGGCATCGGATCACCACCTGACGTTCGGACCGAACAAACTCTACGTTCTGCCGCAGGGCGGGGAATATCATCTGGCGGCATGGGACGTGGACGGCACCGGGGCGACGAGCGCACAGGACGCCTTCGAGGCGGCTCTGGAATGCGCTATCGCCGAGGATGTCCCACTGGTCCTGTCGCAAAAGGAAATCCTGCTGGATGGCAACAATGTCTTTGTGAATGTCACGGAGGGCAATAGGCTGCGACTGCGCTCGCCCTGCGGAACGACCGTGCGCACGATGAACATGAACCTGAAATTCCGGGGAGGTGGTGTCCGGTTTTCCGAAGCCCTTGCCGCCGATGTGGAACGCTTTGGCACGCAGGTTACGGTTTCCAATACAAGTGGGATCAAGCACGGGGACCTGGTCTGCTTCAAGAACACCCGGGCCCGGATTGACAGCAACTGGAGCTACCCCAAATACTGCGTCCGCCGAGTGCAGACCGTGATTGACGGTGCCACCATCGAACTCGATCAGCCGCTCGACATGCATTTCCATCGCTGGGAAGGGAACCGGAACGGCCGCACCGTGACGGCCATCACGCAGGCCAGCCCGGGCGTCGTCACGGCTGCAGGTCACGGTCTCAGCGAAGGCGATTACATTCGCCTCGACTTCATCGAGGGGATGACCGAGCTGGCGGGCAACGTCTACCGCGTGGGATCGGTCAGCGGCGACAGCTTCGACCTGCTCGACGAGGACAACAATCCTGTCGATACATCAACCTTTGGATCCTATGTCGCGAACAGCGCCGAAGTGTTCGAGCAAGGGCAGACAGAGATTGAAATCAGGCCCAGGGCTTCGGTCGATCTGGACAACATCAATTTCCTGGTTGGCGTCAACAAAGTGGCGATTTTCGACATCGACGTGGCGACAGGGCAGATCACCACCGCCGCCGCGCATGGGCTGGCAACAGGGGATATTGTCACCTTTCAAGGCGTCGAGGGCACGACCGAGCTGAACGAACAGGACTATGAGGCAGTGCGCATCTCCGATACCGTTTTCACCCTGCGGGACTTCGACGATGTGGCCATCTCCACCGCCGGGATGACGCCCTATGTCGACGGCGGATACGTCCACAGTTCCCCCGGAGACTACAACAGCACGATCGCCTTCGATTACATCTCTGGATCGGTGCAACGCTGCTCCTTCGCGGGGGCCATACCGGGATGGCTTCCGGGCACCGTGGACACCGCGCGTGTGACAAGCTCCGATGGGCTGGATTTCGACCTCTGCCATTTCGAGCGCGGACGATACTGTCCGCTGATCCAGGGGGGCGCGCGCAATACACGAATCAAGCGCTCGACCGTTTCGAAGATCCGGCACATCGACATTGCCGGATGGGCGCAGGACACGCTGATCGAGGATGTCACCGGGAACGATACCGACAGCATCATCGAAAGCCATCCCTGTATCCGGCCTGTCTGGCGGCGTATCCGCGACAGTGTGCGGCACACCCTCAATTCGGCGCTCGACATCCGTGGTGTGGGCGAGATCGTGGAAGACTGCAAGTCGTGGTCGACTGCGGGCGTCAGTGTCGGCACGCAAGAATTCACCCCGGTCAGGGCCTACGAGGATTGGGTCGCCAGCTTTACCCGCCGCATCACCGGGTTCGAAAGCCGCACCGGTTGCATTTCGTCGGGCAGTACCATGCCCATGATCGTGGAACGCTGTGACGTGCCCTATATTTCCGAAGGCGGTTCCGGCGCACTTTATGTGGACGAACACACCAAGTGGTCAGCGATGCCTGACAGGTCTGTCGCGACCTCTTTTGCACAGATCGTGATGCCGCATCGAATCGACCTCCCGAAGGTGACAGCCTATGCCAGCGAGCGCCGGACGGCGGAGATCTCCGGCATCACCAATGCCAATCCGGCGGTTGTGACCGCAACCGCGCATGGTTTCACGACCGGCGATACTGTCCTCATCGAGGATGTCGAGGGCATGATCCAGATCAATGGGGAGACAAGGACGATCACGGTCATAGACCCCGACACGTTTTCGTTTGACAGGAACGCCACGGGCTACGGTGCCTATACCGGCGGTGGAGTCGCCTGGGCCGAGGCGACGATCCGGGACATCGCCGACATTACACCAGCCAATCCGGGCGTCGTCACGGCCGCAGGCCACGGGTTCTCGGATGGGGACGTTGTCTGGATTTCCGGCGCTTCCGGCATGACCGGCGTCAACCAGGCGTATTATGTCGTCGCAAACGCCACGACGAACACCTTCGCCCTGTTCGATCTGGCGGGTGCGGCAGTGGATACCTCGGGGTTCGGCGCCTACACCAGCGGCGGCAAGGTGACACGTCAGGCGAGCTTTGACGCCATCGATCTTGCGACGAAGCCTAACGTCGGAACGGGCCGCGTCGGGTTGACGACAACCCAGCTCTACGCCGAGACGGCGCATTCAGCGACAACTGTGAACGTTCCGTTCATCGCGCGGTTCCAGCCACCCGGAGCGATCAGCAACGAGAATTATCACGTCCAGATCGTGCTCAAGGCGATGACGCGCGGCGGCTATGCGGAAAGCCGCTACAATCTGGTCACCGAAGGCGCGAACAGCGCAGGTGCCTATAACTTCGTCTCTCTTGCTGAAAGCGATGGAATGGGCGGCGCGTCGGTGCGGCTGAAAGGGGTCACCTACAGGGATTCGTCGCGGGTCCAGGACGAGGGCGAAAGCAACTTTACGAATTCCAAGAAAGCAGAAGTCAACGAGCGCTGGTGCGCTGTCGGTGCGGTCGAGGTTGGCCTGGACAGCAGCAATGACCACGTCCTGTCGCTCGATGTCGAACTGGATGTGCGGGCGGTCTGACGGCGGTCTCTCACTGCCGGAAGCGGTAACTTCTTAAGCAGATCAACCAAAGAATGCGTCATCAGAGGCGCAACAATCTGCCAGCTCCGCCACATGGCGGAGCTGGCAGAAACAGTCTTTTTGCACCTGCAGAATTCTGTTAGCAGTCTGGCAAGATCCCTGACCCCAGGGCGTTTTCTAAGTATCGGATTGCCGGGTGTGATAGACCGAAAGACACTTAAGATGGCTTGGGCGCTTCTGGACAAGCGTGAAAAGCGGCAGGCTTGGGGCGTGCTGGCGGTAGTTGTCTTCTCTGCGCTTTCAGCCTCTGTCATGGTCGCCTCTATCATGCCCTTCCTCTCGGTCCTCTCCGAGCCCGAACGCATCCATGAAAGCCGGATTTTCTCGAGGATCTATGATTTCGGCGGTTTCGAGACGGACCGTGGCTTCCTGTTCGCGCTCGGCTTCACCTCCATCGGGATCATCTGTATCGCGAACCTCGTGCAAGTGCTGCGAGTTCATGTGGTCACCCGTTTCGCTTTGATGCGGGCGCACACCATCAGCTACCGCCTGCTGTCGAGCTTTCTGCGGCAACCCTATGCCTACTTTCTTGTCCATCACACCGGAGAGATGGGCACCAGGGTCCTGTCGGAGACGCAACAGATCGTTGTGCAGTTCTTCAAGCCCGCCGCCGAAGGCTTTGCCGCGCTGTTCACCGTCATCGCCCTTCTGGCGCTGCTGCTCTGGGTGAACCCCGTGATCTCGCTGTTGACCATCGGGGTCTTTGCAGTGATCTACGGAGGGACGCTTCTGGCGACGCGGCGCTTGGTCGACCGGTTGGGCAAGATCCGGACCAAAGCCAATACCGATCGCTTCAAGATCGCCAACGAGGCCCTGGGCGGCGTCAAGGATATCAAGCTGCTGGGCCGTGAGGCGACTTATCTCGACAAGTTCGCCCTGCCGTCGGAGCGCATGGCCCGCGGACAGGCCCGTGTCGCGGTTCTCAGCCAGACGCCGCAATATGTCATGCAGGCCACCGTCTTTGCCGGGCTGATCGTGCTTTGCCTCGTGCTTTTGGGCGACAATAGTGCCGCCGGGCGAAACACCATGGCCGATGTCCTGCCGACCATCGGGCTGATGGCGCTTGCGGGACAGCGCATGATCCCCGAACTGTCCAAGCTGTTTCGCAGCATCACCATGCTGACCTACGGCGACGCCGCCGTTCGGGCGGTCTACGAGGACATGATACGCAACCGGGGCACCGACGAGCTGCCCACTGGCACGATCACGCCCCTGGGCATGAAGTCCGAACTGGTCTTCGAGAATGTCTTCTACCGCTATGGCGAGGGCGCCGCCGGGCTGTCGGATGTTTCGCTCCGGATCAGGGCCGGGGAACGCATCGGTGTCGTCGGGACCACCGGGGCCGGCAAGTCGACCCTGGCCAACATCCTCCTGGGGCTGATCTTTCCGACCGAGGGCGCCTTCATCGTGGACGGCACTCCCGTCACGCCCGGGAATATTCGAAACTGGCAACGCAGCCTTGGCTATGTCCCGCAGGAAATCTTCCTGATCGATGCCTCGGTGCGGGAAAACATCGCCCTTGGGGTTCCTGCCAGCCAGATCGATCACGAACGCGTCGAAAAGGCGGCCCGCATCGCGCGCATCCACGACTTCATCCTGTCCGAGCTCGACCAGGGCTATGACACCGAGGTCGGGGAACGCGGGGTGCGCCTGTCCGGCGGCCAGCGTCAGAGGATCGGCATCGCCCGGGCGCTGTACAACGACGGCGATCTGATCGTATTCGACGAGGCGACCAGTGCGCTCGATAATGTCACCGAAACCGAGGTCATGCGTTCGATCGAGGATCTGCCGGGCGACAAAACGCTGGTCATGATCGCACACCGCCTGTCGACGCTGCGCTCCTGCGACCGGATACTCGTCCTGGACCGGGGTCGGATCTCGGCCTTTGCCCCCTGGGACGAGCTGGAGCGTGACAACCGGGTTTTCCAGGATCTCTCTGCAGGTGCCAGCAGCCCCACCCGGGTTGCCGAGGAGGCTGTCTCCTGAGCCGTTCCCATTTGATCGAAATCGGATATTTCCACGATGAGTTCGCCCAAAGTCACCCTTGAACGTCCGCTGGTCAAACCGCCGCTGCCGGAGTTGATCCGCCGCCGGATCGAGTTGAAGCTGCGCAAGGCCACCAGCGGCATGCGGGCATTGCCGGATTTCATCATCGCCGGGGCGCAGAAATGCGGCACCAGCTCGATGCACCAGTATTTCACCCAGCATCCGCGGCTGCTGGCCGGGTCGATCAAGGAGATACATTTTTTTGACGGCGGGCTGGACCCGGTCTGGGACAAATACGCCGAGGGTGAGGCGCTCTACCGCAGCTATTTCCCGCTGCGCTCTGCCGTTCGTCAGAAGAATGCACTCTGCTTCGAGGCCTCGCCCGACTATATGTTCAACCCGGCCGCCGCCGGGCGCATGGCCCGCATGGTGCCCGATGCAAAGATCGTGGTGCTGCTGCGCGATCCGGTCGAGCGGGCCATTTCGCACTACTTCCACGAGTTGCGCCGTGGCCGTGAGAGCGAGGACATCGAGACGGCATTCGCGCGCGAAGAAGAGCGCCTCGCGCCAGCCATTGCCCAGGGCAACTTCAAGGACACGACGTTCATCAATCTGTCTTACCAGCTGCGCGGTCACTATGCCGACCAGCTCGAGCGGCTGTTTGCCCACTACCCCCGCGCACAAGTGCGGGTGCTCGAGGCGGAAAGCTTCTTCGAAGACCCGATGAGCGGCCTAAGCGAGGTGTTGGACTTCGTCGGAATGGTCGATTTTCCCAGTCTGATCGACGTCAAGCCCACCGGTACCGGTGGCAACAAGAAGCAGGTCCCCGACAGGCTGCGCGACAGGCTGAAGGCCCGCTTCGAGGCGCCGAACCGCAGGCTGTCCGAGCTTCTGGGCCGGGAGTTTCGCTGGACATGATTTTTGCAAAATTCATGGAGGCCGCAGCATGACGGGTCCATCACGTCTGGGCTGGAAGGTGAGACGCATGGCCATGAAGGGTGTGCTCTCGGGACGAGAGGTGAATTTCGAGAACCTGTTTCAGAACGACAATGTCGCGGTCTTTCCAAGACTGGGCGTGTTGCTGAACAGGATCAAGAAATCCGGCAACACCAAGGTCTTGGCCTTTCTGGATGATATCGAAAGAGTGCAGTCGACCGATGCGACGGAGATGGAAACTTCCGTTGAGCTGAAAAGCGGGCGTCGCGTTCACATGACCGCGCTTGGCGACATTCTCCGCATGCGGTCGTTTTCGACGCTGGTCACGGTCCGCAACCCTTATTACCGCGCCATTTCCGGATTTCTCGACAAGATCGCGAAGGGGACCAATCCGCGGTATGAAGATTATCCGTTCTTTGGCGAAGATGGCCCGGAGGTCTTCGAGAGCTTTCTCGATCAATGCGGCCAACAGAATTTCTTCGGCAACCGGCACTTCTTTCCGCAAACTGCGCTGCTGTTCCAGCCCGCCGAACGATACACGAAAATAGCGCGGGTGGAATCCCTGCCCGAGGACATGGCCGATTTCATGTCCCGGATTGGTCAGGATCCTGACGCTGCACAGGCCTTGCGGAAACCTCATGCCTTGGAGGCCAAGGAGGAGGGCAAGATTCAGAATAGTACAGAGAAATCTCATTATCTGACCCCTGGGGCCCGGCGATTGATCGAGGAGATGTACGCCCGGGATTTCGACGTGCTTGGCTATGACAGGTTGCCCGATTCATGACAGATCAGACCGCTACCCCCCTTGTCCCCAGCCGCGTCAGCCTGATTGTGCCCAGCTACAACGTCGAGGCCTGGCTCGAGGATTTCATCGCCTCGGTGGTGGCCCAGACCTACAAGGATCTCGAGGTTATCCTGGTCAACGACGGGGCGAACGAGGCCACCACAGAGGGGCTGCGCGCCGCAGTGCCCGGGTTCGAGGCCGAGGGCTATCTGGTCAGGCTGATCGAACAGGACAACAAGGGGCTGGGCGGGGCCTGCGACACGGGGCTCAAACATTTCACCGGGGAATTCCTGATGTGGCCCGATCCTGACGACTGGCTGCTGCCGAATTCCGTCGAACGCCGGGTGGCTTTGATGCGGGCCAATCCCGAGGTCGGCCTTTTGCGCACCAACGCCCGGCTCTGGATCGAGGCCAAGGGCGAATACGACGGGCATTTCATGCCGCCCGAGGGCGAGACCCGCCTGGCCGGGGATCTCTTCGAGAACCTGCTGATCCTGCGCAAGTTCCACGCGCCGGTCTGCCACATGGTCCGGTCGGAGATGTTCCTGCAGGTGCACCCGGACCGCAGCATCTGGTTCGGGCCGCGATCCTCGCAGAACTTCCAGATGCTGGTGCCCTTTGTCGAACGCTTCCCGGTGCTTGAGGTGCCGTCGGAGGTGTTGGCAGGCTACCGCGTACGCGAGGATTCCCGCTCGCGCGCACCCGGCAAGTCTCGCGACAAGCTGATGAGCCGCTTCGACCAGCTCTTCGAACTGGCTGGCCACACCATGCCGAAACTGCGGACTGCGACGCCTGAGCGGCTGGAACGGATGAACAATTTCCACTGGCGCAACCGGATGCTGCCCACCGCCTTTCGCGCCGGAATGAAGGATCGCTGTCGCGAGTTGGTGGTAAAAAGCGCTCTTGGCGCGGGACGCAAGGCCGTCGCGCGATGGCTGATCGCAATCCGCTGTACCCCGGCGTTCGGGACCCTGGACGCGCGCACGGGACGCATCGCCTCGCGCGCCCTGGCGCGCAGTTTCGACCGGCTGGTGATGGTGCCGCCCGATCAACTGGGCTGGGGCACCGGGCCGCTCTGGTCGGCGGATCGGACCCTGCCCTCCGCGACCCGGGGCGGCGCCGGGCAAAGATCTTTCGAAGAGGTCGAGGAACGCGTATCGTGATGCAGAAGACCTTCATCCTGGGCCTGGGAGCCCCGAAATCCGGCTCGACCTGGCTGTTTCGCTATATCGACGCGCTGCCCGTCTCGAATATGGGCTGCCGCAAGGAGTACCGGATCTGGCCCGGCAAGTTCTCCGGGGCGCCGTTGAAGTCGCAGTTCAACTTCCGCAGGCTCGTCCGGCTGAAGCACGGGATCATTCCGGTTCCCGACCGGGCACAGTTCGTGCGGCTGAACATGATTGCCCGTGACGGATACTACGAACGCTATTTCGCCGGGCTGCTCAGCGCCGATGTCTGGATGACCGGGGACATTTCGCCGGGGTACATGACACTCGGCGCGGATCGGCTGCGTGAGATCCGGGCACGGTTGGAAAAGGCGGGGTTCAGGGTCAAGGTGACCTTCCTGATGCGCGATCCCGTGGAGCGCTGCTGGTCGGGCGCGCGCATGCGCAAACGCAACGGCGACAAGGGGTTCGAAGGCCTCTCGGACGAGGCGGCGGTGCAAGCGATATACAAGACCGAAGGCGTGGCCGACCGCACCCGCTATGACCGGACCATCGCCGGGATCGAGGCGGTCTTCGACCCCGAAGACGTCTTCATGTCGCTCTATGAGGAGCTTTTCACTCCCGCCCAGGTCGACCGCCTGTCCGCCTTTCTTGGCGTGCCCGCGAACCATGACATGATCTCGCAGCGCTTTAACCAGACCCGGCGGGACGGTGATCTCGACCCTGAGCTGGTTTCCGAGATCAAGGCGCATTTCCACTCTGTCTATGAGGTCTGCAACGCGCGCTTCCCCCAGACGAAGGAGCTGTGGATCTGATGCCAAACGCAGGTGACATAGCGATGCCGAGGGGCGCACCGACCGATGCAAAGGTCATTTTCACGCATGTGCCCAAGGTTGCGGGAACCAGCGTCATGCGGCGCCTGGTGCGGCCGAACTATGCGCCCGACGAGATCAGGACATTTCGCGGGGTACGAGATCTCTTGTCCCGGCGCGACGCGTTTCGCGTCTTGGTCGGGCACAGCGTCTACGGCATGCATCATTTTACCAGCGGCAGGTGCCGGTATTTCACGATGTTGCGCAATCCGGTGGACCGGGCGATTTCGCATTATTTCTTTATCAAGCAGCCTCCGTTGAACCCCGATTTCAAGGGCAACGCGGCGCAGCAGGTATTGCACCAGCGGGTTGCGCTGAAGGACATATTCGACCAGACGGCAAGCAAGAAGAGGCATTGCATGGGGACCTGGTTGGTCGACAACATGCAGACCCGGTACGTCGCGGGCTACGCCCACTACTGGAAACCGGCGGATTCGCCCAGCCTGCTCGCCGCAGCCAAACGCAACCTTCGGGAAAGATACGCCGTCTTCGGGCTGCAAAACGAGTTCCAGGAATCGCTCAGCCGTATCTCGGATGCTTTCGGATGGGACATCGGTGCCGAGAACGCCCGGCGGGCGAAGCAGACCCGGATCGAGAAGACCATGGACGACGAAGACCGCGCCGCGGTCGAGCGCTGGAACCAACTTGACATGGAGTTGTTCGATTTCGCGCAGGAACTCTTTCGCCAGAAAGCGCTGGTGTGAGCACGATCAGATGACCGGAGACGTTTCATGAAGCCTCGCACAATCATTCTGACCCTCGCGGCCGGCCTTCTGGGCCTGGCGGCAGGTGGCACGCTGGTCGCGTTCAACCGCGCGTCCGAGTCAGAGCCATTTGCCCTGCTCTACAGGATCACCGACAAGATCAGCCGGGAACTCTCCGAACGGATGGCCCCGGCCAATTCCGGCCCGCCAACGGAATACTATCCCACCATCTTCACCGGCATCAGCGGCGCGGTTGTCGAGATCCCGCGCGCGGATATTCCCGGTGCTGGCGGGGGCATTGCGGTTCTGGGTGACGAAACCTTGGCAATGACCTTTCGTGGTAGGATCTACGCGGTTACCGCGGACGGAGGTTACAAGGAAACGGCGATCGTGCTGCCCGACAATGGGCTGGCCGCCTACCGTGGAGCGGCCAAGCAGCCGCCCTACGATGCGTTCAACCACCGTTTCGGTAGGCTCCGCTACAACGAACTGGAGGCCATGACCGGTCCGCAGGGCCGGTATCTCTTTGCCACCTACACGGAGTTCCATCCCGACGAGCTGTGCCACACGCTGACTGCAGTGCGTCTGCCCTTGCCGACGGATGGTTCTGTCGCTGGGGTCACCGCCGGTGCAGAGGATTGGGAGGTGGTCTTCCGCTCGCAGCCTTGCCTGCCGATGCGCGGGGTCAATGCGGCCATCCAGGGCGAAGAAGCCGGGGGCCGCATCGCCTTTTCGCTGGACAACACGCGGGCCTACCTGACCGTGGGAGAATACGGCTGGAACGGCTGGGATTCCGACGGCCGGACCGAGTTGTCCACCCGCCGCCTGGCCCAGGCGGACGATACCGACCAGGGACATATCGTCGAGATCAATCTCGAAACGCTTGAGGCGCGGCATTTTTCCAAGGGCCACCGCAATGCCCAGGGCATCACGGTCGACCAGCAGGGCCGCATTTGGTCGGTCGAACACGGGCCGCGCGGCGGCGACGAGCTGAACCTGATCGAGGATGGCGTCAACTACGGCTGGCCGGTGGTCAGCTATGGCACGGATTACAGCGGCGCGCCGATCCCGGGTGTCGAGCATCTGGGCTTTCACACCGGCTATCGCGCGCCGAAGCATGCCTGGCTGCCCTCGGTGGGGATCGGTGGGCTGACCGCGCAGCACGCCAGCTTCACCCCCGCCTGGGACGGTGATCTGCTGGCCATCAGCCTCAACGGCAACTCGTTGTTTCGCATACGGCTGGAAGGCGACGATGTGCGCTTTGCCGAAGAGATCGCGATGGGCCGGCGCCTGCGCGACATCGAACAGAAGGACGACGGGTCGCTGGTGATCTGGACCGATAGCCACGAGGTGATCTTCATGACGCCGCTGGCCGGCGGCTTTGGTGCGCAATACGTCCAGCAATATATCGACGGCCTGGCTGCCGACGCGCCGGACCTGGCCGCCTCGCTCGAGGACACGGTCGGGCAATGCGCCGAATGCCATTCTTTCAGCGCGGGAGAAAACCGCATCGGCCCCTCGCTGGCCAAGGTGCATGGGGCCAAGATAGCCAGCGTAAAGGGATTCGAGTATTCGCCGGCGCTGGCGCGGGCTTCGGGGCGGTGGACCGATAAGCGCCTGGCGGCATACATCAAAGACCCCGAAGGGGTCTTCCCTGGCACCGCGATGCCCGCAATCGGGCTGGAGGACGACCGCCAGATCGCCGAACTGGTCAAGATCCTGAACCAGCTGACGCAAACCGATTTGCGTGACTGATGCGATATTCCGGCAGGATGGTGAAAGACACCCGGACATGACCCAGACAGGCCCCCTGCAAGAGGTGATCGACGGCGGCTATTGCACCGGCTGCGGTGGTTGCGCCGCGCTGGATGCCCGCATCCGGATACAGTTCGACGACATGCAGCGCCTGCAGGCGGTCCTGCCCGAGGACGGCGGCACGGCCGAGGCCGCCGCCGCCTGTCCCTTTGCCGATGGCAGCGCCGATGAGGACGCGATCTCGGCGGAGTGTTTTACCGCGCCGGATCTGAAGGCGGACAGCCGCATCGGTCGCCACCTGGCCACCTACGGCGGCTGGGTCACCGAAGGCGATTTCCGCCAGCGCGCCTCGTCCGGCGGGATCGGATCGTGGATGCAGGCCGAACTGCTGCGCCGTGGACTGGTGGATGCGGTGCTGGACGTGACGGCGGTGGACGTGCCGCCGGGTGGCACGCCGCTGTTCCGCTTCACCGTGGCCCGGACCGAGGCCGAGGTCCGCGACAACGCCAAGACGCGCTATTACCCGGTCGAGATGTCCGGCGTCATCGCCCATATGCGCGATAACCCGGGTCGATATGCCGTCATCGGCGTGCCCTGTTTCGCCACGGCGATGCGGCTGGTCGCCCGGCAGGACCCGGTGGTGGCCGAACGGTTGCACTTTGTTTTGGCCATCGTCTGCGGGCACCTGAAATCCGCGGCCTTCGCCGAGGCCATCGCCTGGCAGATGGGGGTCCATCCCGACGACCTGACCGGGATCGACTTCCGCACCAAGCTCGCGGACCGCCCGGCGTCGCGTTACGGCGTCACCGTGACCGGGGTCCGCGAGGGCGAGGCCGTCGAGGCAACCCGCCCGATGGAAGGCCTGGTGGGGGCAAACTGGGGGCATGGCCTCTTCAAGCTCAAGGGCTGCGAGTTCTGCGACGACGTGCTGGGCGAGACGGCGGATGCGGTGGTGGGCGATGCCTGGCTGCCGGCCTATGACGCCGATCCGAAGGGCGCTAACGTGGTCGTGGTCCGCAATCCCGTCATGCTCGACCTGCTCCGCAGCGCTGCGGAGGACGGCCGGCTGCATCTCGACGACCTTTCTGCGGACGATGTCGCCGCCAGCCAGGCCGGCGGGCTGCGGCACCGCCGTGACGGGCTGCGCTACCGTTTGTGGATGGCGGACAAGGCCGGAGAATGGCGCCCCACCAAGCGTGTCACCGCCAGCCGCAACCACCTTGATCCGCATATGCAACGCATCCACCGCCTGCGTTATGAGCTTGGACAGACAAGTCACATGCTCTGGCGCCCTGCCAGGCGCAGTGGTGACTTGCAGGCGTTCCTGAGCGCAATTATGCCCCTCATTGATAGATATGAACGGCAAATGAAGCCGAGCCTGCCTCGTCGTGTCTTCAACTTGTTGCACCGCAAGGCGATACGGGTACTGCGCCGCAACTGAGGCGGCGCGGGTCATTGGACAAAGGGATTCGAAACATGAACACGGCCAGTATTGTCCACGCCAGCCAATCCCGCGAAGCCACCGTCGGCAAGCCCTTTCTCTTTGTCGGCAACGGTCCCTACCGCAACCGCGGCTGCGAGGCGATCGTGCGGGGCACGATGGAGATCCTCTCGGGCATCTGGGGCAAAAGCATCACCGTCCGCGCGGGTGTCATGGCCCAGCCGGCCACCATCGTTCAGCAGCAGGCAGGCGAGATCGACCCGAGGGTGACGAACTTCCCGGTCTCGCATGTCGGTACGCGGCTGTCGAAGAAGTGGTTCATGGCGCAGGCCAACAAGCGTTTGGGCACCGGTTTCCAGCATCACACGCTGGACTTGAAAGGCCGCTTCGAAGGAGCGCGCGCGGCGCTGCAGCTGGGCGGTGACAACTACTCGCTCGATTACGGGCGGCCCTGGGATTACATCGCCGTCGACCGCTACCTGCAGAAACGCGGCGTGCCGGTCTTCATCTGGGGGGCTTCGGTCGGCCCGTTCGAAAGCGACCCCGAATTCGCGCCGACCATGTATGCGCACCTGAAGTCGCTCAACGGTATCTTCGTGCGCGAGACGGCGACCCAGGCCTACCTTGCCAAACATGGCGTGACCGAGAACGTGCACCTGGTCGCGGACCCGGCCTTTGTCATGCCAAAGACCGCGCCCTCCCGGGATGTGCAGGCGCTGGTCAGTGACCGGACCATCGGCATCAACATCAGCCCGCTGGTGGCGCGTTTCGCCGGGGCCTCGGGCGTCGATGAATGGCGCGAGAAGGCGGCGCAGATGATCATCGAGTGCGGCCGGAAAACCGGCCGCCCGATCCTGCTGATCCCGCATGTGGCCTCGCCCAAGCCGGACGAGGACGACTACAGCTTCATGCAGAGCGTTCAGGCCAAGGTCGGCGACCGCGCGGGTGTGGCCGTCGACATTGTGCCGGCGCTGGGGGCGGCCGAGCTCAAGTGGGTGATCGGACAGTGTGCGGCTTTTGCCGGGGCGCGGACCCATTCCACCATCGCCGCCCTGTCGAGCCAGGTGCCCACCCTCAGCCTGAGCTACTCGGTCAAGGCCGTGGGCATCAACCAGGACATCTTTGGCCACCAGGAGTTCTGCCATTCGGTCAAGACGATCGAACCGGAGCAATTCGCCGGGATCATGGGGCGCATGATCGACGAAAACGCCGCGATCCGCGCGGACCTCGGCGAGAGTATCCCACAGGTGCAGGAGCGCGCCCGCTCCGCAGGCCGCCTCCTGCAGGAAAAGATCGGGGGTTGAGATGGCCGGATTGACCTCTCCCCTGCTGAAACTGCGCACCGCGGCGGTCCTGCGCCTGTTCGAGGCGCGGGCCTACCGGGCCGATCGCAAGGGGCCGGAGGCCAGCCAGGGCAAGAAGAACGTCCTGATCTTCGGGCAGGGCCGGTCGGGGACCACGCTCTTTGAACAGCTGATGGTCTCGACCGGGCATTTCACCGGGCGCCACGAGGTGCTGAACACTGTCACCCGAGAGGTGATCCGCCCCACGCCCTTTGTGCGCGGGCTGGGCCGTCTGACCCCTGGCGAGAACGTCATCCTGCACATCAAGCCCGAACATCTCGGACGCGCCCGGCGCAAGCGTGGCCCGGTCGACGCCCGGGCCTTTCTCGAGGAGATGATCGCCGATGGATGGACCCTCGTGCATATCCAGCGGCGCGACGTGCTGCGGCAGATGATCTCGAAATACGTCGCCAAGGCGCGCGGCGCTTATCACAAGACCGACGATGCCGAGGTCGAGATCCGGCTCGATGTTCCCGAGGCCGAGTTCATCGCCGAATACGAGCGCCGCCGCGGGTTGTTGGTGCAGGAGGACAGCCTGCTGGCGGGGCTGCCGCGCCTGAGCCTGTCCTACGAAGAACACTTGGAAGACCCGCACCTGCACCAGCAAACCGTTGATCGCGTATTGGCTGAACTGGGGCTTCCTGCACGCCCGGTTTCGACACGGCTCAAGAAGATCGGCAAGGGGTCGCCCGCACGGTTCCTGTCGAATGCCGAGGCGCTTCGAGCCAGTTTTGCGACCCGGGGATGGGAGTGGACCCTGTGAGCGCGCCGACAGTTTCGATCATTATCCCCTGCTACAACAAGCAGGCCTATGTCCGCGCCGCCATTGACAGCGCCCTGGCGCAGAGCCATCCCTGCCAGGTGGTCGTGGTCGATGACGGCTCGTCGGACGGCAGTCTGGCGGAGGTTCAGGCTTTCGATGGGCGCATCACCTGGGAAACCGGTCCGAACCGCGGCGGCAGCGCCGCACGCAACCGCGGGCTGGAACTGGCCACGGGCGCATGGGTCCAGTTCCTCGATGCCGATGATATCCTGCCCGAGGGCAAGATTGCGGCGCAGCTCGCCGCGCTCGACGGCGCGCCGGAGGGTACCATGGCCTTTTGCCCCTGGTCCTATTTCCACGACGACGGCGCCATCAATCCGGCGGATGCGCGGCGCTACTGGCATAGCTACGATAGCGGCGTCGGGCTGCTGGTGGACATGTGGTATAACGGCGGTTTCTTTCCGCCCCATGCCTGGCTGACCCCGCGGGCGCTGATCGACCGCGCGGGTCACTGGGACGAGGCGCTGACCGGCGACGACGACGGCGAGTTTTTCGGCCGGGTGCTGGTCGCCGCTTCCGAGATGCGGTTTTGCGAGGACACCCGCGTGCTTTACCGCGACCCGCCCGAGGGCTCGGTCAGCCGCGACAAATCGCTGAAATCTGCCCGCAGCTTCTGGGCCGCTTTCGAGCAGGTCTCGGAGGCGCTGCTGGGGAAATGCCCGGACGCGGCGACCCGCAAGGCCTGTCTCGCACGGGCCCGCAAGACGGCCTACGCCTGGCGCGAGGTGCCCGAGATCATCGAGAAGGCCCAAGCCTGGGAACGGGCGCACGGCGGCTTCGACCTGAGCCCGGCCCTGCCGCCGAAGACCCGCTGGCTGGTAGCGCTTTTCGGCCTGAAACGCGGGCTGGCGCTGCGCCGTATGCTGTCGGGCTGATCCCGCCCGTTTCCTGACCCGTCCCCCTGCCCGGAAAGAGCCATGTTCCACCAGTCGCGCCAGACCTTGAAACATACGATCGCCCTGAACCTGCGCCGCCTGAAATATGGGCGGCCGCAACCGAAGGTGATCTGCGTGGGCCTGCAGAAGACCGGCACCACCTCGTTGCAATATGCCCTGTCGAAACTGGGCTACCGGGTGGCCGGGGTCTATTCGATCAAGGATCTCGACACGCCCGACCAGATGCGCGCGCGGGCGATCTCGCTGCTGCCGCGGTTCGATGCCTTCGCCGACAATCCCTGGTGCACCTACTACCGCGAGCTTGACGCAGCGGTGCCGGGGGCGAAGTTCATCCTGACCGCCCGCGACCCCGAGAAATGGTACACCTCCGTCTGCAAGCATTTCGGCGACACGCCGATCCGCATGCACGAATGGATCTACGGCGTGCCCGCACCTGTGGGCAACAAGGAGGTCTACGTCGGGAAGCTGCTGAGCCACCAGGCCGCCGTGCGCCAGTATTTCGCCGATCGCCCCGATGATTTCATGGAATTCGACGTGGCCAGCGGCGACGGCTGGGACAAGCTCTGCGCCTTTTTGAACAAGAAAGTCCCGGGCGAGGCCTTCCCAAGGCTGAACACGGCTGCAATGCGAAAGTAACCCATGAACAAGGCCCTTTCCTATCGTCCCGACATCGACGGCCTGCGGACGCTCGCGGTGATGCCGGTGGTTTTGTACCATGCCGGGGTCTCCGGCTTTACCGGCGGCTTTGTCGGCGTTGACATCTTCTTCGTCATCTCGGGTTTCCTGATCACGACGATCATCCAGCGCGAGCTGGACGAGGGGCGTTTTTCGGTTGTCCGCTTCTACGAACGCCGCGCCCGGCGTATCCTGCCTGCCCTCCTGACGGTCATGCTCGTCAGCCTTGTGGCCGGCTGGTTCATCCTTGCTCCCGAGGATTACGACCAGATGGGGCGCTCGATCCTCTCGGCGCTGCTCTTCGTGTCGAACCTCTGGTTCTGGCTTAGCTCCGGCGGCTATTTTGGCAGCGCGACCGATTACCTGCCGATGCTGCACACCTGGAGCCTTGCGGTCGAGGAGCAGTTCTACATCTTCTTCCCGCTGCTTCTGATGCTGTTGCATCGGATCGGGCGGCGGCTGGTCCTGCCCGCGATCGTGGTGCTGGTGATGGGCTCGCTGGTGCTGGCGATCTGGGCGACGCCAAGGATGTCTTCGGCCTCG
>Ga0208328_1000531_pt1 | contig 17036 bp, 14 predicted proteins | sample DeeseametaMP2633_FD_184170 | JGI IMG/M metagenome (GOLD analysis project Ga0208328, IMG submission 184170) | Marine microbial communities from the Deep Atlantic Ocean - MP2633 (SPAdes) | ecosystem: Environmental > Aquatic > Marine > Unclassified | place: Northeast of Antigua and Barbuda, North... | reverse complement strand
CACACCGTCCCAGTCACTCACGCGACCAGCGGCGGGACAACCTGCAGAAACTTACCGGCTTGTCTCCCCCTCGTCAACTCGAACCGAGTCGGAGAAGGTGAAGCTTCGAGCTCCTGGCTGCGGACGTGGCGGAACCACTCGTTTCGGCCTGTCGGCCCGAGGGGCTCCGCGGCGGTGCCGCGGCGAGAAGAACGTTACGCACACATGTCCGGCACGCCAAATCCGGGGGTGCCTCCCCCGTCCCGAGGAGGCGGATCCACGCTCAGGGACGGGGTCGAGCCGGTGCTCAGGGGCGTCTGGCGGCGGGTCGGTACGCCGACACGCTGGGCTCACCGGTGAGCCAGAACCGCCAGGGACGGTCGGGTGCTCCGCGCAGCCCGACCCGCGGTCCCGTGCTGATCCGGTCACGCGAGAGGGGTGCGGTCAGCTCGAGTCGCACCGGGCCCGTGGCCAGGTCGCTGCCACCGAGGTCGAGGCCGATCCCCAGGGTCCGGCACAGGTTGGCCGGCCCCCTGGCCAGGTCCCTGTCACGCACGCCGGGACGCCGCTCCCGGGCGAGGTGGGCACCCTCGACCACCTCGCCCGCGCGGAGCAGCACCGCCGAGGCGGTGCCCTCGGGTCCGGTGACGACGTTGGCGCACACGTGCATGCCGTAGCTGAGGTAGGCGTAGAGCCTCCCGGCCGGGCCGAACATCACCTGGGTCCGCGGCGTGGGGCCGCGGTAGGCGTGCGAGCCGGGGTCCTGCGAGCCGGCGTACGCCTCGACCTCGGTGAGCCGGACGGTCACGCCCTGGTGGCGCACGGTCGCGCCGAGCAGCCGGGGCGCCACCTCGAGGACGTCCCCGGCCAGCAGACCCAGGTCAGGCGAGCCGCTCACGCAGGGCCGCCGAGCGGGCCAGCAGCTCGCCGTGCTGCTCCCGCACGCGCACGGGTGCGGTGCCGCCGCGGCCGTCCCGCGAGGCGACGGAGCCCTCGGCGGTCAGGACGTCCCGGACCTCGGGGGCCAGGTGCGGCGAGATGGCCGCGAGGTCGTCGTCGGAGAGCTCGTGCAGCTCGCAGCCGAGCTCCTCGCAGCGGCGTACGCAGGCGCCGGCGAGCTCGTGGGCGATGCGGAACGGGACGTCCTGGCGCACCAGCCACTCCGCCACGTCGGTCGCCAGCGAGAAGCCCCGCGGGGCCAGCTCCGCGGTGCGCTCCCCGTGGAAGACCAGGGTGGCGACCATCCCGGTGAACGCCGGCAGCAGCACCTCGAGGGTGTCGACGGAGTCGAAGACCGGCTCCTTGTCCTCCTGCAGGTCCCGGTTGTAGGCCAGTGGGAGCGCCTTCAGCGTGGCCAGGAGCCCCGCCAGGTTGCCCACCAGCCGGCCCGCCTTGCCGCGCGCGAGCTCGGCGATGTCGGGGTTCTTCTTCTGCGGCATGATGCTCGACCCCGTCGACCACGAGTCGTGCAGCGTCACGAACCCGAACTCGTGGGTGGCCCAGAGGATGACCTCCTCGGCCAGCCGGCTCACGTCCACCCCGATCTGTGCGGTCACGAAGGCGAACTCGGCGACGAAGTCGCGGGCGGCCGTGCCGTCGATGGAGTTGGCGGTCGAGCCCGTGAAGCCGAGCTCGGCGGCGACGCCGGTCGGGTCCAGGCCGAGGCTCTGGCCGGCCAGTGCCCCCGAGCCGTACGGCGAGTCGGCCGCGACGCGGGCGTCCCAGTCCGCCAGCCGGTCCACGTCACGCAGCAGCGGCCAGGCGTGGGCCATCAGGTGGTGCGCCAGGAGCACGGGCTGGGCGTGCTGCAGGTGGGTGCGCCCCGGCATGATCGTCGGCTGCCCGCCCTGCGTGCCGAGGTGCTGCTGGGCCTGGTCGGCCAGCGCCTGGACCAGGTCGAGCACCTGGCCCGCCAGCACGCGGGCGTGGTCGCGGAGGAAGACCTTGAACAGGGTCGCGATCTGGTCGTTGCGCGAGCGACCTGCCCGCAGGCGGCCGCCGACGTCCTGGCCGACCTCCTCCAGCAGCAGCCGCTCCAGCGCGCCGTGCACGTCCTCGTCGGACGGATCGGGGTGCAGGTCGCCGGCGGCGTACCGCTCGCCCAGCGCCGCCAGTCCGCGCAGCAGCTCGGCGTGGTCGGCGTCGGCCAGCAGGCCGGCGCGGTGCAGCGCGTTGGCGTGGGCGCGCGAGCCGGCCAGGTCGTAGGGAGTCAGGCGCCAGTCGAAGTGCGTCGAGCGTGAGAGCGCGTCCAGCTCGGGCGAGGGACCGCCGGCGAAGCGGCCGCCCCACAGCTTCCCCGTGTTGGTGGCGGGGTCGGCGCCGGGGTTGGTGCTGGTGCTCACGCGTGGTTCCTCTCGTGCTGGGCGACCGCAGCGATCGCCAGGGTCATGATCTCGGGGAGGTCGGGGGCGACGAGGCGGCCGTCGGCGCGGACCTCCTCGGGGGTCCACCACCGCGCCTCGAACACGTTGCCGACCTCGGCTTCCTCGAGGTGCTCGAAGCTCACCTCGACGTCCCGTGGCAGCGCGAGGCCGAAGAACGTGGAGTCGCCGAGGTAGAGCCGGCCGTCGTAGCTGAACTCCCGCTCGTCGCGGTGGAAGGCCGCCGTGAGCCGCTCGGGGCCGACCCGGAGGCCGATCTCCTCGAAGAGCTCGCGCACGGCCGCCTGCTGGTGGGTCTCCCCCGCATCGACCTCGCCGCCGATGGTGCCCCAGCGCAGGTCGCCCGGCCGACCGGGATCCTGGTCGCACAGGAGCAGCACCTCGCCCGACGGGCTCACGGGCATCACCCGTGCCGTCGCGCGACGGACGGGGGTCCGCTGCTCCTGCGGACCTGCGTGGGACGACGACATCAGTCGGTGCCGAACTCCATGGCCGCCGCGTCGAGCGCCTCGTCGCCGCGGTCCTCACCGAGCTCGGTGTTGGCGGCGATCCGGCTCGCGCCGCCCGGCTCGATCTCGCCGAAGAGCGTGCCGTTCTCGACGAGCACCTGGCCCTGGTCCAGCGGCTGCGAGGCGTACATCTCGAGCTTGGCGCGGGAGTCGGCGATGTCGAGGTTGCGCATGGTCAGCTGGCCGATGCGGTCCAGCGGGCCGAACGCGGCGTTCTCGGTGCGCTCCATCGAGAGCTTGTCGGGGTGGTAGGAGAAGTCCTTGCCGATCGTGGAGAGCACGGTGTAGTCCTCACCGCGACGCAGCCGCAGGGTCACCTCGCCGGTCACCAGGGAGGCCACCCAGCGCATCAGCGCCTCACGGATCATCAGGGCCTGCGGGTCCAGCCAGCGGCCCTCGTACAGCAGGCGACCCAGCTTGCGGCCCTCGTTGTGGTACTGCGCGACGGTGTCCTCGTTGTGGATGGCGTTGAGCAGTCGCTCGTAGGCGATCCACAGCAGTGCCATGCCCGGCGCCTCGTAGATGCCGCGGGACTTGGCCTCGATGATGCGGTTCTCGATCTGGTCGGACATGCCCAGGCCGTGTCGACCGCCGATCGCGTTGGCCTCCATCGCCAGCGCCACCGGGTCCCGGAAGGTCTCGCCGTTGATGGCGACCGGGCGTCCCTGGTCGAAGCGGATCCGCACGTCCTCGGTGGGGATCTCCACCGAGGGGTCCCAGAACTTCACGCCCATGATCGGCTCGACGGTCTCCAGGGACACGTCGAGGTGCTCGAGGGTCTTCGCCTCGTGGGTGGCGCCCCAGATGTTGGCGTCGGTGGAGTACGCCTTCTCCTTGGAGTCGCGGTAGGGCAGGTCGTGCTCGGTGAGCCACTGGCTCATCTCGGCGCGGCCGCCGAGCTCGTCGACGAACTCCGGGTCCAGCCACGGCTTGTAGATGCGCAGGTCGGGGTTGGCCAGCAGGCCGTAGCGGTAGAACCGCTCGATGTCGTTGCCCTTGAAGGTCGACCCGTCGCCCCAGATGTCCACGCCGTCCTCGTGCATGGCGCGCACCAGCATCGTGCCGGTGACCGCGCGCCCCAGGGGCGTGGTGTTGAAGTAGGTGCGACCGCCCGAGCGGATGTGGAAGGCACCGCAGGCGATGGCCGCGAACCCCTCCTCGACCAGCTGGCGACGGCAGTCGACGGCGCGGGCGATCTCGGCGCCGTACTGGAAGGCGCGGTCGGGGACGCCGGAGATGTCCGGCTCGTCGTACTGCCCGATGTCGGCGGTGTACGTGCACGGGATGGCGCCCTTGTCGCGCATCCAGGCCACGGCGACGGAGGTGTCGAGACCTCCGGAGAACGCGATACCGACGCGCTCCCCCTTCGGCAGCGTGGTCAGGACCTTGCTCACGGGTGCTCCTTCAGGTTCTGGGTCTGGGGGTGCTGCTGGGGGTGGTGCTGGGGGTCGTACGTCGGGTGGTCGGCCATGCCGAGGAACCGGCGAGCCAGGTCGTCCCCGCCCATCGGGTCGCGCCCGATCACGAGGATGGTGTCGTCGCCGGCGATGGTGCCGAGGATGTCGGTGAACTCTGCCTTGTCGAAGGCGGAGGCCAGGAACTGGGCCGCGCCGGGCGGCGTCCGCAGGACCACGAGGTTGCCCGAGGCCTCGGCGCTGACGAGCAGCTCGGCACACAGCCGGGCCAGGCGCGCGCGGCCGGTGGCGGTGTCGGCCGGGGCGAGCGGGGTGCGGTCCCCGCCCTCCGCGGGCACCGCGTAGACCAGGGCGCCGTCGGCACCGCGGACCTTGACCGCCTCGAGCTCGACGAGGTCCCGCGACAGCGTCGCCTGCGTGACCCGCAGGCCGTTCTCGGCCAGCAGGACGGCCAGCTCGCCCTGGGAGTGGATCTCGTGGGATCCCACCAGCTCGACGATCAGCTGGTGCCGGGCGTTCTTGGTGGTCGGGCGCAGGGCGTACTCGGTCATCGCAGCAACGCCCCCTCCTTGGTGCGCAGCAGCCAGGCCAGGACGGCCTTCTGGGCGTGCCGGCGGTTCTCCGCCTCGTCCCACACCGCGCTCTGGGGGCCCTCGAGGACCTCGGCGGAGATCTCCTTGCCGCGGTATGCCGGCAGGCAGTGCAGCACGATCGCGTCCGGTCCGGCGCAGGCCAGCAGGTCCGCGTCGACGGAGTAGGCGGCGAAGGCCGCGGCCCGCGCGCTCTCCTCGCGCTCCTTGCCCATCGAGATCCACGTGTCGGTCACGACGACGTCTGCGCCGTCGACGGCGGTCTTGGGGTCGGGCTCGGCGACGGCGGAGCCGCCGGTCCCCCGGGCGATCTCGTGGGCGCGGTCGAACATCGCCTGCGAGGGCATGAAGCCCTCCGGCGCACTGACCCGCACGTGCATGCCGGCGGTGGCGCCGGCCAGGAGCCAGGAGTTGCCCATGTTGCAGGCCCCGTCGCCGACGAAGGCGACGGTGAGGCCGGCGAGGTCGCCCTTGTGCTCGCGCACGGTGAGCAGGTCGGCGATGAGCTGGCAGGGGTGGAAGTCGTCGGTGAGCGCGTTGACGACCGGGACACCCGCGTGGGCGGCCATCGCGTCGAGGTCGGACTGGTGGAAGGTGCGCCACACGACCACCGACACCTGGCGCCCGAGCACGCGGGCGACGTCCTCGACGGACTCACGCACGCCGATGCCGGCCAGCTTGCCCTCGACCAGCATCGGGTTGCCCCCGAGCTCGGCGATGCCCGCCCCGAACGAGACCTGGGTGCGCAGGGTCGGCTTGTCGAAGATCATCGCCACCGACTGCGGCCCCGCCAGGGGCTTTGCGTCGTAGGGCGCACGCTTCATCGCGGCGGCGAGGTCGAGCACCTCGGCCTGCTCGGCCGGGCTGAGGTCGTCGTCGCGCAGGAAGTGGCGCAGCACGGGCACGGGCACCTCACACCTCCGCGGCGTCGAGGATGCCGGGCCAGGCCTGCAGGAAGGACGCGGCGTCGTCGTCGGTCAGGACGAGCGGCGGCGCGAGCCGGATGCGCTGCGGGGTGGTCATGTTGATGATGAAGCCGGCGTCCTGGGCCGCCTGCACGACCGCGGCGGCCGACTCCGAGACCAGGTCGAGGCCGATGAGCAGGCCCTCGCCGCGGACCTCGGTCACCCGCGGGTCGGTGGCGAGACCGTCGCGGATCCTCTCGCCGAGCACGCGCACGTGCTCGAGCAGACCGTCGGCCTCGATGGTGCGCAGCACCGCCAGCGCGGCGGCGCAGGCCACGGGGTTGCCACCGAAGGTGGTGCCGTGGTTGCCCGGCTGCAGCAGGTCCGCAGCGCGCCCCAGGCCGACGACCGCCCCGATCGGGAAGCCGCCGCCGAGGCCCTTGGCGAGGGTGACGACGTCGGGCACGACCTCGTGGCGCAGGTGGGCGAACCAGTCGCCGGTGCGCCCGATACCGCTCTGGACCTCGTCGAACCACAGGAGCGCACCGTGCTCGTCGGCCACCCGGCGAGCCGCGGCGAGGTAGCCGTCGGGAGCCACCACGACACCGGCCTCGCCCTGGATCGGCTCGAGGCAGATCGCCGCGGTGTCGTCGGTGACGGCCGCCGCGAGCGCGTCGGCGTCACCGTACGGCACGAAGGTGACCTCTCCCGGGAGCGGCTCGAACGGCTCGCGGTAGGCGGCCTTGGAGGTCAGTGCCAGGGCACCCATCGTCCGGCCGTGGAAACCGCCCTCGGCCACCACGACGTGGGTGCGGCCGGTGCGGCGGGTGAGCTTGAAGGCGCCCTCGTTGGCCTCGGCGCCGGAGTTGGTGAAGAAGACCTTGCCGCCCCCCTGCGCGGCCACGCCGCCGTCGAGGAGGCGCAGCAGTGCCTCGGCGAGCTCGACCTGGGGACCGGTGGTGAAGAAGTTGGAGACGTGACCGAGGGTCTGCAGCTGCTCGGTGATCGCGCCGACCAGGGCCGGGTGGCCGTGGCCGAGGGAGTTCACGGCGATGCCGGCCAGCAGGTCGACGTACTCCTTGCCGTCGGCGTCCCACACGTGGGTGCCCTCCCCGCGCACGAGCGCGAGCTTGGGCGGCCCGAAGGTGTTCATCAGGGCCTCGGTGTAGCGGCTGGTCAGGTCGTTCACTTCCGCACCGCCTTCTGCCGGGCCTTGCGGACCTTGGTGTCGACTCCGGGCAGCACCTGGGTGCCCACGCCCTCGTCGGTGAACAGCTCCAGGAGCACGGCGTGCGGCTCGCGACCGTCGACGACGGTGGCCCGCGGGACGCCCTCGGCCACGGCCTTGCGGCAGGCCTCCATCTTGGGGACCATCCCGCTGGCCAGCGTCGGGAGCATCTCGCCCAGGGTCTCGGGGCTGATCTCGTAGATGACGTCGTCGCTGTCGGGCCAGTCGCGGTAGAGCCCCTCGACGTCGGTGAGGACGAGCAGCTTCTCGGCGCCCAGCGCGACCGCGAGGGCCGCGGCGGCGGTATCGGCGTTGACGTTGTGGACCGCTCCGTGGACGTCGGGCGCCACGCTGGAGACGACCGGGATGCGCCCGGCCTCGATGATGTCGCGCACCGCCTCGGGGCGGACCTTGGCCACCTCGCCGACGAGGCCGAGGTCGACCTCCTCGCCGTCGACGATGGTGTTGGTCGGCTCGGCGGTGAACAGGCCGGCGTCCTCGCCGGACATGCCCACCGCGAGCGGGCCGTGGCTGTTGATCAGGCCCACGAGCTCACGCTGCACCTGGCCCACGAGGACCATCCGCACCACGTCCATCGCCTCCGGCGTGGTGACGCGCAGGCCCCCGCGGAACTCCGACTCGATGTCGAGCTTGCTCAGCATCTTGGAGATCTGGGGACCACCGCCATGGACGACGACGGGCTTGAAGCCGGCGAAGCGCAGGAACGCGATGTCCTCGGCGAAGGCGCGCTTGAGGTCGTCGTCGGTCATGGCGTTGCCGCCGTACTTCACGACGACGACCTTGCCGTGGTAGCGCTTGAGCCACGGGAGGGCTCCGGCCAGCACGGAGGCCTTGTCGGGGTCGGCAGGCTGCACCTCGCTGAAGTGCATGTTGTCGGGGTCGAGGGGGCTGGGGTTCTGGGTGGTGTCGCTCATGAGGAGTAGGCGCTGTTCTCGTGGACGTAGGCGTGGGTGAGGTCGTTGGTCCAGACCGTGGCCCGCTCGGACCCGGACTTGAGGTCGATCGTGACGCTGACCTCGCGCGGCTTCAGGTCGACCGTCGCGGGGTCGGCGTGCGGGGTGGACTGCTTGCACACCCACACGCCGTTGATGGCGACGTCGAGGTCGGCGGGGTCGAAGGTCGCGTCGGTGGTGCCGATGGAGGCCAGCACGCGACCCCAGTTGGGGTCGTTGCCGAAGACCGCGGCCTTGAACAGGTTGCTGCGGGCCACGCTGCGCGAGACCTCGACGGCCTCGTCCTCCGTGGCCGCGTTGAGCGTGGTGATCGCGATCTCGTGGTCGGCGCCCTCGGCGTCCTTGAGCAGCTGCATGGCCAGGTCGGTGCAGGCCTGGGTCAGCGCCGCGGTGAAGTCCTCGGGGCTGGGCGTGATCCCGCTGGCGCCGGAGGCCATCAGCGTCACCGTGTCGTTGGTGGACATGCAGCCGTCGGAGTCGAGGCGGTCGAAGGAGACCCGGGTGGCGGCCCGCAGCGCGGTGTCGAGGTCCGCGGCCGGGACCACGGCGTCGGTGGTGAGCACCACCAGCATCGTGGCCAGCTGCGGTGCCAGCATGCCGGCGCCCTTGGCCATGCCGCCGATGCTCCAGCCGGCGCCCTCGACCACGACCTGCTTGCTCACCGAGTCGGTGGTCATGATGGCCTCGGCGGCGTCGGTGCCGCCCTCGGGCGAGAGACCGGCGGCCGCGGCGTCGACCCCGGCGAGGAGGTCGTCGCGGTCGTTGAGCATGCCGATCAGGCCGGTCGAGCAGACGACGACGTCGATCGCCCCGATGCCCAGGTGCTCGGCGACCCGCTCGGCGGTGGCGTGGGTGGTCTGGAAGCCCTCGGCGCCGGTGTAGCAGTTGGCGCCGCCGGAGTTGATGACGACCGCACGGACGGTGCCGTCCTTGACGACCTCCTTGCTCCACAGGATCGGGTTGGCCTGGCACCGGTTGGCGGTGAAGACCGTGGCGGAGTCGAAGGTCGGACCCTGGTTGGTGACCAGGGCGACGTCCTTGGCGCCGGTCGACTTGAGTCCGGCGGCGACGCCGGCGGCGGTGAAGCCTGCGGGGGCGGTGATGCTCACGGGGCGAGTCCGATCGTGGTCAGGCCCGTGCCCTCGTCGAGGCCGAGCGCGAGGTTCATGCACTGCACGGCGGCGCCGGCGGTGCCCTTGGCGAGGTTGTCGACGGCGCCGACGGCCACGAGTCGTCGGGCGGCCTCGTCGACGGTGACCTGGACGTGCACGGCGTTGGAGCCGGTGACGGACTGGGTCTGTGGCCACTGGCCCGGGGGCAGCACGTGGACGAAGGGCTCGTCGGCGTACGCCTTCGCGTAGGTCTCGTGCGCCTCCTCGGCGCTGACGTCGCGGGCCAGCGGGGCCGAGCAGGTGGCGAGGATGCCGCGCGACATCGGCACCAGGAGCGGGGTGAAGGAGACCGCGACGGTGCCGTCGACCAGGCCGGAGAGGTTCTGGGTGATCTCGGGGGTGTGCCGGTGCGTGCCGCCCACGCCGTACGCCGAGGCGTTGCCCATGATCTCGCTGCCGAGCAGGTGCGGCTTGGCGGCCTTGCCGGCGCCGGAGGTGCCGCTGGCGGCCACCACGACGACCTCGGGCTCGATGAGGCCGGCGGCGACGGCCGGCGCGAGGGTGAGGGTCGAGACGGTGGGGTAGCAGCCGGGGACGGCCACCCGGGTGGCGCCGCGCAGCTGCTCGCGCTGGCCGGGGAGCTCGGGCATGCCGTAGGGCCAGGTGCCGGCGTGCTCGCCGCCGTAGAAGGCCTCCCACGCGGAGGCGTCCTGCAGGCGGAAGTCCGCGCCGCAGTCGATGACGACGGTGTCGTCGCCGAGCTGGGCCGCGATCGGGCCGGACTGGCCGTGCGGGAGCGCGAGGAAGACGACGTCGTGGCCGGAGAGCACCTCGAGGGTGGTCTCCTCCAGCACCCGGTCGGCCAGCGGCACCAGGTGCGGCTGCAGCCCACCGAGCGGCTGTCCGGCGTTCGAGGCCCCGGTGAGGGCCCCGATCTCGACGTCGGGGTGCCCGAGGAGGTGGCGCAGCAGCTCACCTCCGGCGTACCCGCTGGCTCCGGCGACGGCGACGCGTGTCCGAGTCATGTGCATGACTATACAAAGCCATGCATGGATATGTGAATCGGGGTCGGGTGCCGCCGGGAAACCCGGTGCCGCCCGTCAGCGCGAGCCCCTAGGTTGCCAGCCATGACCCGACTCGAGGCCGACTCCTACTCTGCCCACCTGCGCCGGGAGTCAACCAGGTTCCGCGACGTGCTGGCGCTCACCCCCTCGCAGGCCCGCGTGCCCACCTGCCCCGACTGGGACGCCGACGACCTGCTCTGGCACCTCGCGGAGGTGCAGTGGTTCTGGGGCGAGGTGGTCGCCGCCCGCCCGGCCGGCCCACCCGAGCAGCACCCGCAGCGGCCCGCCTCACGGGCGGCGCTGCTCGCCTTCTTCGACGAGGTCTCGGCGCGGCTGTGCGACCTCCTGGGCACGGCCGCTCCGGACGAGCCGGCCTGGTCGTGGGCCGAGGAGCAGACGGTGGGCTTCACGCAGCGCCGCCAGGCGCACGAGGCGATGATCCACCGGGTCGACGCCGAGCTGTGTGCCGGCGCGGCCACTCCCCTGCCGGTCGACCTGGCAGCCGACGGGGTCGCCGAGCTCCTGGAGGTGATGTACGGCGGCGAGCCACCGGCCTGGGGCGACTTCACCCCCGACGGCCACCTCACCGCCGTCGAGCTGACCGACACCGGCCACCGGCTCGTGGTCCGCACCGGCCGCTTCGTCGGGACCGACCCCGCGAGCGGGGCCGCGCTGGACGTGGCGCACCTGGTGCGGGTCGCCGACGATGCCCCCGCTGCGGCGACGGTGGCCGGCACCGCCGCCGACGTCGACGCCTGGCTGTGGCACCGTCGCGACGACGCGCCCCTGAGCGTCACCGGGTCCCCCGACGCCTACGCGGCCTTCCGGGCAGCGGTGTCCGAGCCGCTGACCTGAGCCCCTGCCGGGGTCAGCTGCGCTGGGTGGCCCCGGTGCGCTCGGCGGCCACCGCCACGGCGGCCTCGCGGGCGGTGGTGGTGTCCTTCTCGGTCAGCGTGCGGTCGGCGGCGCGGAAGCGCAGCGCGAAGGCCAGCGACTTGCGCCCCTCCCCCAGCTGCTCGGAGCGGTAGACGTCGAAGAGCCTGATCGACTCCAGCAGCTCGCCCGCGCCCTCCCGCAGCGCTGCCTCGACGTCGGCCGCGGCGACGGACTCGTCCACCACCAGCGCGACGTCCTCCTTGGCCGCCGGGAACGTGGAGAAGGTGGGCGCCTGTCGCAGGTGCACGGCGTGCTCGATGAGCACGTCGAGGTCCACCTCGGCCGCCACGGAGCGGGCCGGGAGGCCGAAGGTCGTGCACACCCGCGGGTGCAGCTCGCCGGCGTGGCCGACCGGGGTGCCGCCGAGCAGCAGCTCGGCGCAGCGGCCCGGGTGCCACGGGGCCAGGGTCGCCGGGCGGGTCTCGAGCGCCAGGCCCAGCGCGTCGGCCACCTGCCGCACGGCCTCGACCGCGTCGGCCCAGGCCACGGGGCGTCCCTCGCCCCACCAGCCGGCGGGCTCGGCCTCGCCCGCGGCCACCAGGCCCAGGTGCAGCGGCTGGTCGGGCAGCGCCTTGAGCAGCGCGTCGAGCTCGGCGTCGCTGGGACGCCGGTCGACGGGCAGGATCGGAGCGCCCTCGGTGGCCCGCGGGAGCGTCACCGTCGCGGTCTCGAAGACCGCCACCGACGTGGCCCCGAGTCCGACGTTGCGACCCGCGGTGCGCAGCAGCGCCGGCAGCAGCGTGGTGGTCATCGCCGGTGCCTCGTGGCTGAGCGGGTTGGAGAGCCGCAGCACGGTGCGCCGCGGGTCGTCGGCGGGCAGGCCGAGCGCGTCGAGGTCGCTCTCCCCCACGAACGGGAAGTCGACCACCTCGACCCACCCGGCACCGGCCAGGGTCCGGCCGACCCGGCGCCGCAGCTGCTGGGGGCGGCTCAGCCCGCGGCCACCGGGAGCGGCCGGCAGAACCGAGGGGATGGTGTCGTAGCCGACCAGGCGCACGACCTCCTCGACCAGGTCGTGGGGGTCGGTGACGTCCGGGCGCCACGGCGGCGGGGTCGCCCGCACCGTGTCGCCCTCGACGGTGACCTCGCAGCCCACCGACTCGAGGTGGGCCACGACGGTGGCGGTGTCGATGGGCAGGCCCGAGACCCGCGCGGGCAGGTCGGTCGCCATCGTGACCTGCGGCTGGGCGGGCGGGGTGCCGACCACGGTCACCCCCGGCTCGGCGGTGGCTCCGCCGTACGTCGTCAGGAGCTCGACCACGCGGTCGGCGGCCGCCTCGCAGATCGTCGGGTCGACACCGCGCTCGTTGCGCTTGCCGGCCTCGGAGGTGATCTTGTGGCGGCGGCCGGTGCGGAACATCGAGACGGCGTCCCAGTGCGCGGACTCGACCAGCACGCGGGTGGTGGTCGCCGAGATCTCGGTGGACTCACCGCCCATGACGCCGCCCAGCCCGATCGGGCCGGTGTCGTCGCAGACCACGAGGTCCTCGGCGGTCAGGGTGCGCACGGTGCTGTCGAGGGTGGTGACCTTCTCGCCGTCGACGGCGCGGCGCACGACGACCGGGCCCTGGAGCTTGTCGGCGTCGTAGCCGTGGATGGGTCGACCGGTCTCGAGCATGACGTAGTTGGTCACGTCGACGGCCAGCGAGATCGGGCGCATGCCGGCCGCGGTGAGCCGCTTCGCGATGAAGTCCGGGGTGGGCGCGGCCGGGTCGAAGCCGGAGACCGTGCGCGCGACGAAGACCGGGCACCCGGTGGGGTCCTCGACGCGGACGGGGTGGCCGGCGTCGTCGGCCGGTGGGGTCTCGCGCAGCGCCGGGTCGCGGAAGGCGCTCGCCCCGGCCACGGACACCGCCACCTCGCGGGCGATGCCGCGCAGCGACAGGGCGTAGGCCCGGTCGGGGTTGACCTCGAACTCGATGACCTCCTCGTCGAGGCCGAGGATGCCGCGCACGTCCTGTCCGGGCTCGCCGGCCCCCTCGGGCAGCACGATGATGCCGTCGTGGTCCTCGCCGAGGTTCAGCTCGCGCGCAGAGCAGATCATCCCGGCCGAGACGTGGCCGTAGGTCTTGCGGGCGCTGATCTCGAAGCCACCGGGCAGCACGCCCCCGGGCAGCACCGTCACGACCAGGTCGCCGGGCCGGAAGTTGTGGGCGCCGCAGACGATGCCCTGCGGCTCGCCGGTGCCGTTGGCGTCGCCGACGTTGACGGTGCACCAGTTGATCGTCTTGCCGTTCTTCTGCGGCTCGGGCTCCATGGTGAGCACCCGGCCCACCACCAGCGGGCCGGAGATGCCGGCACCGGCGGACTCGATGGCCTCGAGCTTGAGGCCGGTGAGGGTGAGCCGTGCGGTGAGCTCGTCGGTGCTCGTGCCGTCCGGCACGTCGACGTACTCGAGGATCCAGGACTTGGGGGCCTTCATCGTGACTCTCCGGACTCAGATCTCGGTGCCGAACGCGGCGCTGAAGCGGACGTCGCCCTCGAAGAGGGGGCGCAGGTCCTCGAGGTTGTGGCGGAACATGAAGCTGCGGTCGATGCCCATGCCGAAGGCGAAGCCGGAGTAGACCTCCGGGTCGACGCCGCAGGCCACGAGGACGCGCGGGTTCACCACGCCGCAGCCGCCCCACTCGATCCAACCCTCGCCGCGGCAGGTGCGGCAGGAGTCGGCCTCCGCGCCCCGGCAGACGAAGCAGCGCACGTCGACCTCGGCCGACGGCTCGGTGAAGGGGAAGTACGACGGGCGGAACCGGGTGTCGATGCCCTCCCCGAACAGCTGAGCGGCCAGGTGGTCCAGCGAGCCCTTGAGGTGGGCCATCGTGATGCCCTCGTCGACGACCAGGCCCTCGACCTGGTGGAACATCGGGCTGTGCGTGGCGTCGTACTCGTCGGTGCGGAAGACCCGCCCCGGGCAGGCGACGTAGATCGGCGGCCTGCGGGTCAGCATCGTGCGGGCCTGGACCGGCGAGGTCTGGGTGCGCAGCACGACGTGCCGGTCGGCCGGCTCGGTCCAGAAGGTGTCCTGCATGGTGCGTGCCGGGTGGTCGGGCCCGAGGTTGAGCGCGTCGAAGTTGAGCCACTCCGCCTCCACGACAGGGCCCTCGGCGATCTCCCAGCCCATCGCGACGAAGATGTCGGCGATCAGCTCGGACTGCAGGGTGATCGGGTGCCGGCCGCCGCGACGGCGACGGTCGGTGGGCAGCGTGACGTCGACGGTCTCCTCGACCAGCATCCGCTCCTCGTGCTCGGCCTCGAGCACGGCCTGACGGGCGGCGATGGCCTGGTTGACCGCACCACGGGCCTGACCGACGCGCTGACCGGCCTCCTTGCGGGCCTGCGGGGGCAGCGCGCCGATCTCGCGGTTGGCCAGCGCCAGCGGCGAGCGGTCGCCGGCGTGGTCGATGCGCACCTGCTTGAGGGCGTCCAGGTCGGCCGCGGCGGCGACCGCCTCGAGGGCGGCGTCCCGGGCCGCCTCGACCTGCTCCGCCTGGAGCGGGGTCACCTCGACGGGGTCGTAATCGGTGTTCGGGCCCGACATGGAGGCACCTTTCCGGCTGTGGACGAGCAACCGGGTCAGTCTAGGAAGGCGTGGCGCCGCGGCGCGAACCGGTCACCGTCGTAGCGTCTCGTGGTGCCTCACGCCGTGCTCCAGGTGCTCCGCTTCGCCGTCGCCCAAGCGGCCTCGTGCGCCGGCCCGCCGGCCCGGGACCGGGAGCAGGTGCTCAGCGACGCCGGTGGTCCTCGACCGGCCAGCGCACGACGACCCGGGCTCCCCCGCCGGGAGCGTCCTCGATGACGACCTCCCCACCGTGGGCACGGGTCAGCCCGCCGACGATGTAGAGACCGAGCCCGGACCCGCCACGGGCGCCGTGCTTCCAGAACTTGGTGAACACCTGCCGGCGCAACGCCTCCGCGATGCCCTCGCCCTGGTCGTCCACGGTGATCACGACGTACGCCGTCGGGCCGGAGCCTCCTGGACCGGCCCTGTCGGGATCGTGCTCGAGCATCACGCGCACGTCCCCGTCGCCGTGGCGCACGGCGTTCTCGACCAGGTTGGTCAGCACCTGGGTGAGCTTGTCGGGGTCGGCCACGACCCGCGGCAGGTCGTCGGGCGCCACCAGCTGGACCGGGCGCGAGGTGGCCGCGCCCACCGAGCCGACCACCCGGCCGGCCAGGACCGCGACGTCGGTCGGCCGCGGGTGCAGCTGCAGCCGCCCGGTGTCGATGCGCGCGACGTCGAGGAGCTCGGCGATGAGGCGGCTGAGCCGGTCGGAGTCGGAGTGGACGGTGGTGAGCATCAGCTTCTTCTGCTCGTCGCTGAGCTTGTCCCACCGGTTCAGCATCGCCTGCACGAAGCCCTTGACGCCCGTGAGCGGTGAGCGCAGCTCGTGGGCGACCGTGGCGACGAGGTCGGAGCGCTCACGGTCCAGACGCGCCCGGCCGCGCCCGGAGCGGATGCTGATCGCCACCCGGTCCACCGGCCGGTCGGTCGCGGGGCGGTGGATGCGTGCGGCCACGAGCACCTCGCTGCCGTCGGGCAGGGTCCAGGACTGCTCCGGGACGCCGGTGCGGGTGGTCAGCCCGTCGTAGGGCCGGTGCGCGTCGTACCAGCGGCACCCCTCGGTGTCGCGCAGCAGGAGCACGTCGGCCAGCGGGCGGCCGACCGCGGTCCCGGCGTCGATGCCGAGCATCCGGGCGGCGACGGAGGAGACGAGCTCCACGCGCTGGTCGGCACCGGCCAGCACGACGCCGTCGGGCAGGGCGTCGACCACCTGCTGCGCACTCGCCTCCACGGGCGTCACCCTAGTCGCGTGCGGCAGCGACCTCTCGGCCGTGCGTCAGTGAGGGCTCGGCGGATCAGGAACGGTGTGCGCGAGCCGAGGCGTAGAGGCACAGCGCGGCCGCGGTGGAGAGGTTGAGCGACTCGGCCCTGCCGTGGATCGGGATGGCGACGCGGTGGTCGGCCAGCGCCGCGAGGTCCTCGGGCAGCCCCCGGGCCTCGTTGCCGAACAGCCAGGCGGTGGGGCGGGCGAGCAGGTCGTCGGCCTCGAACAGGTCGACCTCGCCGGCACCGTCGGCGGCCAGCACCACCAGGCCTGCCGCCTGGGCCGCGCGGACGGCGGCGACCGGGTCCGGCTCGACGGACACGGGCAGGTGGAAGGCGCTGCCGACGCTGGCGCGCAGCGTCTTGGGGTTGTAGAGGTCGACCGAGCTGCCGGCCAGGACGACCGAGTCGGCACCGGCGGCGTCGGCACAGCGCACGACGGTGCCGGCGTTGCCGGGGTCACGGACGTCGGCGCAGACGGCGACCAGCCGCGAGTCCTCGGTGACGGCCCGGTCGAGCTCGACGTCGACGAAGCGGCACACGGCCACGACGCCGGCAGGACTGACCGAGTCGCTGAGCGCGGCCAGCGCGCGGTCGTCGACCAGGGTGCGGCGTACGCCGGAGGGCAGGTCGGGCACGAGCCCGAGCGCGTCCGGGCGCACCAGGACCTCCTCGACGCACCCCGCGACGAGGGCCCCCTCGACGGCCTTCGGGCCGTCAGCGAGGAAGAGCCGCCGCTCCGAACGCTCGGAGCGGCGGCTCAGCCGACGCAGCTGCTTGACGCGAGGGTTGCTCGCGGCCAGCGGGGTCTCGCCAGGCTCGACCACCGGAGGGATCAGGCCGAGACCTTGGGCGCGTTGACGTCCTCGGGCAGGGCGGCCTTGGCGGTCTCGACGAGCGCGTTGAACGCGGCGATGTCGTTGACGGCCAGGTCGGCCAGGATCTTGCGGTCGACCTCGACACCGGCCAGGTTCAGGCCCTGGATGAATCGGTTGTAGGTCATGCCCTGGGCACGAGCGGCCGCGTTGATGCGCTGGATCCACAGGCGACGGAAGTTGCCCTTGTTCTTGCGCCGGTCGTTGTAGTTGTAGACCAGCGAGTGGGTGACCTGCTCCTTGGCC
>Ga0208328_1000525_pt1 | contig 17125 bp, 22 predicted proteins | sample DeeseametaMP2633_FD_184170 | JGI IMG/M metagenome (GOLD analysis project Ga0208328, IMG submission 184170) | Marine microbial communities from the Deep Atlantic Ocean - MP2633 (SPAdes) | ecosystem: Environmental > Aquatic > Marine > Unclassified | place: Northeast of Antigua and Barbuda, North... | reverse complement strand
ATGCATGTCGAAGACACGCTGGCCACTCGGAACGCGTTCTACGGAAATTTTGCCTTCATTCTCCCATCGCCGCAGCGTTCCGGGAGACACCCCAAGTGCTTTCGACGCTGGTCCGATCTTCAAATACCTATCCATAAAAGGGATATGTGTTCAACTATGATAAGGAAAAGCGTTTGCTGTTAAAAACCCTTCGGGAGACTCCTACAAGGATGGCATTGCGATCCTCTGGGCAGATAGAGTGCTAGCGGCGCAAGAGACGCGCCTGTCCGGTCTTTGGTGGAATGAGGCGAAGGACCCGCTGCGCCATAGCTATCCTAGAGGGGGCATCCTTCCGTCCAGGCTGCCTTGCTTCACTCGTGAGGAAGCAGCCTGAGCGTCATGGTGTTCGACTTCGCCTCTTCTTGTAGCCTGGGTCAATGTGAGGGACCTCTCTGCGGTCCCCGCGGACGACCTTGGCGCCGTACTTGTCGAGACAGAAGAAAGTTTGTGCATTAACAATGCGTTCTCCGTGACTGTTAATGAAGTACTCGAAGCTTGCGCGATCGTTCTTTCGCGCAAATTTTGTCTTTCCATACGCCATCATCAGGAATTTTTCTCCTGCGACTTCGAAGAAGTGGCGAAACAGGCAGTTTGGCCTTCCAACCTTTTCGACCATGTCCTTACTGTCGGCCAGAACCCAGCGGTAGTTCTCCACGGTCACGCCTAGTGCGTGGACAGCACGTTGGCTCATCAGCGAGCTATTCGCGATATCCCCGCCTTCCATGGCGTGCAGCTTCTCGGCTGGAGTTTTGGCGACATGAAGGACGCTTTTGTCCCAGATGTTCAAGTGGGCGACAACATCCCGGACAATCTTGTCGTCCGGTTGTGCGTCTGGCGGCACGTGCTCCCGGATGCAGCGCATATTTTTCTCTGACAGAAACGCCTTCGCTACTGCGGCGGGCACATGGATTGTCTGACGTAGTGATCCACTCTCGACGTCGAGGTAAGGGAAGCGGTTGATATCTGGGTAGGCGCCATCAACCCGAACACTCCCCCCTCTGGAAACTTCGACGATCGTCATCGGAACTGCGCGATATTCCCTCTCGTCGCGCTGATGCGCGTCGGTGACCCCCTCCCTAGTCGCGATGACAATTGTCGGTCTTCTTCGGTCGTTCATTTGTGCTCTCTAGCCGAGGCCTCCCGGCCTCGCCACCTCTCCTTTTCTTGATCTGGCGGGGCATTTTGCCGCCTTGTTCTTCTAAAAGAACCAACAATTTGCCCACTCATAGGTTTCACTCATCCGTGCAGTTCTACTTGCCATCCTGCCGGCCTGTCGGCCGGTTATCACGGGGGATGAAGCCGTTTCCGGCCTCCCTGGCACGACACCAGATCCGATGCATGAAACACTATCCCATGAGACCTCTGCACAGGGTCAAAGCCACTGACATCGCGCAACAAGTCGCGGCGCTTCCGCTTCGCCGAAGCCGTTCGAGCGGCGGGCTCGAGCTGTTGATGGTGACTTCCCGCGGCACTGGCCGGTGGGTTCTCCCCAAGGGATGGGAAATGGATGGCAAGAAGTCCTGGGAGGCCGCCGAGATCGAGGCGCTTGAGGAGGCGGGTATCACGGGAGAGATCTCTCGGAAGGAGATCGGTTCGTACCACTATTGGAAGTGCCAAGGACAACTCGGGCATTGGAGCCGGGTTCTGGTCTACCCTATGGTTGTCACTCGCCTGAAACGGAACTGGAAGGAACGAGACGAGCGAAAGCGCCGCTGGTTTCCGGTCCTCGACGCGGCCGGTCGTGTGCACGAACCAGAACTCGCAAATATTCTTCTCCGCCTGCACCATGAGCGCATCAAGAACAACCTCCCGAAAGCGCTTCTCCGAGCCCTTCACGACTAGGGGCTGAGATCTTTTGCGGTTTCTTGGGTCGCTCTGGCGACGATCCAACCTTCTCCGAAATGACACTGAATTTCGGGGACCACCCATGAAGACGATCTCGACTTTGCTCCTCAGCGGTATGCTCCTGGGGCTCGGCGGCTGTAGCACATCCACAGGTCAGGACCTTGGCCAGCGGTTTGAACAAAGCAGCCTGGGTCAGGCCATCCACTCGCCGGAAGCGGAAGATGCAAAGCGCAAACTTGCGAAGGCGGCCGACGACGCAAAATACCATTCCGGTCTTGCTCTGCAGGCGGCTGAAAGGAAGCTTCAGATCGCAAAGTTCCCGACGATGCAGCCAGTCATCGTGCGAAACGGCTCGCACCTTGCTCAAAACAAACAGGAGGCGATGCGTACGGCAAATTCCTGGAATCACCAGCAGCAGCAAAACTATGCAATCGAACTCGCCGACGGTCAGATCTTCTTCCTCGAGCAGGTGGGCCCGCAGTTCTATCAGGACCAGATGGCGACTCTCATCCGTCATGGCTTGTCGGTGACACTGGTTCCCTGATGAGCGACACAGAAAAGACGGACGAGATCCTGGCGGCACTCATCGGTCGCGCAAATGGCCTGATCTGGGCAACAGAGCTCTGCATAGGGCCCAAGAACCGGAGGATCGACTTCTGGTCTGTCTCTCCCCATGCCGGCAAGGGTTTCAAAGCCACCGCGTACGAGATCAAGGTGAGCCGGTCGGATTTTCGACGCGACACCCCTGAGAAGCAACGCCTCGCCCGTCTGTACAGCGACGAATTCTTCTATGTCGCTCCCAAGGGTCTTCTGTCCGCTGCGGACATTCCGGATTGGGCGGGTCTGCAGGAGTGGGACGGGAGCCGGTTCAGGCACACAGTTCATGCGCCGCATCGAGACAAGGATGCGCCGAGCTGGGAGCTACTGACCTCGATCATCCGCTATTCCGGTCAGGTTCGGCGCGACACCGACATCCTGAAGTCCCGACTTGCTCAGGCTGAAGCGAGAGCCGAGCGCCTGCAGCGAAGCCTTGGCGAGAGGTCCGCTGAGCTGGCTGCCAATCGCAGAGACATGAGAGGCCTGCGGGAGCAGCTTTCTCGCCTCGAAGGCGGACACAGCTGATGGGGGTCGACGCTAGCCTCCAGACGGATCTGAGTTGAGGACACCTCGCATCACCAACCGGTTGTAGACCGGCAAAAATGACTCCGCCATATCCCCTATCCAGGAACTTAGGTGTGTTCCGTCCTTGATTTGGTCGCGTGCCACAACTGCATCGAGCAACAGCCCCGCAAACAGTGTCTCAACCTCGTCGTGAAAAATTCTGGGTGTCCGAAGCGTTATACGGCTAGACGAAAATTCCATTCGTCCGGTCTCCCGGCTCCATCGCGCGATCTGCGATCGCCCGAAGACGACGTCGATTCCTTGGCCGACTCCTTCGAAACGAAGGCTGTTCTCATTCTCCATCCATTTCAGGATGTTTCGAATGCTCATGAGCTCTTCGTGGCTATCGAATCCTGGGAATGAGGTAAGTCGCCGTTCGGTTCTAAAGGCGAGAGCGTAGAGATCCGGTCCTGACGCGTGCCTCGTTTCACTTAGCTTGATCTGTCGGAACAAATCTTCGTTGCGAATTTTCGCGATTCCGATCTGTCCTTCAGTGTGTTCTATGCGGCCGGATTTTTCTGATGCCTCTCTGCGGGACGTCGCTCTCTCTACCGCCTCCCAGTCATATTTCTTGTCCATATCCGGCACGTTGAGGCTGGCCCACTCGACTCCGGTTAGATAAATGCTCCGCTCCGTTGCTGATGGCGGAGAGCTGGGAAGGACTGCGTTCCACGCTCCGTCCAAGCCGACTGTCATTTTACGACTTCCGAACCGGGCGATGCCGGGATGGAATAGTCGAACCACAGTTGATTTGGAGCGCGAAAGTATTTGGGCTTCACTGAACCAAGAATGATAAATGGGTTTTCCATTCCGTTCGTGGAAAGGGTGGTTAAGGCCTGTGAGGTGCGTCTTGAGCTCTGATACGGTTAGTATTTTAGAAGTGACTTTGGCTTCCGTTACTCTTTTCCCCCTGTCCTGAAATACTTTGAGAAAGGTTATCTCATCCCGTCCGATCGCGTCATCACCTTCGAGCGGTGTGTCGGTGTTTAGAAAGCCATTGTGGTGGATGCCATCTATCGGGATGGAGCGCATATTCTTGAGGGATGCGAGAACGCTTTCGTCACTCATCCCTTGGTGGTGTTCAATGAAGGTTTCGAGGGGGAAGAGAAACTCTATCGTGCAGTTCCAGAGAAAGTCATCATGCGGAAAGTCTTCGACATCGATAGAAGGAGAAAACATGGATCCTCGGGAAAAAACTGTGGCTGGGGTGGCCGGCCGTGCGATCGTCGCCGCCACGCCGGGGCTCCGTGAGCTTAGGGCTGTGTAGGAGCGCCGTCCACCGACGTCGAAAAAAATCTTGGGATACGAACTTTCGGTTTCCCTTTTTGGCAGTGGGTTCCATGTCCCACCCACTGCCAATAACGGCAACGAAAATCGCGCCATCACGGCAAAACACAACACGCAATAAGGATTGCATGAGCATGAGCGAAACCCTCGACAAGGTTAAGAAGATCACCGCGGATCACCTTGGTGCTGACCTCGAGAAGATCGAGCCGACTTCCGGCTTCATCAACGATCTTGGCGCAGACTCTCTGGATACCGTCGAGCTGGTCATGGCCTTCGAAGAAGAGTTCGGCGTCGAGATCCCCGATGATGCGGCCGAAGCCATCGAAACCGTCGAAGATGCGGTCAAGCTGATCGATCAGATCGCAGCCTGATCAACCGCCCATACAGTCTCGAAGCGGCGCCACCCGGCGCCGCTTTTGTGTTTGAGGAACAACGCATGTCGAAGCTCAAGGACCCCAGGGCAGCCGCCACTGCCAACCTTTTCGAACGCTATGCCCTGATCATCGAGGCGACCCCACGAGAGGCCATGTTCGATCAGGACAGCAGATTGTCTCTCGAGAACCTGCTCTGGATCTGTCGTCAGGGCGAAAGGGAGGCCGATATTCTCCCACTCGACAAGATCTCGCGCTGGCTCGGCTTCGTTCAAGGATGCCTCGCAATGCGGGGCCTGATCCAGGTGGACGAAGAGCGAGACGTCAGCCGTCCTATCTTCCACAAGGCCTACCGAGAGGCGGGCATCACCGTCCCCGACCCCCGTCAAAAGTGAGGCTTCATGCGGAACGCCATCTACCTTCCCGAAAAGATCAGCGCACACGGAACGCCTATTGGTCATCCCGAGACCTGGACCCGGCTTCGGGCAATCCAGGAAGGCCTAGATGATCCGGCCTATGCCTTCATTGAAAGGTGCGTCGCTCCAGTTGCGCCGCTTGAGGTCGCGGAACTTCTTCACACAAAAGACTACCTCGCGGAGCTGTCTCGGCCCTTTGAGGTGGGAGAATATATGCGGGCCCTGGACGCGATGGATACATACCTGTCGCATGATAGCCTCTCCGCCGCGCTGGCTGGCGTCGGAGCGTCCATCGAGGCCATTGCTCGCCTGAACGCTGGAGACCTGGATCACGCATTCGTCGCGACGCGGCCGCCCGGCCACCACGCCCTATCCGACAAGGCGATGGGCTTCTGCCTCCTGGGAACCGCCGCACTCGCAGCAGTCCACGCCCGGGACACCTACGGCTACAAAGTTGCAGTCCTCGACTTCGACTTGCATCACGGAAACGGCACGCAGGCACTCCTCGAGGAAGAATCTGGTGTATTCTTCGCTTCCACCCAGGAGCGGAGCCAATGGCCTGGAACCTCAGAGACGGGCATAACGGGTCGGTTCTCGCATATCCACAACATCGACCTGAAGCGGAAAACCGGCACCCTCAAGATGGAGGAGGTATGGAAAGATCTTCTCGATCGGATGCGGGCATTTGAACCGGACCTGGTCATCGTTTCTGCCGGGTTTGACGCCCATCAGGACGATCCCTTGTCCGGGCTGAAGTGGCAAACCTTGTCCTACGGATGGCTTGCCGAACAGATCGCAGCAGCCTCCAAGGCTTCTGCCCGCGGTGGCGTTCTCTCGGTCCTCGAAGGTGGATATGAGCAGAGCGTTCTGCGGAAGTCGGTCCCCTTATACCTAAGGAAAATGGCGGCAATCCTCGCGGTCTAAGCCAACGATTCTTGATCCCGCCTCGCCTGAGGCGGGATTCTCTCGCAACATTTCTTCACTTTTTGCATCCTCTTTTTTGGAACGGCACCTGTTCGGGACGACCTCCCATCTGCAAACGCAGAGGTTAGCCGAATGTCCCCACTTTCCTTTTTAAAGTATCTACCCCAAGGCCGTCTGCGACGAATTCTTGGCGGCGGAGCTCTGTTCGTCTCCTTCGTCTCCCTCCCGTTCCTCTTTGGAAGCGACACTCCCTTGCAGGACATGCAGCGGATGATCGCGAACAGCAGCAGAGAGAAGATCGAGAGCCTAAGGCAAAACCCGCTTGCAAGGCCTGATGACTTCAATCCCATAATCACCTCTGGTCCTCTCGCTATCAGTCAAACTGATGCTGACCGTGGATCCTGGAGCTGGAACAAGGCCAAGAACCTCTCTGCCAGCATTTGGACCGGGAAATCATCCAAAGGCGACTACGAGAGCTTCTACTGCGGCTGTGGAATTGAAGCGACATCCAGCACCGGCGGGAGCGTCGACCTGGCAAGTTGCGGGGTAACCCCCCGGAAATCTACCAGTCGCGCGCGGCGCATGGAGTGGGAGCACATCGTACCCGCTTCCGTCATCGCAAGAGGGAAATCGTGCTGGACGGATGGAGCGCCGCAGTGTGTCGATGACGATGGTACCTTATTCGCCGGCCGTTCGTGCTGCGAAATCGCTGATCCCTTCTACAACATGGCGGCGACCGACCCGGTGAATCTGGTGCCTGCTGTAGGTGAGGTGAACGGCGATCGTCTCAACTTCCCATACGGAATGATCGAAGGCTCTCCGCGCGCCTACGGCGCCTGCGAAATTGAGATCGACCAAACGGCCAGGATCGTCGAGCCCCCAGCTCTCCGCCGCGGGGATATTGCCAGGATCTATGCGTACATGAGCCGCGCATACGGCATCCCGATCACTCAAGAACAAGCCAATACCTATCGACAATGGATGATCGAAGATCCGGTGTCAGATGAGGAAATCGCGATCAATCAGGCAATCGCCGAGGCCGGGCATCGCGCAAACCCCTTCGTTCTCTCTCGGGTGCCTGAAGGACAAATGGGTCAATGAGGGGCAGTTTGACTATTGGAAAAATGAGACCAGCCATGGCCACAGAAGTTGGCGGCCTCATCAGTCTCTACCGCCTCCGACTCTTGCCCGAAGGTCGGGTCGGGACATTCATCCGAAACTCCCCGTCAGCCGGCGCGTTCGATGCGGGCCGCATGGTAGGGTTCGTGTATTCGTCCAGATTTGATCCGAACACCCTCGAGATCGAGGATTTGTTCGTCGAACGATACTGGAAAGACAAAGGCGTCGGATCCCTCCTTCTCCAGAGCCTGGAAAGCCAGGCTCTCCAGGAGGGATGCCACTCCATCGCCGCTATGACCGGGGTCCGGGCTGGATCCAAAGGTCATCTGGCGGCAGATATCTGTTTCTACGAGGCCCAGGGTTTCTCTGCAGATGAATCTACATCCAAGACCACAAAACGAATGATAAAGAGGATCTATCAGGCATGAAGCGACGTCAATTTCTCAAGGCTGGGGCGGCTCTGTCGGCGCCGTTCCTGATGCCGCATACTGCGATCGCAGAAACTCTGACACGGGAGATGGCCAAAGGAACCAGTCGAAACATCTCCTCGTTCAAGGCGCATCGATGGCAAGACCACTTCGATACTCTGAAAAATGGGGTTATCCTGGCTGACACCACCTCCCGCTCCGTCTCGTTCTGGTCGGAGGATGGCAAGACCATGAAGGTCTATCCGTCGTCAGTGCCCATCAGTGATGACCTGACACGGCTCGGATACACCAGCGTCGTTCGCAAGGTCGAAGGTCCAAGCTGGCGCCCTACCCCGTCTATGCGCGAGAGATTCCCGGAATGGCCGCCGGTTGTCGGTCCCGGCCCGGACAATCCCCTTGGAAGTCACGCGCTATATTTGAGCTGGCAGTATTATCGCATTCACGGAACGCACGACACACGCAAGATCGGACGCAGATCGTCTGATGGCTGCATCGGTCTCTACAACTTCCACATCGCCGAGCTTTACGAAATCTCCCAGGTTGGAGCTCAGGTGAAGCTTATCTAATCGAACCACGTTTTTCGAGAAACCACCGCGATCCGACGTCCTCTCCGCACGACCGTGGAGAGGGCCGATGGCCGCAGAAAACGTCGTAGATCCTATTGCGGTTCTACATTCAACAAACAAGCCATCCTGCGTAAACGCAGGGGAGACGATGATCCTGCGAGGCAGGGAGAGCAGGGTCCCATATTATTTTGAGCTCGTGGCGATGACTGGGTTTCCCAGTCTTGATGAATTCATCCGGAACTCGTCGCTCGAGCGAAAGTTTGAGATCTGCCGGGCCTTCCTCTCGAAGGGCAAACAGCTCCCCAATCCCAGTATTCCCCCGCTGGATGGTATTTGCCGTCCAACGAAGCCCGAGAGGTCGAGGCTGGAGGCTCTCATCTGGTCCTCCCTAACCACAAAGTCTGGCGGACTGCAGCCGTACCTGGCGGATGCGGACAGAAACCCTCTTACGGCCGGCCTCGGGAAAATGGACAAGATCGCCATGTACGTTGCGTCTCGATGGGCCCATCAGCCCCATCAGGACCACGGCCTCTCGCCATTCCTTGAGGTTGCCTACCGCACAATCGAAGGAAGCTACAGGAGCCTCAGAGGCACTGGCTTCGAGGACTTGATCAGGAGCGCGGTAGAGCAAATCGTCGAGGCCAATGCGCTGCCCTTCCTGGTGTCATCGAGGGAAATTCAAATCCCCAAGCCTGGCGGCGGAAAAAGCGATCGCCTGGACATCGTTCTCACCTCCTCGCGAAACCGGAGAGCAGAACTGCTCATCCCCTGCAAATGGTCAGACCGCCCTGGCGCGAAGCACTCGGATCTGTTCTGCGGATCGGTCGCCAACAGTCTACGTGATCTCGGGATTCCATCTGCCAATGTCCTCACGGTGTTTGGCGGAAGAGGATGGGAGAAGGCTGCCCGAAAATACAATTTGAACTATCTCGTCCTTGACGCGGATTTCTCAAGCGATGAGGAGTTCGCCAAGCTCACCTCAGAGCTCATTCTCGAGACTGGATTCTTTGATACGTATTCTCAGGCTGACGTGAGCAATGCAGCATGACAAGAAGAGCTGCTTCCCGCTGAACAAATGTTCCCGAAATTGAACCGTAAGACACATCTCCATAGCGACAGAGATAGAAAGGGAAACGTCTCAATGGCCGAAGTCGTCGTCATCAACAAACTGAAACCGTTCGTGCAGCAAATCGAACGTCTGAATGAAGAACAGGCGGCCATTGCTGAGGCAATCAAAGAAAAGTATGCTGAAGCCAAGGCGGAAGGTTTCGACGTCAAGTGCCTTCGCGCTGTGATTGCGGAGCGCAAGAAGAGTCCCCATGACATCTCCGAGTTCGAAGAGATTAAGCAGCTCTACCGAGACGCACTGAGCTGATAGTCAAGGATATCTGAATGACCCGCCTTCTTCATTGGTCGGATCTCCACACGGAGTTTCGAAACTTTGAACTCCCAGACATCCCCGATGACATCGATGCGCTCCTTCTGGGTGGAGATACAGGCGTCGGGCGCGGTCATTTGGGCTTTCTGGAGGAAGCCTGGGACAAGTATCGAATCCCGATTGTCTCTATCTGGGGCAATCATGAACTGTACCAAACGTCGTTCAAAAACCTTCGAAGCTACGAGAAAACCAAGCTCGCGCAACTCCGGGAGGGTGGTGCAGATATTCGGGTCCTCCATGCCGAGACCACGAAGATCAAAGATACAACGATCTTCGGGGCTACGATGTGGACCGACTTCGAGCTCTACCCTGCACAAGAGGTTACGTCCAAAAGGACTGCACGACACAGGATGCGGGACTTCCACGCCATCTGGTCGGACACCGCATACGGCCCCATCACGCCTGACGATGTTCAGAAAATCCACTGGGACGAGCGGCAGAAATTGAGGAAAGCTCTTTCGTCGGAGCGGAATGGTCCGATGATCGTAATGACCCATCATGTACCGCACGAGGCCGCGGTCAGCAGGCGCTACCGTGGCGACCCTTTGACGCCGGCTTTCTGCTCGAACATGATTGATGAGATCGAGATGGGGCCCGATTTCTGGATCTTCGGGCATACTCACGACGGGGTCGAAGTCGACATTCCGACCGATCGAGGCCTCACTCGTCTGAGGCACAATCCGCGCGGATACCCTGATGAAGGGTCCCCTTTCGATCCTTTCAGGATCATTGATACGGAAAGCCCTGAGAAAGGCTCAATCTGAGCTCCTTCAGGGGCTGGCTCTAGACTAACGCGAGTGCGTATTTTCGTGGGTTCTGCATTGCTACCCGCGGAAATCGACACGCGCGAAATACCTCCCGCATTATCCCACATATAGTGCGCGCATTCATTCTGCGCATCAACTTATTGTGGTCTTGTAAGCCAATAATAATGCCCGGACCCGAGCAACGGGCGCCATATCCCCTCAACGGCTACACCGAAACCGGCTTGTTTCCGGATCGGCGGCAGGGGCCCTACTTCCTGCCTCCACCGGCAAGTCACAGAACGAAGAAAGAAGATCATGAAACACGAAACGAATATCGTCGCCGCGGATCAAGCTGGCGCAGCAATCACCGTCTATTCGAAGCCTGCCTGCGTTCAGTGCGACGCGACCAAGCGTGCCCTCGACGCCGCTGGCGTCGAGTTCAAAGTCGTTGACGTCACCGAAGACGCTGACGCGATGGCTCTGGTGACAAGCCTCGGATATCGCCAGGCTCCGGTTGTTGTCGCCGGTTCGGACCATTGGTCGGGCTTCCGCCCAGACAAAATCAAGTCGCTGGCCTGAGTTTTTGCCATGCTGGACCCCCTCGACACAATCAGGGACGGGATGGCCGTTTCTTCGGCTCCGATCGTGTTCTACTCGTCGGGGTCCGGCAACACGCTTCGGCTCGCGCAGAAGCTCTCCCATTCAGCAGCAAGGATTCCTGTCCGGCAGTCTGAGCCTCAGCTCCTCGCGACCGAACCCTTTGTGCTGATTGTCCCGTCCTACGCAGATGCTGATGGCAAAGGCGCCGTACCTGCGGCCGTCGTGCGCTTCCTCAATGATGCTCGCAACCGCGGCTTCCTCAAAGGAGTGGTCGGGTCGGGAAACAGAAACTTCGGCGACATGTTCGCCCTTGGCGGTCGGCGCGTGGCAGAAAAATGCCAGGTGCCCCTGCTCTACCGCTTCGAACTCGCAGGCACATCGGTCGATATCGAGAACATCGACGCAGGCGTCCGGCGCTTTCTCACAACCAATCAAATGGCCGCTTAAGGCCGCAAGGAAACCCACTATGCCCAAGGACATTCAGAGCTCTTCGCTCGATCACCACGCGCTGAACGCCATGCTCAACCTCTACGACGAGGACGGCAAGATTCAGTTCGACGCTGATCGCATGGCAGCGAACCAGTATTTTCTCGACCATGTGAACCCGAACACCGTGTTCTTCCACTCTCTGAAGGAAAAGCACGACTACCTGATCGAAAAAGGCCACTACGAACCCGAAGTTCTCGAGGCCTACAGCCGAGACTTCATCGAACGCCTGTGGGAAGATGCCTACGCGCGCAAGTTCCGCTTCCCGACCTTCCTCGGGGCATTCAAATACTACACGTCCTACACCCTGAAGACCAACGACGGTCAGCGTTACCTCGAGCGATACGAAGATCGGGTTTGCATGACCGCACTGACCCTCGCCCGGGGCGATGAGGCACTCGCCACGAACATCATGGAAGAAATCCTGTCCGGCCGCTTCCAGCCCGCGACGCCCACCTTCCTCAATGCCGGCAAGAAGGCCCGAGGTGAGCTGATCTCCTGCTTCCTGCTTCGCCTTGAAGACAACATGGAAAGCATCGGCCGCGGCATCAATTCCGCGCTTCAGCTCAGCAAACGCGGCGGTGGCGTAGCCCTCCTTCTCACGAACCTTCGCGAGCACGGCGCGCCGATCAAGGGCATCGAGAACCAGTCCTCCGGCGTCATCCCCGTCATGAAGCTTCTCGAGGACAGCTTCAGCTACGCAAACCAGCTGGGTGCGCGCCAGGGCGCTGGTGCGGTGTACCTGAACGCACACCATCCGGACATCCTGCGCTTCCTCGACACCAAGCGGGAAAATGCGGATGAGAAGATCCGCATCAAGACCCTTTCGCTCGGCGTCGTCATTCCCGATGTGACCTTCGAACTCGCGAAGAAGAACGAGGACATGTACCTGTTCTCGCCTCACGATGTCGAGAAGATCTACGGCGTACCCTTCTCGGAGATCTCGGTTACCGAGAAGTATGCCGAGATGGTCGCCGACAAGCGCATCCGGAAGAAGAAGATCAAGGCTCGCCATCTCTTTGAGACAATCGCCGAGATCCAGTTCGAGAGCGGATATCCGTACGTCATGTTCGAGGACACCGTGAACCGGGCAAACCCGATCGACGGTCGGGTCAACATGTCGAACCTCTGCTCCGAGATCCTTCAGGTGAACACCGCCTCGGAATTCGATGCAGACCTCGGCTACAAGTCCATGGGCACCGATATTTCCTGCAACCTCGGATCTCTCAACATCGCCAAGACGATGGACGGTGGTGATCTGGGCCGGACGGTGGCCGGCGCCGTGCGGGCGCTGACAGCGGTATCGGAGATGTCGGCAATCGACAGCGTTCCCTCCATCCGGAAGGGCAACGACGAAAGTCATGCCATCGGCCTCGGTCAGATGAACCTGCATGGCTACCTCGCTCGCGAGCGCGTGCACTACGACAGCCCCGAAGCTGTGGATTTCACCTCGGCCTACTTCGCCGCGATCCTCTTCCACTGCCTCGATGCATCCTGCCAACTGGCACAAGACCGCGGGAGCTCCTTCAAAGGTTTCGAGAAGTCGAAATATGCCACCGGCGAGTTCTTCGATGACTACATCGATCGCGATTGGATGCCGGAAACCGATGGCGCTCGAGCCCTGTTCGAGAAGGCCGGCATCAAGCTGCCGACCCGCGAAGATTGGGCTGCCCTGAAGGGGCGCGTGATGGCGCACGGGATCTACAACCGAAACCTCCAGGCGGTCCCGCCGACCGGCTCGATCAGCTACATCAACAACTCGACTTCGTCGATCCACCCGATCGCGTCGAAGATCGAGATCCGCAAGGAAGGGAAGATCGGCCGCGTCTACTACCCGGCTCCGTTCATGTCGAACGAGAACCTGGAATACTACAAGGACGCCTATGAAATCGGCGCCGATGCGATCATCGACGTCTACGCCGCCGCCACCCGTCACGTGGACCAGGGCCTGTCCCTGACCCTCTTCTTTACTGATGAGGCCACGACCCGGGACATCAACCGCGCACAGATCCGCGCGTGGAAGAAGGGCATCAAGACAATCTACTACATCCGCCTGCGCCAGGCCGCCCTCGAGGGCACCGAAGTGCAGGGCTGCGTCTCCTGCAGCCTCTAACAAGGACAATCCACATGAACGATATGACCAAGATCGCACACGCGCGTTCCACCGCCCGCCCGGTTCCCCGGGCGGTCAACTGGAACCGCATTCAAGACCCCAAAGATCTCGAGATCTGGAACCGCCTGACCGCGAACTTCTGGCTTCCGGAAAAAATGCCGCTCTCCAACGATATCCAGTCGTGGAACACCCTGACCGAGGCTGAACAGAAACTGACCATCCGAGTGTTCACCGGCCTCACCCTACTCGACACGATCCAGAACACGGTCGGCGCGCCATCTCTGATGCCTGATGCGGTCACGCCTCACGAAGAGGCCGTGCTCACAAACATCGCCTTCATGGAAGCGGTTCATGCTCGAAGCTACTCTTCGATCTTCTCGACACTCTGCTCGACGAAGGAAATCGACGAGGCATTCCGTTGGTCCGATGAGAACCAGCACCTCCAGGCCAAGGCCCAGGCGGTCCTGGATCGCTACGCTGTGGGCGCCGACCCGCTGAAGCGGAAGATCGCAAGCGTCTTCCTCGAGGGCTTCCTCTTCTATTCGGGCTTCTATCTCCCGATGTATTGGTCGAGCCGCGCAAAGCTGACCAACACCGCCGACCTGATCCGACTGATCATTCGCGATGAAGCGATCCATGGCTACTACATCGGCTACAAGTTCCAGAAAGCCTGCGAAGGCCTGTCGAAGAAACGCCAGGAAGAGCTGCGCGAGTTTGCCTACGGGCTTCTGCTGGAGCTCTATGAGCTGGAGCTCAAGTACACCGAGGAACTCTATGATGAGATCGGCCTATCCGAGGATGTGAAGCACTTCCTTCACTACAACGCGAACAAGTCTCTCATGAACCTCGGTTTCGATCCGCTCTTCCCCGAGGACATCTGCAAGGTGAACCCGGCGATCATGGCGTCTCTGAGCCCAGACAGCGAGAACCACGACTTCTTCTCCGGCGCCGGCTCAAGCTACGTGATGGGCAAGACAGAGGCGACCCAGGACGAAGACTGGGATTTCTGATCCTGCGAGATCCGCACAGCAACACAGCATCGGGCCTCAGGGATTGTCTCTGAGGCCCGTTCTCTTGAACCGGAAAGAACATGGCAAAAGACACCACCGCACGACGTCCCAAAGATCAGCACGGCTCGAAGACCTTCAGCAGCGTCGCCGGGCAGTTGAAAAAGGCTGGCTATACGGCCGCATCGAACAGGTTCCGGGAATGTGTGACTCATCGAAAGCGCCTGATGGACGAGCTCCGCAAAGTCGATCCCGAGAACCGCGTTCTCGCTGAAATGATCGAACTGGACAGGAAACCTGCATAGCGCCGATCGGGCCGCCTTCCTCCCTCGCTTGAAGGAAGGCGGCGCTCGTGCGCCATCATCCGGGGAAACTCTCCCTACAGGAAAAATCGATATTGAAAGGTCTCGCCGTGATTGGCCACACCCTCACCAAGCCTCATGACACCACCCGAGAGTCCGCTGCGGTGCCCCGGGCGCAGAGCTTCGATATCAGCCGCGCAGACCTAATCGATGCGGGCACAGCGATCAGCGAACAGGCGATCGCGATCTACACCCGCGCTCTGACCGCATCGACCGCCGACGAGGAAACCTGCACTCTGTGGCAACGGCATATCGACGCACTCACAGGCTACGATGGCAACAATCCCTCCGAAGAGATTCAGGACGCCATCATTGGCCTTGGCGTGCTGGCGGAGAACTCGGACGCGCTCACCAAGGCCCACCTCACCAAGCTTGCGCAAACACTGGCTTGCCACGCAGAATTCACGCGAAGCACGCCGTCGGGATTTGCCTCTGCGGCTGACTGGTTCAACGAAATCACCGACATCTCGACCGAAATCCAGATGTTCGCGCGCATTCGGGACGCCCGGAAAGACACTGAGAGCCTACCTATCACGCTCACCGACCCACTTCGCCGTCTTGCGTCGAAGCTCGGCGATCTCTGGTCGTAAGCACTGCGCCAAAAATTAGAGCCGATTTCCTCGCCGCCTTCGGCGGCGGGGATGCAGGGCTTACCTTCGGCCAATCGTTCACGCCTTCCGCGACCTCGTACCTCGATGAAAATTCCATACCCAAGAACATACCCACGCAACAAATGCTGAGAACTGATGCAATTCCCAAGCACGCCTGATCGCCTAATCAAAGACGGTTTTCCCGCGAACTGGTATGTGGTCGATCGTCCAGATGCCAACGAAGCTTTACTCTGTCGCAAGAGCGAAATGGCCATAGGCGGATCGGTCTGCATCTGCACCCGGCCGCGCGCCACAGCCACCGAGCAGTGGCTTCCCGTCGCCCGGATCCTCGCTCAGGGATTTGAGACCGAGAACAAACGGCTTCGCTCCATCCGTACGTAGTCGAACGAAAAGGCCATGCCCGCCTGGAACCTTCAGCCGGCTGTGACAGGCCTCCTACCGGACGCCGACCCAACTACGCCGCGACATCCGACTGTTGGCTATCTCTTCACTCCTATGCGAAATCCCCAATCGAAAGACCTCCCGTGACCAAATCTGCCCTTCCGAACATCAAGGTTCTGGAAACCCTCCGCACCGCGACCTGGCAGGACATCCAGGAAGACTCCCACAATATCCTCCGCGCTCTGGAGTCCGCGCCGAACCGCGGGTCGTTCAGGGACATGCCCCTGGAAGAGTTCAGCTCCTCTCTTCCCGCAGTCGTCAACACGCTCAACGCGACAGCACTGGAGTTGGCCACAGACCGTGCCATCAGCTCTGTCGGCGGCGCCATCTTGGCACTCGGCCTGCTCATCGGGCGGCATCACGCCCCTCAGTTCTCTGAAGGCGTCTTCCACGTTCTCGACAGCTTACAAGACCACGCGCTCGAACTGTCTAGCACTAGCAAAATGCTCCGCTACGCCTGACTCTGGCGGTCCTTCCAGCGCACTCGACTAACAATCGAGAGTGTTTTGACATCGATCTCTCGACTGAACGAACCACCGAGATTTCGAAGTGGTTTTTAGCAGTAGCAGGAACACTCTGGCCGCCCCGGACCTCGAGTGGGTCAAGCTTCCTGCCGCATTCCCCTGCACGACCCCAAATCCTTGCTTGAGCAACGGAAGGATATACTCATGAGTTTCATCGTCGCCATTGACGGCCCCTCGGCCGCCGGCAAGGGAACCCTCGCCCGAGCAATCTCGACTGAATATGGATTTCGCCACCTCGACACCGGGATGCTCTACCGAGTGACCGCCGCTCTGGCGATCGACCGGGGAATCGAACCCGATCTAGCGGTTCGTGAAATCACCCTCGAGGACTTCTCCCACCCAGATCTCCGGTCTCCGAAAATCTCCCAAGAGGCCTCGCGCATTTCTGCCATCCCGGCAGTTCGTGCGGCACTTCTTACGCACCAGCAGGAGTTTGCACGATCTGGCTTCGGAGTGGTTCTGGACGGCAGGGACATCGGCACCGTCATTGCTCCAGAGGCGGAGGTGAAGCTCTTCGTTACGGCCTCTCCCGAAGCGCGAGCCAAGCGACGCCATCTTGAACTTGAGCTCACTGGCGCGACCGCCACATACACTGAAGTCCTCTCGGAGATGAAGATCCGCGACGAGAGAGACTCGAGCCG